>Ga0209185_1000161_pt1 | contig 105381 bp, 83 predicted proteins | sample SidtaG_2_FD_187425 | JGI IMG/M metagenome (GOLD analysis project Ga0209185, IMG submission 187425) | Marine algal microbial communities from Sidmouth, United Kingdom - Sidmouth_Asex2 metaG (SPAdes) (version 2) | ecosystem: Host-associated > Algae > Red algae > Unclassified | place: Sidmouth... | reverse complement strand
AAAAAATGGGAAAAGTCCCGTTTCGGGTGGGCTCAGATTTACAATCAATTACATATTCATTTTCAAAATAGAATTTCTTAACTCGACTATGAATAAGATAGATAAACACAAAGTTTTGGATAAGCTCATAGTGTTACAGTCAATAGAATCGACCAAGCTACAATACTGAAATATCTCATCTTAATGTTTTTTATTAACTCCTAACTCCTAACTCCTAACTCCTAACTCCTAACTCCTCACTCATAACTCATAATTCATAACTCATAACTCCTAACTCCTCACTCATAACTCATAACTCCTAACTCCTAACTCCTAACTCCTAACTCCTAACTCCTAACTCATAACTCATAACTCATAACTCATAACTCATAACTCATAACTCTCTTTCCTTAATTCCCCATAGTAATCTCCAGATTAACCTTAGCATTCTGAAGTTCAGAGACAGAATGAAAGTCTCCGGCCTTTTTGCCGATCTCAATGCCTTGATTATAATGTTCTATTGCCGTTTGATTTTGCCCAATTTCTTCGTAGAGAGCAGCCAAGTGGTAGTATAGGCCTATATAGTTAGAATCTGTTTCTTTAAGTTTCAGGTAATAAAACAAGGCTTTATCGAGAACAGAATGTGTCTCATATTCTTTGGCTAATGCAAATAAAATAAAGGTATCCTTAGGATCAGCTTCATGAAATTGGAGTAATTGCTTAAGTCTTTCTGAATCCACGGTCAACATTTTATAAGATAAATAGGTTATATGTTTATTACATATATTTGCAGTCAAAAATAAGAATTAATGAATTTACTTGTTTGTATAAGTAAAACCCCCGAGACAACTTCAAAGATAGCGTTTGCTGATGGCAATACAGTGTTCTCCACAGATGGCGTACAATATATCATGAATCCTTATGATGAGTGGTATGCATTAGTCAAAGCCTTAGAGGTCAAAGAAGCCTCTGGAGGAAGCGTTACAGTAATCAATGTGGGCCCTGCGGCTAATGATGTCATAATCAGAAAAGCATTGGCAATAGGTGCTGATGAAGCAGTAAGAGTCGATGCAGATCCACAATCAGCGTTATATGTAGCGCAGCAGATCGCAGCTTACGCTAAAGACAAATCTTTTGATATGATTCTTACAGGAAAAGAAACTATAGATTACAGTGGAGGTCTTGTAGGAGGTATGGTGGCTGAATTAATGGGTACGCCATTTATGTCATTTGCAAGTAATCTTGATGTAGCGGATGGTAAGGTAACGGCGACTTGTGATATAGAAGGAGGTGTGGAAGTTATCACGGCAAGCTTGCCGGTAGTAGTATCAGCATCCAAGGGATTAGCAGAACAAAGAATCCCTAATATGAGAGGAATTATGATGGCTAAGAGAAAGCCTCTTAACGTTGTCCCAGCTCAACCAGCTGATGATAAAGTCACTATTAAGGGATACGCTCTACCTGCAGAAAAATCAGGAGTCAAATTGGTAGATCCTGAGAATATGGACGAGCTTGTAAGATTACTCCATGAGGAAGCGAAAGCGCTTTAATCTAAAAGATTCTCCGAAGTATGCATCGGAGTCCAATTAAATTTTCATTCTTGTAAATGCGGGAATCTAAATAAGAAAATTTTGATTTTGGCTTATAAGCCAAAATGGAATCAAAAAACAACTTTAAGCTTGACTTGATGATTTTTTTGATTCCAAGAAATAATATTATTTCATTTATAGAAAAAATAATAAAATATATATTCTATGTCAGTATTAGTATTCGCGGAAGCGATTAATAATCAATATAAAAAAGCAGCTTTCGAGGCTGTATGTTATGGTGCCAAAGTAGCAGAAATGGCACAATCCGATTGTGTTGTAGTAACTAACGGATCAGCAGATATAGCAGGAGATCTCGGAAAATACGGTGCTAAGAAAGTCCTCTCTTTCCAATCTAATGACATGCATGATACAGCATTTGTAATGCAAGTTATTGCTAATGCATATGAGCAATCTGGCGCTAAGCAATTAATCTTATGTGATAACTCAAGAGGCAAAGCAATATCAGGAAGATTAGCTATTAAGTTGAATGCTGGCGTCGTTACTGGAGCAGTGTCATTACCTTCTACGGATGGAGGTATGTCTGTCGATAGAGGTGTCTTCTCTGGCAAAGCCGTAGCGACGTATGCATACAGTTCTGATAATTGTATTATCTCTATCAGCAGAAATGCAACACCCATAGTAGAATCAGGAGCTCCAGTTACAGCGGAGTCTTTAGATATATCAGGAGCTACTGCTACGACACAGTTAGTAGAAGTTAAGCGAGTAGAAGGTACGATTCCACTTCCAGAAGCGGAATTAGTTGTCTCAGCAGGTAGAGGCATGAAAGGTCCAGAAAATTGGGGTATCATAGAGGACTTAGCTAATGTGATAGGTGCAACGACAGCTTGCTCAAGACCAGTATCTGATACAGGCTGGAGACCTCACCATGAGCATGTAGGACAGACAGGAATTGCGATTAAGCCTAATCTATATATAGCTATCGGTATATCAGGAGCTATACAGCATCTTGCTGGAGTTAATAGTTCTAAGACGATAGTTGTAATCAATAAAGATCCAGAAGCGCCATTCTTCAAAGCAGCAGATTATGGTGTTGTAGGAGACTTATTCGATATCGTACCAAGGCTTACAGAGTCAATTAAAAAGTTTAAATCAGCATAGCATTTGTCACTGACTTATGTTATTCTTTTAACACTATAGTCTTACCTTTATTGTATGAAGAAAATTGGATTAGAGATAGTCGCCTTATCACACAGCGTGACACAATCGCATAATTATGCTGTTGTATTGGGAGAATTAGAGGGTAACAGGCGTCTGCCTATAGTCATCGGAGGTTTCGAGGCACAAGCAATCGCAGTCGCTATGGAACGGATGACACCTAATAGGCCATTGACTCATGATCTATTCAAGAATACTTTAGATACATTCGATATTAATCTTAAGGAGGTCGTTATTAATAATCTACTCGATGGTATATTTTATGCCCAACTCGTATGTGAGCGTGATGGTCAAGAGTTTATCATTGACTCAAGGACATCTGATGCCATTGCAATGTCAGTCAGATTTAAGAGCCCACTCTATACATTTGATTTCATTATGGAGCAAGCAGGTGTCGTACTCGAGGATGACGACACGATGAAGAAGTCTGCCAAGTCTATCATTACTGATGAGTCCAAGCCGGACTCTTTTGATCAGTACTCTATTAAGGCATTAAATCAGATGTTAGAAGATGTTCTCGAGAATGAGGACTATGAGAAAGCTGCCAAGATTCGCGATGAAATCAACAAGCGAAAAACTGACGAAGACTAAGCTTACAGATAACGTCGTATTTTGATGATTCTAATGTAAAATACACAAGTGTATTGATTCAGGAAGCCCCTTCAAATTGGGTTGGGAAGAATGCCGACAAAAATTGTCGTAGCCGTAATCCTGATGCCAGTCTTGTCAGGTGCTTAATAGAAACTTAGGCAGAATATTATGATTTTTATGAGGTACTTGATACTTCATTAACTAGCAATTTATGGTTACTGAAATCGAAAGTAGCGAACTTGTAACTCATGGAGGTAATACAGAATGGAAAGAGGTGCTAGGCGATTATTACATTACTCCTCAGATTTATCAGGACCTCCGGACTGCACTTGTATTAAATGGTTACTCTATAGGTGATGAAATATACGATATCGAAGGCTTTGGCTCTAAAGCTAAAGCTGCTTTTATCAAATTCCAAAAGGATAATTCGCTACCAGTAGGGCAGTAAGATCTTGAGACATTGGATCTTTTGAGAGTGGAATATTGATTACGCAAATATTTATAGAAGGACTACATTAATTTATGATTCGACATTTATGAAATACTTTTTTTTCCTAATTCAATTTTGTATTCTCATCTCATGTGGTTCTCTGTATACGAGTGGAGGTAAGCTTAATCCAGATGCAAAGCCAACTGACTCGGGATGTTATGAGATTTGCTTGATGCCTGCTCATTATAACACCGTTGGCATTCCTATTATAGAATATACAGGCTCAGATTTTGATGATCATAATGTCACCTATACGAGTACGTTGCTTAAAGAACCTGCATCTAAATGGGAAAAAAAGAAAGCAGATAAAAATTGCTTAAGTGCTAATCCTGAGGATTGTCTATTGTGGTGTTTGGTTGAAGGAGATCGAGAATATTATGAATAACTACACTTTGAAAGACACAAGCATAAATAAGCAATTTGAGATTGATAACCTTTACTCACGTGGGAATCTGAATTTGGAGAAACACAGAAAATGGAAGGAAGTACTTTGTGAAGCTGATTTAACAGAAGACCTTTACAACGATATCCAATATGCTTTGATTGATTTGGATTATATGTTGTCATCAGATATGGAGGATTATCCGATATTTAATTCAAAAATGAAGCATGCCTTGGCAAATTTTCAAAGAGATAAAGAATTGCCAATAGGACATCTAACATTAGAATCACTTTCCCTCTTAGGAGTCGTTGACTAACCCCACACATTCATGCTTAACAAAAACAGTCGTGTACTCATAGTAGGACAAGGAATAACCGGAACATTATTATCCTTTAAATTATCAGAGCGTAATATTCCGCATCAGGTGTTAGATAATGCACACAAGTATGCTGCGACACATGCCGCTGCTGGGCTTATTAATCCTATCACTGGAAGAAACTATGTTAAAAGCTGGATGATAGATGATCTACTTCCTGTCGCGAAATCAACTTATGCAAATCTATCTAAGAAACTAAATTATAACTACACTAAAGAGATTAATATCCTCCGTGCATTGCATACGCCTGCACAAGAAAATAAATGGTTCTCGTCTACGGGTAGACAAGGATATAGCGATTACTTGGTCGACAGCCAGAATGAAAATGCCTACAAGGATCTCGTCAATCCTGCTACTTACTACGGAGAGATAGCTCAGTCTCTACAAGTTGATATTTCTAAATTGATTATGGATTATAAGAAGTTGTTGATAGATCAGGATATGTTCATAGAAGCGAGTTTTGATTATGAAGCTTTGACGATATCTGATCATAAGGTTTCTTATTTAAATCAGGAATATGATTACGTCATATTCTGTGAAGGCTACAAGGGGATGGAGAACCCATATTTCCCTGATCTACCATTCCAACCTGCCAAAGGGGAATCGTTTACTATAGAAATTAAAGAAGCTATACCGAAAAAGATCCTTCGTGATGAGATATTCTTAGCACCTATTACTGGACAACGGATATGGACTGGCGGGACCTACCAGAATACTTATGAAGACGATAAACCATCAGCTATATTTGCCAACGAATGGAATGGGAAGTTGCACAAACTTCTCAAAGTAGATTACAAAGTCTTAAATCATAAAGCAGGCATTAGGCCTGCCGTCAAAGGTCGTAAGCCATTAATAGGAGTATCTCCGATGTCGGATTATCTTTACATGTTTAATGGCATGGGTACTAAAGCAACTTCCTTAGCACCGTATTGGGCAGAGCATCTGATTGAGCATATGACGACTGGAATTCCGCTACATAGTGAGGTTGACTTATACAGGTTTATAAATTGAAGCAGGATATAATTTTGTAAATTTAAATTGAAGAATGAGATTTAAATATGCTTTTCTTTTTTTGCTAATTTTAAGTGGATGTGCTTTTGATGGTAAACCTGTCGTAGAAGATAAGAAGAAGAATAAATCTCTTGTGATAGTAGATGATGCTCTGCAATTAAATAATATTCCTTTCGTAGATTCATTAGACAATATATATACAGATCCCCATAAACGATTAATATCAATCTCTGATCAGATTATGGTTGGGTATCTAAATAAGTCTGTTGATTGGTATTATACTTTTATTGGTAATTCTCATGTATTACTGAATGCCATTAATACTACTTATCCTCAAAGTGACTCATTGACTTTAATAAGTAACGACTCATTTTATATTGAAAATATCAAATTAAATACCTTTAGTTATTACTTGCCTTACGATTCTACATTTAAGAAGTCTTGGATTTGGCAAATGGACGGGTGTGATTACTTACTATGGATTAAAATCAATTCAGTTTTAGAAAAAGACTCGAAGAAGCAATCGGAAAATATCACAATGTCATTAAACCCAGAAAAGTTGGCAGTGTACCATTGTGGAGCAGATCCTATGGATAGGATGAGAACGGTTTTTAATTATTTAGATTTTTATTGAGTTAACGATACACTCATAATATTCATGGCTAACCAGAGGTTTTAGTGGAATTAACCTATGCTTTATTAAGCATTTAATCTTTCCTTAAGAAATTAATTCCATTACTAATATGTATTCATTATGAATCCTTCGTCCTATTTTTGTGACGATGTATTTTTCACTTTATAATCTACCATATGCACAAACTTATCTTTGTAATAATAACACTCACGTTAGGCGCAACTTCTAATAATTCTATGGACGATACCTATGATGCTCTATGGAAAGAAGTCTCGGCATATGAGAATAAGAACTTGCCTAAGTCTGCCTATGAAATTGTAGAGAAAATATATACAAAATCCAAGCAAGAAAAACGTGATGACCAATTGATCAAAGCGATTATTTATAAGTATAAATTAAAAGGGGCATTCGAAGATTATGATCCCGCAAGTTATATAGAGCAGATAGAATCAGAAAGGGCTAATTTAAATTCTGAAGCTGGTAAAGCGATTATGGCTTCAATATTAGGAGAGCAGTATCACAGTTATGCCATCAACAATATGCACCGCTTTGGTAACAGAACAGAAGTAAGGGAAGAGGAGCAAGGTAATTCTGCTATATCAAGAATGTCATTAGAAGTCATTCAGAAGAAATCTATAGAGTGGTATAGGTCTTCATTAGAATATAAAGATGAAGATGGAATAAAAGATTACATATCTATTCTGCAAGCTGTCGATAACCAAACATCTATTCTTCTGAAAGCTAAGAATGTCAGAGAGTTTATACTCTTTAGAACTATCAGACACTTCAGTAATAGCTCGTCGTTTGTAAGTCTACCAACGCAAGCTTATAAGATGAGTGATGCAGAACTCTTCAGGCCATTGGCTGATTTCGTTAAGTTAGATATCGTGACGACGGATATTGATAATCACAAATATGTTTCTTTGAAGCTCTACCAAGAAGCTCTATCAATTAATTCACTTGATGAGAATACACGACGACTTTTAGATGTAAAGAGAATAGAATATCTTAATAACTTTTCTGAAATAAAAGATAAGACACAATTATATACTGAGTACTTAGAACGAATTGCGAATAGTAATATAATGGGCTCAGCGGGTCAATATGCGTATGTCAAATTGATTAAGCATTATATGTCACGCGGGCAGATGTATAGGAATAATAACAGCGCTGAATATGAAAACGACTATGGCATAGCCTACACTTACATACAAAATGCAAAAAAGAAATATCCAAAAGGAGAATATCTCCACCTTATTAAAAAACTTCAAAAGGAATTAAATCATAAATATCTAACTATAACTGCAGAAAGAGTTAATGTAAGTGAGCAAGACTTCTTAATAAAGGTAGAATATAGAAATATTGCCAATGCAAAACTGCGATTGGTATCGCTTACTGACAAGGAAAAAGAGAAGCTCAAGAATACCAGACAAAATGAGGATAGAATTTTATTCTTGAGATCTTTGAACTCAATAGAGAGCTGGCAAGAAGGCTTGCCAGATTCTGATGATTTCAATCAGCACACGACGGAGCTAGCTGTGTCAGGATTACAGTATGGTACTTATGCATTACTGATCAGCAATAATCAGAAGATGGAATTCGGCGATAATAAGATAGTCTCTGTCGCCACTTTTGATGTATCTGATATAAGCTATACTTACACTGATGGAAAAGAATCTTCGTATGGGTATGTCATGGATAGAACTTCTGGCGAACCAATGTCAGGAGTAACTATAGAAGTCTATAAGCATGTCTATAATAATCGAAAACGTAATGAGGAATTACAACTTTTAGAAACTGTAATAAGTGATAAGAAAGGGAGGTTCTCATATAATCAAGACGAACGTAATTTCTCCTTTGTTTTTAAAAATGGAAATGATGTTTTGGATCTCAGTTTCAGACATTATCATTACAATAACTATAGAAACATAAATCAGGATATCGTTAATCTATATACTGATAGATCAATATATCGACCTGGTCAGAGAGTCTATTATAAGGGACTTTCATTAGAGAAATCATCAGGCAGTCAAATCTCCAAAATTAAGGACGGTGATAGTGGAACAGTATTCTTACGTGATGCTAATTATCAAGTCGTCGAAGAACAATCTTATAAGGCTAACGAATACGGCACTTTCTCAGGATCAATACTTCTACCTGAAGATGTGCTAACGGGTAATTTCTCATTGATGGTAGAGAATAGAGGATACCTAAATATAAAAGTAGAAGAATACAAAAGACCAAAAATATATTCTGAATTTTTACCATTAGAAAAGCCATATGTTCTGGGTGATACTGTAGAGTTGACTGGTGTATTAAAATCTTTTTCAGGGGCAAGTAATGAAGGTGCCTCGGTATCTTATAGAGTTACGAGAACTGCATATTTTGATTACTACAAGTATAGTTATCACAGACGTATGCCTCATTCTAATCAATCCGCTGAGCTTATGGCGTCAGGTGAGATTGTAACTGATAAGGATGGAGAATTTGTCATAAATTTTCCGACTTATGAGCAGAATGAGAAAAGCTACTTAAGATACAATTACAGTGTTGAATGTGATATAACTGATATTACTGGAGAGTCAACTCAAGCATCAAAAATGATCGGGTTATCCACAAGTCCATTTACAATAAAGGCAGATATTCCAGAGCGTTCTTTTTTAAGTGACATAGAGGATATAGAGCTTAATGTCCTTAATGTCGAGTCAAAAGAATTAGAAGCAGATATTACTATTGATGTATTTGATCTTAAATACTCTGATAAAGTAAGTAGAAAATCATACTGGAGAGAGGTAGAAAGACCCTCAATAGATAGTGCTGAATTATTGCGTAGATTTCCATTAGATGCTGGTTATCAAGATAATTATAGTAAGTTGAAAGTGAAGAGTAAGTTAGTTTCTAAAGATCTTAAATCAGGGGAGAGTTGGAGTCAGTTGAAAGAATTAAAACCCGGCTTATATAAAGTCGTCATCAAAGCAACTGATCAATATGGTAATAGTGATGAATTGATAAAGTATGTTGCCTTGTCAGATGATGACTCCAAAGCTGTGGCTGTTCATAACTTTTGGGTATCTGAGCTGCAAAGCTCATACGAACCTGGTGATAACTTAGAAGTTAAAGTCAATAGTCCTTATGATAGTTACAAAGTGCTGTATAGAATTACCCAACAGCAGGAGACCATTTCTGAAGGATGGTTAGATCAGAAAAATAATAAACTAAAGCATAAGATTAAGGAAAGTGATAGAGGTAACGTATCAATAGAATTACTGATGGTGCACGATAACAGATTATACAAAGAGCAGTTAACTGTAGTCGTGCCGTGGACTAATAAGGACTTAGATATAGTAGTCGAAAGCTTCAGAGATAAGATCATACCTGGTTCTGAAGAAGAGTATACAGTAAAGATCAAAGATAGTGAAGGGCAACTGCAAGATGCCGAGATTCTGGCAAGTATTTATGATGCCAGCTTAGATCAGTTTACTAAAGCAGATTGGGTTCATAATATCTATCCAATTTATCATGCATATTATTTATTTAATAAGATAGGATTTGGCATTGGTGACACTTATACTAGTCGAACTTACTATAATTATAATACCAATACTCAAATTCAGTTTTCTCCAAATCTTAATTTGTTTGGTTTGAATTTAAGCAGAGGTAATCGTCACTATGATGCAGTGACTATGACAGAATCTGCTATGGACGCTTCACCCATGATGAGGAAGAGTGCTTCTCGTGCTCAAAATGAAGTTGTAGAGTTTGATAATTATTCAGTTGGTCAAGGGGCAAGCATGGATCAGAATTTAGGGAGCAATGAGCATCCTATAAATATTCCTGCCAGAGAGATCCTTAACGAAACTGTTTTCTTTTATCCAGAAGTATTATCAGATAATGGTACCGCCAAGATATCATTTACAATGAATGAAGCTTTAACGAAATGGAAGTTAAGATTGATGGCGCATACTAAAGATCTCAAAGTAGGTTATGTAGAGAAGTCTATCATTACACAGAAGAACTTAATGATAGAACCGCATCTTCCACGCTATGTAAGGCAGGGCGACGATATAATAATCAATGCTAAGGTGACGAACTTAAGTGAAGAGCTAATGAACGTCAATAGTCAGTTAATGATAACTGATGCCATTAGTAATGAGAACTTGAATACAACTTTTGGCGTAAGCAAGCAGAAAGATGAATTATCATTAGCTCCTGGAGAAAGCAAAACTGTCGAGTTCGCTGTTGTTGTACCTGAAGATTTTTATACTGCTATCATTGTGAAGATGGTTGCTGATGGAGGTCAATACAAAGATGGAGAGCAGTCTATACTTCCAGTATTAAGTAACAGAAAGTTAGTGACAGAAAGTACTGTATTCCATATTCCTTCTAATAGTGATAATGAATTTTCAGTCAGTCCATTATTAAAGATCGAAGAATCTACAACTTTAGATCCCTATAATTACACTATAGAAGTCAGTTCTAATCCAGCATGGATTATCGCTAAGAGTATTCCTTATCTCTTAGATGCGGATATGACATCGACAGATAATTTGTTTGGATCTTTGTATGGGACATTATTGGGTAGGCACTTGGTGCAGAGTAATCCAGATATTAAAGATGTCATTAAGAAATGGGATCAGACGAATGCTAACAAGAGCACCTTGTCTAAGAATTCAGATCTTAAGATATCAGGCATTGAACTCACACCTTGGTTACGTGATGCTCAAGCCGAAGAATATAATATGAAGCGATTATCATTTCTTGTAGATGATAATAATGTCGCTCAAGCCATCAATAACTTACGGAAGAAATTACAGAAGAGACAGTTATCTAACGGTGGATTTGTATGGACTAATGGTGCAATAGATCATTGGTATATTACTCAGCAAGTATTAGAAGGTGTAGGACATCTGCAAAAGTTAGGTATCGATATGGCCATCATTGATCAAGAAATGATAGCAAAAGCGAATCAATATATCGATGACCGATTCATGGAATACCATAAGAAGAATAAGTCAGGTAATAAGAAGTATATCAATGAGACTGTTATCCATTACCTCTATACGAAAAGCTTCTTCAGTGATATCAAGTCTGAAGGAAATGTAATGAAAGCGCAGAACTACTATTTTGAGATATTAAATGAAGCATGGAAAACTCAGAATACCTATATGCAAGCCATGATCTGCTTAACTGCTTATAAATCTGGTAAGAAAGAATTAGCTGATAAGATATACAAATCATTAAATGAAAGAATGGTTGTAGATGCTGAAATCGGAAATTACTGGAATGATATGGCAGGATATTACTGGTATAATCCGACTATCGAGAAGCATGCATTATTGATAGAATTGTATGAAGATAAGAATGCCCCTCAAGATGTGATAGACGGCCTTAAGCTTTGGTTGCTGAAGAACAAGCAGACTAATGCATGGAATACGAGTAAGGCAACCACGGCAGCCGTATATGCTTTCATGATAGGTGCCGATGATTGGTTAAGTGGCAGTGAGCCTATAGAAGTATTATTGCCGATAACTAATGAGAGAGTACAGTTCGATAATATAGAATATGCAACTGGATATGGAAGAACAGATTATCCTAAGTCGAAGATCACTTCTAAGATGTCTAAGGTAAAAATTAAAAATCCTAACAATCACATCGCTTGGGGAGCCGCCTACTTCCAATACTGGGAAGAACTGAACAGCATTACTACTTATGAAGATACACCATTACAGTTGTCTAAAATTGTCTACAAAGTTGGTATGGAGGATAATGGAGAAGTCCTCGATAAGATAACTACACAAGATAAAATTAACGTCGGTGATAAACTTAGAATAAGAATAGAATTGAGTGTCGATCGTCCTATGGAATTTATACAGATGAGAGATATGAGAAGTAGTGGGGTAGAGCCGTACAATGTGCTCAGCCAATACAAATGGCAAGATGGATTAGGCTATTATGAAAGTACTAAAGACGTAGCTACATTTTTCTATTTCGATTATTTGCCGAAAGGTGACTTCGTATTCGAGTATGATGTCTATGCATCTCACCGAGGGCAATATTCTAACGGCATCACTGAAATACAATCTATGTATGCGCCAGAATTTTCAAGTCACTCGGAAGGAGTCAGTATTATTGTTGAGTAGAAGAGTGGCGAATCAGGATTTTTGGGATTGAGAGGTTAAGGCTATAAAGGATTAAGGGACTAAAGGAGTAAGGGAATAAGGGATTAAGGCTATAAAGGATTAAGGGAGTAAGGGATTAAGGGAATAAGGGATTAAGGCTATAAAGGATTAAGGGATTAAGGGATTAAGGGAGTAAGGTTTTGAGAGGTTGCAGGTTTTAAAAAAGGGAAGTAGGTTTTAGCTCCTTTTTTTCTTTTTTATTTTTTTTTCATCTTGACGCAAGGAAAGATCTTTTAAAATAAGAACGACTCTGTAATTTTTATCTCAAGGATAATAGATACTTGATATCCTCATTACAGAAACGATACTGACCCAATGCTAACTTTCCCTTAAAAACTGAATGGTATGCAAATGTGTTCTTATGACCATGTTTCTGAAGGCTTTTATGCCACGAACGTGGCCCGCAAGCTAATCTTACATATCATGGGAAAATGGTATCGAGTTATCGAGGAATAGAGGGGTTGCAGGTTTTAAAATTGGGAAGTAGGTTTTAGCTAATTTCTTTTTTTCTTTTTTCATCTTGACGCAAGGAAAGATCTTTTAAAATAAAACCGTCTCTGTAATTTTTATATCAAGGATAATAGATACTTGAGATCCTCATTATAAAAACGATATTGACCCAATGCTAACTTTCCCTTAAAAACTGAATGGTATGCAAATGTGTTCTTGTGACCATGTTTCTGAAGGCTTTCATGCCACGAACGTGGCCCGCAAGCTAATCTTCCATATAAGGGGAAATGGAAAAGGGATTGAGGGATAAAGGGATTGAGTGGTTGCAAGTTTTATAAATGGGAAGTAGGTTTTAGCTAATTTCTTTTTTTCTTTTTTTATTTATTTTTTCATCTTGACGCAAGGAAAGATCTTTTAAAATAAGAACGACTCTGTAATTTTTATCTCAAGGATAATAGATACTTGATATCCTCATTACAGAAACGATACTGACCCAATGCTAACTTTCCCTTAAAAACTGAATGGTATGCAAATGTGTTCTTATGACCATGTTTCTGAAGGCTTTTATACCACGAACGTGGCCCGCAAGCTAATCTTCCATATCAAGGGAAAAAGGTATTGAGTTATCGAGGTATTGAGGGGTTTCAGGTTTTATAAATGGGAAGTAGGTTTTAGCTAATTTCTTTTTTTCTTTTTTTATTTATTTTTTCATCTTGACGCAAGGAAAGATCTTTTAAAATAAAACCGTCTCTGTAATTTTTATATCATGGATAATAGATACTTGCTATCCTTATTATAAAAACGATACTGACCCAATGCTAAGCTCTCTCACTTAAAAAGGAAGATATCTCTCACCAAAAAAGGAAGATATATTATTATGTTCTTGTGAAGATGGGTCAGTCCTTTCCTTGGATAAATAGATAACATTATCTGCAACAACCATTAACATACTTTGTTATAATCTCGTAATATTGTACCATGAGGCATTGGCTAAAAGCTTTTAGATTGAGAACACTTCCACTGGCATTCTCTAGTATCGGAATGGGAGCGATATTAGCAGCGTCTCAGGGAGGATTCGATTTAAAGATTATTTTGTTATGCCTTGCAACAACGATAGTGTTACAGATACTCTCTAATCTGGCCAATGACTACGGTGATACCATCCATGGTGCAGATAGCGTGGAGAGAGTCGGCCCCAGCCGTACCGTTCAGGATGGACAGATAAGCTTACCGCAAATGAAAATAGCAATAATCATCGCTTGTCTATTAAGTTTAGTATTAGGATTGATCTTGGTTTTTTCATCTGGATTATCTGCGACAGCGATATATGTGTTTCTTGGATTAGGGCTTGTTGCTATCGTTGCGGCAGTATTGTATACTAATGGTAAGTTACCATATGGCTATATGGGTCTGGGAGATATATCGGTGTTTGTATTCTTTGGATTGATTGGAGTATTAGGGACTTATTACTTACAGACGAAAATAGTCTACTGGGACATGTTACTCCCTGCGATAAGCTGTGGATTATTGACGGTCGCAGTGCTAAATATCAATAATATCAGAGATATAAATTCTGATAAGAAAGCCGGTAAGTTCTCTATACCTGTCAGAATAGGTAAGAGCCGAGCAATTATATATCATAGTACGCTTTTAATCATCGCATTCGTCTGTGGTGCAGTGTACATGTACATGCATTACGAAAGCCTCCAGCAATTATTGCTTCTCCTCGTAGTGCCTCTATTGTACATTAATGGTCGTGCTATAAGTACTAAACCCCTCGATCAGTTAGATCCATACCTTAAGCAAATGGCACTGACTAATATTGCATATGTTCTGGTATTTGGGATATCGCTGATGTAGTTCTGCCATATATGGCAGCCTTTACCGATCTTTTAGCCCACTTAATAGAATTTTTCTTAATGTAGGAAACTACTTAGCCCCTATTTTTCTTTATTATTATGTAATAAAGAAATAACACGACTATGTCAAAAGAAGAAAACAAAGACGGAAAAAATGCACACTCTAATTCTATAATTAAGAACCATATGATCTGGTCGATGGGAGCAGGATTTATTCCTATACCTATCGCTGACTTTTTTGCAGTTAGTGCCATACAGTTGGATATGATACGCCAGCTATGTAAGGTCTATGATATCAACTTCAAAGAAACGGAAGGCAAAGCTATCATTACAGCGTTAACGGGTTCTGGACTGGCGAGATTAGGAGCTCGTGCTGTTAAGTTCATACCAGGTGTCGGTAGTATATTAGGTGGTGTGACACTGGCAGTGCTATCAGGAGGATCTACGTATGCTCTCGGTGAGGTTTTTAAGAAGCACTTTGAGACAGGTGGTACATTTTTAGATTTTGACCCAAGTAGACTCAAGAAGTTCTACGATGAGAAATTTGAGAAAGGTAAGAAAATGGCTAAGGATATGGAGCCAGAAGTTAAGAAAACACATGATGCAGCCGAAAGCATCGTCGACACAGAAATTGGTACTGCAACTGTAACCAAAAAAGGTGCTCCCAAAGATTTCGTAGCACAGCTGGAATCTATTACAAAAATGAAAGATAATGGCGCATTGACACAAGAGGAATTTGATGTACTCAAGAAGAAGATATTAGATGCTCAGGCTTAGTAAGGAAAATATTTACTCAGGTTTGGTATTGGGTATAGATATAAGAGATATATACGTAACTCTAAGTGAAAGGTGTGTATATACAGTCGTTAGGCTCCATAAAAAAATGAAAAGAGAAATTCAACATATAATTGATGATCACGTAAATCTTTCAGATCATCGAGAATTAATAAGTGAATCAAAAGCTTTGATTGACCAAGATTCTAATGTCATAGTTCAGCTGTTGGATAAATTATATGAAACAGAATTAGAACAAGAATATAAGCGAATTCAATTAAGAGATAGGTTCTTATCCTATTTGTTCGATTTGAATGAAGAAGAGATGATTTCATTAACCTTCAAAATCGTCAAGAAGTTCAACTCAAAATTAAACATTAAGGAGCTTGCGGATAAAATTGTCTTCTTCTCATCTGAAAACAATGTTCTTAATCAAATATCGAGAAGAATTAGTGACAAAGAGCTAAAAAACTTCAATCATCTTCTTTTAGGAGAACTTGTATTAAGAGGTAAATTACCTGATGTCAAATTCCAAGATGAATTTCTAACTGGTGATTTGAAATGGGTAGGATTAAAATTGAATTCAATCGAACAAGATCTTACATTACGAAGTCACACTAAAAACGGTGGTGGTTTTGGATTCAATTTTGGCATCCAGAACGAGCCGAAATTAACTTACCAACTTTTAGGTAATCAAAAACTAAAATTGGAAAGATCAGTTAATGAAAAATTCATTGAATTGGCGTCATGCATAGCAACAGACTATATTTCAATTGTGGAATTAGGGAACATTGAATTTAAAGACGATTCAATTGATGATGTAAAGTCAGAAATAATATGTCAACTTAATCATGAAATAACAAAATCGGAAGAAACAGAAATTGCTTTCAGATTAGTCGATAGCAAGACTGTCTTTCAATATCTTTTCGGTATGGCTGTAATGGGTGGTGCATATGAAAGAGGTGAATTTCATGCCACAAGCAGAATAAAGGCATGGAAAGTCATAAGTGGATTAATGCAAAAGGAATACACAAAATTCTCTAAAGAAAATTTATCAAATTCAATGGACAATTACCAGTGGAATGAATTCACATGTAATAACGAATGGTTTATAAATGAATGGTTAGATTTGGGACTGATCGGTATAAATCAGAAGGATAATAAATACGCATTAATTGCAATAACAGACACGGACTAAAAAATACGGAGCCTAACAAGTGATATGAGATCAGACTTCCTTCGGTCGTCCGCTCCATATCACCGATCCGTTATGCTTCATGTAAAAAAAATAAATGAGTAGAGAAACAATCTTCATTAGTCATGCCACACCAGAAGACAATGCCTTTACAATCTGGTTAGCGAGTCGTTTAGAACTCTTAGGCTATACTGTGTGGATTGACAAAGACGGTTTATTAGGAGGCGAAAAATTTTGGGAAAACATCGACAATGTCATTAGAAATAAAGCTATAAAATTTCTTTTAGTCTACTCGCAAAATATTCTTCAAAAAGATGAAGAAGGGAATCGGCTTCATGGTAAACTGAAGAATGGCGTTTATAAAGAGTTTAGCCTTGCAGAAAGCATAGGTGGTCAGAATAATTTAAGTGATTTTATTCAACTTTTAAATATTGATGGTTCGACTTATAATATATTCATAGGTGCAGATAGACTAAATCAAATTGGATTTACTAATAACTGGGCAGAAGGATTAAATCAACTGACAAAGAAATTAGAAAAAGATAATATTCCTAAAGTAAAAAATGAAACAAGTTATCAATCATGGTATAGTAAATACTTACAAACTGAAGAGATTCAAGATAAGAATGAACTATACTATTCGAATTGGTGGGAAATCCCGGACATTCCAGTGCAATATTATTTGTACCAGTTTAAAACTGAAAAACTTGCTCAAAAAATATATAGAGTAAAACATGAATTTCCAATTGGCAAAATATCCAATACACTTAGTTCATTTAAAAAATTTGAAGAATTTGAAATCATTGAAAATGATCAAATATTTAAGGTAAAACCCCTGAAAATATTTGAAATCAAAGTAAGTGATATATTTCTTAAAACGGAATTTATCAAATACCCCGATACGATAGACAGAAAAAACCACTTCACTGTTTTATTGAAAAGAGTTTTTCATTTATTAATGAAGAATAGAGGTATGTTTTGGTACGAACTTTCAAATAAAAAACTTGCATATTTTTTCACACCAGCTAACCTAAACAGCTTAAAAACGAAATTCAGTTACCCATTTAGGACAAAGCGAAAAACAAAAACAAAAAACTTGATAGGTAAACATAAATCATTTGGGAAATGGCATTACGCAATTTCATGTAAGCCAATTCTATTCCCAAATCTTGTATTTAGTCTTAAGAGCCATTTAACATTTACAGAAGATGGGTTTGAAGTATGGAAAGACAAAGAGGGGAAAATTGATACAAAAAAACTGCATTCACACAGAAGAGCAAAAGGTAAAAGATTTTTCAATGAGGAATGGAGAGATTTACTATTAGCATTTCTCAATGCATTAAAAATCAACGATATAATTGAAATAGCATTAAACGAAGAATTCAATATCAAAATGCCATCAAGCACTCAATTCCATTGGGCTAATTTTGGTTATTACGATCTGAAAGATAAATCACGACATGATTTACTTTCGTATTACGACTTTGAAGAAACCTATGAAGACGATGAATTACCCAGTACTTAGGCATATTAGTGAACCAAAATTAATCTTTGGATTTAACCAAAAAATGGAAGATCCGAGAGATGGCATCACATTATTTGGACCTTATTCTCAGTCTTATCATTCAGGTCAAATAAACATTGGTATTATTGGGCCCAAAAAACAACGTGAATTTGTTAAAAAGTACCTTGAAAAAATTCACAAGCCAATAATTTCATCGACTCCCGATGTAGCAAGGCCATATTTCCCAGGGTTAGAGGCTGCTTTTAATATCAGGGTTAATTTCAATGCTATAAGAGAAATAAATATCAAGAATTCCGAAATTGAAAAATTTCTCAAATATTCTGATGGACACCAACGTGTTTTTCACTTAACAAATCTTTACTCAGAAGAAATGTCTAAGTATTATAAAGAAGAACATTTACCTGTTTCAATATGGTTTGTGGCGATTACAGACGAAATCTACAAATTTGGTAAGCCTAAATCGAGAATTCCTTTTTCAGATAAAAATGTAAAGCAAGGTCTACGAAAAAAAGAAAGAACTTCTAATTTTCTATTCCCTGAATTGAATGAATTAAAAGAAGCGTACGATTTCGAAATTAATTTCCATAACCAATTAAAAGCAAAATTACTTTCTGATAAAATTGTAACTCAAATTATCAGAGAAAGCACTATTGCTTATGAGCAAATATGGTCCGATCAAGATAAAATTGAATATGAAAAGATATTTGAAACAGCGAAAGCATGGAACATTTCAACAACATTATATTACAAGTCTGGAGGGTTGCCATGGAAATTGGGGGATGTGAGAAAAGGAGTTTGCTATTTAGGCTTGGTATATAAGCAAATTGAACAAAGTATTGACAAGAAAAACGCATGCTGTGCAGCCCAAATGTTTTTAGACTCAGGTGATGGAATGGTTTTTCGTGGAAACATTGGTCCTTGGTTCAACCCAAAATTAAAGGAATTTCATATCACAAAGGATGATGCATTCTCTTTACTTTCGATGGCATTAGAAGCATATAAAGCTAAATCTCCAGAAAACGAATATCCCAAAGAAATTTTTATTCATGCCAAGACTTATTTTGATGATGAAGAATGGGAAGGTTTTGCAGATGCATCTGAAGGCAAAAGTCAAGTTGTTGGTATTAGGATCCGTCATGACAATACATTCAAGCTTTATCGTGATTTTTCTTATTGCGTTCCCAGAGGTTCAAATCTTTTACTAAGCGATAATCTTGCCTACCTATGGACTAATGGGTTCATTCCACGAATTAAAACTCAAATGGGTTTAGAAACTCCCAATCCTCTAAGCATAGAAGTCATACGGGGTACAAAAAATATTACAACTGTTTGTGAGGATATTTTAGCTTTGACAAAATTAAATTACAATGCTTGCATCTTTGGCGATGGGTCACCAGTAACTTTGAAATTTGCAGATTCAATTGGAGAGGTTCTGACTGCAGGCAAGAATATTACGGGAGAAATACTACCATTTAAGCATTATTTATAAATGAAACACGAAAGCATAACATTAAAGGCTGAAGATTCTATTGAAAATGAATCTTCGGTCCTGCCTGCTCGCCGGTAGGATAGTTGGACGAAGCGTGTCCAAGTAGGTGATAAGTTCTATGCCAATTCGATTTTGCTGATGAGTGGGATTATGTAAGAGATCAGCGATTGATATATTTTACTATGTATTTAAAGGTGGTTTGTTACGATCTGTTCTACTATAGTTTTGTGATTTCTACTAATTTGAGTTTGCAAAGGGTTGGTATTTTTAGTTTTGAGCATAGCTTCGCCTATTAAGTAAATGTTACTTATTATGATTTCCTATTTTGCTTTTTTATTTTATCAAGAAGCTCTTTGGGAGGTGGTCTATTTTTATTGATACCGAAGATGATTTTCATTTTACCTTTTTTACAACATGGGCAATCATCTAATTCTGCAGTTCCAAAGAGTCTCAAAATTGGCATAGCTTTACGTTCGTCTTTAGTGACTAACTGAGGCCACGTAGATAGTTCTGCCGAGTAGCAAAAGCAGAACTTTTGAGTGCCATATGTATATCCATACGGCTGATAACATCGTCAAATGGGACGATGCTAATGGGAATGAAAGTTTTTTTTAATACCTTAATTTTTAATTTGTTAGTAAAAAGAATACAACTAAGATTATGCCGATGTATTTTTAGGCTGCGACGCAGGAGCTTTTTTCAATAAGCTATCATGACATCATGGGCTAACGCCTACGCTGGGTACAGCCGATCCGTTAACTAATCAGAAATTTTAACCTTATAAATCTGAATCTAAATACAAATACCACAAGAATTAAATGCTACAAATGCAAGAGACCTGCAAGCTCATGTATTTGTATGCATATTGTTCCTATACGGACTAATACTCGTTTTGTTTTTTTGATGCATCCTAAGGAATACAAAAGAGAGAAGAACGGAACCGGGCATATGACCCAGCTTCAGCTTGAAAATTCTGAAATTATTGTTGGTATCGATTTTACTGATAATGAACGTGTAAATGAGATTTTGTCTGATGAAAAAAATAATTCTTTTTTACTCTATCCTGGCAAAGATAATTTCAACTTATCGATGAGAAATAGCTCAGAGACAATTTCATTTCTGGGTACTCATGCATACATATTTCTTCTTGATGGCACATGGCCCTGTGCTCGTAAAATGATTAAGTTGAGTCAAAACTTACAAAAATTAAAGAGAGTGAGTTTCGATAACAAAATCAAATCAAAGTTTGTTTTTAAGCAGCAGCCAGGTTCACTTTGCCTGAGTACTATTGAGTCAGTCTATACCGTTTTAAATTTATTGAAGGAAACGGATATAGAAGAATGCGATACGACAAGTTTTCTTATTCCCTTTGAGAAAATGATGGAGTATCAACTCGCGTATATATTAGACCCCGATAATAATCACTATCGTTCAATCAAGAATGGAGAGCTTGTTACTAAGGATAAGTATAAAGTAAATCCACAGAGAAGTATTATCTTTGAAGAAGAAAATTAATTGTCAGTTACTCTGTTAAAATTCCATAATTACAAGCTTAATTGTTATGTAATACTTCAGTTCATAAGAATTTTAGAACATAGAATTAATAATTACGTATAACTCCATAGATATGAAGTTCGTACTCACATTAGTTTTCAGTTTTATCTTGTAGAATTTTTGTCATTGTCAGGCTTGGGAAAAGTTTTCCTTATATGATGACTTTGATACAGCTCTCTATGGTTATTATACTGCACTGAATGAACTCTCTTCGAAAAATTTTCCAGGATTTGAAGAAGCATATATCCTATGGGCAACTAAGTTTTCAAGCTGATCTCTATAATGTAGAAGGATTTACATAAATTAAGTCTGAGTCAAATATGAGTCAAATCTAAATTGTAAACTATATCCGTTGGAGGTCAGCAACTCAAAAAGCGAATTAATCTTCAACGAATAATTTTAAAGTAGGGGATAAGGCTTACTTTTCTGATCTTAAGGAATCAAGAGATTGTAGATGAATGCGATACCTTCATAAACCACGATCAAACAGCAAACTCTTCAATTGCTTTAAAACTCAGAGTTGACTTTTCTGATATAGGTTGTTCTATTATTCCTTTAGGTGAAATTTCACATGAGACGTTAGATTAAAAAAGCCAATGACCCTTGATCAATCTAAGAACAAGACTTCGATAATAGCCTCTCTATATAGACTGTCACTACAGCGAGGCTTCTATGAAATGTATCATTATTATTGATTACAAGATCGCAGCTGTCTTTATAGATTTTAATGTAGCGTTCGTAAGATGGAAGAACATGATTCTGATATCTGTAGGATACGTCACTGATAGGGTAGTTACGTTCGGTTCTATCTCGCTCAATTCTTCTGATCACTTTGAGTACATCCTTAGCATCTACGAATAGCTTGAGGTCAAAGAATTTTTGTAGTTCTGGATAGTGGTATATGAATAAGCCCTCTATGATGTATACATCAGATGGCATGAGTTTGATCTCCTGCGCTACGGATTCGCTATTATTAAATGTATACTCTTTTCTGATGACTTCTTTACCAGCTATGAGTTGTGTAAGATCATAGATCAATGCATCTGCATCAATAGATCCTGGTAAGTCAAAATTCTTAACACCAGCATTATCAATTTCTTGCTGATCTCTCGGTAAATAATAATTATCTAATGATAAAAAACATACCTTTTGGCCATCCAGATTTTTCTTTAGTGCATTGACAAAAGTTGTCTTTCCTGAGCCACTGCCCCCGCAGACTCCTATAACGAGTTGTTTTTCTACCATAATCGTGAGCAAAATAACTTGAAATTTAAAATTTTGATTACTTTTCCTTACTTAATTTTAATATGGGAGTTTTAAGAGGACTTATAGGTGTTGCATCTCTACTTTTTATCTGCTATTTGCTCAGTAATAATCGTAAAAGAATAGATTGGCGACTGGTGTCGATTGGTATGGGATTACAGTTAGGCTTAGCATTGGGCTTATTAAAAATTCCATTAGTTAGAAGTCTATTTCAGTTTATCGTAGATTTCTTTGTACTTGTTATATCGAGTTCCTTACAAGCGTCTAATTTCCTATTTGGTGACCTTGCAGAGCAGGGAGGACCTTTCGGATTTGCTTTTACAGTATTACCGACGATAGTCTTCTTTTCAGCTTTGTCGTCATTGCTATATTATCTCGGAATTTTGCAGAAGGTAGTCTACCTATTTGCATGGATTATGAAGAAAACAATGCGATTATCAGGTGCTGAGAGTCTTGCTGCCGCAGCCAATATATTTATAGGACAGACAGAAGCGCCATTAGTGGTGAAGCCATACTTAGAAGGTATGAGTAAGTCGGAGATAATGTCTCTTATGGTAGGAGGTATGGCTACGATTGCAGGTGGCGTATTCGGTGCCTATCTTGCAATGTTAGGTGGAGATGATGTAGCAGCGCAGAAGTTATTCGGTATGCATCTTCTTACGGGCTCTATTATCTCAGCACCGGCAGCAATTGTCGCAGCTAAGATCTTGTTCCCAGAGACGGACATGAGTAAAGGAGATGCTGCTGCCACTATTCCCAAAGATGTAGCAGGTACTAACTTCCTCGATGCACTCTCTCGCGGCACCACGGATGGATTAAAGTTAGCGGTCAATGTGGGCGCTATGCTGCTTGCTTTTATGGCGATAATCTATTTATTCAATGATATGACAATGGGTCTAGGTAGAATGACAGGACTTAATGATTCTATATTCTCGTGGACAGGTGGAAAATTTGATGGGCTTTCTCTACAACTTATACTTGGGCTTGTATTTGCGCCTATAGCATGGTTGATAGGTATACCAGCTAATGAGATCATGATCGTAGGACAGATGCTCGGTGAGAAGACTGTACTTAATGAGTTTGTAGCCTATGCAACATTAATGCAATATACTGATCCCGAAAATCCTCTCTATGGCATGTTATCTGAAAGATCTATTCTGCTGTGTACATATGCGTTGTTAGGTTTTGCCAATTTTGCTTCTATAGGTATACAGATCGGTGGTATAGGAGCGATAGCGCCAGGGCAAAGAAAAACATTAACAAAATTAGGTATCAAAGCACTAATCGGAGGCACGATTGCAAGTCTATTGACAGCTTGTATTGTAGGACTAATATTATAAAAAACTCCTATTTGTCGGAAAAGGTCAAAGCCAATAGAACATTAAGCCCTAATGTCAGGTTGTTAGATGTATCTATTAATTACATTTGCGCAAAAATAACACACAATGAAAAATTTAATACTTATCGCTCTACTATTTGTAGGCTTTACTCTTAATGGTCAGATTAATACTCCTGCAGCAAGCCCATCGGCTACAGTTATGCAGACAGTAGGATTAACTGATGTAACCGTAAAATACTCAAGACCAAGTGTCAAGGGTAGAGATATATTCTCTGCAGACGGCCTTGTACCTTTTGGAAAAGTATGGAGAACAGGTGCTAACCAGGTATCGAATATTACTTTCTCTACTGATGTAAAAGTTGGTGGTAAAGAATTATCTGCTGGGACTTATGCTATCTTAACTATTCCATCTGCTTCAAGCTGGGCAGTACATTTCTACAATTACGAAAAATCAAGCTGGAGTTCTTATTTAGAAGCTGAGCCAGTAGCTATCGTAACTGCTAAGCCTACTAAGCTTCGTGATACTGTAGAATCATTTACAATAGGTGTAGATCACGTTAAAGCTGATGGTGCACACTTAACTTTTACGTGGGCAAAAACTAAAGTTGCTGTACCAATGTCTGTAGATGCAGATGGTACTGTAATGGCTAATATTGACAGAGTTATGGCTGGACCTTCTAAAGGTGACATGTACAATGCAGCTTCTTATTACCACACTGCTGGTAAAGACTTAAATCAAGCATTAACGTGGATTACAAAAGCAACTGATGGTGAAGATCCTAAATACTGGCAAGTAAGACGTAAGGCATTAATCCTTGCTGATCTTGGTAAGACTAAAGAAGCAACTGCAGCTGCTCAAAAATCAATGGAGTTAGCTAAAGCTGCTGGTAACGATGATTATGTAAGAATGAACGAAAAATCTATTAAGGAGTGGGGTATGATGAAGAAGTAATTACTTCACATCTTTTAAAAAAAATGTTTAAGGCCGAAGTCATTGACTTCGGCCTTTTTTTTTGCTTTATTATTTCCGGCCATTTCTGGATTGACTGTTCTCGTGACGACATACAGCAGAATTATTATTAGGCTACCCGTTCGGCGTAGGTTATAGCTGAGTTTTCTGCATAGTCACCTACGCGACATGTAAAGGGCATGATTCTGTCTTGATAAAGTTCAGCATATTTACAGAATATGTGTTAGGATGTTTTTGTATTAAAGCTAAAAGAATTATGTTCTTTTTTCCTTATCCCTTTCTTTTGGATGTCTGTGTCAAAGAAATACTATTCTATAATCAACTTTTTAAAATTGTAGTAAGGATAGCTTCTATTGTGTTGTAGACAATATTTATCTGAAGTTACAAACTTCAGATAACGAGGTGTAATGATTTAATTGCGCTTCTATTTAAGTACCGTAATTCTCTCTTTGTGTTTTTGAGAAGTTTCCTTAGAAAGTACCTCAAGTATATAAGCTCCTGATGTCAAATTATGTAAACTTATTCGATTGTCACTGGTAGTTCCTGCATCTATTTTTTGTCCGTTCAAATTATAGATAGCGTAATGATAATTTTGCCTTTCTGCTGCCTGAATATTTATATAGTCATTGGCAGGATTTGGAAACAATTCGATGCTTGACTTTTCTTGATCAATATTACTTGATATAAAGTCAAAAGAAAACTTTGCAATTTGATTACCTAATAACCCAACCATCATTATGGTATCCTGATGTTCTATCATTTTGAATACTTCAGAAGGAATAGCTTCTATCGTATCAGCGTTGAATTCATATATACTTCCATCTCTCTCTACTCTTAGAAACTCATTTGGGAAATCTGAATAATACGTCCATTGATTACCGCTACTATCAAGATGATATGCTTCATAATTAAAACGATCATCATCAGTGAATCGATCATAGGAGCCGTTCTCTGATTTGACAATAGCTTTATCTGCAGAGATTAATGTGACTTCAGGAGAGATAAAATCTATATCGTTGATAAGTGCTCCTGGTGCAAGTGTCCTAAAGTCTAACGATGTCCAAGTTAGATCAGTTGATATTATAGAGAGACATTCTCGATTGTCTATCCATACATTACCTTCCAGATCTATGTAAGGATCAAGTATGGCATTGATCTTTAATTGATCACTGTTAGCCATATTGAATAACATAGATTCTTCGGTGAGCATATCATATCTAATAAGACCTTCGCTATCTGAAGTAGATACCCAGATGTAATTTTCAAAAACATCCAGAATCCTTAGTTTGTCTGTGGGTAACGAGGAGTTACTTGTATTAAAATTAGTGAATTCGCCATCGATCGAATACCTCCAAAGACCATTCTCAAGAGTCGCGATCCAAATGTTGCCTTCACTATCTACATCCACTGATCTTGGTTCTAATTGATTGTTGTCAGGATCGATCTCAATGTTTTGCCATACGCCGTCCTCTCTGATATTTAAAGTACCTATTTCATTGACAGTGATTAATCTATCTCCGTCAGAGACGATATCCCAATTCCATGGCCAAGTTACAACTGAGTCCACTTTTTCTAATTCAACATTCAAGGTTTGGGAAAATAGACTTGAGCAAAGTGAAATAATGATTATAAGCGAGCAAAAGTATTTCATAATATTTTTTACTCTAATATATGAAATAAGAATCCAGTTTAGATGATAAAGCTAAATGAAGTTACTCTAATGTTATGTGAGGTATGGGCATAAAAAAAGTCCCAAGGAGACGAAGCCTTGGGGCAAAGTTCCTTATAATAATAATACTATTATTAGCTATGAAAGATAAATAGGTCATTAAACCCTTATAAGTATTAAAATTCTATTACAGTAATAAATTATTAAAATTATTTAGTTCGGAAGTTGCAGAACTAAAGAAAATAAACCTATATTTGCACCATGATACATAAACAGACAGTAAAAGACTTAAAAGAAAGAGTGGAGGAAGTAGGCGTTGCATTAGAAAGATTTGGAAGAACACCTATCGAAAGTAGAGTATTCGCTTACCTTCTTGTATCTGATCCACCGTATAAGTCATTTGATGATATAGTAGAGTTTATAGGTGCCAGTAAGAGCTCAGTAAGTAATGCAATCAATATGTACCAGAAGGAAGGGACTCTTACATACAAAACCTTTAGTGGTGACCGTAGGAGATACTTTATGATTGACACTGAAGGCTGGAGAAATAGTTTTATTAATTCTGCAAAGAGCTTGACAAGCTTGAACGTGATTTTGGAAGAAGTGGTTAAAGATCGAGAAGGATCCTCTGATAAGAAATTTAATCAGGAGCTCAGAGACCTTTTAGATTTTCAAATATACTTCACAGAACAAATGATTAAGATTATGGAAGGCTGGAAAAAAAGCTAATTTTTTTGCATAGTTAGTTCTCTTGTTTCCGAACTAATTAGATATTCCGAAATAAATCATAATATATTAAACTAATTGATCTAATTAGATCAACCTATACTAAGACATATAAATTAATTCACATTAGAATTTATAAATCAACATTTTTTAAAACAAACATTAATAATGAAAAATTTAACACTAACAACAATCACAATTATGATAATGACAACTATGGCATTATCTCAAGGTCAATCTATCGGCGTTAAAGGGGCTTATCAGATCTCAAGTCTTGCAGTCAATAAAGATCAAATAGATGATGCTAATATCAAATCTGGATATAGCATTGGACTTATTAATAGAACAGAAAGAGGAGCAATAATCTATCAGACGGAACTACTATGGTCACGGAAAGGAGCACAATATGATCTGGCTAACAGTACAACTAAGGTGAAGGCCAATTTGGATTACATAGAGATTCCTATGTCAGTAGGTTTAAATTTATTTAATACGCCACTAAGTGTATACGGTGGGATATACGGCGCTTATTTATTAAAAGCCGATTACGAATATGAAGATGCCAATGATAATGTATTTGCAACTTATGATAGCAGAGATGCATTCAGAAAATTAGATTTTGGGTTTCAGACTGGTCTACAATTTAAGATTGGAAATATTTTATTAGATGGCAGATTCTCACGTGGCCTCAGAAATGTAGAGGGTGATGACATCGTGATAAGTAATCAGACATTCACAGCTAATGATACGAAGAATTATAACCTACAATTTTCCGTAGGATTATTATTCTAATAAAGCTATATGCTGCAATTATAAGGTAACATAGCCACATTTCAAAAACGATTAGTAATGATGATTTTTCATTTTAACAATATTCTAAAGTTGATTTTAATTTTATCTGCAGTTGGTGTTTCTGCGCAAGCAGATTCATTGATTGTGGATAATCAAGAAGTCCTCATGACTAATAAAAAGTGGCTTGTTCCATAAACAAGAGTATTACTAAGAGGTCAAAATATTTCTAACAACAACATTCTAAAATAAAGCCATCAGAAATTATGAAAGAACTTATCATACAACATAAAGAAGTCGTTTGGGCTATTAATGTTTTAGTTTTTTGCGTGGTCATGATATTGACATCCACTAAGGTATTAAGTCTCATAGAACGTAAGTGGAAGGGTAGCGGTGGTTATACTTCAGTTTTTAGTTCTCTTAAGAAATTATCCAAAATATTTTATACCCTGTTAGGGGTAGGTCTTATTAGTTATCTTTTTGTAGAGGAAGAAACCTATCAGACGATCAATAGTAATTTAGGTAGGATCATATGGTTTGGATTAGTAATCGCAGCAACGATCATCTTATCTGCGATCTCCCAAGGTTATTTTTCCAATAAGATAAGGAAACTTTCTAAAAGAGATAAAGGAGATATTACCCTGTACAAGTACATTAAATACTTAGCTACAGCATTGATATATCTATTCGGTATTCTAATGTTTGCAATTGCGATTCCTGCATTACGTAATGTAGCCACAGCTGCTGGAGCTAGTGCTGGAGTAATAGCTTTAGTGGCAGGTGTTGCTTCACAAGAGGGTATATCTAATATCGTGGGAGGACTGTTCATCGCATTTTTTAAGCCTTTCAGAATAGGCGATATTATTAAGGTCGGTGATAGCACTATGGGCAGAGTAGAAGATATCAATCTAAGACATACAGTGATTAATGATTTCAAAAATGTAAGAGTCGTCATACCGAATGCTATAGTCAACCAAGAAAATATCACTAATTACTATATGATAGAAAGTAAGAACTGTGAGTGGATAGAAGTAGGCATAAGTTATAATTCAGATATGGATGAGGCGATGTCTATCTTGAGAGAAGTGTGTGAGGCCAATCAGTATTGCATGGACATACGTAGTGATGCCGACAAAGAAAAAAATGTACCTATAGTAGATGTGCAAGTCATAGAATTAGGAGACTATGCTATAAAGCTTAAGGCATGGGTATGGTCCGCAAGTTACCTTACCGGATTCAGAATGAGAAATCAGATTTATAAAAGTTTGAAAGAAGCTTATGATAGAGAGGACATACAGATACCTTTCCCTCATACGCATATTGTTTTTGATCCTGCACATGTAGGCAAGCTTGCTCACAATTAATACTACAATTTATATCATACAACAACAAATTGACTAATGGCACATAAGATTCTTACCTTAAAATTAGATAAACAACTAGATGTCTCTGAAGTTGAGAAATTGTTTTATGTAATTGCATCACACTATTCTATTCACGGTCCAGTAGATCTAATAGTATTGCTTGAGGTAAGTCTTGTTTTTAGTAATATTAAAGCTTTCTTAGAGTCAACAAAGCGTAGATCATATCTATATAAAATGATAGATCAATGTGTTGTTGTAACAAGCAGTAAGTGGCTTATGAAGACTCGTAGGATAATTAATATCTTAAAAATCGGCATCGAACTACGTATCTATAATGAGTTACACATCGATGAGGCGATCGAATGGTTAGAAAGTAAATCAAATAAGAGAAAAGCCAATGTAAGCATAGCCTATACCAAGGATAACAACTTGAGTGCATTCAATATTTATAATAACATTGAGCCATCTGATGTAAAATTTATTGATCAGGTACTCACAGAGAGTTTGACTTATAATTGGAAGATAGAGCAAAAATGTCAATTCTACTTTTCTGACATGGACTCTGATAAGATTATTGATTCTTGGTCTTTCATATATAAGAATAGTAAGGTACTGCCCTCATCAGAGAGTATAACATTAATTGTCCATAACGAGCCAGTTAAAATTAATCTACTTGCAAATATAGAATATCAAGATAATAGGATTAAGATCATGGATTGTACTTGATTGGAAGTAAGCAGTTAATACCTATTAATTAATTATTATTTAAATAAAACAAAATGAACACACTCAAAATTGCACTCATATCTTTTTTCATATTCTGTAACTATTCGCTATCGATTGCCCAGTTAGCAGAAAATAAGTTAAGAGAATTATCTAATGCCCAAGCAGAGAGATATTCGGAATTCTTAGACTTAAATGTTTTCACAAAAGATAAGTTGGCAGATATCTTCTATTACCATGATGCATTACTTGCAAGTAAGGTAAGATACAACAGTAACTATTTTGAAGTTGCTAATTCTAATGCTACAGATAGAGAAACATCTATCAATAAATTGTTAGGCGATAGGAAGTATAGTAGTTATAAGATACTTAAGGATCTAGATGACAAGAGTGCTATGGATTATTACTCAAATACCTCATCTACATTACAAAGCGATGAGGCTCTTATGTCAAAAGTAACTCAGTATATCACAGAGAAGGTTTTCCCCGTATTGTCAGAACTAAAAGTCGATTATGATAAGAAGATTAAGAAAAAAGACCTGTATCGTATTAATCAACTTGCTGATCAAATCTATGATCGTATTGATGCGATAGAATATGATACAGATGGAAATGCAATACTATCTAACGAGGATAATCAATCTTCAAAAATTTACTCTGACCTCATTAGCTATGCTAATAAATATAATGACGCTTATAAACAAGTATTAATATCATTATCACCCTATGAGAAGGTATGGAAGAAAGATATTGAAGGAATCATTCTTCAAAATTATGCTAAAAGCGAAATATCAGCTTTAGCTAAAGTCGATCAAGATTTAGCTAAAACAGGAGTCAAGTCGTCTATAGATAAGTTGTCTTTTATGCTAATAGAGCCTTATAGCATAAAGAAGTTTTTTAAGAATATAGCTTTCATTTCACTGGTTAAACAAACAATTATTACTCGTTAATATAAGTAACGGAATATTTTGATAAATCAAATTTCTACAACAACCAATAATCGCAGTAAAGCAAAGAAAGACATAATGAAAATACTACTTTTCTTATCACTGTTCCTTTTTACAGGATCACAGACACAAGCACAAGGACCGAGTAAGCAGATCACTATTGTGAGCGATGAGTCTATTGATATGAATAACCTCAATAAGTTCGATAGTATATTAGTTGAGGAAATTCGATCTCTTTTATCCGTTCGTTATAGTCCTAAATTTAAGATTTTAGGAGGTGAGTTCGATGCGAAAACTATAGAACAACATTTCCAAGAGGCGTGGAGTGATCCTGAGACAGATATAGTTATAGGTACGGGTATTATTAGTTGTGCTATCTTAGTTAAGCAAAAAAGGTTTCTCAAGCCTACTATTGCTGCCGTTGTCATACCAGAGCAATTATCCAGTCCACCTGTAGGAGATTCTACTAGCTCTGGAATAGAAAATTTTAATTATGTAATCTCTCCTTTTGATCTTGTAGAAAATTTTACAGCTCTCTATGACTATCGTCCATATAAGAAAGTGGCCGTTTTATTAGGAGAAGAATTTGTAGATATCGATGCGTCATTGACTTTGTCTACAAAACCATTAATGGATAGTCTGGGAGCCAGCTTGGAAATTATCTCTTATACAAATGATGTTGCTTCAACGTTAAAAAAGATACCAGAGAATACAGAGTCAGTTTTATTATTGCCTATGACAGACCAATTGTCTAAAGAGGAAATGAATACTTTATTACTGGAATTTCAGAATAGACAAATTCCAAGTATCGCTTTGCAAGGGGAAGATTTAGTTACTAAAGGTGCTTTTATGGGATTTGAGTCTGAGCATAATTTGAAATCGATTCCAAGAAGAATTGCTATTCAAGTTTCCAAGTCTTTAGACGGTGCTGCATTACAAGATCTGCCAGTAAGAATTGAATCCTTCAATAATAATTTAGTCATCAATATGGAAGCAGCTCGACGATCAGGAGTATATCCAAGTTTTGATTTTATGTCTAATGCTATTCTAATTAATTTATCTAACGCTATTTCTGATCGTACTTTAAATATAGAAGGAGCTATCATTGAAGGATTGCAACAAAGTTTAGACTATCAAGCTGCTAAGAAGAATCCCGAATTACAAAATTTTGAGGTCGGATTAGCTAAATCTGAGTATCGACCACAATTAGATGTAAACACTACTCTGACCGCTATAGATGCTACTCGTGCTGAGACTTCATTTGGAGCTCAAGGACGAGTAAATTGGTTAGCGAGTGCTTCCTTATCGCAAATTGTATATGCAGAACCCGCTCTTGCAAATATTGCTATTCAAGAGTTGCTCTTAAAAAGTAAAGAACAATCTACTTTAGAAATAAGGCTCAACGTTATCATAGATGTAGCGGAAGCATTTTTGACGGTTCTCCAGACACAAAGTTTCCTAAAAATACAAAATCAGAATCTCCAGCGTACTCGAGAGAATTATGATATTTCTCAATCAAAGCAGGCGATTGGCTATGTAGGTCAAAGTGATCTTAATCGTTGGAAATCCGAATTAGCGAATGCTAATATTGATCTCAACAAAGCGCAAGCCAATGTACAATCCTCAAAATTTAGATTAAATCAATTGTTAAATCGACCGATCAATGAAGAGTTTACGGCTATAGAAACATCACTAAATGACGATGTTCTAACATTACTAAATACTGAAATTGTACCGTTAATCAGTAACACTGGGTTGGTAGAAAAATTTACCAACTTCATGGTGAGCGAAGCATTAGTCAATCTGCCAGAGCTAAAACAAATAGATTATGGGATAGCTTCCCAGAGACGATTATTGCTTTCGCAAAAACGAGCTTTTTATTTACCGACCGTCGCTCTTCAAGGTGGATTAGATTATATAGTTAAACGCTTTGCTACGACAGAACTGGCTCCCGAGATTGCTATGTTAGGTTTAGCCAATACGGACAATATACCTCAATGGAATATGAGTTTAGCGGTAAGCTATCCTATTCTACAAGGCAAGAGAAGGGAATTAAATGCTGATAAAACAAAACTCAATATTCTACAACTGGAAGATCAAAGAGGATCCGCTGCTAATCAATTAGAATTATTAGTAAGGACAAATTTGCAAACATTGGCTGCATCTGGTGCTACTGTCCAGTTATCTCGAACATCAGCAGAAGCAGCAGTGGCCAATTATGAAATTGTAAAAGATAATTATGCACAAGGAATAGGTACAGTTACTAATCTGGTAGATGCTCAGAATGCTGCTATCCAATCAGAGTTGTCCACCGCTAATGCGGATTACCAATTTATTTTGGACTACTTAATTCTGGAGCGTTCCATAGGTCATTATAATTTTCTTGCCAGTGCTGAAAAGCAAAACGCTTTCGTAGATAGACTTAAAGTGTTTCTGGTTACGAACTAATAGTCCTCATTTAAAATCTTTTAAAAAAAATACAATAAAATATAAATCATCATGTTAATGAAGAATCTACCTTTCCTACTTATAATCCTACTATTCGTTGCTTGTAAGGAAGAGAAAAAAGAAGTAGTCGAAGTTATCCGTCCCGTAAGATCGGAGACAGTAAAGAAAATGGGATCTGCCAGTACCAACTCTTTTTCAGGTGTGGCCCAATCCAGTAAGACTACACCACTGAGTTTTAAAGTGGCTGGGACACTCAGTAAAATATATGTACAAACTGGGGAGCAAGTTAAGCGAGGACAAAAAGTAGCACGTATCGATGCTACAGACTATAGAGTTGATGCTGAAAGATCTGTGGCAAATTTGAAAAGTTCTCAGACTCAAATAGTTAGTGCTGAGTCACAACTATATACTGCCAAGGCTACTTTTCAGAGATTAGAAAAATTGTATGAAAACAATAGTGTACCACTTAGTGATTATGAACAGGCAAGAGGACAGTACGAAGCAGCGCAATCACAACTTGATGCAGCCAAAGCACAAGCAACCGCCGCTAAAAAACAATTAGAAGGCGCTAATAATCAAGTTGGTTATGCTAACCTGAACGCAGCCTTTGATGGTATAATCACGGAGGTGAGTGTAGAAGAAAATGAAATGGTTACTTCAGGAAAACCAATTGTAATGCTCAGCTCATTCGGAGATCCAGAAATAAAAGTAGGGCTCCCAGAGCTATATATTGCTCAAATTGAAAAAGGTCAAATGGTTACAATCATGTTTTCCATTTTACAAAATCAAACCTTTCAAGGAAAAGTAAAAGAAGTCGGCTTCTCTGCTATTGGTGGTACTTATCCTGTGACTGTTGAAATAATAGATCCGAGTAAATTAGTTCGTCCAGGCATGGCGGCAAGTGTAACATTTAATTTTTCAGGTAAGCCTACATCGGAACAACAGATTATTGTATCTGCGAAAGCAGTAGGTGAAGATCAGAAAGGGAATTTTGTTTATGTATTAAAGCCTGTAGAAGATCATTTCATAGCTCAGCGACAAACGGTTGAAGTAGGAGAGTTAACAGGTGATGGCTTTGTAGTAAAAAGTGGAATAGCCGAAGGCGCTGTAGTAGCTACCGCAGGTTTACGTTCTCTATTAGACGGTATGAAAGTAACTGTACAAAAATAACAGCTCCAAATTGTTAGAATTAACTGCTCTCTTTTTTAGAGACGGCATTAAAATTATAAAATGAATATTACTAAAATAGCGATTGAAAAAAATCGAATCACCTACCTCATATTAGCAATGGTGCTGATAATGGGAATTGTAGGATACCAGTCTCTATCACGAGATGCAATGCCTCCGTTTACAATTCGAGTCGCTTCCATAGTTACAAGTTTTCCTGGAGCGGGACCAGAACGTGTAGAAAAGCTAATCACCGATAAGATTGAAAAAGTAGTTCAGGAAATTCCAGAACTCAAAACAGTATCGAGTGAATCTCGTACTGGACTATCTATCGTTAGTGCTCAATTAGTGCCTTCAATTGCGAAAGATGATTTGCAACCTGTCTGGGATAAAATCCGTAGAAAAGTTGAATCTATTCAAGGACAATTACCACAGGAAGCTGGAATTCCTGATATAAAAGATGATAATGTAGGGGTCGTCTATGGAATCATGCTTGGACTTACTGGTGACGGATATTCTATGCGTGAGCTTAAAGATGTAGCAGATGATATCCGAGATGAATTAATTAAGATAGACGATGCCTCGGAGGTGAATATTTCTGGAACGCAGGAAGAACGTGTATATTTAGAGTTTGATAATGCCCGCCTTGCAGACATCGGTTTAGCTTCTGGTAAATTGCAAAGTATTATTTCAGCAACCAATATTGTTTTTTCAGGTGGTGATGTACGGTTGGATGGAGAAAAAATAGTGCTTGAGCCTACAGGAAATTATCAAGATATAGATGACATAAAAAATACGATTATTCCAGTTGGGAATGATAACGAAACTTTACGGCTAGGAGATATTGCCAATGTCGTAAGAACGTATAAAAAGCCAATACAGAACTTGGTTCGGATTAATGGTGAACAAGGTCTGACTATTTCTACTGCACTAAAAAAAGGAGCAAATCTTACTCGACTGGGAGAGGTCATAGACGAGAAAGTAGCTATGTATCAGAATACTTTTCCATTAGGCTTGGAACTCAAACGTATAGCTTCGCAGGATACATATGTTAATGAAAAAGTCTCTGGTTTTATCAGCAATGTTTTACAGTCTGTCGGTATTGTAATGTTGGTGATGTTATTTTTTTTAGGATTTCGTACAGGAATGGTTGTGGCAAGTTTGATTCCATTGGCATTGGTAATGACTTTGTTATTGATGGATTTAGCGGGTGTTGGGCTCAATCAAGTTACCCTGGCTGCATTGATTATGGCGCTTGGATTATTGGTAGATAATGCCATTGTTATCTCAGAAAGTATGATGGTAAAGATGGAGAATGGTATGGAAGCGAAAAAAGCAGGAATTGAAAGTAGTCGAGAATTGATGATTCCATTATTGATTTCTTCATTGACTACATCTGCAGCATTTTTAGCCTTTTTTTTAGCGGAAAACACAATGGGAGAAATGATGGGCCCCCTCTTTGTGGTAATTAGTATGGCACTGCTTTCTTCATGGTTGATGGCAATGACCATCGTTGTCATGCTGGGGGTGACATTTATTAAAGTGAAAAATAAAAATGAAGAGGCGGCAGATAGAAAACGATCTATATTTGAATATTTAGCAGACTATTATAGTGTTGGATTACGATGGAGTCTCAAAAATCCAATCAAATTTTTGTTCTCTATCTTGGGAATGCTCATCGGATCTTTAATGTTATTCCCCACCTTACCGTTCATATTTTTTCCAGATAGTGATCGTAACATGGTCACCATGAATTTAAATTATCCTTTAGGAACTGAGGTAGAGAAAACATTTGAGGCCGTAGCTCAAATTGAAGATTTCATTAATGAAAATTTATTGGTGCCCGATGACAGTGTTTCTGTAGGAGTGACTGGTTTTGCCAGTTTTGTTGGGCAAGGACCTGCATCTTATGATTTGGGATATCAGCCTGGCGAAGCTAACTCTGGCTATGCACACCTACTTATCAATACCAGTAGATTTGAGGCCAATGCTGACGTGGTAAAACAGTTGGATGATTTTACATTCAATAGTTTTCCTGATGCCGAAGTAAGTGTAGGTCCACTTGCTGGCGGTGGGGGAGGCGGTGCAGATATGGAGGTTCGAATCTTTGGCGATTCACCAGATGAGTTGTTTAGGATTGCAGATGAAATAAAAATAGGAATGAGCAATATCAATGGAACCAAGAATATTCAAGATAGCTGGGGACCAAAGATTAAAAAATTAGTCATTGATATCGATCCTGATAAAGCTAATCGAGCGGGTGTGACCAATCAGGATATCGCTATATCTTTAAAAACTTCACTTAATGGATATAATGCTGGTTCTTACCGTTCTGGCGATGACAATATTCCTATTACGATGGGGAATGATAAAGGTCAGGAAATGAAAGTGATGGAACTAAACGGACTTAATATTTTTTCTCAAAGCACTGGCAAAAACATTCCGCTGATCCAAGTCGCAGATATAGTACCAGACTGGCAGTATGCGAAAATATTACGTAGAAATTTACAACGAACTCTATCAGTAAAGTGTGATGCAAAAGAAGGATTTACACCAGCTGAAGTTCAAGTGGAGTTAACTAAATTTCTCGAAGAAGCTTCTAAAGAATGGGGAGAAGGATACAGCTATACCTTAGGTGGAGAAAGTGAACAAAGTGCTGAAGCCCTCGGAGCAGTGGCTGCAAAATTGCCATTGGCCTTTTTTATAATTCTACTTCTACTTATGATTCAATTTAGTTCTTTTAGAAAAACCTTAATCGTACTGTTATCTATTCCTTTGGGAATTATAGGGGTTATCATAGGTTTGGTTTTATTCCGTTCTTCGTTTGGCTTCATGGCTTTCTTAGGTGTGATCTCATTAGCGGGTATCGTAATTAATAATGCTATTGTTCTGATTGATAGAATTAAAATTGAAGAAGATGAATTTGGTAGAACGCCATTTCAGGCAATCACCGAGGCAGCTAAACAAAGATTCCGTCCTATTTTATTGACGACGTTTACGACGACTTTAGGATTGATACCTTTATATCTTGGCGGTGGTGCTATGTGGGAGCCGATGGCTATAGCTATCATGGTCGGATTATTGTTCGCGACAATAATTACCTTGTTGTTTGTACCTGTACTTTATAAACTGATGTTTGGGATAAAGGAAGAGCATTAAAAAACGGGTACAAAATGATTCACATTGACTAAATGGAGGAGAATAAAAAATTTGATCAGCACTTGAAATTATTAGCATTTAATATAATAGGATAATTTTTTATAATTCCTATACTTCTAATATTGGCCTACTTAGTACGAATAAATTACCATGATGCAATTATTATTTTCGAAATATATCAAAATAAACTCTTTAAATCTTATAATCTGCTTTTCCATCTTTGCGTCTTTTGCAGAAGCTCAAGAACCCTCAATTAATTTAGCTTCTCCATTACCCAATAAAGACATCATTCATACTGCCTACTTAGTTGGAGATAGTGGTGGTCTTGACACCGACAACCCACCTAACAATATCGTTCTAAGCTCCTTAAAATCTATAATACACAAGGATGTAAATGCCTCATTGTATTTTTTAGGCGATAATATATATCCAGCAGGGTTAAGAGAAAGTTCTACTGAGCAGAATGAAGATACAGAAATCTTGGATCATCATATTGAACTTGCAGAATCATTAGATAATAAAAGCTATTTGATTCCTGGAAATCATGATTGGGCTGGTACTACTGATGATTACAATAGCATGGTAGGTATGACTAAATATCTGGAAAATAATAGTGACAAATTAAGATTAAAGCCATCAAACGGATGCCCAGATCCATACACTATTAAAATTTCTAAAAATCACATCTTCATACTTATTGATAGCCAATGGTGGTTAGATATTGCAGATAACGATAATTTGTCATATAAAAAATGTGATATAAAAAGTAGACACGAATTTGCAAAAGAACTCGAAAGCGTTTTCGTTAAACATAAAAATGATCAGATTACTGTGCTTTTGCATCATCCTTTAATGTCAAATGGCAATCATGGTGGAAAATTTTCATTTAAGCAGCATCTTTTTCCTCTAACAGACATTGCACCGAATCTGTTTCTTCCATTACCATATGTTGGTTCTATTCTCCCAATGTATAGAAACTTAGGCACCAACAAGCAAGATGTATCCTACCATTGGAACAAAGAATTGAAGTCAACATTCGATAGAATCATTACTAGCTCTGGAGTGAAAAGAGTTCTATTTATTTCTGGACATGAACATTCTCAACAACTGTTTAGCCCGGAACCCTTGATTAGTAAGTCACAAGTCCACTATTTAATAAGTGGTAGCGGGTACAAACAATCCTATGTAAGAAAGGGTGGCAATTCAGTCTTTGTATCAGATGAAAGAGGTTTTCAAAAGTTATATTACTTCAAAGATGGATCTGTCTGGCTTGAGATATTTGGAGTGTCAGCCCAAGGCCAACCAAGTGTAATTTTCCGAAAGGAATTATTTACTAATAACAAAGAAGTAGCAACACTAGCTCCACGTACTTATCCAAAACTCAAAGACAGCATATCCATTGCACCAGCTAAAACATTTGAGCTTGGAAAAGTTGGAAGATTTTTCTTAGGAAATCAATATCGTGATGTATGGAAGTCAAAAGTTAAGGTTCCAGTAATCAACCTACAAATGGCGAAAGGTGGGCTTACGCCTGTAAAATTAGGCGGTGGTGCTTCTTCTAATTCATTAAGACTTGAAGACAAACAAGGGAAAGAATACATCTTAAGATCTGTTGTCAAAACATATAATCGATTTCTAAAGAATCAATACAGTGATATTATCTGGCTAAAATACTATGGCGATGAAAATGCTTCAGCGCTTCCATATGGAACACTTTCTATTGGCAAATTATCAGATGCAATAGATTTACCTCACAGTGACCCTAAACTATACTACCTATCTCATCAAGAAGGACTTGGCCCTTATAATGAATTATTAGAAGAGGGTTTATATATGCTAGAGAATAGGCCAGATGGAAAAATGTGGGCTGATCAAAAATCGTTTGGCTATGCTTCTGAAATTGTTGGTTACAGTGATATGATGGAATCAATAATATCCAAAGCTACTCATCTGGTTGATCAGAAAAGTGTACTCAAAGCAAGACTTTTTGATATGTGGGTTCATGATTGGGACAGACATGCCGATCAATGGAGATGGTCAAAAAAGAAGATAGGAAAAAAGACCTTTTATAAAGCTATTCCTAGAGATAGAGATTGGGTCTACTTTAAATATGAAGGATTGATATACTCATTCATTGGCAAATACATTGAAAGAAAACACAGTTCTTTCAAAGATGAAATTTCAAATTTAGAAAGCCTGAACATGTCTGCGGCGAACTTTGATCGAGAACATTTGAATGAACTTGAATGGACTGTTTGGCAAGATGTTATAGAAGAGATGCAACATAATCTTACTGATGAACTTATTTATGAAGCGCTATCTGAAATGCCATCAGAAATACTTCCTATTGTTAGAGAAGAAATTATAGAAAAACTAAGTAAGAGGCGAGATGATTTGAATAAATATGCTGAAGAATATTATGCTATTTTGGCTGAACAAGTATCCATCGTGGGTACTAATCAAGATGATCGAATCAATATCAGATCCATAGGTAAAGATTCAACGAAAGTTACTTTAGTAACGAAAAGAGAAAAAAAATCTGATATCGAAAAATACGAGCGAACCTTCTGTAACAAGAAAACTAAAATCATAAGAATTTTTGGCCTTCAAGGCAAAGATAGAATCAAAATTTTCAATGGATCAACTGATATAAAAATAGAATTCATCGGAGGATTAAATTATGATAAAGTCATTTATGATACAGAAGCTTATACTAATTTGACGGTCTATGATAACATTGATGGTGTGGAGTTACCAGAGAATAAATACATCAAAGCGAAACTGAATAACAAAATATCTAACAATACGTATAATAAAAATGAATTCAAATATAATTCTATTTTACCTACAGCTACCATAGGATCCACATTTGACGAAGGTCTTTGGCTCGGTGCTGGCTTTATAAAAACGTACCACGGATTTCGCAAAACACCATTCGCTAGCAAACACGTTTTTGCCGTAGAAGTTGCACCTTTTACTGCCGCATCAATGAGGTTAGATTACAATGCTAAATTTAATAATATTGGCATCAAGAATATGCAACTGGTGACTGATCTATTTTTTCATAGTCCAGATTACACTAACTTTTTTGGCATTTTTAATGAAGTAAATAATAAGGGAAACAGTCAATTTAATAGGATTAAAAATACAAGTTATGGATTGGATACGAAGATTAGAAAAGTTTGGAATCAAGAAGCCATCTCTTTGAGTGTTGGCCCTTACATCAAAAGTTACAAATTAGATGTCGATCAAGATCGAATCTTAGGGAACTATGAACTTATTTCTAATAATTATCAAGAAATAGAATTATATATTGGAGGTTCTGCGAATCTAACATTAAGCTCAATCGATCATAAAATAAAGCCTTCTTCTGGCTTTAATTACAGCTTAGATCTCGACTATTTCAATGGTGTAGATCTTGATTATTCTGCCTTTACATTATTATCAGATTTAGTTTTTTACTTTCCAATATTGCATAATCCAAATCTTGTATTTGCTGGGAATTTAGGTTTTTATAGTCAATATGGAACCTCTGATTGGTATATGACACCATCAATAGGAGCGAATAATCATTTAAAATCATTGCGGAATGATCGACTTCGAGGAGATATAATATATTATCAACAATTCGAATTGCGTTGTCATTTACTCAGTTTACGTAATAGATATCTCCCTATGGATGTAGGAATAACCGTCGGTTACGAAGGTGCAACTGCTAAATATAATAACGTATCTACTTCCTTAAAAGGCCTTACTGTTGGGCTTTCAATGAACATTGGAGATGTCGTAGTTATTCACCCCTATTTTGCTACCGCTGAAAAACTAAATACGTTTGGTCTAAGTTTAGGGTTCAAATATTAGAGTTAGAAAATATTCAAATAACATATATGTAGAACATGGAATTACACTCTTCAAAAAAACAATATCAAACAAATCCAAAATCTCTTGGATGCTTTTCAATAATGCAAATTAGAATCTCAATTGAATTAATCAATGTATAGAAAAAAAATATTTATACTTATAGTCATCTCTTTAGTTTATAACACCATAGAGGTATCTGCTCAAAAAATCTACAAGACCAATTGGAAACAAACTGGTATTATATTTTGTGGAGGGACATTAATGTTTGGGGCAGGATTGTTTATAGAAGACAGTAGAAAACCATTTACAAGCAATGAAATTAATTTATTAAAAAGTGAATCAATTTCAAGCTTTGATAAAGGAGCTCTGGGTAATTTTTCTTCTAAAGCAAGTGCCACAAGTGACCTCTTTAGAGATGGCGTATGGTTTGCACCATTAACTCTATTTTTATCAAACCAAGGTAGAGAAAATACTAAGGAAATACTGATGATGTACACTGAAGTATTTTCTCTTAATGCTGGGTTTACATTATTTACTAAGGCAGCATTTGGCAGATATAGACCTTATAGCTATAATCCAACAGTAGACCTTGAGTTTAAGTTGAATCCTACGACGAGAAGGTCTTTTTTTTCTGGCCATGTTAGTCAAGTAGCAAGTATGTCTTTTTTTACCGCCACAATTTTTGATGATTTATATCCTGATTCAAAATTTAAATATCTAGTATGGATGGGGGCAATATCAGCACCTGCAATAACTGGCTATTTACGAGTAAAAGCAGGAAGACATTTCCCTACAGATGTTATCGTTGGTTATGGTGTAGGCGCATTAATAGGTTACTTTATTCCTGAACTCCATAAAATATCAAAAGAAAAAAATATCACAATTATAGGTGCAGAAAACGGTTTAGGTCTTATTTATTCTTTTTAAAAGCAAATATCTACATAAATCAAAAAAGTATAAAATGAACTGATTAGAACCAAGGAAATTTAAATTCTAATTATCATGAGATTCTATTTAAATTTTAATCACCTTAATTTAAAGCGTAAGTAATTGCGCTTATCAAATACAACTAAAAAAAATTAAAAATGCCAGAAAATTCTAAAAAAGTAAAGCCTGACTCCAAAGCCATCCAAACATTATTCAGGACTGTTATTAAGAATCATTATTCATTGCTTCAGATGATTGATCGAAAGTCTAATATCATTCTCACAATAAACTCAATTCTGATTTCATTAATGTTAGGTGTTAGTTTTATAGCTCCTGATGGGCAAAAGCAAATGATAGATTTAATTACTCGAAGCATTATAAACTTTGGACTGATTTCTATGGTCTTCGCAATATTTGCGATAAGACCTCACAATTATAAAAATGTAGATTCAAGTTTGTATTCAGGGGTGTTTACCAAGATGAGTAAAGAAGATTTTCATTCAAAATTTAAATTAATGATGCTATCAGGGGATACAATCTATGATAATATGATTGATGATCTCTATCATTTAGGAAAAGCCATAAAGAATAGGCAAGTATTAGTAAATTTCGCTATCGGAGCATTCGTTCTAGGTATACTAATTAGTTTAGGTATAAGTTTGTTTATTTCTTGATATTTTAAAATTTCCATTTCAGAATGACTTATGTCAAATAGTACAGAATCTCCGAAGAGGTATTAATACTGGAGGAGATATTTGCATTGGTTCTGAAATTACTTGGTTGTTTATACCTGTGCTTTATAAATTGTTGTTTAGAATAAAGGAAGAGCAGAAGAGTATTAAAGCATATGAATATTACTCTGATATTCTATCACTAAGAGAGCTATTAGAGGTAAGTAGAGGACTAAGATTATGAAATTAAGATTTTATAAAATTAATTATTCAATGTTTCCATGGCTAAGTAGCACATATATAAGGGTTTTATCACCTAATCAGACAATTGCTTAGAAATATTTAGTTCTGAATATACAGAACTAATAAAACTCACCTATATTTGTATTATTAAACACAAAAGAAAGATTATACCTCATAAGTATAAGCATAAGGAATCACTCCTTTATGCTGGGTCTATGCAATCAATAGGAAGAATAGAATTTCAATCAAAATTTAACGAACTAATCGATACGGGGCAAAAGATCTATGATGCCATGATAAATGAAATATATGATATGTCTTTAGCGATTAGAAGGCGACAATTGTTTTTCATATATCTTAAACTCAAAAATAAAGAAAAATCAAATACTACTCTTCTTATCACCTTTCCTTGTTTCAAGTTTGCAAATACAAGCACAAGGAGCGACCAAGCAGATCACTATTGTAAGCGACGGGTCTAATGACATGAATAGCCTCAATAAGCTTGACAGTATATTAGTTGAGAAATGTGGGCTCGTTTATCTGTTTGTTATAATCCTAAGCTTAAGATTTTAGGATTTTAAACAAAACTAATATGGAAGTCAGTAGATTGTTACTGGATGGATTTAATAATATTAAAGATACATTATTCAGTTTTTTCTTTAATAAGGTGACTAAAGCTGAGTCTAAGCTTCTATTTCAGCTTAGCCTTATAGTTTGATTTCAAAACAATAGGAGAGCGTTGATAAAATCTTGGTATAAGTTCTATTTTAAGTACACTTAGGGAAAGTGCTCTTTTTAGCTAAGGCTCAATATAGGGCATAAAAAAAGCCCCAAGGAGACGAAGCCTTGGGGCAAGAATTGCCTTATTCTTGAGTAGCCCGTACGGGATTCGAACCCGTGCTACCAGGATGAAAACCTGGCGTCCTAACCCCTAGACGAACGGGCCAAAGAACAATTGCCTAACATCATTTTGTTAAGCGAGTGCAAATATATAAATATTCGTCATTCATATCAAAGCAAACTTTATACCTAATTTAATTATTGCTTAATTAGTTTTTTGCTGAGTAGTGTTCCATCCTTTTTTTCTAAGATAATGGTATAGAATCCCTTAGTCAGTTCTCGGCCTATAACTGTTTGATTATTAATTACTTTGGACCTATAGACTTGCTTACCCATAATGTCATACAAGCTCATAGTTTTGTAATTATCGGCATCCAAAAGAATATTAATATTATCCGTAAAAGGATTCGGATATATCTCAATATTATCGTTTTCGCTTATAGAAACGGCAGATGAAGGCATTCCTTCTACAATTCTGAAGGCATCAAAGCCGCCTTCGAGTAGATGTCCCGTGCCTGGAAGATCTGATATAACGACAGATATCGATAGGTCAGCATCTGTATCTACAAGTCCATTAAGAGGAATGCTCACTACATCAGTCCATCCACCAGTACTCTCGGTATACATCGCTAATGTCGTTAATGCTGTCTTATCCCATATTCTTACGAACATGGTATCGTTAATAGGACCCTGACCGCCACCTATGGTAAACCATGCATTAAATTGTAATAAGGGATCACTGTATTGAGATACGTTGAATTTCGGACTTAGAAGCCTCGTGACACCATCATCTACATCATCTGAAGCAGCATCACCGCCGCCATTACCAGTCATATAGCATTCATCTCCTATGTCACCAGTGATATCCTCGCTGACATTAATAGCGACACCGTATCTGAAAGTTGGTATAGGCACATCTCTTACCCATAGTCCTGTACTTACATTTCCATTAACTTCCCATCCAAGGTCTAAAGCAAAATTATCTTCTATACCTGGTTCCAATCTGAATACCTCACCAGTTGCTCCATCAAATTTCTTATTAATTGTTGCATATCTATAACCCCATGCACCTACTATGACATCATAGTTTTCATCGAAAATAGTTTGATCAAATTGGCCTTGGTCATCAGTTGTGATTTCTATTAATCTGTTCTGGTTAGATATTTTTAATAGTGCATTAGGGATAGGATCAGACGTGACGCCATCTATGACTGTCCCAGTTATTGTAACCTGTGGTCTCTTAGTCAATTGTGCATCTAATACTGTGACAACACCATTCTCTATTGTAGTTGTAAGTGTCTCTGGAAAGTAGTCTGGATGTGTAAATGTGACTTCATAAGTACCAGCACTTTCGATTCCTGTTTTGTATTCTCCCAGAGGATTAGTTCTACCTTCATTTGCTTGATCTGGATTGTTGATGACTATGTCTACACCGTTAATAGTGGTGCCATCATCTATGTCTGTCACAGTACCATGTAGGTAAGCTGCCCTTACGTATGTAGGACGGAATATATCAAGTTGTCCTAGACCATTAACGTTAGTAATATTACTTGTAATAACGAGGCCTGAAGGTAGCCATGGATACGCTCCCCAGCATCCGTTAAATCCGTTACCAGGTATCGGATACGTATCGTAAGCTCCTACTTTAATCATATTGTCTGGCATATTTACGTCAGTGATGACAACTCCGTCTGTATACCATGAAGTAATCAGAAAACCATCTTTGTAATGCGTATTATGTGGAATAACACCAGTTCCAGCAGTCTCTAAGGGTTGATAGGAATCTAATCTAATGATGTTGCCAGGATCAGAAACGTCATAAGCATCTACGAATGCATTAGCTCTCTCATCAGTAGTGAATGCATATCTACCATCTGTAGAAGCCCATGTATTATGTGTAAAATCCATAGTCGTTCTTGCATCTCCTAACTCTACAATATTAGCTTTATCAGTAACATCAAATAATGTCAATACTCCTGCATTAATTTCTGAAGAGTACATTATGTCATTTTGTACAAATAAGTCATGCGAGTATTCTCCATCTTGCCAATTTGGTCCACCATGTATTCCAACTATAGGAGGATTTTTTTTATCCTGATTAAGATCGAAAATAATAGCTTTATTAGCATTGTTGATACGACAACCTGATAGGTAGCAGAAACCATTTTCGTCTATAAAAAGATTATGACATTGTCCAAGTAGAGTAGTGTCCTGAACAGTTATCATCGTATCCCTCTCAGATACATTATAAGTTGTATCTATAGTAATATTTGTAGCTATTGTATCAAGTCCATCAATAACAAATGTCGTATCAGTCGCTGTAGTAAAGTCAATTGTATCTAAAATAACTTGCGTGACCTCTTGAGGTTCGACGAAGATGATAGGCTTGGTATATTCATAACTTATGCTATCTGGAGCCATACTCATATCAATAACTAATAGACCGTCTCTTGGATCACCATCATTTGTCACATAGATATGATCTTCAAAGGTTTTGATATCTCTCCATGTAGTTGCAAAACCTGGAATAACAGCTCTTTCTATTGGGATACTTGGGTCTTCTAAGCTCCATATTCTTGTATTATTCCTGCTGCCCATGACAGCATATTCTAAGCCAGTGCTATCCACATAGCCCCATATGTCGTTACCGGGTTCATTGAGCTCAATGGTTGCTATACTTTCCATGTTGAAGTTTTCCTGACCTTGAGCTAAAGTGCAGGTAATCAATAATATAATAATGCAGATAATCCTCATATGAATTTTTTAATTTTTACAAAAGTACGATGATAATATTAAGAAATGTTGCGCCTTAGTTGTTCTATTTGACATAGTATATTTTATTACAAATAGAGGTATGGAATATAGAAGTATGAATGAAACCTTGTTTTATACAGATTACTGTCGGTTAGAAGAATGGTGGCTTAGTAGGACCTTGCATCAATAGCTCAAAGAAATAACTAAACATCTCTGGCTTAGTAGCAAGTATAAATACTAATCCCCATAATGCTCCATATAAGTGAGCACTATGACCTATACCGTCAGCCTTATTAGTCCTATCTGCCCATGAGGAATATATAAGATATCCGACTGCAAATACAATCGCTGGTACAGGAGGGTAGATGAACCAATTCCAAGGAGCTATAAGACAATAGATCATAACCAAAGCAGAAGTCGCTCCTGATGCACCTACGGCAGAATAATTGGGATTATTTTTATGTTTAAAATGCGTAGGAATATCACCAGCAAGAATAGCTGTAAGATATAATGCTAAAAACATTATTCTACCCATACCTGCTCCATATAGACTGCCAAATAATTGCTCGATCTGCTCTCCGAACATGTACAGCACGAAGCCATTGATAAGTAGATGTGTCGTACTTCCATGTACGAATCCTGAGCTTAATAATCTATAGTACTCTTTAGAATTATGCTCTCGGTAAGGATGATGCTTCAGCTTCTCTACGATGTCAGGTTTATTAAATCCCTGATAGGAAATCAGTGCAGTTATTATAATGAGTACTATTGTAATGCTCATGCTCTAAGTTGTTGGTTGTCAGTTAATTGTATTAACTATTGTGATACTTTTCATTCTTTAGTATTGTAAATGCTCTATAGACTTGCTCTAATAATACAACCCTTGCTAAGTGATGCGGCATCGTCATCTTAGATAATGCTAGTAACGCATGAGCCTTGGATCTGGTTTCATTTGAGAAGCCGTAAGCTCCTCCTATGATCAGATTGATATCCTTAGATTGATTCATTTTAGAATTTAGAAATTCAGAAAATTGCACGGAAGTATAATTCTTTCCTATCTCATCGAGGAGGATATTGATAGTATTCTTTTCTAAATAAGGAGTGATCAGTTTTGCTTCTTTTTTTCTTATTTCATCTGTAGATAAAGACTTAGAATAAGAAGGTGGATTAAGGTCTATTATTTTGAATGATGCGTAGTGCTTTATGCGACCTATAAAAGTCTTTTCTACATCCGAGTAGATGTTCTTTTTGTCTCGACCTATATAGATCAGCTGTATCTTCAATTGATATGTAAGTTTAACCTTTTCTAAGCCATCCTAAGACATCTTTGTCCAGGACAAAGAATTTCTGATCGACTTCCATTACACCTATAATCTCTCTTGTCTTAGCGCCATTATTTTGTTGGATGATCTCGCATTCTGAGCCTTTAGAATAGGTGACTATACCTGCATGACCAAATTTGTTTTTTCTATTACTATCGAATACGATGATATCCCCAGGTAGTGGTCTATATAGAGAGCCATTCTTAAATTGATACAAGCCCCTTTTCCTATTTAACTTAGTGTCAGGTAGTTTCTTATCAAAAAGATTCTTAGCATGACCATATGAATCAGGCATTTTGTGATTATATATGTAATAGTAGTAGCGCTTGACATATTCTACACATTGGTAGTTAAGGCCAAGATTGTAGTCATCATAAGTAGTATTTCTACCAAAGACGTTCTTGCTATCACCATTATAGTAGACTTCTATATTGTTAAATCTGTCTATGATTTCTCCTACAAAGTGACCGCTATGGTGGTGAGTATACAGTTGGCTACTGCATAATCCTAAGAATAATATGATAATGAAGAATCTAAATTTCACAATACAAAAATATATATATTAAACTTTTATATAATACGAAAATGAATTTTTGTTATTTTTTTAAGATTCAGAAATATAATGCTAATCAAGTCGATGTAGTACAATGAAAACCTATTATTTCTACATTTGTAACTATTATAAGTTAATTATATCAATCTATAACAAATAGGCATGTTCAATACACTCAGTGATAAGTTAGATGTAGCATTTAAAGGTCTTGCAGGGACGGGAAAGTTAACAGAGATTAATGTAGCGCAATCGATAAAAGAGATAAGAAGAGCACTTGTAGCTGCTGATGTTAATTATAAGATCGCTAAAGAATTTACGGATAAGGTCAAAGAAGAAGCTCTAGGATCAAGAAATATTCTAAAAGCGGTAAAGCCTGGCGACCTTATGGTCAAGATTGTTATGGATGAGATGGTCTCACTCATGGGAGGTCAGACCGTGGGTATAAATGTAAAAGGTAAGCCCGGCGTAGTGCTTATAGCTGGACTTCAAGGGTCTGGTAAGACAACATTTACTGGTAAGCTCTCTAAGTATCTCAAGGAGAAAAAGAACATGAAAGTTCTCGTTGTAGCATGTGATGTATACAGACCTGCCGCAATAAATCAGTTGTCAGTATTAGCGGAGAGTATCGGAGTGGATATATACAAAGAGGAGGGTAATAATAATCCAGTAGATATCGCTGGCAATGCATTAGTCCATGCTCAGAAGAATAATTATGCTGTTGTGATCGTCGATACAGCTGGACGTCTCTCTGTAGACGAGGAGATGATGAATGAGATTGCTAATATCAAGGAGGCAATCACACCTACGGAGACGCTATTCGTCGTAGATGCTATGACGGGGCAAGACGCAGTTAATACGGCAGCAGCTTTTAATGATAGAATCGACTATGATGGGGTAGTACTGACTAAGTTGGATGGTGACACAAGAGGTGGAGCAGCATTATCAGTTAAGTATACAGTCGGTAAGCCAATAAAATTTGCAAGTACGGGTGAGAAATTAGACGAACTCGATGTCTTCCATCCAGAGAGAATGGCATCACGTATATTGGGGATGGGTGATATCGTATCATTTGTCGAGAAGGCTCAAGAGCAGATAGATGAAAAAGAAGCCAAGCGATTAGAGAAGAAAATCAAGAAAAATAAGTTTGACTTTAATGACTTCTTAGGTCAGTTGAATCAGATTAAGAAGATGGGAGATCTCAAGTCGCTCCTCGGTATGATACCAGGTATGAATAAGCTTAAGAATTTAGACATCGATGATAGCGCTTTCTCAAAAGTAGAATCTATTATATTATCAATGACTCCAGAAGAAAGAGCAAGACCAGATGTACTTAATATGTCTCGCAAAAAACGTATCGCCAAAGGATGCGGTAAGAATATCCATGATATTAATATGTTCATTAAGCAATTCGATCAGATGCGTAAGATGATGCATATGATGTCCAAAGGTCAAGGTATGAACCAGATGATGAAGAAATTTAAGGGTATGAAGGGTATGTAGATATGTTAAAATTTCATATATTCGGTTAAAACTTAATATTATGAAACAATTTATACCAATTTTACTTTTTTGCATACTTTCATTTTCCCTTTCTGGACAATTGGCAGACGGATCACAAGCTCCCAATTTTAGCATTCAAGATATAGGAGGCACAAATCATGATCTATATGATTATTTAGAAGATGGTAAGTCTGTTGTACTTGACTTCTCAGCGTCATGGTGCCCCCCATGCTGGAGTTATCATCAAGCAGGAACATTAGAAGATGTATATGATGAATTAGGGCCTGGCGGCGAAGACGTTGCTATGGTTTTTATGTTAGAAGCAGATTCTAATACATCACAACCTTGTATATATGGACCCTCGGGATGTACTGATTCTGGAGGTCATAACCCACCATCACTAGGTGATTGGACTAACGGGGTTAATTATCCCATATTGAATCCACCAGCTGGAGAAGCTGCAGATGTGAGAACAGATTACAGTATAGCTTACTGGCCTACACTCTATGGTGTATCGCCTAATGGAGATGTCAGAGAAATAGGTCAAGCTGGCGCAGATGAATGGGAATCTTGGTTAGCTGGAAGTTTTCAAATGTGGAATTCTACATGGGAGGTTACTGATGGAGGATGTGATGCCTCTTCAATAGACTTCACATTAGTTGGTGGTCATGACGATGTCGATTTTGCTTGGTCTAATGGAGCCGCAACAGAAGATATCGCTGATCTTTCTTCAGGTGATTATTATGTTACTCTTACTGATGGTAATGGTTATGAGGTCGAATTAGGACCTATAGAAGTGGATAACGATAATATATTTGAAATTCAGTTTGTAGAGCAAGGAGAACTTTTCTGTTATGGAGATCAAAATTCATTTATAGAAGTGGAAGTAGATGGTGGATCTGGAGATTTTGAATACGAATGGAGTAATGGTGACGAGACTGCTCGTATAGAAGACATAGGTTCTGGAGATTATGATCTTACAGTAATAGATAACAATAGTGGTTGCGAGCATGAAGAGAGTTTCTATATAGAAGAGCCAGACCAGATGGATCCATTCTATGATATTACAAATGCTGAATGTGGGCAAGAGATGGGGATGGTAGAGTTAGAAGTAGATGGTGGAGTATATCCATTCTTATATATTTTTGAAGACTTTGAGACTTACGAAGAAGACATCGAGTTAGCAGCAGGAGAATACGAAGTCATGATAAGAGATTATAATGGATGTGAGACGAGTATAGAATTTGAAATATTGCAGACCGATGGTCCGGAAGCTGATACAGAAGTATTAGGATTATTTAATTGCCTTAATTCGCCAGTATTCATAACTGCAGATAGTTCTTCTACAGGTAATAATATAGAATACTATTGGTTTGATCCATCTAATCTTCCAGTTGATACAGGGTATCAAGCGCAGGTAGATTCTATAGGGCTTTATACATTAGAAGTGAGAGATATGATCACCAATTGTGTTACCTCTGAGCAGGTGTTAGTAACCGAGGATTTCACTACTCCAGTAGCATCAGCAGTTACTTCAGGTCAGATTGACTGTAATAATCCTACGGCGACTGTAAGTGGCGCAGGGTCTACTAATGATGTGAATGTATCTTATATGTGGTCTACACAGGATGGAGAGATCATGTCTGATCCTACCATGCAGAATATAACTGTGAGTGCATCTGGTACGTATAGTCTTCAGGTAACTAATGTAAATTCTGGTTGCGGAATGGTTGCAAGTTCTACAGTAGAAGCAGTAGACCTTCCTGAATTATCTATAGATGGAGACGTCGCTTTTTGTAGTGGTAGCTCTTCTACGTTATGTGTGGATGCTGCATCATCTGCATCTATACAATGGACTCTTAATGGAACTGTAATATCTTCTCAGAATTGTGTAGAGATACCTGACTCTGGAGATGTCACTGCAGAACTTACTGACGAGAATGGATGCTCAGTATCGAGAAGTGTTGTTGTAACTTCTCTTGAAGCACCTGTATTCCAAGTACCAAGTACTACAACATTTTGTGCTAATGAGACAGGTCAAATATGCTTAAATAGAACTTCTACTAATTCTAATGAATCAATTTCTTGGACGATCAACAATCAGGTTGTAAGTACTGCCGAGTGCATAGATGTTAGTTCTTCTACAAACGTACAGGTAACTGTAACTAATCAGATGACAGGGTGTAGTGAATCTAAAAATGTAAGTTCTGAAGTCTTACCACTTCCGATGGTAAGTGTAGCGACGCCTAATTTATTAGATTGTAGTAATACGTCATCTACTCTTGATCTATCTATATCTACTCAAGGTGCTTCTGTAGCTTGGTCTGATGCTGATGGTAATGTAATCTCTAACTCAGAAGATATCGCAGTAAATACTGGAGGCGTATATACTGCTACAGTTACTTCAGCTCAAGGTTGTCTTGTCCAGACTGCTGTAGAAGTATTTGCGGATCTTGATGATATTGCTAATGCTCAATTTGCTTACAGTTCAGATCAGAATACAATTGGATTTGTCAATGAGACAGAAGGAGATGCGACTTCTTATCTATGGGATTTTGGGGATGGGATGACATCAACAGATATTAGCCCTACCCATACTTATGCAACATCAGGCTATTATAATGTATGTCTATCTTCTACTAATGATTGTGGAACAACTACAGATTGTGAAGAAGTCTTAGCTTATATAACAATGCAACTTACCGCTGAGATAGAGAACGTAACTTGTAATGGTGATGAAAATGGAGTTGTGGAAGTAACTGTCATCGGAGGATTGTCAGACTATGAATATACATGGAATGGATCCGCTCAAACTTCTGTAGATAATACCAGCAGTATACTGGGTCTGCCAGCAGGAGTATACGAGCTTGAAGTTAAGGATGCAATTGGTAATATTCTCACAGAATCATACACAATCTCAGAACCTGAAGTTATACAAGCTACAGCAGATATTACTAATACTGCATCAGGAGTAGCAGAGGGAAGTATCGCTCTCACTATAGAAGGAGGAAACGGTAACTACGAAGTTCTATGGGACAATGGAATGACGACAACTACAATAGATGGATTAGAGCGAGGAGATTATTCTGTTGTGATTACTGATGATAAGGGATGTACTGAAAGCGGAACTTATTCAGTTTCTGGGACTACTAATGTTAATGAGATAGAATTCTTATCTAATCTTACAATCATGCCTAATCCTGCATCGCAATACGTAACGGTAGATATAGAATCTCTCGACAATCGATCTTTAGAATTATCTATAGTTTCAGTATCAGGAGAATTGCTCTATAGTTCTAATGTCAGTTCTGATAGCCGTACGGAGATAAATGTATCAGACTACAGCTCAGGTCTCTATTTAATTAGATTAAGATCTGATAATAAAGTAACAATGAGAAAGTTATTAGTATCGCATTGATAAAATAACCATTGATATAATTAATAAGGGAGCATAATATTATGATTATGTTCCCTTATTTATTTTTGAAAATTAACTGAATGCGCTATCCTATATATAGAGGTCAATATATAACAGGAAACTTGTACGCAGGGAAGCATCAAAAACTTGGAAGTTATGATGGAAGATCTTTTGGTGATGGCTGCACTATAATAACTAACATTATAATTATACCAATAATATAATGACTAACTAATTGTTGCCATAGGGAGGTCTCATATTCTGCGTATGTCTGAACTATCCATAGATATCAGTGTTTAGATGCCATGAACCTTTTAAAATTGGCTTTCGCTCTGACGTATATTTTTATATTATCTGATCCTATGATTATATTCGATTTTACAAAAGACTGTTCTCTTGCTGACTGGTACATCATGGATGACGTGGTTATGGGTGGTCGATCTGATGGAAATATGATGATAAGTGACGAAGGCCACGGTGTCTTTCATGGTGATGTATCCTTAGAAAATAATGGAGGCTTTTCTTCGGTAAGGTATCGTCCAGAATTAATGTCAGTGAGTGATTATAAAACTTGTAAGTTAAAGGTCAAAGGTGATGGTAAGAGTTATCAATTTAGAATTAAATCAGATGTGAGAGACAGATTTTCTTATATCTATTCATTCGATACAACAGGGGAGTGGGAGACAGTAGAGATACCCCTGCATGATATGTATCCTTCGTTCCGAGGTAGACGGTTAGATATGAATAATTATTCAGGCGAGACTTTAGCTGAGATGGCTATTCTTATAGGTAACAAAAAAAATGAGAGCTTTAATTTGGTACTTGATAAGATTACTTTAGAATAGCATTTCTTCATGGGTGGTAAGTGGGGATTTTATATCTTTTCTTGCAGCTATCAATTACGTGTTACAGTTATTTATTACGAGCTTGAATGTGAATTAAAAGATAACCCATGTATTCTCTAAAAAAATACCCTAATCGTTTTAATCCACCAGATCATATTTAAACTGTACGATCTTAAATATTTGGTAGCCAGTTTTCGGATCAAGATTGAGTAAGGTAATATCAACATCTATAACTTCAGAACTATCTTTCTTTGCACTATCGAAGTCTACTGATATCTTAGCTTTCTCGCCTGGCTTAATAGGCTTAATAGGCCAGTCAAGAGTGGAACATTCGCATGCTGATACTATTTCTATTTCTATAGATTCTCTTCCTGTATTTGTAAAATCAAATGTAAATGACTTTTGCTCACCTTTCTTTACCGTACCGAGGTCTATGAGCTCTTCTTCGAATGTCATTTCCGCCTTCGGCTTTTTGAATCCATCTGTCACGCTCGTGTTAAGTGCCTTTTGTCCGTAACCATATGAACTAATACAAACGAATACCAATATCAATAATCTCATATTCTTCTATTTATAATGCAAAAGTCAACATAATCAAAGTATGACTTGACTAACGAAAAGTTAAAATCGTACTTTATGCAGGTAATTTTATTGCATTGATGTGAGATTTCCAGTGATGTGCTGCTAAAAATGCCGCAACTTTCTGAGCATCATTTGTCTCTTGAGACTGATCATCTGCGTTCCAATAATTACCTACAAAGTGGGTATCATAATGACCACTCTCAAATTCTGGATGATCTAAGACATAATGACCGAATTCAATTGTCGACTTGATACCTTCTATGTGAAAATCATTCATGGCTCTATGCATTTTCTTAATAGCAAGTGGCCTATTGATGCCATGTACGGCTAACTTAGCGATCATTGGATCATAATATATTGGGATCTCATCACCTTCTTCAAAACCTGTATCTACTCTTACACCATCACCTTGTGGAATCTGAAATTTTTCTAATGTCCCTATTGATGGGAGAAAATTATTCATTGGATCTTCTGCGTAGATTCTTAATTCTATGGCGTGACCATTAGCAGTAATATCCTCTTGGTATAACGTTAATTTTTCTCCTCTGGCAACTCGGATTTGCCACTCTACAAGATCAAGTCCAGTTATCATTTCTGTTATGGGATGCTCCACTTGTAATCTCGTATTCATTTCCAGAAAATAATATTTTCCTTTGTCATCCATAATAAACTCTACTGTGCCCGCGCCTTCATAATTGCAGGATTCTGCTACCTTTACAGCATCTCGACCCATAGCTTCTCTTAGTGCTTGGTCGACTTTTGGGCTTGGTGTTTCTTCGATGACTTTCTGGTGACGGCGCTGTATGCTACATTCTCTCTCTAATACGTGTACACCGTTACCGTGCTTATCAAATAAGACTTGAAATTCTATATGTCGTGGAGAGCCTATATACTTTTCTATAAATACATCATCATCTCCGAAAGAAGATAATGCTTCATTTTTAGCTAATTGAAATTGCTCTTCAAAGTTCTCTTCTTTGTCTACTAATTTCATCCCTTTGCCACCTCCTCCTGCCGAGGCTTTTACAAGAACTGGAAATCCAATTTCTATAGCTCTCTTCTTACCCTCTTGGACATCATTTATTGCATGATCTGTACCTGGTACAAGTGGAATGCCATAGTTCTTGACAGCATCCTTAGAGGCCAGCTTGCTTCCCATTAAAGTGATAGCATGATCAGATGGCCCTACGAATATTAAGCCGTTCTCTCTTACTTTAATAGCAAAACTTGCATTCTCAGAAAGGAATCCATAGCCTGGATGTATCGCTTCAGCTCCTGTAATCTTTGCTGCTTCGATAATCTTACCCTGTACAAGATATGATTCTGAAGAAGCAGGTGGACCTATATGGATCGCTTCGTCTGCGGTCTTTACATGAAGCGCATTCTTATCAGCATCAGAATATACTGCGACAGTTTTTATCCCCATCCGCTTAGCAGTTCTCATTATTCTTACAGCAATTTCACCTCTATTGGCGATCAATAATTTTTTCATCAAATACTAATTATGGTTATATAATACCTCAATGCTACTAAGTAATTACTTTTATTTTAACCTAATAGACCATTGCTAAATGGCTTGTACTTCCAAGGTATAAATTTAATATTTTCATTCTGACCTTTATCATTATTAATAATAACGATTCCGATAATGTATAGATCAATACTGTAGCCGGAACTTACATCTTTGCAGATTTCTATCCATGCTCGTTTCATATCCTTTGACCAATATATATCATCGAATATGAGCACTTTCCGATCTTTAATTGACTGAGTAGCTTCTCTGAAAGCCGTCATAGTTCCTTCATAGGTATGGTTTCCATCTATATAGACAAGATCTGAGTCTGATAGAACCTGTTTATGAGCGGTAAAGAATGCTTCAAATGTCATATTGTAAGTGAGTATAGGCAGCTTATTATAGCTGAATATCTGCTGTGCTAGCGCCAATAGTCCTTTATCGGCATCTACAGTATGTACACTTACGGATCTATCAGCGATCTGTATATAGCTGGTCGCTATCCCTAAATTTGTGCCTAATTCTACTACAGATTTGGGCTTAAGGAATTTGACTATGTTGTATATAAGTCTACACTTTTTTTCTCCAGAAGTAGATAGTTTACATATAGATGAGATGGTCCTCTCATTTAGATTTTTAATTGAACTTCTGGCACCTTGGTCGTTGATTGTTAAGGTATTATGATTATTTATTAATTGAGTTCTCACATGCTCAATTCTGTCAAACTCATAATATGATTTATTCACATCACTTATGTTTTCTAAGAAGTCAAATAAGAATGGAGAGTGGATATTATAAAGTGTCTTTGCTTTAAAGTAAAACTTTAAAAATTCTATGATTCTCCATATTGTGTGCATCAGATTCTAGACTTATTGATATAACTAAGACATGTATATTATGTAAAAATATCTAAATTTATAGATTATTGATTATGAGTAGTAAACACATTATATATAAGTTTAATTTATGGTACACAATAGGTGTATTCATTATGCTTTTTAGTGCTCAATCTATTTATGCTCAGGATCCAGTTATATTTCTGGATAGAAGTGATTTAATAGGCACTTTATCTGACAGGGCTAATGTGTCGACAGCGGTTGCTGACATCAATGGTGACTACCGTGATGATGTTATACAGTTTAATGATAAAGATGAGTTACTATTTCATATTCAGATAGATGATGGCGCTTCCTTTCTTACACATGGTCCTATTGCATATCCACTTGATAAGGTACCTACAACATTAAACATTGGAGATTTTGATAATTCTGGCGTCAATGATTTGTTAAGTGCTGGATTCTACAATGGGATTTCAATAATTAGTGGACAAGAGGGCTTGATTACCCCAGTAGTAATAGACAGTTTAGATATTCGATTATTTGCTCAAGGTTCCAGCCTTATTGATGTAAACAATGACGGATGGTTAGATGTAATGCTTAGTCATGATGATGGCGCTAACATATTGCTGATTAATGATGGAGCAGGTCAGTTCATAGAAAGTAAGCTGATAGATTTTAATACAGTTCCAGCGTCAGATAACTCAGGTAATTATTCCTCTATATGGTTTGATGCAGACTCAGATGATGACCTTGATCTTCATATCGCTAAGTGCAGAGTTGATGTAGATGACACTTCAGATCCGAGGCGTATTAATGCATTGTATATAAATGATAATGGAAGATTCAGAGAGGCTGCGTCTACTTACGGTTTGGATATAGGTGACCAAAGCTGGGCAGTAGATTCTGGCGATATAGATAATGACGGAGATATTGATTTAGTGATTATTAATCATGGTGCACCTCACATCATTTTAGAGCAAAAAGTAGATACTTTCATCAGACATGAATTGTCTCATTTAGGAGAAGCTCTTGTGACAGAAGACCTTCAAGTAAGTATCGCAGACTTCAACAATGACGGGCTTCAGGACATCATTATCGCAGGGATCGATGATTACCTTTTATTGAATAAAGGCAACTTTGATTTCTTTGTAGATACTAACCCGTTTGGATTTAAAAAAGCTGCTACATTTGCATTAGGAGATATTAATGAAGATGGGTATACAGATGCGTATGTTGGATTTCTTTCTCCACGAGATGAGCTATGGATTAATAATGGAGGCAGTAATAATTATGCAAAATTCTCGCTTAATGGCGTACAATCTAATAGGTCAGGAATCGGCTCTAAGATAAGTGTACACATTGCTGATAATACTTATGTCAGATGGCTCAAATCTGGAGTCTCATATGGCATCACCAATTCTCTCAATGTCAATTTTGGTTTAGCTTCTGAAACGGAGATTGATTCTGTTGTATGCTTATGGCCATCTGGTATTAGAGACGTCTACTATGATGTTAAAGTTAACGAACATTATGTGCTAACCGAATCTGTATGTATGCAGATAATTAATCACATTAATGCGGATGATAAAGTTATTAACTGTGACGATGATGTGATTGTACTAAGTAGTACTATTACAGATGATAATCTGTGGAATAATGGAGTGTTATCAGATAGTATAATTGTAACTCAGCCGGACCTTTATTATACCTCTAACTCAGAGGCATGTAGAAATGTAAGTCAGATAATCGAGATAAATGAGGAAGCAATAGAGAAACCAAGATTATCCCAAAGTGGTGTAATTAATATTTGTGCTGATAGTGAGTTAATCCTTACTCATGATCAAGCTATAAGACTACAATGGTCAAATGATGAAGAAGGACCATCTATCGAGATCACAGAGCCAGGGCAGTATTATGCTTTTTCTGATGAAGATTGCAAACATTTCTATTCTGATACCCTAATAGTCGATTATGTAGAATTTGATGCAGGGGGAATTATAGAGATATATACTGGTGCTCTTATGGATACCTTATTAACTACTGAGTATGGTAATGTAGTATGGTATTCTGATAGTCTCGGTATGTCAATCATTACAGAATTAGACTCTATAGAGATATTGAATATTGAGGATGATACTATATTCTACTTCTCGCAGGTTATACCCACGATTGGAGATTCTATATATGAATGTTATTCAGAAATTCTTCAATATGAAATTATAATAGATTCACTTTCTTCCATAGATCATGAGTCGTTGCGTAAGTTTAAAGTATATCCTAATCCAGTCAAGGATTTGATGTATTTAGAATCGGATTTTCCTGTAGACAATATCCATATTTATGATTTTAGTGGAGCTGTGGTTCATACATTTGATAAGGTAGAAAATAACAGTTATATCGTACGAATAGAAGATTTAGCATCAGGCTTATATATCATAGAGGTATTCGCTGATAATAGATATTACAGAAGGAAATTTTTAAAATTATAGACTCTACTAAAACTATTTTATTTCCTTTGTCTTACTTACATAAGCAATCGATTACACACTAACAAATAAGACTTATCATAATGGATACAATACATCAGGATTGGGTTACATCTCATGATTATGAAGACATCACTTATAGGAAGAGAAATGGAGTAGCCAGGATCGCATTTAACAGACCAGAAGTCCGTAACGCATTCAGACCTCAGACGGTATCAGAACTCTATAGCGCCTTTGTAGATGCAAGAGAAGATCCTCAGATAGGTGTCGTATTGTTGTCTGCAGAAGGCCCGTCACCCAAAGATGGCGGCTATTCTTTTTGTTCTGGTGGTGACCAGAGATTCCGTGATAAGACAGGCTATAAAGGTCCTGACGGTGTTGCAAGATTAAATATCCTTGAAGTACAACGCCTCATCAGATTCATGAATAAAGCTGTAATTGCAGTTGTTCCAGGATGGGCAGTAGGAGGAGGGCATAGTCTACACGTCGTATGCGACCTTACGCTTGCAAGTAAAGAGCATGCCATATTCAAGCAGACAGATGCTGATGTAGCCAGTTATGACGCAGGTTATGGTTCTGCATATCTTGCAAGGCAAGTAGGGCAGAAGCGAGCACGAGAGATATTCTTCTTAGGTAGAAACTATTCTGCACAGGAAGCTTATGAGATGGGTATGGTCAATGCCGTTATACCTCATGCCGACTTAGAAGAAGAAGCTTACAATTGGGCTCAGACAATATTAAAGAAGAGCCCTATGGCTATTAAGATGCTAAAGTTTGCTTTTAATCTCGTAGATGATGGTCTTGTAGGGCAGCAGATATTTGCTGGAGAAGCCACTCGATTAGGCTATATGACAGATGAAGCTGCTGAAGGTCGTAATGCATTCTTAGAGAAGCGAGATCCAGATTTTGATCAGTTTCCTAAGTTTCCATAGTGGTTAAAGTCTACTTCATTCAATCATAATAAGTCCGTTCATATATTGTCTCAGTTATCGATCCATTTTTGTCCTTAGCAATAGTCTTTTGGAGTAAGCATTTAGAGTTATACTCGAATCTATAACTTTTTGAAGGTGATACATCTCCTATGCAAATAATAGATTCAATAAGATCCTGATCATTTTTTAAATAATCAAAGAAAGTAAGATAGTTATGTTTATTACTCCCATTTATTATACTATACTTTGCTTTGTATAGGTGTCCATTAGGATGGTAATCATAAGACTCATTAGTTTCTATCTTATTTCCCATATTCGAATCCAAACCGTTCAGAAATATTTTTTTCTTATTAGAAACTTGGTTAAGTTCGTTTAAATTAAAGCCAACAGAAATACCTGATTTAATATCTCCAGGCATTTTGATTATTCCATCAATTTGTAATATTCTACCTTGCTCATCATTCGTATATATCTGTTTAAGATTTTCTTGTAATTCTTCTTTTAAGAATCCGTTTTCATATCGATATTGCTTTATAGATATTTCTTTTTGTTTTTTGATATTCGTTTTATGAATGCTTACAAGTCTTCGATTTTCGTAGTTATATGTTTCAAGTATAATAGCCTCACGTTTTAAATTTTCACTTTTTTCATAAGTTCCAGGTGGATAGGCAGTCCAGCCAGAATCAAGACTTTTAATTGAGGTGATTTTCCCAGCCTTGTTTGTAGTATACGTACTCAAGATATATTTGATATCCGACTCTATATTCTTGAGTATTATACACAACTCTTTAGTTCCTTTTTCGATAAAAGAAATAGGATCAATTGTTTGTAAATTATAAATATATTTATTGGTGGTGTTCAATTTGTTACTTAGGAATTTATGCAGAAATTAAAATCATCACAGCATCTCCTCACGTCTCTTTACAAAATAGTAAGTATCATATTGTGATCTCACGGGTAGTCCATCATCACGTTTATATTCATTAGAATTTTGGAAATCCAATAGGCGAGCTTTAACATTGTCATTTAGTTGGATTCTAATGATCGTCTTAATGTGCTCTTTGTGCATAGGATCAAGAATAGGAAATGTGGCTTCAATTCTATGGTGAAGGTTTCTTACCATCCAATCAGCAGAGGACAAATAGATAAGCTCTTTACCATTGTTACCGAATATATAGACTCTTGCATGCTCTAAGAATCTGTCTACTATACTTATGCATTCTATATTATCACTTATCCCTTTGATCCCAGCTACGAGACAGCATATGCCTCTTATAATAAGTTTTATTTCTACACCTGCTTGGCTTGCCTTGTAGAGTAAGTCGATCATCTCATCATCTTGTAATGAGTTCATCTTCAGTGTGATATAGGCAGGTTTGCCTTTCTTAGCAATATCTATTTCAGCTTTTACGAGTTCTTTAAATTTATCTTTTAGATTAAAGGTGCCTACGCCCAGAGCTTTAAATGGCTTAGTGGGTTTTATCTTAGTTTCTACATATCTGAATATGCGAAGTAGTTCGTCTATTATCTTTGGGTTAGAGGTGAAGAGTCCGAAGTCGCAATACAGCTTAGCTGTTTTCTCATTAAAATTTCCCGTCGATAGATAGCCGATAAAGCTTTCTTTACCTTGCACAACTTTTCTTATCAAGGCTATCTTAGCATGGACCTTTATGCCAGGTAGACTGTAGAGGACACGTACACCTTCTTTCTCTAATTTCTCACCCCAATCGAGATTGTTTTCTTCGTCAAATCTTGCCTTTACTTCTATGAAGACGGTGACTTGCTTTCCGTTCTTAGCAGCCTTCATTAGGGCTTTCATTATTTTGGAATCTCTGGCAACACGATACTGGAATATCTTGATATGTGTAACGGTAGGGTCTTCTGATGCTTCCTCAAAATATCTTATAACAGGATTATAAGAATGGTAAGGATAATAAAGCATATAGTCACGCCTCTTTATAGCATCGAATATATCGTGAGGTGGCATTAGCGCCTTTGTTATAACTGGCTCTAAAGTAATATTATTAAGATGAGTCATCCCAAATTGGGGAAAGTCCATAAAATCAGAATTACTATGATACCGGCCTTCTATTAATACATCTAATTTATCTAAATCAAATACGATCATAAGATTCTCGAGCATCGTATCAGGCATCTCTCGATCAATAACTAATCGTGAGGCACTCCCGACATTTCTTTTACGTATACTTTTCTTTATCTTCTCTACGAGATCGCCTCCATATTCATCATCGATATATAGCTCAGCGTCTCTTGTCAGCTTGATAGAATAACTATGGAGAACTGTAAAGCCTGGAAATAAATCATTGATATAATACCTTACTACATCATCTAACATGATGACAATCTTTGTATCACTCACAGAATTAGGAAGAATGACAAACCTGCCTAATTCTTCAGATGGAATTTTTACAATAGCATAATACTTTTCCTTGTCGCCCTTAGACTTACTTTTCATTATTATGGACAGATACAATGCACCATTCAACAAGAATGGCTTTATCTTATCTCCCATAAGTAGTATCGGCTGTGTATAGGGTAAGACATTGTCATCAAAGTAGGTATCGAGATAGGTCAATTGCTCCTCTGTCAAATTCTTGGCCTTAATCAATTCTATGCCTTCTGACTTAAGTTCTTGGAGGACGTCATTATGGAAAATGTCGCTGAATTCTCTCTGTTGGTTATTGACAATATTAAGAATCTCTCGTATAATCACTTTCGGTGAGAACTCTAAGTTCTTGAATGTCTTCTTACCTGCGAGTAGTAAGTTCTTGTGATTAGCAACTCTTACTCTAAAGAATTCATCCAAATTAGAAGAATATATGGCTAGAAACTTTAAACGTTCAAACAGTGGTACATTAACATCCATAGCCTCCTGTAAGACTCGATAGTTAAATGAAAGCCAGCTGATATCTCTGTGTATGTATGGATTTTCTATCTTAGCCATTCTTAAATTCTTCTTTACAATATAAAGACCTACATTTTCATAAAAGATAAATTTAGTTAAAAGCACATAGTTATGAGACAAAATATTGCAGCAGGAAATTGGAAAATGAACTTAAGCTATCAAGAGGGCTTAGAATTAGTAAAAAACCTAAAGAAATCTCTACCAATTGATGGAACAAAAGTAATACTAGGTGTGCCACACCCGTATCTTAAAAGTTATGCAGAAGCCACATCTGGTGTAGAAGGTATAGCTATAGCTGCACAGAATTGTCATCATGTTCTAAAAGGCGCTTATACAGGAGAGGTTTCTATATCAATGCTTAATTCTATAGGTGTAAAGTACATAATCGTCGGTCACTCAGAAAGAAGGCAGTATAACAATGAGAGCAATGAGATGATAAAGACTAAGGTTGATCTATGTATCTCAACTGGAATACATCCAATCTATTGTTGTGGAGAATCACTAGATGTAAGGGAAGCTGGTGATCACGTAACTTTCGTAAAAGGTCAGATAGTAGAGTCACTACTACATCTCAGTGCAGAAGATATAGCTAAAGTCACTATTGCATATGAGCCTATATGGGCTATAGGCACCGGTGTGACAGCAAGTCCTGACCAAGCTCAAGAGATGCATAATAGCATAAGAGGTATACTAAGAGAACAATACGGTGATGTTGCTGACACCGTATCTATACTATACGGAGGTAGTGTAAAACCTCAAAATGCTCAAGAAATATTCGCTAAAGCCGATGTAGATGGTGGCCTCGTCGGTGGCGCTTCGTTAAATGCAGAAGGATTCTTAGAGATAGCAAATGCTTTCTGATTAAATAGCTCCTCAGCCTTATCGTAACGGTAGTCAAAGATCTCTGTCAGTCTATTCTTAACAAATAAACTATGTGCTATTCTTCCCATAAAACCTAATGGTAAGGCATAAGTTAGATCATCAGTCATCATGACATGATCGCCTCTATCCTCGAATACGTGTATGTGCTTCCACAATGAATATGGGCCTTTAATCTGCTGATCTGTAAAAGATAATTTGTCAATGACTTCAGTGATCTTAGTTTTCCAATATATCGGAATATTAAGTACTGGAGATACTTCGTATTCTATAATCTGATTTTCATACATTGTCGGGATAGGCTGCTGTGTTAAGATATTGAAACCCATATTCGGAGGAGTCAGTAGATCTAAGTTTGCAGGACTTGAGAAGAAGTCCCATGCTTCATCTAATGTGATATCAAGCCTTTGTTCTCTATACAGTTTGTATGTTTTCATGTTAGTAGGAACATAAAAATGGACAAATAGTTGAGATAGTGACTCATTTTATCTTGCGATTTAATTAATGGAGATCTTATGCTTTTTTTTTATTGAGAGATTATGCCGATTTGTGTCCTTATCCGTTAGATCTTAGCAGCAATAATACCTTCATACATCCATTGTGCTAATAGCTCTCTGTTTTTTGGATTAGTCAATCTCTTCTGATCGCTTTTGTTTCTGATATTGGCTAATTCGACAAGTACAGAAGTGGGATATGTATTGTTGATCATAAAAAGATTGCAATCTTTAACAGAGCCCTTGTATCCTCTATTTTTCTGATAATAATTATACTTTTCTTTAAATTTATCTCTCATCGATTTAGCTAATGCCTTAGAAGACTTACTTGTCTTGTGATGAAAGAAGTAAGCGTCTATACGTTTTTTAGAATCTCTGTTAGAGTCTACATGAACCATTATCGCAACTTGCTTTTTTACACCAGCCTTTTTGTGTTTCATATATTGATGATTTACTGCACCTGCTCTTCGTCTAAGTCTGTATAGCTGATTACGACTTGTTAATTTCTTACCGCTGATGGTTTCGTCTTGATCACATTTTAGAATTTTCTGTGCTCTAATACCGTCATTTTTATCTTGAACAACAATATGTGTAGTGGCCCCATTACTTATAAGTTTTCTGGCTAGCCTTAGTGATACATCATATGCGTATTCGTCTTCGCATAATTTAGTAGGACAATCTGTACACATAGCACCAGGATCTATACCTCCATGACCAGCCACGATATAGTAGACTTCATTTTTAAGATCGTTGGATTCGATTTTTATTTTCTGATTTTCTTCTCCGAATAATGGAACAATTTCATACTGCGCTTCGTCCTCACCCACTTTAGGTATAGACATAGGCTTATCCTTAGGAGTGTCACTTATGTCCGCTAATTCTTTTATTGTCTTGGTAGTATTCTTACTTACATTACACTCGAACTCATGATAAGGTACCCATAGAATCTTGCTATCCATGTAGCTCGTTTTACGAAGATTCTCGCTGAGTATACGTTCGTTATAATCTTTTATCCTTAGAGCTTGTTTGAAGTTATCTATACCTATAGTAGATCTTATACTCTTGCCATTGTATTCGTATATCTTGATTGGTAGCTTATAATTTTTACCAGCGTGAAGTTTGTCTTTAATGGTGAGATCGTTGAGCTTAAGAAATTCATCTTTGTTACACTTGTGATCTATGAGGTGATATCTCCTGAGGATAGAATAGATGCCGTCACCTTTGTTAGCTTTGATAGAATGATAGTATGGTTCTATAGCAGATAGAGAAGTGACAGAGACGAGAAGGATAAGAGTGGCGAATAGCTTCATCTTAAATCGTGTTTTTAGGAATAAATAAAAAATCGGACTACTAAGATAGTAAATTGTCTAATATATTCAAAGTCTTTACATTATATATGTGTAATTATGCTAATATATGTGTCATGTTAAGATTTATTACCATATATGATATATATGAATATGATCTACCTACCTTAGCTTTATACCTATAGATAGCTATGCTACATCGGATATTTCATATCGCTAGAAGAGACTTGACGCTTGAGTTTAGAGAGCGATATTCGTTCCTTTCAGCTATACTGTATCTCATTGCGATTACATTTATAGTTTATAAGGTATTTGGGCGTATTGAGCCACCGACACGTATCGGTTTATTCTGGATACTTATCCTATTTACATGTATTAACGTTGTCTCTTACAGTTTTAGTTTTCATGGCCAAAAACGAAAATACTATCACTATATCCTCTATCGCTCTTATGAACTGATCATAGCTAAGTGGCTTATTAATCTCGTCAAAATGCTGATAGCTGGTTTCTTACTTGTACTTCTACAATCGATATTTGCTGACGAACCGATGAAAGATATAGCGCTATTCAGTAAAGTATATTTACTGAGTATAATTGGTATGACCGCAGCGATGACATTGATATCATCTATATCTTCTTATAGTCAGAATCAGAATACGCTGATCGCTATCATGTCGATACCATTATTAATCCCGATATTACTTGTGGGTATGAGATTAAGTCTTATCTCCGAGCGAATAATTGTAGACACAGAGATAAATAATTATTTGATAATGCTTGTAGGTATAAATATCGTATATATCGCAATACTCATTATTTTTATACCACTAACATGGAAAGCATAATATGGATATAAAAAAAAATTGGTGGAAGGTGCTTTCAGTAATCCTTATGCTCTATGTCCTTATAGCTGGTATACTGATACCTATAAGTCCAGGCTTATTAGATTTTGATAATTCGAATGCCATAACAGGTCAGAAATATAATGTAAAAGTAAAAGCTTACAACACACACTTTGATCAAGCTACAAATCTCAATGCCTATCTATTATTACCCAGTGATCAGATGTTGCCTGCTGATCATATTGACCTAATTAATGCTGTAGAGTTATCTGCATCATTCAGCATCCCTCAAGATATCATTCCCGATAGTGTTGATAGATTGGATTGTAGTATTGTCATAGATAACGAAATAGATGGCTATGTCCAGTACCCTGATGCGGTGACAATTAAGGATACGGGTGCTGTTAGTCAATTTTTAGATTATAAGGCTTTAGTGCCTATCTCAAGTCTTCAAGGGATAGATGATTTCAACTTTCCATTCAGACCTATCGTATATGAGACCGTAAGAAATACATTCTTTCATGTAGCCATATGGATGGCGATGTTCCTCATACTTTTAGTGTCTTGCTATCATAGTATTAGATACCTTATGTCTACCGACCTTCTGCATGATCAGAAGTCATCAGCACTGACATCAGTAGCGCTTGTTTTTGGGATAGCTGGACTAATAACTGGAAGTATGTGGGCAAGATTTACATGGGGGACTTGGTGGACTAATGATGTAAAATTAAATATGACATCGATCGCCTTACTGATCTATTGTTCCTATTGGATATTAAGATCATCTATAACTGATATAGATACACGAGCGAGATTGAGTTCTGTTTTTAATTTATTCTCATTTGTAGCATTGATGATATTAGTAATGGTTATACCAAGAATGACAGATAGCTTGCATCCAGGTAATGGAGGTAATCCAGCTTTTGGCGATGAAGATCTGGATAATACATTGCGTACTATTTTCTATCCTGCAATTATAGCTTACACGCTTTTAGGTCTGTGGATTGCACAACTTTCTGTAAGGTATTATCGAGCTAAAGACAATATAGAATTAATGATATATAATAATTCCAAGTAATGTTTGGAATTAGATAAAAAACTACGAGATTTACTCAATATTATGAAATCTATAATAACAACATTTTTTCTTATTATACAATGTACACTAACACTTTCGGCACAGTCTGAAATTGATGATTTTTTCAGAAGTACTGGAAAAATTTATACCGTATTAGGTGTTGTCGTTATTTTATTTTTAGTGTTAATAATTTACTTAATCAGAATAGAAAAGAAAATTTCAATAATCGAAAAACAAATTAACGATGAGTGAAAAAACAGCAAGTTTTTATCAAAGTGTCGAAAGGAATTTTGATAAAGCTGCAGGATTTACAGGTTTGCCTAAGGGACTCTTAGAGCAGATTAAAGTATGTAATTCTATCTACCGGATGAATTTTCCTGTGAGAATAGGAAATGGATTTCAAGTTATAGAAGCATATAGAGTCCAGCACAGTCACCATAGATTACCTACTAAAGGTGGTATCAGATTTAGTCACCATGTTAACCAAGATGAGGTGATGGCACTTGCGTCTTTAATGACATATAAGTGTGCATTGGTGGATGTACCTTTTGGTGGTGCTAAGGGTGGTGTTAAGATCAGCCCCAGAAACTATACGCCAGAGCAGCTAGAAAAGATAACAAGAAGATATACGGTAGAGCTAGTAAGAAAGAATTTTATCGGTCCTGGTATCGATGTACCAGCCCCAGATTATGGGACAGGCTCTAGAGAGATGGCTTGGATACTTGATACGTACCAGCAACTGAGAAATGGAGAATTAGACTCTGCCGCATGTGTTACCGGGAAGCCAGTACATCAAAGCGGAATCCAAGGAAGAACTGAAGCTACCGGTAGAGGTGTATTTTATGGTCTTAGAGAGCTATTAAGTTATGAGAAAGATTGTGAGGCTATGGGGCTGTCTCATGGTATCGAAGGTAAGACGATGGTTATCCAAGGCTTAGGTAACGTAGGTTCTCATACAGGATCTATTTCTATCAAAGAGGGTGGAGTTAAAGTTATCGCAGTATCCGAGATGGAAGGAACCATAGTTAATGATAAAGGCATCGACATAGATAAATTAGTAAAGTACCGTAAAAAGGAAGGCAGTATCATCGGCTTTCCAGGTACTAAGAAACTCTCTAATCGTGAAGATTGGATATCTATAGAATGTGATATCCTCGTACCTGCTGCTCTAGAAAGTCAGATTAATAAGAGTAATGCCAAGAGAGTTAAAGCGAAGATTATAGCTGAAGCAGCCAATGGTCCAGTTACAGCTGATGCAGAAGCTATCCTTCTTAAGAAAGGCGTGGTTATCGTACCAGATATGTATCTCAATGCAGGTGGTGTGACAGTATCTTACTTTGAGTGGTTAAAGAACTTATCACATGTACGATATGGTAGAATAGAAAAGAGATTTGATCATAATGCATATTCTAATATTGTCGCTCTTGTAGAAAAGACAACAGGTAAGAAAGTCAGTCAGAAAGAGAAGACCTTCCTTACTAGAGGTGCCGACGAAGTAGATCTTGTAAGATCGGGACTTGAAGATACTATGGTTACTGCTTACGCAGAAATAAGAGATGTCTATAAGAGAAAGAAGAAAGTAGAAGACCTCAGGACAGCAGCTTTTGTAAGCGCTATCAATAAGGTCGCTTCTGATTATATGACATTAGGGATATTCCCTTAATTGATCAATGATAGTATGAAGCTTTACTGCTTCAGCAGATGATCTATAGTTTACAGGAAATTTTAATTTAACATTAGGGAGGATCTAAAGAGAAGGATTTCTTTAAATTAAAATCGTCAGGTATGAAACATATGAGATTGTGCCTGCGTTAGATATGTCAAGTAGAGAGTTTTTTCATAGTTGGTTTCTAAGCCGAAGTCATTGTACTTCGGCTTTTTTTTTGCCCATAATTACATTTTATAGACGTATATACGAATTATAGTAGGTTTATTGTAGTTCAATGAATTAATAGACCTGAATATATGGTAATTAAAGAAATAATATTTTAATATTGCAAATTATTTATAAAAGATAGGATAACACATATTATGGCAGAGAAGTTAGATAAAATAGACTTAAAAATATTACAGATACTACAAGAAAATAGTAAAATTACTAATCTTGAACTTTCAAAAAATATAGGCTTATCTCCAGCGCCAACTCTGGAAAGAGTGAAAAAGCTTGAAAATGTTGATATCATTCAGAGTTACCATGCTAAAGTAAACGGTGAGAAATTAGGTCTTAATGTTAGAACCTTTGTATTGGTTTCATTAGCTTGGAATAAGGAGAATGCATTGGAAAACTTTATTGAGAAAGTAAACAACATAACTGAGATAGTAGAAGGTTATATCATTACAGGTGATGGAGACTTCCTTCTTAAGATCGTTACTAAGGATATCTCATCTTATGAGCAATTATTATTTAAGAAGCTGTCACAGATAGAAGAAGTAGAAAGACTAAAGACTTTCATGACTTTATCAAAAATTAAAAAGAGTAAAGTACTACCATTCGATTACGAATAAGTATGAAGATGAATTATACCTCCAAAAGTGGCTGTTTCTTCAAGGAGAAGCGGCCATTTTTTTTGTTAGTATAATTTTTTCGATGCCTCCATAAATTGTACGGCGAAAATGATAAAAGACAGCTTACTCTGGAAGATCAGTCCACCACAAAGTGAGATAGCATCTTACTTATTCGGTACAATGCATGTCAAAGACGAAATAGCTTATAAGCATGTAAATAAAGTTATCGCAGCTTTATGTAAATGCGATAAGCTAATGTGTGAGATAGATCTGGATCGAGCACAGACAGAAATTGACCCTAATGCCTATAAGATCTCAGAGGGTAGTCTGTCGACTCTTATTAAGCCTAAAAAATATCTTAAGTATCGGAAAGTAATTCTCAAATCATACGGATTTGATATTGATGACATGGAAGAGTACTTTCCAATAGTCATATTTAATAAGATAGCAGAGTCATTACTTAGTAACGATAGAGGATTTCCATTAGATACATTCCTATGGAATAAAGCCAAGGAACTGAAGCTGTCTACTGATGGTATAGAAAATCTGCAGCAGCATGTAGATATCCTACAGCAACTGGATATAGAGACTCAGCTTAAGATGCTTAAGTCTGCAGTAAGAAATACGTCTAAATTTAAGAAGTCACTGAAGAAAATAACGCAACTGTATGCCGATCAAAAGATCATAAAATTATACAAATCGACAAAATCGAGTATGGGTTCATTCAGACATATTCTAATATATAATAGGAATGAGATTATGGCAGAGCGGATATCTGATAACCGTCATGAGCCGTGTATGTACGCAGTAGGAGCTGCTCACCTTGCAGGTAATCGCGGCATACTTAATTTATTAAAGAAGAAAAATTATAAACTTACAGCTGTATATTGATAAGTGAGAATGTAAGTTGTAATTATAATTTACTTCTTATCCTACATATTTAGTATTACACAAAATATAATAAATGAAAAAATCTGAAATTAAAATCGAAGTTAGCTTAGACGATAAGAATACGCCAAGTGAAATACACTGGGAAGCTGACTCTCCCAATGGTAGAGAGCGCCGAGAAGCTAAAGCTATGTTACTTGGGTTATTTGATAAAGAGACCTTAGATACATTTAAGATAGATATATGGACCACTGACCTACAGGTCGCTGAGATGGACAGATTAATGTACTACAGCTTACAGTCATTAACTGAGACGTACTTTACAGCTACTAAGAATGAAGAGTTGTCTAATCACATGAGAAGTTTCGTAAGACATTTCGGAGAGTATACTAAGATTATAGAGCCGTCTAATGACGAGTAACTTTTCTTTGATAAAATATTAAATAAAATAAGCATAATTAGTACATATACATATTTGTAATATAAAAACATATTAGTCTAAAATTTAATTTGTACTAAATAAGCATTGATTATCAGTATTTTACAGCGAGTAGGTTAAAGTAAGTTACCTTAATTATATATTACATTATTCTATATATATGAATAAATTATATATATTTATACTACCAACTTAGAAAATCAATGAAGGAAAGTCAACTCACTATTAGATTTATAGAATTAGTAAAATATCTCAAGGAAGAAAAGTTCATTCCTTCCGTGAGACAGTTAGCGCTAAAGATATCAGTGCATCCACAATGTATCAGTGATATCATGACTGGAAAGCGTCATGTAAATTCTGATATTATACATAAGTGTGCACAGCATTATGATATTAATCTTAATTACTTGTATCGTGGATCAGGATCCTTAATGCTATCAGATTCTACTGTTGATATCAGTAGAACCCCTGCTCGTAGTAATGATTGTAGAGAACTTATCGTTTATGTGCCCTTTGAAGCACAAGCTGGATATATAGATCAAGTCCATCAAGAAAATTATGTAGATGAGCTAGTGAAATTTTCTCTACCCGATGCTCGATATCAACATGGTAATTTTAGATGCTTTGATGTATTAGGAGATAGTATGGAGCCAAGTATCTTTTCTGGAGATAAGCTGATCTGCCAAAGCATAGAACAGCAAGATTGGATGTCATCTATCAAGAATAATTATGTATACATTATAATATCTAATGATGGTATTGTTGTCAAGAGGGTCATCAATAGAATAAACCAAGAGGGCATCCTGAGATTAGTATCTGACAATACTTTTTATCAAGACATTGATTTATTTGTCGGAGATGTGAAGGAAGTATGGCTGGTGACATCTAAGATTTCATGCTTTATGCAGTCGCCTAATAATATCAGAAACGGCTTAGATAAAGTGGTAGAAACGCTTAAGGATACAATTACTGATCAGAGTAAAATGATACAAAGCCTTAATGGCACCATCGAAAAATTATTAAAACAGAATAGAATATCAAGAGTATAATTCATCACATCCCTCACAATTAGTAGATAGTGAATAGCTTAAAAAAAATCAGCGGTAGGGTAGTCTATAAAGACTTAGAAGGTGGCTTCTGGGGTATCGAAGCTGATGACAATTATCTGCCCATAGATTTTCCAGAACAATTAAAGTATAGAGGTGCTGATGTCACTTGTATAGTAGATGCTGATATCGATGTAATGTCATTTATCAGTTGGGGTATACCGTGTTCTGTTATATCTTTCTCTACAATCCAAGCTAAATAGTTACAGTGCATAGCCTGCTTCCAGAAACGAAGATTCTAAATATTTTAGGTTCCTCAGAAAAGGAAGCCCTCGCGGAATCAGTCGAAATCTATACAGGAGAATGGTTGTATGTTTCGTTATCGCATATAACATCTTTACTTGATAAGATTTACTTCTGTAAGAAAGGTATGGATACTGATATTACGATATTGGGTAAGAGCATAGTCGATAATATAGACTATAGATCTAAAAGCGTAATCAGAAGTCAGATAGCTCTTGTCGATAGCTGTCATAACTTTCCGGATAATATAACAGTTGAGGAAGAAATCCATAACTACATGATAGTGAAGGGTAGAAGCGCTGACCTCTCACATCATATATCTATGCTTGATAAATTCAGTATTTCCATAGATCAATATTGTACTGACCTAAGTATAAGCAATAAGATAATATTGGATATAATACTTGCTGTAGAGTCCGATGTTTCGATTATTATTCTCAATGGTGTAGTTAGTCTATTACCTCAGCCAGAAAGAAGTGCAATATTGAATTATTTACATCACAGCACTGTTACTAAAGCTATCTCAGTTATAATCGCTACTGAGAACGAAGAATTGAAAAGTAAGTTTTTAGGTCGAGATATTCTTTAGACTTATTCTAATTTTACTTTTTAATTTTATGAATGCCTTGGCTTCAATTTTACTATTAATTTTATAATCTATTTCTCTATGAATAATAATGATATACTCAGACGCTTAAGATATACTTTTGATTATTCTGATAGTCAGATGATGGATATATTTGCGAGTGCTGGTGATCGTGTGTCACGAGAAGATGTCAGTAATTGGATGAAGCGAGAAGAGGATGATGCTTTTGTAGAGATGAAAGATGTTGCTTTAGCCACTTTTCTAAATGGGTTTATCATACTACATAGGGGTAAACGTGATGGACCTCAAGCTGTTCCAGAAAGGCAAATTGATAACAATCAGATTCTTAGAAAAGTAAAAATTGCTCTGGAATTAAAAGATACTGACTTGGTCGACATTATAAAGCTGACGGGTATGAATGTCAGCAGGCATGAGATAAGTGCATTCTTCAGAAAGCGTACTCAGAATCAATACCGTCCATGCTTAGATCAGTTCCTAAGAAACTTCTTCCAAGGTCTGCAAGCTAAGCATAGACCAAGTAACTAAGAACTTGTCAGTCTACTTTGGTCTATACTTAATATAAGACTTGCCTTTTAATTCATACCATCAAAAATATTGGCCAATGGATCTCGGAACGTAAGACTCCGATCCATAATCTCCTTACTGATAACTTCATATTCTGCAAGGCCGTGCATCAGAAACTCCATATATAAATAAGGGTGTGTATTAAGGTTATAGTTATCTATAACTTTAGATAATCCCGGAACTTTAGAAAGCACATCCTCATAATCTTTCTGTGTCATCTCAGTCAATACATCCAACTCATTACCAGCTCCAAACCATGCTCTGAGTGTGCCGAATGGATCCTTATCCATTTTCTTCTGGGCTTCATCAGGATGATCAAAAATCTCTAAGAATAATTTTTTGATAGCGCCGCTAAATAAAAATAAGGCGACGTTATAAGGCCCTTCTTGCTCGCCTTCATAGACAAGCTCTACCTTACCAGTAATAGAAGGAATGATACCCCAGAAATCAGAGATACGAGCTGTGCCTTCCGTCTCACCATTGATAAGCATTCTTCTCTCTACAGCACTGTAGAGATTCTCTAATGCTGAGATACTAAGCCTTGCTGATACGCCACTTTTTTCATCTATTAACTCACTGTTACGAGCCTCGAATACGATGTACTCTATCAAATCTCTCATTAGATCTGGAATAATTATTTTGCTTTTGACATCATCATTGACTTTATTCTCTTGTGTCGTAATGCTCTTAGCGATATCAGTTGACTTGGGATAGTGGGTAAGTATCTGACTTTCTATTCTATCTTTCAGAGGAGTAATGATGCTGCCTCTATTGGTATAATCTTCAGGATTAGCTGTAAATACAAACAAGATATCTAATGGCAATCTTAACTTAAATCCTCTTATCTGAATATCCCCTTCCTGAAGAATATTGAAGAGAGAGACTTGTATCCTTGCTTGGAGATCTGGTAATTCATTCAATACAAATATTGATCTATGTGATCTTGGAATAAGGCCGTAATGGATAACTCGAGGATCAGAGTAAGGCAGCTTAAGAGTTGCTGCTTTGATAGGATCTACATCACCTATAAGATCTGCGATGCTTACATCTGGCGTAGCAAGTTTTTCGACATATCTCTCATCACGATGTATCCAGTGTATAGGCGTGTCATCACCATGCTCAGCAATTATGTCTATAGCTGATGTAGATAAAGGTGCCATAGGATCATCATTAAGATCAGAATTCGTCACTACAGGTATATACTCATCTAATAGGTTAGTAGTCAGACGAGCAATTTTAGTTTTTGCTTGACCTCTTAATCCTAACAACAGAATGTTGTGCTTGGATAATAATGCCCGCTCTAGATCAGGTAAGACTGTATCCTCAAATCCTACGATGCCTTTGTATATTTCTTCCTTAGATTTGAGCTTATTGATGAGGTTGTCTCTGGCTTCATCTTTTATAGATTTCGGTTTATAGCCTGATGCCTTGAGTGCTCCTAAAGTATTAATTTTAGTATGATCCATTTTTTATCCTATTGAGTATATTTTTTTAATTTCTTTTCTTTCTCTTATTCTGCTTGTAATCCATAAATATAAATTCTCCTAATCCCTTGAGAGAACTGTAAAATGCTTTACCATTATTAGCTCTTGTAAACTGATCTACAAATTGTACCAGGTACGGATCACGAGCTATCATGAATGTAGTTATTGGTATCTGAAGTTTTCTGGCTTTCATAGCGAGTCCGAGTGTTCTATTTAATATCTTTCTATCTAAACCAAAAGCATTTTTATAATATTTCTTTCCCTTCTTGATGCACGTAGGTTTACCGTCAGTGATCATCATGATCTGCTTGTTAGGATTCTTACGCCTTCTCAGGATATTCATCGCCAATTCTAATCCTGCTACAGTATTAGTATGATAAGGGCCGACTTCAAGGTAGGGGAGTTCTTTGATTTCGATCTGCCATGCATCATTTCCGAATACTATAACATCCAGACTATCTTTAGGATACCTTGTCATAATTAATTCAGATAAAGCCATCGCTACTTTCTTAGCAGGAGTTATCCTGTCTTCTCCGTAGAGAATCATACTATGTGAGATATCAATCATAAGTACGGTACTCGTCTGTGATTGGAAGAACGTCTCGTGTACTTCGAGATCATCTTGAGTCAGTTGAAAGTTGTCCAACCCGTGATTAATCTGAGCATTTTTTAATGATTCAGAAATAGAGATTTTATCAAGCTTATCGCCAAATTCATAGGGCTTTAATTCTGAGGTGAATTCATCGCCCTGACCTGTTGATTTTGTGTTGTGCTTGCCTTGTTTTGATTTCTTGAGCTGATCGAATATGTCATCGAGAGCATGGCGTCTGAGAGAAACCTCCATCTTATTAGTAGGGTTATAGTTACCTGGCCCAGCTTTGCCATCACCATTATCTTTAATATAGCCTTGCTTCTTAAGGTCATCTATAAAGTCAGCGATGCCGTAATCATCAGTTGTTATCTTATGCTCATTATCTATTGCAGTGAGCCATGATAGTGCTTCATTGACATCTCCAGAAGTGTGTATAAGTAATTCTTTGAAGAGGTTAAGCAACTCATCAAAGGTGCTCTTCCCTTCCTTCATTGTATAATTAGAAAACTTCCAACCTATCATTAATTCTTATGTATGTATAAAAAAAGAACCCAAGATATAACATCTAAGGTTCTACAAAAGTTGTGTTCTTTATATTTTCTTTATTTCAGCTTAAACTCACCGCTGCCTACCTCAAAGCCGTTATTATATATTAATATCTTGTAGAGACCTTTAGTCAATACGAAGTTAGGTGTCCAATCTAAGCATGCTGTAGATTCTTCATTTTTATACTGTATAACTCCAGCAGCAGAATATCTTTCTTTCTTCTGGCTTAATTTATTCATAATTGTACCAGAACCTAACTCTTCTACATAGAGTAATTCTCCAGACGGAGATGTATACGCTACTTGAAATTCTTCTTCGCCAGCAACCGTAACTAAATTTGTCTCAGTAGTAAAACAAGCTCTTAGCATATCTACTTTCTTTGCTCTGCTCTTCTCCTTTAGAGAGCCATCATCTTTGACATCATAGCCTTTTACTTCTATGTAATTGATCTTAATTGCTTCTGCCATGTCTACCTTAGTAGCGAGCGTATTATTTGATTCATTTAATTCTTCTGTCTGATTGACGAGTAGTGTCTTTACAGAATCTAACTTGTTTATTCTTTTCTTATTGACTTCTATTTCCTGAGTCATTGTCGAGTTAGCTTCAGTGAGACTTACGTTCTTAGTTGTCAGTAATTGATTATCTTTTTTGAGTTGCGTTATTTCTGAAATATACTGTGATGCTACGCTATTGAGATTGTCTATCTCGGTTCTTACTTTACCGAGTTCTCTTTCTGTCCATATAAGACCACTGACACGTTTCTTTATCTTGCCTAACTCTTCCTTTTGAGAGTCTATAAGTTCGTTAAGTTCTTGATTGTCGCCTCTGAGTTTTTCCAGATCAGATAATGACGTTTGGTAACTTTGATCTAACTCTGTGTGGAGTTTTTCAAGATCTAAATTTGCAGTTTTTTCGGTTTGGAGTTCCTTCTTTAGATTAGAATTAGTCATCCAAAGAAAGGCTGATAATCCTAAAAATGCTATAAGTAATAAGATACTTATAAGTGATAGTCCATTAGATTTAGTGCTCATGATAAATTTATTTTACACAAATATGCTTTTAAAGCACCGCAATTAAAAGCAATTATCAACAAAATGGGGTTTTCCATGAGTATGATATTTTACATTTTTAGTGGTAATCCCTATATTAGTTAGTAAGATGAAGTCAATACGCAAGCACATTGATGATATATTATTTTTAGATATAGAAACTACTGGTGTAGAATCCGGTTACGATAAGCTATCTCCAGAGTTGAAAAGCTTCTGGTTGTCTAAGTCAAGATTACTCCTTAGAGATAAGAATATCTCTGAAGCAATCGCTTCTGATCTCTATCTGAGTAAGGGAGCTATCTACTCAGAATTTGCTAAGATTGTATGTATATCTATAGGCTTTGTAATAATAGAGGATGATGACATAGTAGGTATGAGAACTAAATCATTCTATGGTGAGGATGAGTCTGCTATTCTTGAAGACTTTGTTGATCTTATGAATAAGCATTTTGATCAACCCAAGAAGCAGTATCTCTGTGGTCATAATGTCAAAGAATTTGATGTGCCCTTTATATGCAGAAGATTATTGATCAATAAGATTCCTATACCTAAGCGCTTAGACATTACAGGAAAGAAGCCCTGGGAGATTGATCACATTATCGATACGATGTCGATGTGGCGCTTTGGTGATTATAAGAACTTTACATCACTTGCATTACTCGCCCATGTATTGGATGTGCCGACGCCTAAGGACGATATAGACGGTTCTATGGTACACAGCGTATATTGGGATGATAATGATGTAGAGAGAATCGCAGTATATTGTGAGAAAGATGTGGTTACTTCAGCTAAGGTTCTCATTAAATTGTTAGGCTTGCAGGTAGAGAGTTCCTTTGAGAATATAAGTAAGACTGATTTTCAGAAATCTTAATTCTCCTTAGCTTTCTCTATTTTTTCATCGACGATTTTTAGAGCTACGAATAATTGCTCATCAAGTCCCATATAGCTATTGTCGATTAGGACGGCATCGTCGCATTGTATGAGCGGACTATCATCTCTTGTAGAATCGATATGATCTCTATGTGCAAGATTTATTTTTACATCCTCGTAAGGCGTAGTCATATTCTTAGATATTAGTTCATCATATCTTCGTTGTGTTCTTACATCAATGTTAGCAGTGACAAAAAGCTTTACTTCAGCATCAGGGTAGACAACAGATCCTATATCACGACCGTCCATGACGACGCCTTTACTATGACCTAAGTCTTGTTGTATCTTGACTAACTTATGCCTCACTATACTCTTAGCGGCCACTTCAGATACTATATTGGACACATCTATAGCTATGATCCGTTCAGTTACATCAACACCATTCAATAAGATGTGGAAATTCCCGTTTTCTGTTTTTATATCAATATTGATTCTTGTAAGCGCATCTTGCAACTGACGTGCATCTTCAATATCAACATTATTCTCTATCGCGTAGAGTGCCACTGACCTATACATAGCGCCAGAATCTACATAGATATATGACAAGGCCTTAGCTATATCCTTAGCAAGGGTTGATTTGCCGCAAGAAGAATGTCCATCTATAGCTATATTGACTTTATTTCCCATATCGAAATCAAATCTATATTAAATTTGACAATTATCACCTCTTTGACTATTTCTTAAAGTCAAATTCTACTCTATTTTAAGTGTTTCAAGTATCAAAGAAATTTGATATATAGAAACATATTAGTTAAATTTAGTATATGATAGATAATGTTAAGGTTCCTCAAGTCGATTATGAAAAATTGGAATTATCTCTTTACCGGTCCTATGGTCATTCTGATATTGCTCAGAAATGTAGTGAAAAATTTATTTCGACTGTAGCTAAAGCGTTAGATGCAGAAGATGTTTCTCTCATTTGTAAATCAGATAATGGTAACTGGAAGATTATTGATTCTGTAGATAGTAAGTATACAGGCTTAGCGTTAGCTATTCCCAGCAACGTCTTGACAGCACTGCAGAAGCAACATTTATTTCTGGATGATGGTACACATTTACTATATCAAATAAATAAAAAAAAGAAAAGTGTCTCGCAGCTATATGTTCCTATAACAATTGATAGTTTATTGCATATTTCATTTAAGAGACGCATTTCAGTAGAGATGGAATATGAATGGATCTTAAATCCATGTAGATCATTTTACAATTATTATGTATTTCTTGATAATCAAGAGATCATTAGAGCAGGACACAATGATTTAATTGTTAAGGAAGCTGCCCCTAAGGAGAGTCTCCTACTTATTCCTTCAATACAAGATGAGTCTCCTATAGGTCAACTGTCGTTAGATAAGGATTATAATATCGTTAGCTTTAATAAGGCAGCTGCAGACTTCGCTGTGTCTGAATATAAAAGAAAAATCAAGACATGTAAGAACTTCTCTGACCTTTTAGGTTCTGATAGATTTGCATCTCTTAGAAGCAGGATTTTAGACAGGGTCGAGAATGGAGAAAGTGTTGAATTTGAAGATACTGTAGATTTAGAAGATGAGGTAATGTACACTAAGAAATCTTGTAGTCCTGTACACGATAGCCATAAAGCGTTTGTTGGATATATGATATTCATAAACAATATTACCAACCTCAAAAATAATGAAGCTCTTGCAAGCAGGAATAACCAAGTCTACAAAAGTATTTTAGATATATCTGTCGATAGTCACTTGTCGTTTGATAAGAATATGAAGGTCATTTTCTTTAATGAGAAAGCTCGATTATTACATAAGGATTTTTTGGGTATAAACTTAGAGAAAGGAATGCATATAAATTCTATAGCTTCTAATCCTTCTTCTTTCTGGAATAAATCAACTCTTAAGATTGAACTGCCTCCGGCTGATGGTCATAAAAAAGAGATCGTCAACTATACCATCAATGGTCAGAACATATTTTTAGAAGTTGTAATAACTCCTATTTTAAATGCAAATTATGAAGTTATAGGATTCACAGAAAGCTCTACTGACATTACAGAAAGCGTACTTAAGAGTAGAAATATAGGTCAGCAGTTATCTACACTTAATGCCGTCCTTAACAGTACCTTTAATTCTATATATGCTATAGATCCTGATTTTAAATTAATAGCGATTAATCAAAAAGCACAGGATGACTTCGAAAGGTTTTGTGGGATAAGACCAGTTGTAGGCCAATACTTAAGTGATATAATTGAGCCCAATATTCTTAAGAGATGGAATTCTGAATATTACAAGAAAGTATTAAAAGGGGAGAAGATATCTTACGTAGGTAAGAACAGCTCTGATATGTCAGTAGAAAGTATGTATTCTCCAGTAGTGGATCAAGATAATGTGATTATTGGATGCTTAGAAGTATGTCGTGATATCTCAGAACTCATTCAAAGTAAGAATGAGCTGGAGTTAAGTGAAGCCCAGTTAAGGGTGTTAGTAGAGAACGTACCTTCTGGTATCATTAGAAGCAACTTAAGAGGAGAGATATTAGATGTATCCAAAAGTGCAATTAATATAACTGGTTATAGTACTAAGGAATTGACGGATACTAACTTGTACGATCTGCTTCATGACTCTGATAAGAAGAGTATGAAAATTTACTTAGAGGAACTTTCAGATAATAATACAATTACTTCTTTAAGACTTATTCATAAAGATGGATCTACAGTCTTTGTTGAAGGTATAGGGTCTCTAATAAACAATGACAGCGTAGCTGATCCTGAGTTTTTATTGACATTTAATAATGTAACTGATAGAATGACTATCGAACGTAACCTTGAAGTAGCAAAGGGTAATTACAATGCATTGTTCAAGAACATGAATGACTCCATTCTTGTATATAATTTTGACACATGGGAATTGTTAGATCATAATGAAGCTTTCTTAAGATTTTATGGGTTAGACAGAATAGATAATATTTCTAAAGAAGATATGTTACCTAAAAAATCAGATTACTTACCAGATGTTAACTTGTGGTTAGAATTCAATAAGGCATTAATTAAAATTAAAAAAAGAGAGACTCTAAAGGTTACTTCTGTATTATATGATTCAGATAAAAATGAGAAGCTTGTTGAGATTTCAATTTTTCCATCATTAGAAGAGGAGACAATAGCATATCTTGTTGTTAAAGATATCAGTTTACAATACAGCATCACGATGGAGAACAAACGTAAAACTGCTATCTATGAAAAATTAATATCTGAGTCTGCTGAAGGTATAGATATAGTGGAATACAAACTACCTACTGTATCCCCCATATTAGAAGATATGGAACCATTCTTAGAATCTGATGATAGAAATAAGGTCATAGTTCGTAATGAGTTAATGTATAAGTATCTTAACGGTTCTACAAGAACAGTTACTTCCATTAATGAGATTGTTGATGTCCTTACTCCCATTCAAAGAAATGGTATGACTGGATTAGAAACTGCAAAAAAAATCGTTCAAGACCTACTAGAGAATAATCGTACTTCTTGTGAAATTCAACTTAAGGTTGGAAATGAAGTTTTTGATTTATACTTAATTCAGAATGTAGTACCTGTAAAGGGTAAGCTTTATATTATTAGACACATATTAGATATAACTGAAAAAAAGAAGTCCGAAAAAATTATTGAAAAACAAATCTTAGATCTTAATGAAAGTAATAAAGATCTGCAGATGTACATCGATTCTAACCTACAATTAGAGAACTTCGCTTATATAGCTTCACATGATCTTAAAGCACCTATTAGGTCGGTCATTAGTTTCATGCAATTGTTAAGGAAAAACATTGCTAATCAAGTTGATGAAAAGAATCTGAAATTTATCGATATCGTACTAGCAGCATCTACTAATATGCAAGTCCTCATCGATGATCTATTAGATTATTCTCGTATTAATACTCAAGCAGTTGTTTTTGAGCATGTAGACCTTAATAAAATGCTTAGGGGCTTACAACGAGATATCATAACAACCATAGAAGAAAGTAATACAGAATTAATAATCGCTGATATGCCGACAGTTGTAGCAGACAATTCAAGAATTAGGCAAGTGTTTCAGAATCTGATAACTAATGCAATTAAGTTTGTCGATAAGGGCGATAAACCTAAAGTTGATATATCGTATAGAGAAATATCAGACGGACATCAGTTTACCGTTAGAGATAATGGTATCGGGATCGAGGAGGAATATTTAGATAAGATTTTCTTAATGTTCAAAAAGCTGCATAGCGAAAATCGATACACCGGTACAGGTATAGGTCTCTCCATATGTAAGAAAGTTATTGACCAACATAATGGTAAGATATGGGTAGAGTCAGAACTTAATAAAGGAAGTACATTTCACTTCACAATAAGTAAGGGTATAAGTGTAGATTGATAGTAATACTGTAGACTGATAATGTTATACGGTTAGTAAAAATTCTCTAAGACTCTCTTCATTATCGAGAGCAAGTTTCTTCTTAAGACGATATCGTGTCATCTGTAAGCTCTTAAGTTCTACATTGAATATATTAGCCACCTCATAATTATCAAGGTTCATTTTTATATAAGCACAGTGCTTCAGATCTAATGAAGTCAACTTAGGATTACGTTCGTTTAATTTGTCGAAGAATTTATGATCTAAGCTTTCAAAAACTTCTTTGAATTCGCTCCATGATTGATCTTCCATAGATAGGCTCTGAGCGTTTCTCATGAGTTGTCTCAGCTTACGTAGGACGAGACTCTCATTGTTTTCAGCTCTGAGTTCATTATAAGATTCTTCTAATGAGCTATGGAAAGCTTTAAGGTGATTGGAGACTTTTGTATTATCTATTTCAAGAGTCATTAGTTTTCTCTTGACTTCGTTAATGTTTTTCTGATGCTCTTCTGCATTAGAATCGATGAGTTGACTCTTCAATGAGAGTGATTTTTCAAGCTCTGATTTTTGATTCTGTATGATCTGGTTAAGCTCTAATAGCTCATGTTTCTGTTGCGTAAGTGTTCTAGTTGCTTCATTTAACTTAATGGCACTATGTACACGAGCAGTCAATTCTATCTTGCTTACAGGCTTGTTAAGGAAATCAACTCCTCCGTAATCAAATGCTTCCTCAAGAACAGACTCATCTTGTAATCCTGTGATTATAATTATCGGTATACCATTAAAAAGTTTATTCTTCTTTAGAATCTTAAGAGTATCTAATCCGCCTACTTTTGGCATCTGCCAATCGAGCAATATGATGTCTGGATTAAATTCTGATAGTCTCTCTAATACTGTCTCACCATCTTCTAACTCTGAGAAGTTATAGTTAGGTGATCCGAGATATTCTTTGTAAAGTATTCTATCGAATTCTCTATCGTCAATAATAAGAACTTTAGGTAAATCCATAATTTATAGGTTTCTCTGTAATTAATAAGTATATATATCGACTGCTCAATAGCGTATCGATTATAAAAATAATATATCTTATCGTAATACAATATATGTGTAATTCATTGAATTACAAATAATTAATATAAAATCTGTTTCTGAATTTTCTGACAATTATAAAGAACAGTTTGCCTTAATCATTGTTAGCAAGGGTGGGTATACAATTATTTTACGTAAGTAAAGTATAATGAATACAAGAATCATGCAAATCTTAATTTGAGGAATTATTAACTTTGACAAATATTAATCATAATTATAATGACTAAAGCTACTCCAGACTTCCTTCACTCTCATTCAGAAGAGCCTCACATACAGAGAACTAAGGAGATTATTAAGAAGTATCCTGAGATTAAAAAGCTCATGGGTAGAAACCCCAATACCTTCTATTATGCTCTATTTATAGTGGTATTGCAGTTAGGAATTGCATTTGTACTACGCGATCAGTCTTGGTGGATGATCATGATTGCAGCCTTTTGTTTTGGCGCCTTTGCTAATCATGCATTATTCGTACTTATTCATGAGTTTACCCATAATATGGTATTTAAGAGTCGATTAGCTAACTTATGGGGAGGTATTATGTGTGATTTAGCTAATGGTTTTCCGAGTTCAGTTTCTTTCAGGAAGTACCATCTGAAGCATCATGCTTTCCAAGGTCATCATGACATAGACGCAGATCTTGCAAGTTACTGGGAGGCCAAAGTCATAGGATCTAACTTTATCGGAAAGTCATTGTGGTTTTTGTTATTTCCTGTATTTCAAGGTCTAAGACCGCCTAGACTTAAGGAAGTCAAGTTCCAGAGTAAGTGGGTGTGGATCAATTTAATCACATTGATAGCATTTGATATCGTACTATTTATGGTAGCAGGACCGATGGCTATTTTGTATTTAGCATTTTCGTTTTTCTTTTCTATAGGCCTACATCCCTTAGGAGCAAGATGGATACAAGAACATTACCTTATTGCGCCACCACAAGAGACTTACAGCTACTATGGTCCGTTAAATAAGTTGGCTTTTAATGTAGGATACCATAATGAGCACCATGACTTCTCATACGTACCATGGAATAATCTACCTAAGATAAGAGAGATAGCGCCAGAATATTACAACACTTTAGTATATCATGAGTCATGGACTAAGCTGATACTTAAGTTTATTTTCGAGAATGAATACTCTCTATTCTCTAGAGCTATAAGAAGCGACAAAGGAGGAATCAAAGTCAGTAAAGATTCTGAGAATGACTTCTTTACAGGTATGCAATCGAAAGAAAAAATCAACAACCCCGTTGCTGGATAATTAGTTTAGTTTTTTTTTCTTTAGGAACTTTATAAATAATTCTACACCATCGCGTGGAGGTATAGAATTGTACGCTGTAGATAGATCTTGTATTTCAAATTTATCCTCAAATAGGCCTCTATATTCTAATTCCGTTCCTCCAAATGGAGGTCCTGCTTTCTCAAATTTAGTATTGAATAACAAGCCAACTAACTTGCCTTCTGACTTAAGCAAAGAATGTGCTTTTCTTACATAGTTTTTCCTCAAAGACGGATTAATTGCACAGAAGAAAGTCTGTTCTATTATAAGGTCATACTGCTTAGAGTGCTCAAAGAAATCAGCATTAATAAGTTGATTATTAGGAAAATTAGGGACTCGTTTCTTCAGATTATCAAGTGGAATCTGAGCAATGTCAATTACACTAACTTTAAGAAATCCATTATCATATAGATACTCCGCCTCATAGGCATTGCCACCACCAGGAATCAGTATGTCTATGGTCTTGTCAGTGAGCTGATCGATGTATTCTTTGATCGGTGTGGAGGGATAGCCTATATCCCATCCAGTAGCCTTATCTAAGTACCTCTTATTCCAATAGTTATCCATAGGCATCCAGAGTTATAGCTGTATTAATGCATTCTATCACCACGCATGGTGAGATCATTAATAATTTCTTTTTCGTGGTCTAAGTACTCTTGCCATCTTTTCTTGACCACTTCTTCATCACCATAATGGATCGCAAGATCCAAGAATAGTCTGTAGTGACCAGCCTCTGATACCATAAATCCATGGTAAAACTCCTTAAGCGGTTCTTCTGATATGTGCAGTGATAATAATCTGAATCTCTCACAAGAACGTGCTTCTATAAGTGCAAATGTAAGAAGGCGTTCCATCAAGCTGTTATCTCTACCGCCGCCTTTTTGTTGGAACTTAAGGAGCTTATTGACATACTCATCTTTTCTTTGGAAGCCCAAAGTAAGTCCTCTTTTATCTAACTCTTTAAGTACAAGTTGGAAGTGACTCCATTCTTCTTGCACGATCGGAGATAACTCTTTTATTAATCTCTCTTTATCAGGAAATCCTTGTATCAGCGAAATACATGATATCGTGGCCTTTTGCTCACAGTAAGCATGATCAGTTAATATCTCCTCAAGGCTTATCTCCGCAAGATTAACCCATCGAGGATCAGTAGGTAATTTTAATCCAAGCATTTATATATTTTTCAGACAGTTGATTTGTTGTTTGAGGAGCTCAAAGTTCTGTACATCATATTCTTGATAGCCTTCTTCCCATACTATACCAGCTGTAGTGATGCTCTTTTTACCTAACTCTTTTATATCATATCCACTTAAAGGGTAGATGCCTTCATAAGTAGTAGTGCCCTTAGATCTCTGTGCAGTTCCTCTATCTCTTTCTATATTATCAAGATAGATATGCTCACCATCATTAAAGATGATTTTAAGTTGAGATCCTTTCTCTAAGTTGCCGTACGCATGCTTAGCATTCTCAGAGTTTATCTTTAGGTGTAATAGGAGGAAGGTCGTTTCTTCGGCTTTATAGATGTTAGCAGAGCATTCCAGTAAATACTTGTTTTTCATCCACTTCTGTACTTGTGGATGAGTATGCACTAATAATGGCTTGGCCTCAAATTCTACAACTTCAATTCCTAACTTACTATCTACACCATTAAACTTGAGATCGCAATCTACAGGAACAGGATCTTCTATAAGTTGGGTTTTACTATTAGGATTAAACCATTGCATACTACTTTGCGCAATGCCTTGGCTGAAAGAAAATATCCCTATAATGCATAGAACAATTGATCCTTTATATGTCATGGTACTGTTATACATTAGAGTGAATCTTTCATAAGATCATAAAATTATCAAAATATAAACTTGTAAATGGAAGAAAACCAATAATGAATGATGTCTCATGATATACGTTGACAGGAAAAGTGTTGATAATTTTTCTAAAATTACAATATTATGTCAAAGAAAAAGAGACAAACCTACAGCGAAGCGTTTAAAAAAGAGAAGGTGAGTTTACTTGAATCAGGGTCAGTGCGCCTGGTAGATCTGGTAAAAATGTTTGGTGTGAGTTATCCTACCTTATACAAATGGAAGGAGAAATACGGATCTATTCCACCGACAGATGTCGTGGTATTAGAAAAGGATAGTGAATACAAGAAAAACAAAGAATTAAGGGACCGTATATCCAAAATGGAAAGCTTATTGGGGCGGCAACAGATGGAGTTGGACTATTATAAGCAGGTTGTCAAACAAGCTAGTGAAAATATGTCAATCGATATTGAAAAAAAGTACTCTTCGAAGTGATCCAAGGCATGAAAGTAAAATCAAACCGCAGTTACAGCATGGAAGAAGTTTATAAACTTTTGGGTACTTCAAGACAAGCTATTGCACAGAGCCAAAGGCGCAAATCAATACAAAATTCGATAGAAACTCAGATCGTATCGTCAGTTAAGAAATGGCGTAAGATGCATCCCATGATGGGAAGCAGAGAAATGTATCATTCCTTAGTCAATCAAGGCAAAGCTATGATGGTAGGCATCAACAAATTTGAAGCAATTGTATCTAAATATGGTCTAACCGTAGGTTCTGCAAAAACATTTAAGCCAATGACCTCTGATGGAAGAGGTAAAGAAAGCTACAGTAATTTGACTAATAAGCTGAATATCAATGATATAAATCAATTGATCGTAGGCGATATCACCTACTTTGATATCAAAGGAAAGTGGCATTACATATTCACCCTCAAGGATGTCTATTCGCAGAATATATTAGGATTGATCGCTGATCGAACGATGCGGAGCCGTAATCTGATGGAGGCTCTGGCAGCAGCAAGTCAAACAAGGGGTAGCCATGCACTAAAAGGCTGTATTCATCATAGTGACAATGGGTCTCAATATAACTCTACTGAGTATAAAGAAGAACTCATGAAACTTGAAATGAAAATCAGCAGAGCGGAAAACTGTCAGCAAAATGGTTCGGCAGAGCAGCTGAACCACATTATTAAAAACATGTATTTGAATCACTGGTCGATCTCCTCCTTGGGCGAACTTAAGCAGGCTTGTCGGGAACTACAATATCTAAACAATCATCAGAGAACTATTAAGCAACTGGGGCATAAAACACCTCATGCATTTGAAAAGTACATCAAGACAATACCGTCAGATCAAAGAGTTAATAAACAAATGTATGACTTCAATCAATAGGCTAATCAGACATGGATTTTTTGAGGCATATAGGGCTCTAAAAATAACAATCAAAAACAGGTCAGCCTGCTGCCAACCTGTTATCGTGATATTTTCGTCACCAGTCATACTATTCCTTCAAAGGTTGCTTCCCAGCAGAGCCTTTGTCCGCTTATATGACCAAATACAAATTGGAATTATTTTATTAATTAACTTTGAAAAGTTATCAACAAAGGGGTTTAAAGTGTAAACTATCCTGTCAACGTAATTCATGGGGCTTCAGAATTGTAGTTGTATTTATTAATTATATAATTTGAAGTTTTTGATGCTGTCTTATGCTCGAATCTTAAAAAATCACTACTAAATGAAAAAGTGCTTGCATCATTGGCGTCATGTCCAATTATATTCCACTTCTTTACTCTATCATTAAGTTTAGCAACATAACGCTCATCTGTTTTCAGTACTAATAAGCCATCTTCTGAAGCCTGACCATCATTACCAGCTGTTCTATAGATATCCTTATATACTGTAAGGTTTAGGTATTTATCAAGATAGTTATCATAATTCCAGAAATACCAGATTTCGTGATTGGTATAATTAATCAGAATCATTTGATTTCTATCATCTAAATAGGAATCATATTCTATTTCTTGATAGTAATGAGCTCCATCATATGTCCACTTATTTGAATGCCAATTTTGATTGTACTTCTTAAAGAGAATGTAATCTGCATTAAAGTTGAAATATGAAATTTCATCTACTGTTCTTATCACTTCCAACTCATTAGATGCATAACTGTGCTTATATTCTACCGCTTGATAGCTTGTATAATTAGCAGATTCTACCTGACCTAAAAGAAAACTACAGAAACCTAAGAATATAATTAATAATACTGATCTAAACATGATATGCATTTATGTGATATTGAATAATACCCTAAAGATCGGTGTCCAATTATTCCCATCTTCAATATGTGTACAAACCGTCCTATTCATTGTATAAATTCAATTTCGTTGGATATCATTTATAGAGAAAAACCCTCAGGTCAGTAGTCCGTACATAGATGTGAGCATTTCATACATATTTGAACTCAATCATAGCAATCGATCTCATATTTGAACTATCAAAATCATTAATAAATAAAATAATATGAAAAAGTTAATCTCAATAATGTGTTTGGTTTTAGCTATCCAATTAGCTACTCCAACAGATGTTTCAGCTCAATTTCTTTCTGGTAAATCCTATACCACACCGAGAAAAAAGAAATCTAAGAAGTCAAACTGCAAACGCATCCATAAGAGAATGAAAAAACATGGTGTAAGAGGAGCCGCAGCAGGATCTAAAAGAAGAGTTAAAAGCAAGAGTAAGAGGAACAAGAGCAAGAAGAGTAGACGTAGAAAAAGAAACTAAGAATTATTTTAATAAACTATAAAATTTTAACAAATGAAAAACGCATATCTATTATTAATTTTTACACTCACTTCTATAACAAGCATCATTGGACAAGTAGACTACTACCAAACAAACCAATGGGGAGGCAAAGAGAAAGTAGCAACTTATGAACAAAACAATGGAATCTATGGAAACAACAAAACTACCGACGAGTACAGAATAAATCAATGGGGAGGTAAAGAAAAGGTAGCAACATATCAGCAGAACAACAACATCTATGGGAATAATCAGACAACAGATAAGTACAGAATTAATCAATATGGAGGAAAGGAAAAAGTCGCAACTTATGAACAGAATAATGGTCTATATGGAACTAATCAATCCACTGATGAGTACAGAATCAATCAATATGGTGGCAAGGAAAAGGTGGCAACTTATGAACACAACACAGATCTTTATGGAAACCAGACAACAGACAAGTACAGAATTAATCAATATGGTGGTAAAGAAAAGGTAGGAACCTATGAGAAAAACTCATCGGGAGGATATGATGTCTACAGAATAAACCAATATGGCGGTAAGGAAAAAGTGGGCTGTACTCAAAAAAAACCTTGGTAAAAGTAACTTCTACATAATAAAATAGTAATAATAAATGAAGTAAATGGGAAGCCCAAAAGGGCTTCCCATTTGCATTTTGTACCATACATCCTCTTAAAGATACCGATGGTCCAGATGTTAAGAAGTATTAAATAAAAAGTTTAATTATCTAAGACGTAAATATTATATTTCCACCATAAACGATTGGTTTTCGGACTACACATATTAATGGACGGTTCATACAATATCAATCAATAAGCAAAAAGTAGATCCTTATCTTGTTGTAGCAATAAGGAGCGACCCCAAATCGCCAAAACAGAATTAGATACAACCAATGACTAAAGAGGACTTCTTTGCCCGATATGAAATAGACCTTACAGCAGGGCGACTTGGTGGAGGCGCTTTTGGCACAGTATACAAAGCGTATGATAACATACTCGACTCATGGAAAGCTATCAAGATAGCAGAAGTGAGATATTTTGAAGGTAAAGAGTTCTCGCTTATCTCAGAGTATAACGCTACGTCTAACCTCGCCAGGCATAAAAATATAGCCAATTATCAAGCTGTATTTCAGTTTCAAATGCCTAACGGCCTCTTTGACTACGCCATCATGCAATATTATAATGAAGGCAATCTAAAGCAGCTCTTGTCAACCAAAACACTACAACCTCACCAACTTAAAGATATAGGCCTTGGATTAATAAAAGGTGTAAGGTTCTTACACAAGCATAAGGTCATACACCGAGACTTGAAGCCAAGTAATATACTTATCTCAAAGAAAGGAGAAGATTACATACCAAAAATCGCAGATTTTGGATTGGCTAAATCCGTTAGTGCAGAAGCCTTGTCCGCTTTTACTAATAGCTTTGGCGGAGGGACTTTAGAATATAGCTCCCCAGAACAACTATTGGGTCATAAATTGAAGTATAACTCAGACTTGTGGTCATTGGGTGTTATTCTATTTGAATTATTTATAGGGAAAATCCCTTTTGAATCTGAAAGTAAAATTGGTAGCCCTGAAGCTCGACGTAGAGCTATATATCAAAATATAGTCAATGAACCTACACCCAGCAGTGTAAGTATGTGCCCTGCCCCATTTGACGATATCATAACATCTTGTCTTACTAAAAATCCAAATGACCGGATCTCTACAGCAGAGGAAATTGTTGATTTTCTCAATGATTTCAACCCAACTAAGAGTGATGCTGAAGATCAAACTACAATATTCGGCAATGTTAACACCATAGCTAAACTTAAAGAAGAGGAACGCTTCAAAGAGTTGAAAGCTCAAGAAAACATCCTTAAAGCAGAACAGAAACGTATAGACGAAGAGCGTCAGAGATACTTAGATGAACAGAGAATAAGAGAGCAAGAGGAACAACGTCTTCTTGAAAAAAGAAGAGCAGAAGAAGAAAAAAAGTTAGAGGAGCAGCGTATTGCAGAAGAACAGCTAAAAGCTGAACAGAAAAGAATAGAAGAAGAGAGATTAGCTGAAGAAAAACATATAGCTCAAGAAAAACAAATAGCAGAGGAAAGGAGAATAGCTGAGGAGCAACGAATTGCAGAAGAAAAACGACGTAATGAATTAGAACAAGAGCGTCTAAGCAAAGAAAAACGAATAGAGGAAGAAAGGAAAGTAGAAAAAGAACGCCAAGAAGAACAAAGGCTAATAAATGAGAAACAAGCTAAAGAAAAAGAAGCGGCAAGATTAGCTAAGGCCAAAGATGAAGAGAGCAGAAGAAAAGCAGCCGAAGAAAATCTGCGAATTGAAAAAGCTAAAAAAGAACAAAAGAGATTAAAGGAAGCTGAGGAACAAAAACAAAAAGCTGCAGCTATAGCTCTTCAGAAAGAGGCTAAATTAAAAGAGCAAGAGGCCAAAGTAAAGAAAAAGCATGATGAAATAAATCGTCAGAAAAAGCTACAAGAAGAAGAGAAAAGAAAGAAAGCAGAAAACAAACGACTGAAGGAAGAACAACGTGCTAAGGAGATACAGCTAAAGCGTGATAAAGTTATAAATACTATAGATAATACATCTGATCTTGATGAGACTAAATCTAAAAGTAAGCGATGGCTCATTATTTTAATTTCACTGCTCATTGGAGGAGGAGCTGTTACGACTCATAAGTATTTCGGCAGTAATCCTAATGACATGAGCAATATCGTAGAAGCACAGCCCATAACTTCTGAACTGAACATAGACAAGTTAAAAGCGTACTTAGAGAAAGAAACTGACCCGGTACAAAAGAAAGCAATACAGACAAGGATAAAAGAGGTTGTTGTTATAAATGATAATAATGCCTGGCAAACCGCGAAGCGATCTAACAGCTTAGAAGGATATCAAGCCTATAAGGATGCATACCCTGAAGGGATACATAAGATTGAAGCTGTAGAGGAAATAGATAAAATTCTAAGCACTGTAGAGGAACAAAGCGAAGATGAATTCTGGGATATCATAACGAAATCTGATAATGAGTCAGCCTATCAAAAATACCTAAAAAAGTATCCATCAGGCAAATATCAATCAGAAGCTAAAAAAGCTTTAGGCAGAATAGCAAGCGAAAAAGAAACTGCTATATGGAATGCTATCGTCAAGAATGATCTGATATCTGACTATGAAAAATATCAAATAGATTATCCTAAGGGCAAGTATTCTAATAAGGCCAAAGAAAAGATAAAAGACAAAAAGAACCGAATTGTCTCTGCACAGTGGCAGTCCATAAGAAGCTCCAAAGACAAGCAAATACTTAATAGGTTTATAACTAATCATCCTGATAGTCCTGAAGCAGATATAGCCAGAAAGAGAATATCTGAAATAGAAACACCAAAAGTAGAAACCAAAGTCACTGAAGAAACCACGAAGACTACGATAGATCCTCGCTGGTCAGTAATCAAGAATGGCAATAATATAGACTCTATCGGCAGGTATATATTAGAGAATCCAGACTCTCCTCACAAAGCTGAAGCGACAGCCTTATTTGATGATCTTTTTTGGGACAAAATTCAAAAGACGAAATTCATAAGAGACTATCAAGAATACTTGGATATGTTCCCTTCTGGGAAACATAGAAAAGAAGCAACACGTATGGTCAATGTCATAGGGCCTTTAGTAAAAGACTACTTAGAACAAGAAACAAATATCGCAGGTGGCACTTTTGACTTAGGATGTAGATGGGAACCTAAAGACTGTGAGAAAGATGAGATACCATCTAAGTCTGTCAAAATAAATGATTTCAATCTTAGTAAATACGAGGTCACGCAAAGAGAATATCAGAAGGTCACGGGCACTAACCCAAGTTACTTCAGTGACTGCCCCAGCTGTCCTGTAGAAAATGTCTCATGGGATGATGCTCAAGCATTCATAGCTAAACTTAATAAGGACACTGACAACTTATTCAATTTCAGATTACCTACAGAGGCAGAATGGGAGTATGCTGCAAGTAGTGGTAGTCGATATGCTTATGCTGGGAGTGATGATATAGAAAAAGTGGCTGTCTATAAATCTAACAGCGGAGGCACAGCAAAAAAAGGATCCAAAAAAGCCAACAAATTCAAACTATTTGACCTAACTGGAAATGTTGCGGAATGGTGCTCTGACAGTTATGACGAAGAAGCGTATTCTAAGTCAACCCCAGAATCCGGCAATAATAAAGTTCTCAGAGGTGGCTCATGGAAAGATAGAAGTAAGAAGTGTAGAATCAAGGATCGCCATTTTGCGCCTAAAGATTATAAAGATGAAACCATCGGATTTAGATTGGCGAGAGGATAATAGAAATCACTTATAGATTTAAGATAAATAACAGAATATAAAAGTACCGATATAATCAATATATAACGGTAGAATAAAAATCAAATATGTTTAATAAAGCACTCACTCTTTTAATATTGCTTTGCATAAGTTTTAGCAATGCATATAGCCAGCAGATTCCTAACTGGAGCAGCTACTATGAGAATGGATTTATGTGGAATCCTGCTCTGACAGCTAAGTGGAGTAATCTTGAAGTATCTGTTACACACAGAAATGATTGGACAGGTTTTGATGATGCACCACAGACATCGAGCATAGGAGTACAAGTCCCATTCTTAAGAAGGGTAACACGTGTATCTATGGGTGGATTCTTAGAAAGAGATGGAGTAGGCCCATTCTCAAAGACAAGTCTTACCTACACATATAGCTACAGGATAGCTCCTAAGTTATTTGGCAATAGATTAGATCAACTCCGTCTCGGTATTGGAGCTCAAGTCAATCAGTTCCGCTATGATCCCGATAACCTAACGCCGTTTGATGGATTTGAATCAGACCCTACGCTATTACAGGAAACCCAAAGTGGTATGGGCGGCAACATCACCGTAGGTGCTTTCTACTTAAGTGTAGATGACTTTAATGACTACAAAACACATTACTATTTTGGCGCCTCTTTCAATCAGTTATTACCTTCTAAATTGGGTACAAGTTTTCTTGGGGATATTGTAGCCTCTCCTCATGCCACTTTACATGCCGGTTACAGATATCTAAGAAGCCGTAGATCCAGAAGCTATACCGAACCAAACGTAATGGTCATATACGCTTTTGATAAGTCTATCAATGTCATGGCTAATCTTAGGTATGAGCAGCAAGAAGCCTACTGGATATCTGGAGGGATCGTAAGCAATGGTGAGTTTTTTGGACAGATGGGTATCATGTTTAACGAAGATTCTTTCTTAGAGAATCTCATCAACGGAGGACTTCTTAAGCTCGGTGTCAAAGCAGATTACTCGATAGGAAAGCTTAGGCCTTATGCAGGTGTAGGATATGAAGTCTACATGGCATATTTGTTTGATATGGATAAAAAGTTTTAAGAGATGAAATTAATATTAGCATTCTACTGTGTATTAATAAGTCAGTTTAGTTTTTGCCAATTTGACTTGAATAATATATTAATTTTTGGAGGGGTAAATGATGAGAATAATTCACGAATTATTAATCTTGATGATTCAGATTATATATTGGTTTCTGAATCAAATTCGTCAAACTCTGGAGATATAAGTGAGACATCTTCAGGTAATAAAGATATATGGATAACAAGGTTTTCAAATGATCAAATTCAATGGAACAAATTATTTGGGGGGATTGAAAATGAGGAATTAATCGATATTATAAAAACTGCTGATGACAATATATTGATTTTACTAAAATCAGAATCAAATGAGCTATTCACAGATAATAATGGGGGAACTGATTTTAACCTATTAAAAATGTCTACAGATGGCCAGTTTCTTTGGTGGAAATCTTACGGTATTGAAGTAAACGAGAATCCGACTTCATTAGCTCAATGTAATGACGGGGGATACATTATGGTTGGAGAAACAACAGATGCTCAATTTCTTTTTGCAGTTTACTCCATAAAGGTTGATAAGGATGGCAATGAAGAATGGAGTAAGAAATATTTGGACAATGGATTTGGTGCAAGATGTAGAGATGTAAGTGAACTGAATAATGGCGACATTATTATTGGGGGCAATGGAAATAATCCAGATTCTATTTCTGCTAATGTTGATGTTTTTGTTACCAAAACAAATTCAATAGGCGATGAGATATCCTCTATTTATTACGGGGGTAATGGAACTGAATTTCTGGAATCTTTAGAAGTTATAAATGATGATATTTATATGAATGTGTATACTTCATCAACTGAAGGGCAAATTTTCCAAAATCCTGTTGTTAGTAATTCTGCAATTTTGAAAATTGATAATAGTGGTTTGATAAGATGGTTCGTTATAATTGACTCAGATGATGAAAAGTATTTCGAAACTTTAACCGAGGGATCGTCGATTGGTGATGACACTCTTCTTTTTATTGGAAGAGCTTATTATATAGACAATAATCGAGCAGTAGTTCATCCAATGTGTGCTTTAGTAAACTCCGAAGGAGATGTTTTAGTTAGTCAAGTGTTTGATGATCATACAATAGAATTTGATGATTTAGACATTATTAATGAAGTGATTAATATTACAGGTACAGTTGACACAGCGATGAGTCTTAATGGTGCTAAAGATATATTCATTGGTGAATTAAGCTATACAAATGGATGTGGGAGTATCTATCACCCAGACTACGATTCACTCATCGAGCTATACTTATCTACTAATGGTGATGACTGGACTATCAATGACGGCTGGAAAGAAGGTGTTGAAGGCACGTCGTGTGATCCTTGCGATTGGAATGGAGGATCTTGGTATGGTATCGAGTGTGAGAACGATAGAGTTGTTAATTTGGATCTGTCAAACAATTTAGCTGGAAATAACCTTATAGGAGTCTTACCAAATATCGATCTTAATAGATTAGAGTCTTTAAACTTAACTGCGAATAATATAGGCGATACTTTAACAAATTTTGAATTCCTCCCTAATTTAGCATTATTAATTTTGAACTCGAATAATTTATCTGGCACAATCCCAAATTTCGAATTCCTTCCTAATCTGAACTGGTTAGACCTTGGAGCGAATAATCTAACGGGCACAATTCCAAATTTTGAATTCCTTCCTAACTTAGATAATTTACAGCTCGGGGGAAATAATCTAACTGGTACAATTCCAAATTTCACATCCATTTCAAGTCTAAGATTTTTATCGTTAAACGCTAATTCATTAAATGGTCCAATTCCAAATTTTGAATTCCTCCCAGAACTTGAAATATTACAGCTTTCGCGTAATTGTTTAACTGGTTCTATTCCAAATTTTGAGTTTATACCTAATTTAAAAAGTTTAGACTTGGATAATAATAGTTTATTAAGTGAGATCCCAAATTTTGAATTCCTTCCTAACTTAGAGTCTTTACTCCTTCGGGAAAATAATTTGTATGGTTGTTATCCTGAATATATTTGTGACTTAAATACATTTCTTACCACAAACAATCCACTCCTCCCATGGCAAGGAGACCACATTCCATTTTGTAACGGAGAAGATCAGATAGGTTCCCCATGTGATGACAACGACCCACTCACAACCAATGATCAAATACAAAATGATTGTAGTTGTAGCGGTGACCTCCCCATTTTAAGGAAAGAAATTATTGGTGGTCAATTAACCTATTCTCAAATTGCTACGGACACCTATATTATTGAATTGGAAGTAAGAACACTTGGTGAGCATCTTGTACAGAACGATTCAGCTAAAATTTATTTTTTTGACTATCTAAATAACATAGACTTAAATTTATATTCTGGAAGTTATAAATTACCTCTTACTTCAAATACTATAATACCTGGTTATGAAATAGATGATTGTTCAAATAATCAAAATTTGGCCATAAGCGTCAGCTCACTGATATATAGAGATACTTTAACTTTGCCTGGTGAAGATTTGAATTTATTAATAGCTCATAAGTCTTGCTGCAACTCAGAAACTATAGATAATGTACAATCTCCAGAATACACAGAACCGATTTTTTGGACTAAAATATTTCCTAGTCCATTTGCCAACTCCTCGCCTAAATTCAGCACTTGGCATAACACTATGTTAAATACTTCTGAAGAGTTTTCGTTCGATAATAGTGCCTATGACATTGACAATGATTCATTGGTCTACTTTATGTGTTCGCCATCTAGTTCTAATATTGGTGCTGATATACAGCCTCCGTATAGGAGTGTTATATACGGAGCAGGCTATAGCGAGTTTAATATGATGGGTAGCAGCAATCCAAACAACCTCTCAATAGATTCGAAAACTGGAATAATAAGTGGGACGCCAAACCAAGATGGCAACTTTCTCATTGGTATCTGTGTAAGGGAATTTAGAAACGGTTTTCTTTTGTCAGAAGTAAGGCGATATTTTACATACTTTGTAAATAGTACTATTACAGAGAATCATATAGATTATAGAGGACTAATCGAGCTATACCAATTTACTAATGGTGAGAATTGGATAAATAACGAAGGCTGGAAAGAAGGATTTGAAGGAGAATCATGTGATCCATGTAATTATATGGGGTCAACATGGTATGGTATTACTTGTGAAAACAATCGTGTCACTCAAATCAAATTAGATAACAATAATCTAACTGGCGTGATTCCTAACTTACAAGTGCCCGAATTAAAGCAATTAGACTTAGGTGATAATAAAATAGAAGGCAGAATCCCAGATTTTGAATTCTTAAGGAATTTAGAATCTATGAGCCTAACTCGAAATAGACTATCAGGTGAAATACCGAATTTTCAATTCTTAGATTCTTTAAATTCGTTGCAAATGGGTGTTAATCTATTCACTGGCAATCTTCCAAATTTCTCAAATCTAAGTAACTTAACAATTATAAATATTTTTGGCACGACTCTATCTGGTGATATTCCAGATTTTTCTCATTTAACAAAACTTAGGATTTTATATATTTTCGGTAATCAATTATCCGGTTGCTATCCTGAATATATTTGTGATATCGAAGAGTTTGATTCTTCCAGTAACTTTCATTTACCAAACAATGGCGATCACAATCCTTTCTGTAGTGGCAATAATCAAATTGGAGCTCCTTGTGATGATTTAGATCCTTCTACTGACAATGATGTCATACAGCCAGACTGTAGTTGCAAAGGTGAGAGTCAGGACTGTATTCACCCAGACTACAATGCCTTGATAGAATTATACACATCCACTAATGGAGATAACTGGACTAATTCTGTCAATGGTGATAATCCATGGGATCAATCCTGTGATCCTTGTGATGGTAGTTGGTATGGAATAGAATGTGATGATAATAGGGTTACTTGTATTGATCTTGATGGCAATCCTAATTGCACTTTAGATACAATAGGCAATAACTTAATGGGAATTATTCCTAATTTCATTTTAAATGATCTTCAGATATTGATACTGTCTGGAAATGAAAACATTTCTGGAGATCTGCCAAACCTTGACAGCTTAATTAATGTCGAAGTATTAAGATGTGATAATTGTAGCTTATCAGGTAATCTACCAAATTTCAACTTGCCAAGTCTAAAGGTTTTATCAATAAGCAATAACGACTTATCTGGCGTGTTACCTGAGATGAATTTATTACCTAATGTTGAATTTATAAGACTAAATGAAAATGCCTTTGAAGGGACGATTCCAGAATTTTCTGGCAACCCTTTATTAAATCGGATTAGGTTACAAGATAATAACCTTAGTGGTTGTTTTCCTTCTACAATATGCAACATATCAGATATCAGCTACATTAACAACCCGCTCCTCCCATGGCAAGGAGACCATTTTCCATTATGTAACGGAGAAGAACAGGTCGGTGCACCATGTGACGACAACAATCCTCTAACCACTGATGATCAAATACAAAATGATTGTAGTTGTAGCGGTGATACTCAAGACTGTAATCACCCAGACTACGATGCTTTAATGGAATTGTATGTATCAACACGAGGAATAAACTGGATTATTAATAATGGGTGGAAAGAAGGTGCTGAGGGGACATCATGTGATCCTTGTAATTTTAATGGTGAGACTTGGTATGGGATAGAATGTTTAAATGGACGCGTATCAAGTTTACAGATGGGGTCTAATAATCTAAATGGTCCACTAACGACATTGCAATTGGACTCTTTAGTTATTTTAAGGTTACAAAACAATGATCTTACCGGAACGATTCCGCCATTTGGTCAATTTAAAAAATTAGAATTTTTTGGATTAAACTTCAATAAAATAAGCGGTGAAATTCCAAGCTTAGATAATAACAAAAATTTGGTTTCTGTTTTTCTCGATTATAACTTATTAACTGGTGAAATTCCTCAACTTAACGGGCTTAATTTAAGTACTTTTTCCATTTCTAATAATCTACTTTCTGGCAATATTCCAAGTTTTAATGATGTAAATAACTTAGAGGCTTTTCAATGTAATGGAAACTTCCTTACCGATACAATTCCAGATCTTATTAATATGCCGCTATTGTTTATTTTTAATTGTGAAAACAATTTACTAACTGGGGAGTTGCCTAAACTTGAACAGTTACCCAACTTAAGTACTTTTGCATCTTCAGGAAATAATTTGACAGGAAATATTCCTGTTATAAATGAGTTATCGAGTTTAAGTTACTTTGGGATAGCAGACAATGACATAGCAGGATGCTACAATTTGTCGCTTTGTGATATTCCAAATTTCGATAGTTCAAACAATCCCAAACTCCCCAACCAAGGAGACCACATTCCATTTTGTAACGGAGAAGAACAGGTCGGTGCACCATGTGACGACAACAACCCTCTAACCACTAATGACCAAATACAAAATGATTGTAGTTGCATAGGAACAACAACGACACCAGATGATCAAATACCTGGATGCGAAATAGTACCACAATGTGATTTAGGTGAATTTGATGGCGTCATATTCTTAACACCAAATTATAGCACTCAAAACCCCCAATATGGAGAGCCTTTATGCATGGGTGTTGAATTAATAGAAAATGCCTTAGCATTTCCATTCGTAGCTGGTAATACCTCATTAAACATAAGCATTACAGTAACAAACTGTGAATTACCTGCAAATGCTCCATGTAATAGTGAAGGTGTGGCAGTTGCTCTTTGGACAGATTGTAGTGGCAGTTGTGAAGGCGAGATGATTCCAATACCAAATAATGGCTTCAACGAAATAACTCTATCTAATTTAATTATAGGTAATCCCTACTATCTTATTGTAGATGGGCAATGTGGATCTATGTGTAATGTAGAACTAAATATAGCATCAAATACTGACTGGAGTTTTGACATACCTAATGCTGGCGATATAAATGTAACATCATCTGTAGATCAACGTGGAGCGTGTGATGAGATAGCACCAAATGTGTTTTGTCCTGGACAAGAGGTTTTCTTTATTGCTGAGGGGGATAATGGAACTTTTGATATGGACGATATTGGCGCAGCATTTTCTTGGACTATTTCGGGCCCAAATTCAGAAAACGTAGATTGGGATGCAGTTATAGATAGTGGAAAAGGTCCTAACATTGGTTATGGAACAGTTGGAGTCGATAACGCAGAGCTTGGTGGTAATATAGTTGCTATGGTGTTTCATGATGTCGGCATATATGAAATATGTCTTACAGAAGTATCTACCTATTGTGATGTAAGTATTAATGGGGAAGTATGTCATTCTATTACAATAACTAATCTTGATCAACAAGACTTTGGAGAATATGACTTATGCTATACGGATATGGCGATAAATGGTGATGAGTTTACACCACCTACATTCTCTGATCCAGTAAGTGGCATTTCTTACGAATGGTCTAATGGTGCATCCATCGGTATCTCAGAAATACTTTCTTCTAATGGAGTCCTGACCGATGTAACAGGTGATTGTTGCCTTATCGAACAAGTCATACAAATCAACCTTGTAGGATCAATAGATCCTGGTGTTGTTGAAATTCCACTTTATGAATGCCAATTGCCTTACTCCTACGACGTCAATGGACAGACTATAGTAATAGACGATATAGATAGTTTCAATAATTTTAATGAACAACTTTTTGGTGCATCTGGGGCACAAGATTATAATGGCAATAGTTGTGATAGTCTCGTAACGATAAATGCCTCTCGTATTCTACTTGCAGATTCTATATCTATAGATTACTTAGATAATGAAGCCGAAGTACTTGTAGATATCTATAGAGTTGATGGCGAAGATTTTACTTTAATTAATGGAGAATACATTTGGAGAGACGCCTTAACTAATATCATAGTTGCTACTGGCAATCCTGTACTTCTACCATCTGGGAGTTATATCTGCGAATATAACGGTATGATAATAGATGTGCTTACTGGCAGTAACTCTGCATGCTCTGGAGTATTAGGTCCTTATGAAATATCAATTACTGAACCTGACTGCTTCTTTGATCTCCAAAACGATTTTATAGAAACACAATTCAATATCCCAACACAAATTAATGTCTTGACTAATGACTCTTATCCATCAGGATCAGTTTTTACAGTTATAGAATATGATAATAGCTTGATTGATTTTACAGAGATTGGCGATGTAGGATTTCTTGATTTTACAGTGATCGGTAATTTCAGTGATACGATAAAAGTCACTTACGAGGTTTGTGATTCTTCATGCTCAGAATGTCATACAGCTATATTATCCATCGTTAATGAAGATTTAGCAGATCTTACATTAACCAATGTCATCAGCCCCAATGATGATGGCTCTAATGATATACTGAGATTCAACAATGAACCTCTACTCCCCGATTCTAAATTGACAATTTTCAATAGATGGGGAGATGCTGTATTTACAGCAGAGAATTATGAGAACGACTGGTCAGCTGATGGCTTACCAGGAGGTGTATACTTCTATGTATTAGAAGTATACGGCCTAACTATCAAAAGAACATTAACCGTATTTAAATAGTGACATGAGAGCTTTTCTGATTATAGTGATTTTATCATTTCCTTTATTTATAAAAGGTCAATGTCCTCAGCCAGTGCATCCTGATTATGACGGCCTCATGCAATTGTACAATGCTACAGGAGGAGCTACTTGGACAAATAATACTGGATGGGCAGATGGTGCTGCTGGCACTAACTGTGATCCATGTAATGGATGGTATGGCGTAGAGTGTGAGAACAATAGAGTTAGGTGTATTGATTTAGATGGAGTGGTCAATTGTGGCTTGGATATAATTGGAAATAATTTGATAGGCAATATTCCTGACATTAACTTATCCAATCTTGAAATATTAATATTATCAGGCAATGATAGCATTACAGGTAATCTTCCAAGCTTCACTTCTGTCTCGAATATAGAAGTATTAAGATGCGATCTTTGCTCATTATCAGGAGCTTTACCCAATCTAAACCTACCTGCTCTTAGAGTACTTTCATTAGAAGGAAATAATTTATCGAATGAGCTGCCAACTTTTGACTTCCTTCCCGCAGCTTTATTCTTTAGACTTAATAACAATGGATTTATAGGTTCATTACCAGAATTTAATGACAATCCAATTTTGGAAGACATCAGATTAGAAGATAATGCTCTTACTGGAGAGATTCCAAGTTACACACACTTGAACCTATTACATCTTAGGCTTCAAAATAATAATTTATTAGGCTGTTACCCAGATTCTATTTGTAACATTCTGGATCTTACTACTACAGGTAATCCTTTACTTCCTTGGGAAGGTGATGTTAGTCAGTTCTGCAATGGTCAAGATCAAATAGGAGCTCCTTGTAATGATGGTGATCCTACATCTACTAACGATCAAATTAATCCAGATTGTAGTTGCGGTAATATATGTGATCCAAATTTGATTAATTCAAGCTGTGATAATATCATTGTTTCTATTCCTTCATCCTTGACAGTTGATATTAATTTATCCCTAGCTAATGTCGAAATTGAAACGCAATGTGATCCACTGCAGTTTAGTTTTTCTTGGAGTAATACCATGCCTAATATTGAGATCATGACAGTAGGCTGTAGTTTTGTAGGTATAACATCGTACGAATTTTTTATTTGGTATGATAATGTACCTGTGAGTAGTTGTTCTAATTTATTACAAGTATTAGATAGTGGTGGATTTTGCAATAGTGGTGGTTCAGGAATAGAAATTAGTAGCACAGCGGATGATGAGACTGCAGAATGTGATGGACAAGATCCAGATACGAATGCGGCATTTAATGCATGGTTTAGTGATGTAGAAACTTCTATAGAAGATGAAGCAACATCTGCATGTGGTAATATCGTAACGCCAATCGCTAACGACTATGATTCTGATGATTGGATAAGTAATACAGCAGGTTGTGATTTTGAGATTACAATCACATGGACCATCGAGGACGATTGTACGCCGACTAATACTTTTCCATTGACGCTTACATTTACAATTACAGATACTGAAGCACCTCAGTTTGTAGGAGTAGACGGTTCTGTTATTGCAACCTTAGAATGTGATGGAGCAGGTAATGCTACTGACATCC
>Ga0209185_1000160_pt1 | contig 105586 bp, 100 predicted proteins | sample SidtaG_2_FD_187425 | JGI IMG/M metagenome (GOLD analysis project Ga0209185, IMG submission 187425) | Marine algal microbial communities from Sidmouth, United Kingdom - Sidmouth_Asex2 metaG (SPAdes) (version 2) | ecosystem: Host-associated > Algae > Red algae > Unclassified | place: Sidmouth... | reverse complement strand
TTAGTTTGGCTTGATGGTGCCAAGCATCTCATCAAGCTCAACAGCAGGCAGCAACTTATCGTGCCGTTCCTTGGGAAGGGCTGTGAAAAATATTATCTGCTCTGCTAGCTAGCCTGCTGAATGTAGGTTGAATCGTTAGCTGGCCTTTTTTTTGAGGATACAGTCACGGTTTGAGACACTTCCGCATATTTGCAGTTCACATATTCTTATAGCCAACTTTCGGAACCATCACAAACCCTGGCGATACCAGCTAAGGGTATTTTCTCAAGCAGTAGCTTATCGATCAGGGCTTTAGTCTGTGGGTCAATGCACTTCTGTTGGGGGTCTTCGACAAATTGACGACCACAGTCTTTGCATTTGTGGTTTTGCTTACCGTTATGGATAAGACCGTTTTTAACGACTCTCACGGAACTACAACTAGGGCAGGGTAGCGTTGTCATTGCTGATGATGCATTACTTGGATATCTCTATCCTTACATCTGGCGAACTACCAAATAATCAGGACAACACACACTGGCGATATGATTAACTGCTTCCTAATTCGAGGTGCTCTCCAACCGACTGAATGATGTTGCGTGTGGTTAGTGTGCCCAAACCTGAACCCAAATTACATCTACTCTCAAATATATTGCGATCAAAGACACATTGCTAAGTGACCTACATTGCCCCAACAGCCTGGGCAATGCTATCAGAAATCATCTCAAAACCAGCGCTTTTGCTGAGAACGTGTAAGAACAGCACAAACTGCAGGGATATAGACAGACTGATCAAAACTATTGTCAGCTAGCAAGCTTAGCCACAGCGTCCTGCAAGTGCTGTGGAAGTTTACGTAAAATGCGCTTATTTTCTGAGTTTAAAGGAACCAACGTCACCTGACCTAGGACACAGGGTTGCTCACCATTATCAGTAAAAATATGTTGATCCCAATACAACCGAATTTTCTCTACCCTCACACGAGATCTGACCTTCACTCGGTCTCCCATGACAATTGCGCGTTGATAGCGGAGAGATAACTCAATAACGGGTAAATCACAGCCCCATTTAACAAGTTCTGCATACTCCAAACCTACTGTGCGCAAAGCGTCAATACGCGCGGCTTCCATCCACTCTATATAGGAACCGTGCCAGACTACCCCTGCATAATCAGTATGTCGGGGTTGAACACGAACAAAGTATTCAAGCCAAGTCAAAGATGAATCAGCAGCAGGAACCATAGACTGTGTTGGATCACTGTTTAGCCCCAACTACGATACCTCAATCCTGAACAGGAACAGCATCGACGTCTACAGTTTCTGTGGAGTCTGACGCATTGACTTCTGTCTGGGTTGTCACCTGTCGTTGTTTATAGCCTTCGATCAAAACTTGGGACATTTCGGAGATGAACAGCGTTAATAACGCCAGATCATCAATTTGGCCAACGATGGGAAATAGATCAGGGGAAATATCAAAGGGGCTGAACAGATAGGCCAGAGTACCGAAAATAATCCATCCTCGATATTTGGGGTTGCGCAGACTGTTCCGATACCAGTTGTAGATTGCTTTGATAGAAAAATTCATGAGTTGAGTTAAGCGCTTTGTCCCCTTTATCTTGTCAGAAATAGGATCATTAATCTGGTGTGGATTTCCGGCAAGGAGCTGTCTGTTCTTTAATGGTTTGCAGCACCTCAACATATTGTTCACAAACGGTTGACCAAGCATAATTCTGTGTCACCCATTCGTAAGCAGTCTCGGCAAGAAATGCGAGCTTATGCGCCAAGACGTCGTCAATCGTCTTCGCAAACTGGGGGGCATTGAGCGGAGAGATTTTAAATCCATTAAACCCATTTTGGATAACATCCTGAATGCCTTCTAAATCAGTCGCGATCGCAGGTGTCCTGGCTTCATTGGCCTCTAGAATGACAACGCCGAATCCTTCCATATCTCCCCGCACAGGAATGTTCGGCATGATCAGCAAATCCGAAGCATCGTAGGTATGCTGCAGCATTTCAGCAGAGATCGAGCCTGCCAAGACGATATTTTCTGGGATAGGCGCTTGTGCTTTTAAGGTTTGTAGGCGATCTGTCTCTGGCCCTTGTCCAACCAAGAGCCAAACCACGGGTTGCTTTAATTGAGGTAGAACCTGTTGCAGGAACCAAGCATGTCCTTTGCGTTTCACCTGTCGCCCCACACTGAGTAGCAGGTATTTCCCCTCCAAATCAATCTGAAACTTGTTTTCGATCAAGGTCCTCGACCGGTGTTTGTGGTAGGGGCGAGGGCGAATGTTTATGGCGTTGGGGAGGACGAAACTTTTTGCAGGCTGCAATCCTCTCTGCAGGCTGGCAGTCTGGGTCGCAGCAGAGACGGAAATGACTCCGTCTAAATGGTGAAAGATCTTGGGCACCCATTGCTGATAGAGCCACGTGGGTAGGGTGACATCTTGACCATGATTGATAGTGACCATGGGGATGCTCACTCGCTGGTTCAGCAGAGGAGCCAGCGCTGCCGTCACCATTGAGGAGAACAAGACTATATCAGCCTGCTGCTGCTGAATAATGCTGGGTAATGTTGCCAATAACTTGATTAAAAAGCCCAGGGTTCTGATCTCCGTTCCCTGCCAAGGCGATTCTACGACCAATGGCAAGACGGATACTTCTGATTGCCGTTGCAGATTGTCTAAAAGTTGTAAGCTTACCGTTTGCATCCCACCAATGTTTTGGATATTGGCCCCCGACGGTGGATGTAAATGAGAAATATAGATGATTTTGAACGGCGTTCTTCCTGTAGAAGAATGGATGGCGGTGGGTGCAAATCCCAATAAATTTCTTTTAATCACACCCATCAAAATCGGCAGGTTGAGAGCGAATAAATAACATCCACGGATAATACTATGGATTGAGTTGCGAAGGGGGGTGTTCCGGTAAATATGGGTATTTCCCTTAAAAATCGCCTTTGAACAGTGATTTGAAGAATGGTCCTCCTACCAGCCTAAGCGGAACTTAACCTAAAGTCGATCCTAACCTTAATCTTGATTCGGTATTGGTGGAAGTAATTCCAGTTGTCTGCCTGAAGCTCTTCCCCTATGAAAGTTGCGATTATTACCTCTGGTTTTCTGCCTGTGGTCGATGGTGTGACGGTGAGTGGGTTACACCGCCTGCAAAAATTGAGTGATTGGGGCCATCAGGTGAAATTATTTTGCCCGGATTACAGTGACTTAGCAAGTGTGTATCCCAACTGGCAAGACTATTCTGGCCATATTCTCCCCAATGTCGAGGTCATCAACCTCCCCAGCAGTACCTTTATGGGGTTAGATTTTGAGCGTAATGTCCACTGGCGGGCTCGTAAACAGCTCAGACAGACCTTAGAAGCATTCCAACCCGATATTGTTCATGTCGATGAGCCCGAACGTTTATCTGTAGGGCTATGGCAAGTTCCTGGTATTCGGTACGCTCAACGAGCGAGCATTCCTTGCGTTGGCTTTTTTCGAACGAACTTTATTGAGTATGCTGAGGACTATTTCGATTGGCCACCGCGGGCGATCGCAGTCCTCAAATATCTCTTTACGCTGCTGTTGCGTCGGGTGTACAACGCTTACGATCTGACCTTGGTCACTAGTCCCATCACCCATGACAAAATTGCAAAATTGGGCATCAACAATACTCGCTATGCCAATCTGGTCGGCTTTGATGCCGACCATTTTAGTCCTGATCTACGGCAAGCGGATTACTTTGCTAACACCTATAACCTGCCGCAAGTCGATCAACAAGTAAAACTAGTGTTCGTGGGTCGTTTGACCCCAGATAAAGGCTGGGGGTTCACCTTCAAGGCAATCCAGAAGGTCTTGAAAAAGGTCAATCTTAACCAGGTTGCTCTATTGGTGGCTGGGGATGGCTGTCTGCGGGATGAGATTGCCACAACATTAGGTCAGCTCACGCCTCATGTACATCTGCTGGGTCGGGTTGCCCCTGAACAGATTCCCGCACTTCTTGCCAATAGTGATATTCATGTCACAACTTCCGAGAAAGAAGCTAGAGGGTTGACGGTTTTAGAAGCCTTTGCCTCTGGTATTCCTGTGATTGCACCTCGGGCTGGGGGAGTTGTGGAAAATATTGTGGAGGGTTGGAACGGATATTTATACACGCCCCAATCTACTGACGATTTTGCTCAGAAACTTCAGCAGCTCCTTGAGAATCCCACACTACGACAGCATATGGGAGCGCGTGCCCAGTTCAGCCTTGATCAATATAGTTGGGATAATACTGTTCACACGCTTGTTTCGCTTTGGCATGACGCTATCTATCAACGTCAACCTGCTGTCCCTGCTTCTAGGCATCCGCTAGCGGCAATGGTGAACTCCACGGCAGAGGCCCAATCTTAATCCATTCTTTTCTGGAGCTTTCAGCTCATATCCCTTGGATTTGACGAGAAATTTTTTGCCATCTTGTTTGCAGTTAAGCCACGCCTTCCAGAAATACGACCCATATCATCTGACCTCTAATGGACAGATCGGCGCTACGCTCAAAAGAGAAGCGTTATAGAGGAGTCATTGTCTCATGCCCCTGAACCGCATTGAACCCGGTCCCGGTCAAGAATCTGTATGGGACTATCCTCGCCCTCCTCGCTTGGAAGCGTCTACTAAACAGATTCAAGTACAACTCAATGGCGTGATTCTTGCTGATACCCATCATGCTATGCGGGTTTTGGAAACCAGCCATCCGCCAGTGTATTACATCCCACCCGCCGATATTCAGATGGGCTATTTGCAACAGACTCAGCGGTCTACGTTTTGTGAGTGGAAAGGGTCAGCAGGATATTACACGGTTACGGTGGGCGATCGCATCGAGGAAAACGTGGGTTGGTTTTATGCTCATCCCACCTCTCGCTTTGCAGATCTCACAGATTATGTTGCTTTCTACCCCAGTCGTATGGATAGCTGCACCATCGATGGCGAAGTGGTGCAATCCCAAGTAGGTGATTTCTATGGGGGCTGGATTACCAAAGATATCGTGGGTCCTTTCAAAGGCGGAGCTGGAACCTGGGGTTGGTAGAGACAACGCCATCAGCATCCACAGTCATTGCTGATGGCGAGTCCTAGAGGGGCAGTAAACATTGCACAGTGCCGCTATTTTTCAGTCTTTTCAAACTGAGCGAATAGTTCAGCACCTGTCATATTATGTGTTTCATTGGCAAAGCAGTAAAATCCAGGCTTTTCATCAATGAAGACTTGGTGATCAAAAATGAAGTTGTCGCTGTCAGCAAACAATCCTACCGGCACAAAATGTTGGTGATTTTCTTTCAAGCGATAGAAGAGGTGGGTACCGCAAGTTCGGCAGAACCCCCGCTCAGCCCAATCCGAGGAATTGAAGATTGTGATGTTCTCTAGCCCCTTAAACATAACTTCTGCCCCACAGTCAGTCACCAACAGCGGTCCCCCACCCCATTGGCGACAAGTTGAGCAATGACAAGCACCCACGCTAGGATTTACAGCTTTGGCCATGATCTGTATGGCTCCACACAGGCAACTCCCTTGTGCTTCCAGGTTATTAGCCATTACCTATTCCCATAAAAATACAGGGTCATTATAGAACTTGAAAGCGAAGAAATAGAGACCATCCTCAGCCCAGCCCAATCCAATCAGTCCCTATGTTGCCTTAATACAGAAGATCCCCCTGTGAGCCGGACCAGTAATCCTAAACCCAACAAACCAACAATCATATTCGGTAGCCAAGCTCCCCACCACGGTGAGAACCATCCCAATCGACTCCAGGCATCCGCAGCAAAAATCAATAGATATTGAACTAATACAAAGACCAAGCTGACACCAAAGCCATTACTTGCTGAGAGTCGACGCTGACTCATGCCTAGAGAACTACCCACTAGCCCAAATACCAAGACCGTAAAGGGCAAGGCGACTTTGCGGTGAATTTGGATTTCCAATGCTCGGCGCTGTAACAGATTCTCTTGTTGCTGGAGGCGGATTAAAGCCTGTTGAGCCTGTGCCAACGTCATAGTATTGGTATTGGGCTCCTCTGCAACTGTTACTGGTTGTTGAGAAAGCTGAAGCTGCTGCTCTGTAAACTCCACGATGTATGGGTTTGCACTATCGGCGGACACTGAATAAATTGTGCCGTTCTTGAAAGTCCAGATTTGATCAGCTGCATTCCAGGTCGCTGAGTCTGCCCACATGATCTGCTGTTCTTCTGGAGTAGTCAAATCAATCACTGTTAAGCCCTGCAAGGTCTGCCCCTCCGCTGCTTCAGCATAAAATAGACGGCGGAGTTCTTGCTGAGGACCATAGTCTTCGTAAACAATATGGTGATTTTGGAGTTCAAAATTGCCTGTCTGCACCGCTTGGACCAATAACTGCTGGGCTTGATATTGGCTGGCAGGGACAATACCTTCGGCAAAGATAAACATGAAGATTGACGCCAATAGTGAAAAACAGACACTTGTTCGCATCAACCGTCCGACACTCAAGCCAGCTGCTTGCAAAGCCATTAACTCTCCATCTGTCTGTAGACGAGAGAAGGTGAGCAAGCAGGTCAGCAATACTGACATCGGGATTGAGAGGCTGATGAAATAAGGCAACTGTAGGACCAGGATAGAAAGTGCGAGCGTCAATGGCAATCGAGCATCCGAAACCTGGCGCAGCAAATCAAACAAGACCGCTGCCGAGACACCAATTGCAGAAAAGGCCCCTATACCCCACCCAAAAGGGGGGAGTAACTGCCAAAATAGATAGCGATCCAGTAGCGGTATACCTTGATATCTCATCCGCTGATTCCCTTGAGGCATAGTCGTTGAGTTCAAGCAATGTATCAGACCCTCAGCGTTGAAACTGGTCCCCCAAATAATACTGACGGACTAACGCATTGTCGTACAACGCTTCCGGTGTGCCGGCGGCTAATAGGCTGCCATCACTGAGAATGTAGGCTCGATGCGTAATCGCTAAGGTCTCACGCACATTATGATCTGTAATCAAGATACCGAGGTTGCGATCGCACAATCGAGCAATTATCGTCTGCATCTGGGCGACTGCGATCGGATCAATGCCCGCAAAAGGTTCATCCAACAGCAAAAATTGTGGTCCGTCTCTTCCTGTCGCCAATACCCGCGCTAATTCTGTCCGTCGCCGCTCTCCTCCAGACACCTGCATCCCCAAAGTGTTGGCAACCTGTTCGAGTTGAAAGTCTGACAACAAGTCTGCTAGCCGAGACCGCCACTGCTGACGCGGCACTTCTGATTGTTCCATCACCAGTAATAAATTATCGCGGACACTCAAATGTCGGAAGATACTGGGTTGTTGGGCAAGATATCCAATGCCTAGCCTAGCCCGTTGATGTAAGGGCAAAGGCGTAATGTCCCGACTCCCTAACCAAACTTGGCCTTGACAGGGTTTTTCTAACCCTGTCGCTATGTAGAATGTCGTGGTTTTCCCTGCACCGTTGGGACCTAACAGCCCTACAATTTCACCTTGATGCATAGATAGTGTCACTTGCTGGAGGACACAACGACGTTTATAGGATTTGCTTATATCTTGCAGGAGAATACGCAAGCCCACTCCTACTGACTATCAACCTGTGCAATCTATATGACGCGATCAGAATCCGCTATGGGGAGAGGCGAACGTTGGTTTCTACTGGCTTCGCATCATCAGACTGAGCTTCAAATCGACCCTCGTCAATCAAATAAGTGATTTGATCTGCTTCTAAATGATTGCCTTCATGCTCGATGAGTACATCTCCTTCCAGGAGAATGCGGCGTTCTCGGCTAAAATATCGGGCTTTAGCAGCCGTAGCCTTTAGTCTATGCTCCGGGTACGTAATTTGAACATTACCCGCAGCCGTAATCACACCTGTTTTGGCATTGGCTTTCTGAACATCGGCCAGCAAGGTGAGGGATTGACGCTGGTTCTGAGCTTGCAACGGATTGAAAAAGATTGCACCCAATCCCAACAGGACGATACTAACTAGATACACTCTCAACCTAAGAATAGGTGCTCGTATAGCAAATTTACTCATCGGTTACTCAATCTACGGATCCAAGGTCATTCATCTGAGGCACTTCTCGTTCTTCTGACTGATGGCACAGTACTGTCATAATTTGTGGCAATACAACGAGAGTGTCACCAAACCTCATACTTCCTTTCGGTGTAGATTCAGACTTTTGATTGGCTGATACAACAAGTTGACTGAACACTGATACCTGCTCCGGTCCATATTGCTGCAAGCATTCTAATAGGTTTGCACTCATCTCGACAAATTGCTCAACATTGAGTCCTGCAAACTCCGGTTCGTAAGTTTGCAAGCGACCGATACCTTCCCCTAGCAGAACGACTGCACCTTGCCAGTTTTTGTTCCCCAAATGGTAGCAGGCCACGGCAACTTGCAAAAATCCCTGGTACAGGCTCTTAGGAGGATCGGTTGCTTCCATCCATAACGCTTCCAGGGTGTCGTGGCAAGCATAGTAGTGACCTTGGTTAAATTCCTCAACTCCCCTCCAGAAGGCAGCCGGAAGTTCATCCATCAAAACTTGTTGGTTTCAGTCCGAATTTGCTCAACTGAGATGTCTTGCTGATCGCCTGCAAACGGATTATCTGAGGTTAGAAATAACATACAGTGGCATTCTTTGCGCTCCCGCATGGGGACACAAGGGCAGTTCCAATAGGCTGCTTCGACTTCCGCTTCTTTATCTTCGTAATAACGACAGGGACATAGGGGCGCTCCCAAGTCGTCCTTATGTTTGGCTAGACCTTCAATCACAACGGCTGTTGTTCCTAAATCTGAACAAAAGTAAGTTCCAGTGCGCTGAGCATAGGTCTCAGAAAATTTACGCATCGCCTCCAGACTTTTTTCTGTAGCTTGTTGGGCACCGCTAGCTTGTGTCATAGAATCCTTAAAAGGTCAAAAACTTGGGGACAAAAATTGTAGGTTCTTTTGGTTTAAAGCCTACCATTATTGGTCTGTATTTATGGCTAGAGCCTAGCATCTACTGCTATTGGCATCAATGCTTGTGCCCCAATATGCCATCACTCACTTCGATCCTCAAATGCCAATATGATGCTGAAAAAATAATGGTGTTGCCTCGGATTCGTAAAACAGGCAACAATGAAGAAGTATTACAAAATCTGCACCATTTTTTATGCCTTCGGTTCAACGTTCACAGACTCCTACGGCTCTTATTGGAGTTGATGATCAATCTAATAATCGCTTCGACTACGATATCGCGATTGTCGGGGGCGGAATTGTCGGAGCAACCTTGGCTGCTGCCCTTAAAGATTCAGGACTGAGAGTGGTTGTGATTGAGGCTCAGCCTCGCTCTGTGGCAGTTACTAAGGGCCAAGCCTATGCTATTCATCTCAGTTCTAGTCGTATTTATGAGGGGATTGGGATATGGGAAGCGATCACGCCCCAAGTCGAATACTTTTCTCAGGTTCATCTTTCTGACGGTGATTGTCCCAATGTGGTCAAATTTAAGCCTCAAGATTTACAGACACCAGTTCTAGGCTATGTGGCTGAGCATCGAGTCTTGTTGCAGGCGTTGCTCCAGTTTTTGGAGACTTGCGACCATGTGCATTGGTTTTGTCCAGCTCAGGTAACGTCAACCCAGTATCACCCAGACGGGGTTGACGTCTGCCTGACCCCTACCCAACCGCCAAAAGAAACAGAGGTAAACTCACAGCCCCAGCGCTTACGGGTGCGCATGGTCGTAGCCGCAGACGGGTCGCGATCGCACATTCGCCAAGCGGCAGGTATTGCCACTCAAGGATGGGATTACTGGCAATCTTGTCTAGTCGCCACTATTGCGCCAGAAAAGTTTCACCATCATATTGCCTACGAACGGTTTTGGCCGAGTGGCCCCTTTGCAATTTTGCCCATCGCGAACAACCAATGTCGCATCGTTTGGACCGCCCCCCATGCCCAAGCTCAAAACTTACTTGAATTGGCAGAAGACCAATTTCTAGAATTGCTACAACAACGCTTCGGGTCCCAGATGGGAAGACTGTCTCTAGTGGGTCAGCGATTTCTGTTTCCAGCCAAATGGATGCATTCCACGCGGTACACGGTCCACCGTCTGGCTCTAGTGGGGGATGCTGCCCATACCTGCCATCCCGTGGGAGGACAAGGTCTAAATCTAGGGATTCGAGATGCAGCTGCCCTGGCTGAGGTTCTGACAACCGCTCATCAGGCGGGGCAAGATATCGGTGATCTGAAAGTATTGCAGCAATACCAGCGTTGGCGACGTCGTCAGAATTGGCTGGCTCTAGGTTTTACAGATATCCTCAATCGGGTGTTTTCCAGCCGATGGTTTGTAGTCGTGATTGGGCGACGCTTGGGGTTGCGGTTATTGCGGTGGATAGCTCCCCTGCGGGTTAGGGTGCTCCGATTTATGGCAGGTTTGAGTGGGCGTTCACCCGATCTGGCCCAGCCAAAGCCGATCATCTCTTCCCGAAGATGACCCGACCTCAAATCAGCAACTCCAATCTTGTCGATTAAAAGTCCCATAATAGGGACAGTATTGTTGTTGGTTGTTTGGCATCAGGGATGTGATCTATGTTTCATCGACTGCTCATCACCACCGATTTTTCTGACGGCCTCCATCGCTTTGTTAACTGTATGCCTGAGTTCGCTAAAGCAGGTGTCCAGCAGATTGTCTTTCTGCACTGTGTCCCCTACAAAGATGATCGAAATATTCCTCAGGTAGACGAGGAAAGACAAACGACAGCTCAGGCCAAACTAGAGCATGCCTTAGACAATTGTCCCAGCAACCTTGAGGTGCACATTGAACTTCCTGCTTGCCCCTCCTCATCCGGTGCAGTGGCTAAGGCCATTTTGGCGGCGGTGAAAAAATATCAATCAGAAGTGATTCTAGTGGGTACTTCGATCCATACCCTGTTAAATGAGAAATTGTTTGGCAGTACCACGAGTGACTTGGCCCAAAAGACCGCGGTCCCCTTACTGATTTTGCGGCCGCAATTGATATCCGCCTACACCGAAGAAGAAATAGCACTGCGGTGTCAGCATTTATTTCGTTACTTGTTGCTGCCTTACGATGACAGCAAATCTGGTCAACAGGTGGTGAGGTATATCGAAGAGAAGGCCAAAAATCGTCCTCCTCAGTCCTTAGAGGCCTGTATGCTCTGCTGGGTGTTGGAAAAACCGGGGCGTAGAGAAGTCTCTTTAGAACCACAAACGGATCAATGCATGCAAACGCTACAAACCCTACAAACCCGTTTAGAGAAGCTTGATTTGCAAGTCAATACGGAGGTGCGTCGGGGCAATGCGATCGCAGAAATTCAAACCGTTGCTCTAGCCTTCGACATTAGTGCGATTGTGGTCTCGTCCAAGCACTTTGGTCGACTTTGGGAACTGTCGATTCCGAGCTTTGCTGGGGAGATGGTACGCCGCAGTTGGCACCCCATCTTGTTCGTACCACCAGCCAGTTGAATCCATAATCTATACCAAGCGCTGAGCGTTAATTTTGGAATAATTTTTGCCCTTGCGCATTTTCGAGCTTGATCAAAATATTCGGCTTAATTTTTTCTAACTCCGCTTTCAACATTTGTTTGCTAGTTGCCGCTGAACCAGGGACAACAGCCCCTTGACTAATCCGCATCCAATCCTGAAAAATTTGCTTCTGATAAGGTGCGATCGGCACAGTACAAACGTTTGCAGGTTGCTCTGGATCCTCGCGGGAAAAAAAGATCAGCGGATAATAGCCCGTCTTACTTAGCAATTGCACCGCTTTTTCACCCCGGGCATCTTTTAAGTCTAAATAGCAGGGCAGCCACTTGGGCCCTGAAATAGGATCATAAATTGTCGTAATCCACAACACCATCGGGTGAGGATGGATGGTGCATAGAAACTGGTTATAGCGGGTATTCAGCAGACGTTGACTAACTTCTGAACGCGGTAGCATCACCCACAGGGCCACAGCTTCTTCTTTTGCGGTTTGTAATAACTGAGGAAAGACAATATCGGCAATGGGTTTACCTACAGGCCAAGATACATTCCAACCCGCGTCTTCAATGGACCAAAACCGTTGTTGGGGATTAGGAATGGAAGGAACACGAGCGCTCCCTAAGGTTCTGTGAGTTTTAGAGGAAGATGTTTGATCGACCTTGATGTCTGTAATGATTGGGTCATCAACCTTTGAGGTACCATCATCCAAATCCTGCGTGCTCAACGACTGCAAGATGGAGAGGATCTCGGTCATGGTTTGGGGGCGATCGTCGGGTGACTTCGCCATACAAGCCATGACCAGTTCATTAAGAGATCCAGGAACACTGAGCTCAGGTGCCACTTGTACCAAGGTCTTCGGAACTTGGGAGCGATGAGCATGAAACCAACTACCAATGGAATTAGTCTCAGCTTGAATCGGAATGTGTCCTGTCAACATCTCGAACATAGTGATGCCCAAACTGTAGATATCAGAGCGATTATCTAAGTCCTTGCCGGCAATTTGTTCGGGTGAGCAGTAGGCCAAGGTACCCATAAAAGAACCGGTTTGATTGGACTCAGTGCTATCCGATAGAAACTGAGCAATTCCAAAATCTAACACTTTTGCTAAGGTTCCTAGACTCGGATCATTAATCACAAACGCGTTGCTAGGTTTGATATCGCGATGGATCACTTGACACTGTTGGCCATCAATTTTGATGCCTTGATGCGCACATTCCAAGCCCAAGCAAATGTGCCGCATCAACCGCAAAAACTGATTAACTGTCAGCGGTTTTGCAGCAATTAGATCGCTCAGGTTTTTGCCTTCCATGTACTCCATGACATAGAAAGGAGCTTCGTTGCGATGAACACCATAATCCAAGACACGGACAATATGCAGACTGCGCTGCCCTAACTGCGCTCCTGTACGCGCTTCATGGGCAAAGCGCAGCTTCATTTTTTCACTCAGTAATGTTTGAGCCAGGAATTTAACGGCAACCGTGACGCCCCCTAGCAGCTGATCTTCTGCACGGTAGACCTTCCCCATAGATCCTTGACCAATCAGCTCTGCCAGCCGATACCGATTGATGAGGAGTTGACCTAGATTCGGATCAGCATTGTCGTCAATCATTAGAGAACGGCCCTCGAATCAACAGCGTATAGTGATCCAACACAATACGATGGGGCACTTGCAGTCTTTTGTTTATGTCTCAACTGTAGGTCATCAACAACTATCAATATTTTCCAGTTTGCCCAACATCCTGAGCAGTTGAACAGAGCCTCTCAGCCAAACAGGAAGCCGACAGATCTTCCCACAACAAGATGGATATCTTTACTCTGAGAGTAAAGACTCCATAAATCCAAGTCCTTGAGTACAGCGTTCCCCAAGTACAACAATCTTAACGTATCTATTGACGACATTTGGATATGCCCCAAGTCTGCTCCCAACAAGACTAGTAGTAGCTATGTTCGAGGTGTTAGGCATCCTAGCTTACGGAAAAAACTATGAAATTCAGATAAATTCAATCTCAAGAAACAAAATTAGGAATTATAATCTCTAGTGTTAGCTCGAATGTACGGGTAAATCAGCTTAGCTATATGAATATCTGTTTGAGCTGCCAGAGACTAGGCTAGCGATAGATAAAGCTACGTTGTGCTGATACACTGCACAGTTGATCTAAATATCGAGTTCATTAGGTAAACCGGGGGGATTATCTTCAAATCATTATTTTCTAATATCAATATCATCTGTTTTAAGCAGTCGAGAGCCATGTGATTCCGAGGCTCTGTTTTGCATATCAAAACTGTGGTTTCTGAAGCCTTACTTAGGATTTACGGTCAAGTAAGGTGCTGTCAGAGCTGATGTTTTGAGAATAGTCATTCCGTGTTGTAGTTTTTGCCATCATCGTGGCAAAAACTGATTACTTTGTGATGACTTGCAAACGGTGTCTGCTACGAAGCTTGATGGCTTGCAGAATGAGTGTGGTGACCCGCAGTTGTCGGTATTTCCCACTCCTTTATTCACCTTATTAGCGAAGTAACAGCATATGAAATTTCAAGATATTTATCGATACTTTCAAGAGCCGCCACCTATTTATCTCAGCAAGGAAGTTGCGGTTTGCTATGTATTATCCATTCTGATTGAACATGGTGATTCTTATGGCACAGCCTTAATTCAACAAGTGGAAGCTAATCATTCGCTCCATCGCCTATCTGACACTGTCCTGTATAGTGCCCTTAAGTTTTTGGAAGATGAAGGTGTGATTAGAGGATATTGGCAAAAAGTTGAAGGTCGAGGCCGCCCGCGGCGAATGTACGAAGTGGCACCGGAGAAGTCCGGAGAAGCTAAAAAGTTAGGCCTTCTATGGCATAAATATCTTGGAGAAGATCAATTAGTATCAGACTCTCAGCAAGTACGATCAAGCTGAGTAGAACTCTCAATCCAAGTATAAAAAGTCGACATTAAACTCATGCTTAATGTCGACTTTTTCTGATGTGTGCTTTTGCGATCGCTAGCTCGATTCTGAAGCAGCCATTCTAATCTTTCGATTGTTAAAACGGAGAGGAGAGGATTCGAACCTCCGGAACCCTTGCGGGCTCATCTGATTTCAAGTCAGACGCAATCGACCAACTCTGCCACCTCTCCTAAACGGACTTTAAAGTCCAAGGTTCATCTTAACTCAAGCCGCTCTCATGGTTGAGGTCTACACCACATTTTGGGAGAACCTAGGTTATCTACAAACGTTACTATTGCCGAATGCGGCTAACATTCAACGGCTAGAGAGTAGGATAGGGGGTATGCCTAACGAATCTGACAACCAAATATGTCTACCTATGATCCTTGGGTTCGATCCAGGACGAGACAAATGTGGTTTGGCAGTCATGGCGATTGACCGCATTGTTTATTGGCATCAAGTCATTACAGCCCAACGAGTGATTGAGTCTGTTAATGCTTTATGCAAAACCTATTCAATTTCTTTATTGGTAATGGGTAACCAAACAACCTCTAAAGAATGGCATCAGCAACTTCTGCAGGCAAGTGTTCCTAACTTGGAAATCACTGAGATAGACGAGCGCTATAGTACGTTGGAAGCTCGGGAAAAATACTGGCAGATGTTTCCCCCTCAAGGTGTGCATCGTCTTATTCCCAAAAGTTTGCGTACTATCCGTCATCCGATTGATGATATCGTGGCCATTATTTTAATTGAGCGATATCTAGATCAGCTTGCGGCTCCGGCGATCTCGAATCAATAAGGTGGCTATTTCAGAAATTGACTTCTATTCACCTGTGTCGCTCGTTAGGTCTGAAAGCTGGGTTATCTCGTGTAGATAGCGTTTCAAGATCGGACAATCTGAGCAGATTTACTTAGGCTTAGTATAATCAGGTAAGCACAAAGCAATATTACTCGTTAGAGTAGACTGAAAAAGATTAGAACTATAACTTTTAGAATTTAGAATCACCATTATTGCTGACGCAGTACATACATGAACGTATCAGGAGATTAGTTAGATATGCCTCAAACTCAGGCTATTTCAGAAATTGACTTCTATAGTGACACCTATAAGGATGCTTATAGCCGTATCGACGGTATTGTGATTGAGGGTGAGCAAGAAGCTCATGAAAACTATATTCGTCTTGGAGAAATGCTGCCTGAGCACCAAGATGATTTTGTCCGTTTGTCCAAAATGGAAGCCCGCCACAAAAAAGGGTTTGAAGCTTGCGGGCGCAACCTAGCAGTGACCTGTGACTTAGATTTTGCTCGTCAGTTTTTTGCAGACTTACATCAGAATTTTCAGGCGGCGGCGGCGGCGGACAAAATACCCACTTGCTTAGTGATTCAATCATTAATTATTGAGTGTTTTGCGATCGCAGCCTACAACATTTACATTCCCGTTGCTGATGATTTTGCTCGCAAGATCACTGAATCCGTGGTTAAAGATGAGTATACTCACTTGAATTACGGCGAAGAGTGGCTGAAAGCTCATTTTGATGAGGCGAAAGCAGAAATCCAAGAAGCCAATCGTCAAAACCTCCCGATTATTTGGCGCATGCTGAACGAAGTAGATGGGGATGCAGCCGTTCTAGGGATGGAAAAAGAAGCCTTAGTTGAAGACTTTATGATTCAGTACGGTGAAGCTCTCAGTAATATCGGTTTTTCAACCGGAGAGATCATGCGCATGTCTGCGTATGGCCTTATTGCTGCTTAAACCAACGGCATATCTAGTCAGATTGCAGCATTAAGCAGCTCAACCTAGGACTTTCAATATGCATCTTCAGCAAGAGCCAGACTTAATTCAAGTCTGGCTCTTTATTTTGGAACACCCCCTACAGCGAGCACGTCTAAGGTTGAGTGATCCAAGTCCAATGCAAATGCTTTTGCTGGTCCGAAATAACGGTTTGCTGTAATATTAGGTAACATTGTTGCGTTCTATTGCAACCGTCTTTTATTTACACCTTCGCAGTAAGCCTGTTTTGAAAAGCACTGCTTGCTCTCTTCTAAAAATATATGTTTGGTCTAATTGGTCATCTAACTAGCTTGCAGCATGCTCAATCCGTTGCCCGAGAATTAGGATATCCAGAGTATGCTGACCAGGGCTTAGATTTCTGGTGTATGGCTCCACCACAAATTGTTGATGACATTACGGTTACTAGTATTACGGGCCAAACCATTCATGGTAAGTACGTCGAATCCTGTTTCTTACCAGAAATGTTAGCGTCCAAGCGCATCAAAGCGGCCACCCGCAAAATCGTGAATGCGATGGCCCATGCTCAAAAGCATGGGATTAATATCACTGCTCTTGGTGGCTTTTCATCCATCATTTTTGAAAATTTCAATTTACAGCGGATTACCCGCATACGGAATATTCAGCTAGACTTACAGCGTTTCACGACCGGAAATACCCACACGGCTTATATTATTTGTCGTCAGGTGGAACAAGGGGCACAGCAACTGGGTATCGATCTAGGTAAAGCAACAGTGGCTGTTTGCGGCGCAACGGGCGATATTGGCAGTGCCGTATGTCGCTGGTTAGACGCGCGCACCGAAACGGCCGAATTACTGTTAGTGGCTCGTCACCAAGGTCGATTGGAAGCCTTGCAGTCTGAACTAGGGCGAGGCAAAATCTTATCAATTGAGGAAGCATTACCCCTGGCGGACATTGTGGTTTGGGTTGCTAGTATGCCCAAAGGCATTGAAGTTGATGCAGATAACTTAAAGCATCCCTGTTTGATGATTGACGGTGGATATCCCAAAAATTTAGGCACTAAAATTCAGCATCCTGATATTCACATCCTTAATGGCGGCATCGTTGAACATTCTTTGGATATTGACTGGAAGATTATGCATATCGTCAATATGAATATTCCTAATCGTCAGTTATTCGCCTGTTTTGCCGAATCAATGCTACTAGAGTTTGAGCAGCTCCATACCAACTTTTCCTGGGGACGCAATGAAATTACCGTTTCCAAAATGGAAAAAATTGGTGAAATCTCTCTTAAACACGGCTTCAATCCTTTGGCTCTCGGTATATAAGTCTATCTCCTGCCATTTGAGTGGCTCACTCATAGCATCAGCAACGCTGGGTCTAGCGCTAGCGATACTATCAGTTTTAGATCCCCACTCTTTAAGAGCTAGTATTTGTCTGCTGCAGCAAAAAAACACCGATTGTCAATAGTACAAGAATTGGCAACCAACCCGCTAGACTGGCCGCAACTATGCCAATGTTCCCAAGGGTCTGACAGATAAATGAGAGCAAATAATAAACAAAAATCAAGATTAGGCTCAAGCCAAATCCCAGCGGTGCTTTTTTCTGGGTTGTTTGGCAACCCAATGCTACCCCGATCATACTAAGGCCTACTCCGCTCCAAGGGAAAGCCATTAATGTATGGAGACGGACCTGCAATTTTCGGAGATATGGAGCATCAACAGAGTGTTGTAAACGGTGCAGCAGAACGCTAGTTTCAGCAATGCTCATCGGTTGGCGGGAGGCAGCAGCCAATTCATTGGGGGTGGCAGTATGAACAAGCTGCTGCCGAAATGAAATCACTTGTTGGTAAAGGCCTGACTTAGAGTTGATCGTATAGTGAGTGCCCTCAGACAGGCTCCATTGGTTGTGCTCTGCTTTCCAAGTCGCTCGTTGTGCTATCCAAATTTGATGGAGATGACGATTTTGAAACTGCAAGAGCGTGAAGTTGTGGAGCGCCTTGCCATCAAAGGTGCGGGCATATAAGAGCTGCGTTAGTTGCTGATCGGTAAATAGCCGATGCACAATATCTCTCTCGGGGATTAAGGCGATCGCTGCTGCTTGTTGACCAGAGGACTGAGGTTGGCCAGAGACCATTGCCGACTGATGAGCTAATAAAGTATCGGCTTTGAGGGTTGCAGGGGGTACTATCTGCTCAGTCATCACTAACGTGCAAATTGCGACGACCAGACTGAAACCTAGGGTGGGTCGAGCCAAGCGATACACACTGATACCACAACCTTGCAACGCCATCAGCTCATTGCCTCTCGCGAGTCGGCTATAGGCGAGGAGCGGGGCAAGTAATAAAGACATGGGTAAGGCCAACACCATAAAACTCGGCAACTGCAACGCTAAAACCTGCATTGCAATCATTCCAGGCAGAGTGCCTGCCGTTAGGCGCCGGAGCACGCTAAAAAGTGCCCCAATGCTGAAACTAATCGTCGTAAAAGCCCCAAAACTAAATAGCCAAGGCATCCAGAGGGCCTGAATAATAAAGCGATCTAAGCGGGGGAATAACCGCTGCCATACTGATAGTCTCGGCCCTAGAGCCTTATCCAGAAGCATGCTGCTCGGTGAGGATCTGGACGCTAATCGTTTCTGAAGGGTTGGAGCCCGAAGCACTCAACTCAACCTCTAAAACATCACTATAGAGACGCTCTAAGGCTTGGAGTAGCCCTTGTAGATGGGGAGCACTAGCCCCAGACGCGCCATGCAGTTTATCTGTTAGCCGCCGCAGACGTCGCCAGGTGGTGTAGAGTTTGGCAACTGTGTGTTCTAGCTGAGCAGCTTGGTTGACCAAATCGGCAGTGATATTGAGGCAGCCTAATCGCAGCGCTTCTTCGAGACTGGACTCTAGGTCAATAGATTGCTCGTTGAGGGCTTGCACATTGTTAAACGACTCCAAATATTTAGCCAGTTGTCGGGCTTCAGCAGTGGCTTGCTTGAGGGTATCAAGATCGGGGCTGGCTGAGAGTTCTGATTGAATCGTCGCTTGGTGGGCTGCCGGTAATTTCTCTAGTTCTTTGACCAAGGGAGCCACATGGCGCATCGGAATGGTCTGGTTAGCTGCCTTTGCTTTAATTTCTGCGGGTACTAGCTCCGAAGTCATCGTCATCCACTCATCGGAGAGTTGTTGTACCTCACGGGTGGTAATCCGCTCGCCTTGCCGGGCGGTTTCACTGACTAATTCTTGAACTTCAGGCGAGGACTCGGCAGTTTTGATAAAGGCTCGCTTGCTAAAGTTATTAATGGAGTCCGGTTCTAGATGGCCAGCATCGAGTAAGGTATCTGCACTATTGGCAAGTTCGATCCAGCTATAGGCCTGACTTTTGCTGATCTCATTATTCTGGAGCCACGTTAAGAAGCCACCGCCTCGGCCTTCTCCGGTTTGTTTTTCGCGATCGCGGATTGCTCGCAAAATCCGCCCCCGCCAAATATCGGTTTGCAAATCGAAGCGATCGCAAACCACCCAAGCTGCTCCCACTTGCTGCTGAAACTCAAATTCAGAGATATCTTGATCCTCTGGATCAGGAAGCTGTAAAGTAAATTCCCCGTTATTCACGAGGACCGCATCATCCTGTGTTGTCTCGGCTGGAGAGCGCTTGACCATAATAACCGTCTTCTGAGTGCCGACCCATTATGCCATGAGTCACCAATGCATAACCCGTCTTGCCAGGCTTAGGCAATTTACCCATGCAGATGTTATCTCTCAGGTCATTGATTTGGGTTAGCTTTCTGTTAAGAACCCCATAGAAGCACTACAATTCCATATTTATCCCTTCACAATAGAGAAGAGTGCATTTTAGTTGAGGAGCCATAATCCATGGCATATATTGGTGAGCTTGGAGCGGGCTCCAGTATCTATATCGAGAATCAAGATAACCAAACCATTGTCACGGCAGTCACCTCGTTACCCGGACAACAACAACAGACTAGCCACAGTTTGACAACGGGTCACTGGACCACCTCTCCTGAACTTTTTCGTAGCCCTGAATGCGCGGTGATTAAGGTGGGAACGACTCAAGGGAATTACTATCTTCAAGTGCAAAGCCATCAAATCAGTCAAGTAGAGATGATGCCGCCGCAGCATACTTTAAAGCCGATTCCTTTACAACAAGTTGTGCAAGCACCTAAAGCGACTATACCGCCGATGTCGCCGATGCCAGCAATGCCGCCGCTGGCAATGGACAATATGTTTATGAATATGCAGCCCATGCAGATGCGCATGGGAAATATGCACATGAGTGTGGGTACAGCCTCAACCACAAGCCATAGCAGCACGCATAACCGCAACAAATTTTGTAGGCAGTGCGGTACAGCCGTGGAAGCAGCCGATAAATTCTGTGCCAACTGTGGTCATCGTCTGCATTGAAAATTATCGCTGAACTCAACTTCAAAAGCATCTCCACCAGCAAGTATGTCCACCCCAGTATCAACTTGTCCACAATAGAGTTGATATTCGAGTAAGTCAGTCATCAGCGCGACTATATCCAGCAAATTAATTGTCTGTATAGTCATTAGTTTTTGAAAATATAGAGAGCAAAACAGGGCCTAGCAGCGAATGGTGAGCATCACAACTTAAGCCAGCATTCGTTGCTAAAATTTCACGCTGCCGAGGACTATAGAAATGCATAGAGCCACCCAGTCCAGCCATATTTTGCTGAGTCCCCAACTCCAACAATGTGGTGTAATCAACCAAATAAAACTGACCACCGGGCCGTAAGACACGACCGATTTCTACGAACACCTGTTGCGGATCGGGGTAATGCAAAAAACTGATCGTGCTAAAGGCAGCCTGAAAGTGATTATCTGCAAAAGGCATCGCCTCACTCGCTCCTTGCACAAAAATTAAGCGGGGGCGATGACTATTACTCCGGCGAGCCTGCCGCAGCATTTCTGGAGATAGATCCAATCCTGTTCCCTGTATCTGAGGGTATTGAGCTGCTAAGCGATTGAGGAGCTTACCTGTGCCACAGCCAATATCTAGGACCGCGGTGGGAGAATTGTTAGACAAGTTAACATAGCTCAGCAGGCGTTGATGGACTGCCTGATAAAACACCGTTGTGAACAACCAATCGTAATTGGGTGCCCATTGATCAAACACTCGGGTCTTAGCAGCTAGAACATCAGCAGTCATTGTTAGAACAGTCTACATCTATGGTCATACTAGCAAGGACAAACTGTCTACAGTGACATTTTCCAGGAAAGTCAGAGACAAAGCTTGACAGCTTGGGGAAGCAAACTGTTAAGATATTCGAGCCTGAAAGAAGTAGGGTCGCATTGGGGCGTCGCCAAGCGGTAAGGCACCTGGTTTTGGTCCAGGCATTCGGAGGTTCGAATCCTTCCGCCCCAGTTTTTTAGATATAACTCATCACTGAGAAGGGGGAGGCTACTGCTTTACCTAAAAAGAGATGATGACGACATGACTGATGATACGGCTTTGAGTTTACCCCTACCTCGCACCTTAGCCCTTGACTTTGATGGGGTGCTTTGCAATGGGTTGCGAGAATACTTTCTTACTACTTGGCGAGCTTATGGTCGGATATGGTCGACCTCCACATCTGAAACCCCTGTGGCCATAGCCGAGCATTTCTACCATCTGCGCCCAGTGATCGAAACGGGTTGGGAAATGCCTGTGTTGCTGCGGGCTATTCTCAAAGGGTTCTCAGAAACACAAATTTTGGCGGAGTGGCCCTCGATTCGCGATCGCATCGTCAGCGAAGAAGATCTGAATCAGAAAAACTTGGCTCAGCAGGTGGATGGGGTCCGCGATTATTGGATTACCGAGGATCTCAAGAACTGGTTGGCCTTGCATGAATTTTATCCGGGCGTGATTGCTCAACTGCAAAGCCTCCTCAGTCAAAATCTTGAAATCGTGATTATTAGCACCAAAGAAAGCCGATTTATCCAGGCGTTGCTGACGGATGCTGGGGTGGATTTGCCCCGCGCTCGCATCTACGGCAAAGACTGCCGTCGGCCCAAATTTGCCACATTAAAGTTGTTAAAACCTCAAGTTCCGGGTCCGATCTGGTTTGTAGAAGATCGGTTGGCAGCCCTAGAGCAGGTCCAACAACAGCAAGATCTTGCAGATGTTGGCTTGTTCTTAGGAGAGTGGGGATACAATACGGAACGCGATCGCAAACAGACAATCCAAAATCAATCGATTCATCCCCTGAAACTAGAACAATTTTGCCAATCGCTCTTAACCTGGATTGCTTAAGACATAGCTTACTGCTTAGATGCAACAGCCCTCCAAAACCCAAAACCTTCTTTCTCAAGCGGGAATGAGTGCCAACACCACGCCCACCAATCCTGCTAAAAGTAAGACCAAACTACTCAAAGATGCGATGGCAAAACCCGGTCCTCGTTTGTCCGCAGCTTGGTAATAGCCCCAAGCGTAGAGAACACGCCCTACAACCCATACCAATCCTAGCCCTGAGCCCCACAGCGGATTGAGATAGATACAACAAATCCACAAGGCAGGTAAGAAAAAGATCAGTTGCTCCAACATATTCTGTTGGACACGCAACACTCTTTCAAAGTCAGGATCACCAGACATTTGAGGGGCCGGAATACTATATTTTGCCCGAGCACGTCCCACATTAATGGTGACCACAAAGTACAACAATAGAGCCAGGAGACTGACAAGAGCGGGCCAAGGTGACATAAATAACGTTCCTTTCGAATGGGAGGTGAACAATCAGGATGGGTCTAACCCACTGGCCCAAGTTTAGAGCGCTGAACTCACCCGTTTAGGGGCAAAAAATATACAGTCTTGGCAGGGACCATCCGGATTAATGGCACAGCGCAATAGGACTGAGTGGGCATTGTACTGGCAAGTAGGATCACCAATACTCCCAGCTTTATTGACTTCACCCGCAACCATCGGCTGCACATACAAGGCAATATGATGGAGCTGATACTGACTGGTGCGAAGTTGATAGCGATGGTGGCGTTCCAGGACCGTATACCGTTGGCCTTCCACTTCTACCTGTGATCCAGGTTGAGGAACACCCGCTAGATGGATACAACCCAAAGAACGGGGCGGATGGCCTAGATAGATCTCGGTGGGAATATCTGATTGTTCCATACCCGGTGCCATGCTGTTCATTTATGTTACCGTACACATTCCTCTTCCTAGACTGCAGCGGCATGCCTTTTGCCAACCTTCAATCACCGACATTTACCCCGCCCTTGTATTTACAGCAAGGGCTAGCAATGACCCTTTATGCGAGCTTCTGGTCTAGTCAGATCTGGGAGGCTAGCTTACAAGAACCACAGCCGCCCTACATAGAAACTGTGTTTCAGGGTGCGAATAACGTTCCCTTGTTTGCCTGGATGGCCATTCCTCCGGGCGCTCGGGCTACCATTATTGGCACCTATGGCATTACAGGAACTCTGGAAAATCAATGGTTTTTGCAAATTTTAGGTCACAAAGCCTATGCCCGGGGTTATGCAGTCATCCTCTTTGATTGGCGCGCTCATGGGCAAACGGCACAACTCTCTCCAGCCCTCACTGCCGATGGCCTTTGGGAAGGACCAGATTTCATCCACATTGCCCACCAAGCCCAGCAACAAGGTTGTCCCAGTCCTTTTTGGTTAACGGGCTATTCTCTCGGGGGACAGCTAGCGCTTTGGGGGGTGCAATCAGCCCAAACCATGGATTTGGCTATTACCCACGAGATCGGTGGAGGAGCAGTGATTTGTCCAAACTTGGATTCTAACCGCTCCTTGGCCTATCTGGTTCAACATCCTATCGGCCGATATATTGAGCAAGCGATTGCCCGCAATCTGAAAGCCCTAGCATGGGAAATTCACCACGCCCACCCTCATGCTATTGATCCAGCCGCAATCGAGCGAGCTCAGACCATTCAGGGCTTCGATCATGAATTGGTCATTGGGGCATTGGGGTTTCCCTCCGTCCAGGCTTACTATGAGGCCAGCTCTCCTTTACCTTTGCTACCGCATTTGCAGCGACCCACCTTGATTGTGTACGCAGAAGATGACCCCTTATTTGACCCCGGTTTGATCATTGACCTCAAACGGAGTTGTAGCCAAAATTCTAAACTGACTTTGTGGCTAACTCCCCAAGGCGGCCATGTCGGCTACATTTCTGGGCTGGCATGCCGTACAGCTAATGGCGACACTGATCCTTGGTGGGCTTGGAATCGCATTTTAGACTGGTGGGATGGCTTGAGCCCTAATCTCATTCAACTCTAGATTGCACGATTGGAAGTCTTTTTCCTATCATGCAGATGAAATTAACCAAACGCCTGAAGCAGAAGATAATCTTGAATAATGTCACTATAAAATTTACATTTTCTTCCATTTTTGATTATGCTGGGGTGGACTCTTGAAGCTTTGAATCTTCTTTAGGATGGGCCATGACTGTAGACAAGTTGGGGGGAAGGATGACAATAGCCTTGTTTGCACATCATTGTGTGCATGATTGAAGGATTGAAAAGTACTTCTTAGTAACCGCCTGATCCAAATTGATCACCAAAGTCTTTTTGATATAGTCCAGACTGAGCCGTTTGCATGAAAACCCGGATACTTGTAATTGATGATGATCCTGCGATCGCAGAGTTAGTTGCGATTAACCTGGAAATGGCAGGCTACGATGTAGCCCAAGCGACTGACGGCATCAAAGGTCAAGCCTTGGCTGTGCAGCTACTGCCTGATTTGATCATTTTGGACTTGATGTTACCCAAGGTGGATGGATTTACGATTTGTCAGCGCCTCCGTCGCGATCAGCGCACTGGCGATATTCCAATCCTGATGCTAACGGCCCTTAGCCAAACCCAAAATAAGGTTGAAGGCTTTAACGCTGGGGCCGATGACTATCTGACCAAGCCCTTTGAGCTAGAAGAAATGCTAGCCCGGGTACGAGCCTTGTTGCGGCGTACTGATCGCATTCCCCAAGCCGCTCGCCATAGCGAAATCCTCAGTTATGGTCCCCTCACCTTGGTGCCTGAGCGGTTTGAAGTGCTTTGGGTAGATAAGGTGATTAAGCTGACTCGCTTAGAGTTTGAGCTACTGCACTGTCTCCTGCAACGGCATGGCCAGACTGTTTCACCTAGCGAAATCCTCCAGGAAGTCTGGGGATATGATCCAAATGATGACATTGAAACGATTCGGGTACATGTCCGCCATTTACGTACCAAATTAGAGCCCGATCCGCGCCATCCCCAATATATTAAAACGGTCTATGGAGCTGGGTATTGTTTAGAATTGCCCCACCTCTCTGATACTGGAGATGAGGTAGGGGCAGCAGAAACAAATGATGAAGAGAACCAAGCCCCTGTCACATAAGGTTTAGTTGTCTGAATCAACCTCTTGCATCAGCGCATTTGGAGTGGGAGACACAGCTCTCAAAGCTAATGCAAGCCCTCAGTTTAGGTATCTATCGCATCCCCTTCACTGCCTGAAGAGTCGGGTTCTTCTAGCTGTAGCAAACGGGTATCGCTAATCGGAAAGCGATTGATTAGGAGTTGGGATCGTCTGGCATTTTTCTGTAGCTCTGATGACACATGAGGAACGTAGGGAATCTGCGATAAGAAATCTAAGGTACGGCGAAGAATACGGACTAGATCCCCAGCATCGAGGCTTGTACTGTCACATAAGTCGTTCCAACTGATCCCCAACGCCCATTGTTCAACTAAGCTCACCAGCTCTGCATCCAAGTAAGCTGGAAAGAGGACTTCATAGCGGTGCTGTGTTTGGATGAGCTGCCGCCGGAGGGGACGCAATTGCTGCAAAACTTGGGTGATTTGAGGGTTGAGGCGGAATTTAGTCCAGAGATCGCTGCGAGTATTCTCAACCACCAATGCGGCACAGACTGCAGCAAGGGTTTGGGGATCTAACGTATCTAATGCTCGGGACTGCAATGCTAACCCGAGCCACAATTCGTTCTCCCCTCGCAGTGCTGCTGTGATCTCGCCTAAAGCAGTGGGCGTCAAATCATCCAAGCAGTGAAAGTGACGTAACACTTCCACGAGGGCAATAAAGGCTTGCCATTGATGTTGAAATTGGCGACTAAATTTAGTTTGGCGATCGCGCAATTGCTTTTCTAGAGTTTGTAGTCGTCGCTGCCACCGCAGAAATTTACTGTGATCTTGGCGAGAGGCATGGGCAGGATGCGCCTGTATTTGATGCTCTACGGCTTGCAGTCGTTGTTGCTGATGGATCACTTCTGGTGCGGGCTGCCAGGTACTCTCAGGAATCAGGGCAGTCATCTCCAAGCTGGTCGCATTCCCCTGCTGCGATTGACCTAGTTTGCTCAGGGTCGTTGGTACCGATAACTTCTGAAGCACTTTAGGGTGGTCTAACTGCCCATCCAGACTGACAACTTGGCTACGGGAAATAACATGCCAATGATTATCTTGGCTCAAGCAGGCCAAATAAGGAAATTGACCTGAGCTAGGTAAGGTCGCCACCAAAACTGTTGCTAGAGGTACCTGAGATTTGGCTGGCATCAAGCTGAGCAAAGTCCCTGGCTGAGGTTGCTCTAAAAGCACTGCCAGTTCACTAGTGTGCGTTGCCTGGGCCTGCTGATCCAAAATTTTCAGTAATCGGCGTTCTTCCTTGAGGCGCTGTTGCAGTTTTTGGTACCGTTTTAATCCGGCTTGATCTACCGTTTCCAGTTTATGGCGCAATTGCTCCAATTCTGTTTGGAGATTAGCAATGGCTTGTTTTTGGGGCGAGAGTTGTACACTGGCAATATATTGACCAAAACTCTTGTCAATCAAGCTTTTTGACTCATCTAAAGTCCGAGTTTGTAGCAAATTCAAGACCATACCGTAGCTGGGTGTAAATTGGCTGACTAATGGATCAGGACCCACGGTGGCTAGGTAAGCGGCTTCCTTCGCTCCTTCAAAGGGTGTTTGCACGGTGACGACATAACCCTGGTTATCCATGCCCCGTCGACCAGCCCGACCCGACATTTGCAAGAATTCAGAAGCGGTCAGCAGGCGATGTCCGGAATCGGTGCGTTTGGATAGGCTAGCAATGAGGGTCGTGCGAGCTGGCATATTGATCCCCGCTGCTAGGGTTTCGGTGGCGAAGACAACCTTAATCAAGCCTGCTTGAAAGAGTTCCTCGACCCAGGTTTTCCACTGGGGTAACAAGCCCGCATGATGCGCAGCGATACCATGGGCAATTGCGGCAAACTGTTCCGGTTTGCCCACCTCTGGGTTTTGCTGCCGAAAGCTGGCGATCTGCGTCTGTAGGGCTTGTGACTCTGCAGGGTTGAGGAGATCGAGGTGAGCTATGGATTGAACGGTGCGATCGCAGCCCTTACGACTAAAAATAAAATAAATCGCGGGCAGCATATCCCGCTCCCGTAACTGTTGCAAAACCGAGATCACATCAGGGCTATCGGCTCGCCGTTTGTGACGATGACCGTGGTGGTTTTTGGCTTGCGATCGCAGTCGCGGATTAATTTGAGTTTGCTCCCGATTGAGTAGCGGAAACAACCCTTTCACATTCGCGAAGAAATATTGTAACGGGACGGGTCTCCACTCCGATTCAATCAACTGAGTTGGCCCATGTACCCATCCCATCCAATCTGCCAGTTGCTGGGCATTGGCGATCGTTGCCGACAAAGCAATCAGTTGAATATGGGTCGGGCAATAAATAATCGACTCTTCCCAGACCGTCCCTCGCTGGCGGTCATTCATATAATGACATTCATCCAGAATGACCGATGCAACAGCATCTAACGAGGTATCCATAACCGATGTCAGGGTACCGTAGAGAATGTTCCGAAAAATCTCCGTCGTCATCACCAAAATTGGGGCTTCTCGATTAATCGACAGATCGCCAGTCAGTAGCCCGACTGCATCCGCACCAAAGAGATGCTGAAAATCCCGCAATTTTTGATTCGACAACGCTTTCAACGGTGTTGTATACAACACTCGCTGTCCTTGGTTTAAAGCGTGATAAATCGCATATTCACCAATCACAGTTTTGCCCGACCCTGTGGGTGCAGACACGACCAGAGAAGCACCTACATCTAGTGACGCAACCGCTTGTTGTTGGAACTCATCCAGCTCAAAAGGAAATAATTGATGAAAATCAAGTCTAGAAATAGGCACCTTGTCCCAGCTCACTGTCGAAGACTAACATCAGGGAAAGACTCCCTGAGCTTAAGCATAGTCGTTAACTTGGTGAGCAGCAGCTTATTTGACTAATACTTCCCCATTCAGCATACGTTGAGCTGCATCCAGCAAAACTTCTTCTAAATAAGGCTTCGTGAAGTACCCTCTAGCTCCTAATTCAGTCGCCATTTGTTTATGTCTGGCGGCCCCCCTTGAGGTCAACATCGCCACAGGTAAGTCTTGCAAATCATCATCTTGCTGTAAGCGGGATAAAAGCTCTAAGCCATCCATGCGAGGCATTTCTACATCACAGAAAACCAAATCACAGGGCAATCCTGAACGTAGCTTTTCCCAAGCTTCCTGACCATCCCGAGCTTGTTCAACCCGATAGCCTACCTTATTAAAGGTCATGGACAACAGCTCCCGTACCGTAATCGAATCATCCACGATGAGTACCATTGGGTCAGTATCTTCTTCAATTTCTGTCGTCTCCAGAATACTCTTCCAGAGGTTGCTATTCACTTCCAAACGATCCAAACAGAGATCGACAAGTTCCATCACATCAGCAATGGCCATAATCCCACCATCACCCAGAACGGTAACCCCTGCAATTCCCATTGGTTTGGGAACAGGTCCGGCCAACTGTTTAATCACAATTTCTTGTTCGGCCAAAACTTGCTCAACTTCCACAGCAACGAGATCATCAGCACTCCGCAGAATTACAACGGAGGCCATACCATTATCTTTGGTATTGCTGGCGTTATAAGCGCTATTACGCTTAAACCTGCGGTTATAGGCCAGCAATTCTCCCAAAGGCTTACACGGCACTTGTCTATCTTGCCAAATCACTAGCACTTGCCCATCCGCATTCTGCTGGAGCTGCTCCTTGGGAATATCAATCACATCTTGCACACCGTCAATGGGGAATGCAATTTGAGTCGAATTGTCAATACAGCATAAAGCCTTTGTAATACTGAGCGTCAGGGGCAATCGAATCGTAAAGGTTGTACCTCTACCAATTTCTGAATCCGTATTGATGACGCCTCGAATCTCGTGGATACTGTTGCGGACAACATCCATTCCCACCCCTCGACCTGCCAAATCATTGGCTTGGTCTTGCGTCGAAAAGCCGGACCGAAAAAGTAAGGCATAAGCCTCCTGGCGAGAAAGGCTATCCGCCTCCTCTAGGGTCAGCAGATTCTTCTCTACCGCCTTGGCTTTAACCCGTTCAAAATCAATACCAGCCCCATCATCCGTAATGGATATCACCGCTTGATTGCCCTGGTAAAATGCCCGTAATTTAATCACCCCTTCTGGTGCTTTGCCCAAAGACTGACGAACACTAGGTGTTTCGATACCATGAAATAAAGCATTGTTTACTAAGTGGGTGAGCGGGTCATATAACCGTTCTAAAATACTCTTGTCGATTAAGGTGTCCCGCCCTTCTAGTTCCAGGTGGGCTTGCTTACCACATTTCACCGAAATCTCCCTTACAGCCCGGGGTAGCCGCTCTGCGACCTGTGAAAAAGGTACCATTCTTGATTGAGTCAGCCCTTCTTGAACCTGAGTGGTGATTTGTCGGAACATACGAGTAACCTGTTCCGTACCTCCCACAATGAACTCAATATCTGAGGCCGCCTCACGAACGCGAACAATGCGCTCAATCATCTCTTGAGATAAAGTATGAAACCCTGTAAAACTATCCATCTCTAAGGCATCAAATTGCGTACCCGTCGAGTGACTAGCGACCCCATTCTCACTGGCAACAACCTGCTGTTGTCGGCTACTCAACAAAGAATTCTCCAATAAGGAGCGCTCATAAAGATCCTCCATATTGCGCCCTAGGTCATTTAGTTGCTGGACTTGTAACAACAAATTATCCAGAAACTGTCGTAAACGATTTTGGCTATCTTCTAGAGAGTTGCGGCTGACCACTAACTCGCCGATTAGATTCCCCAAATTATCCAGCTGCTTTACGGGCACCTTCATGGTTTGAGAAATAGCCGTGTTCCGTCGTAGGGGCTTAGTTCCCGGTCGTTTTTGAGAGGGCCTAACTTTTGTCTCAGTCGAACGACTGGGTTCTTCTAACAGTTTTTCTAGATCATCAAAGTCTTCGTGCTCCAATACTGGAGAAGGAGGCCCGGAAGCGGTTGGCACCTCTGTCAATAAGCTATCTAAACTGGCAAAACTATCTTCTGTAGAAGCGGTGGACGCCGGAACAGCAATTTCAGAGTCGGCATTCGTATTCAAGTTGAAGACTGGTTCGTTAAACAAGTCATCTAAGAAAGAATCAGTACTATCTGTCGTAGCTGGTTCTTGATCGCCCTCTTCAGCGAATAATCCCAGCCAATCCTCTGCGTCAGAAGTATTAGCAGCACCCCCTAGATCGCTGAAGTCAAGCGCAGGCATCAAGTCGAGTAGCTCGGCCATTGGCTTCACCTCTGCAGCTCGCTGAGCTAATACTAAGTCTCTAGCCGCCTTAATATGAGGGACAATCACACCCGCTAAGGTTGCAAAAGAGTTATCAGGATGTGCAGTGACAGCACCAGCAACTTCTAATACTTCGGACCAACCTTTTAGTTGAAACTCTTGGCCCACCTGAGCAAGATTTTGACAAATTGCTGTTAGCGCCCGACGATTTTCTGGCGTATCTTGCTGTTTGAATAAGCTCAAAATTTCTCGTAACTGCTGCAAAACATCCTCTTGGAAGATTTCGATGCATTGAGCATCCAACTCTGCAGGTTTAGCAGTATTCAGCTTCTGAGGTGTGGGTGCAGGACTATCGCTCAGGATTGTGCTGAGATCAACCACTGGTCCTGCAATTTCAATAAGGTGGCTATTGATCTCAGTAAAAATTGGCTCTACTGCCAACAACGTTTTTTCAGAAATTTCGTCTGACAGGTTGAAGGACTGCTCCAATTCTTCGGTAAGCACATGGAGTGAATCAAAACTCTTGAATAATAAAGACTCCAGTTTTTGATCAACCTGAATCTCATGCTCTTTCAGAACCTTAAAGTAATCTTCCAAACGGTGAGAAATATGCTGAATGCTATGAATACCAAGCATTGCCGCCCCTCCTTTAACCGAATGAGCTGCCCGGAATACTTCATTCAAAGATTCAGGATCAGTAACAACAGTCTGCAAGTTCAGCAAACCATGCTCAATCGTATTGAGGTGCTCTTTGGCCTCCTCAATAAAGTAGACCATAATCCGCTGTTGTTCTGGCTGCATTACCATTTCCCTTAGAAGTCTGTAAAAAGATAAGTCAACAAATAATTCAGAAATTGAGTTGTATGACAACTAGAATTCAGTGCCTTCGACTCTAAATCGCTCCACAGAAGATTGAAGTTCGCTGGCAACACTTACCATGCCTCTGAGGGAATCGGAAACTCGCTGGGCCTCTTGCGAGGTCTCTTGAGCGGTTAATTCGACAGACTGCATCACTTGAGAAACATAACGAGATGTTTCTGTTTGCTCAGCAGTTGCTTTCGTAATAGACCCCACAAGTTGATTAATTTGTGACGAAACTTGAATAATGTCGTCTAAGGAGCGCTTAGCTTGCTCAGCCCGCTGGGTTCCTTCAATCACTTGTTGTGTCCCTTCTTCCATCGCCATCATCACCGAGCTTGTCTCGCCTTGAATTTGCAAAACAATTTGTTCAATCTCTTTCGATGATTTAGCGGCTCGATCTGCTAGCTGGCGAACCTCATCCGCGACAACTGCGAATCCCCGTCCAGATTCACCCGCACGAGCTGCCTCAATACTGGCGTTAAGCGCTAGCAGGTTGGTTCGTGAAGCGATTTGCGAGATCAAACCGACAATTTTAGAAATTTCTTGAGATGATTCTGCTAATCGCTTCACTTTGCGTGTACTTTCAGCCACTGTCTCTCGAATTTGGAGAATGCCAGCCACCGTGCTTTCTACAGATTCGCCCCCTTTCAATGCAGCCTCAGTTGCCTTTTGGGCCACCTGATCAGCAGAACGGGCACTTTCAGCCACTTGTTGAATCGAAGAGGTCATCATTTGTACAGAATTCAACGATACAGCCAACTCTTCTGCCTGACGTAAGGCATCAGAGGAGAGGCCACGCGCAAATTCTTCATTTTCAGCCGCACCTTTATTCACTTCTTGGGCAGCTACTTTAACTTGCTTAACAATTTTTTGTAGGTTGTAAATAGTCAAGTTAAAAGAGTCAGCAACAGCTCCCAAGATATCCGCTGTGACTTCTGCTTGAACAGTGAGATCTCCTCTAGCAGCCCCTTCCACATCATCAAGGAGACGAATAACCTGCCGCTGTAAGTCTTCTTTTGCCTTTTCCTGTTCTTCTGCTTTGCGTTGAACTTCAGCTGTCGTGGACTCAATGAAGCGAGTCATCTGGTTAAAACTAGTGGCTAATTGACCAAATTCATCCCTAGAGAATTCAGTCGCTCTCACACTCCAATCACCTTGAGCCACGGCAGTTAGTTGGGTTTGCAAGTCATTGGTCGAAGCCTTGATTTGCCGAGACATCACCTGTCCTAAAACTAGGGTTGTTGCACCGCCTGCCAAGCCTGCTGCTAAGGCTCCGACCCCTGTTGCAGCAGTCAACTTCCCTGTACTCAATTGACTAACACCCACAACTGCCAAAGCTGAAACAACTCCCACAGTCGTAGACATGATAATTTGCTTTTGCTGCAAAGAGGCATTGGTAAACGGTGCTAACAGACCCCCTGGTTGTTTGGAAAGTGTAGAAGCCCCACCATCCGAGAAGAGCGTCCCCCCTGTCTGGTGTTCTTCTAGAAAACCTGACTGTGATGACATAGATAGCTCAGAAGATTGATTCAGATCATCAAAAGCTAATGCTTGTGCATTCTCAGCCACATTGATCAGACCAGTATCCCCAATCAAGTCTTGTTCATCTTCCGTTAAGTTCAGCAAACTGGGATCTAGATCGAATTCCGTGGCTGGGTCAAAATTCTCTATTTCTCCTTGCTCTTCAAATCCTTCCATAGAGAGCTCACCCGACAAGTCTATGCCTGACATGGGAAATTCAGTCTGATCCACGGCATCAGCAAAGTCTAGATCAGCAGACTGCATGGTGTGTTCCCCAGCTAGGTCAAAGGGTTCATCCCATGCGTTGGGCCCGCTATCTGGAGAACTTAATCTCTCCTCCGAACCACTAGCGTTGGTGAATTCGCTCTGAATAGCATCGCTGTCTGAATCGATAAAAATATCGGATGGCCGATTATCTGAATGTTCTGAGTCGGATGTTGAATTGTTTTTGTGCATGAGTAATGTATCATCTTCTCCATCAGCAAAACTATCCGTGACCAATGGCTGACTGTTAGTCTGTTCAGCAACCAGTGGAGCGGATACATAGTCATCAAAGGGGTTAGGATCAACGACAAAAGGATTCAGATCATCTTCGCGCGCAGGCAAAGTCTCGCTACTAGGACGAACCTGGAGCGAGGAGGAGATTTGAGACCCTTTCCCTTGTTCAAATTGCAACTCCTCACCATGGTTTATGGTCAAAGCAGCATCTTTTATATCATGTGTGGATCTTGCTTCAGAATAGCTATAGCTAGATTCTAAGTACTGAGTTGAATCTGCTAGACTGTTGCGAGCACAATCTAGTAATTCAAGATCCTGTGTCAACTCTAGGACAGATTTATATTGTTGATTGGCAATTTCATACTGCTGAAGACAGCTATAGATATGTCCTCGCAGTAGCCGCAGATTTGGATCGTCAGGATACTCTCTCACAAGCTGATCAGTTGTTTCAGCAGCCTCTTCATAGTGCCCTTTCATATAGTCACTAACTGCTTGTTGATAGTCCTGAGTATACCGAGTACTTAATGACATCTGCCTGCTCCTGCCTCTGGATGAGTCGAAATGCTAACTGAAGCGAATGATTTTGCAATCTTTGGGAATCGAGAACGTTCTAGCTACTATCTGAGATGAAATAAACCATTAAGGATAAGCGGTTCTGTAGGGATATACATCCAATTCACTTAAAACTGCTGTCTACTTGCCCTATAGCTGAATGGATTTAAGTGGCCCATCGTGCAGACCTCAAAATTGCCTCTGGATCAAGCAATCTCAGGTATTGATTGGTATCACCCAGTGCCCATTCTCCTCTCAAGAAGGGTGCCATGTTGTCTGAAACACTGAGGGCAGGACTCAATTGGTCAGCATCCAACCAGTCCATGTCCATGACTTTGTCTACAGCTAAGCCAACAGTGATATCTTGAGACTCAATCGCGATGATAGAGATTTCTTGACAGTCAGTATCTAAGGGTTTCGTATGGCCTAAAAATTGACCAATGTCAGTTACCCAAACTACTTGCCCTCTCAGATTCAAAACTCCCATCAATACAGGAGATACATTAGGAATAGGTGTGATCTGATCAGGGGCTAGGGCGAGAACTTCCCGAATCCCTTGGGCAGGTAATGCAAATTCTTGACCTGATTCTATAAAAAATCTGAGAAACAGGTCTCCTTCAGGATTCTGGAGTTCCTGCAAGCTAGATAGTTGACTAGCATCTTGTTCTACGACGATATCTTGATGACTGGTCATGAGGACCTAACCTTCTAGTAATTGCCTAATTGTAATGAGTAATTCTTGTGGTTGTATCGGTTTGGTCAGATAAGCATCTGCCCCTTGTTTCATCCCCCAATACCGATCAAATTCTTCTGTTTTTGAGGAGCAAATTACAACTGGTACATTTTGAGTGGTTGGGTTAGACTTAATTTCGCGACAGACCTCATAACCGTTTTTTCGAGGCATGACGATATCTAGGACCACAATATCAGGTTGTGTTAATTGGATTTGTTCTAGCGCTTCCACCCCATCCGTAGCAATCAATACGGTTAATCCGATATCTTCTAGAGCATTGCTCAACAGTTGTCGCTGTGTAATACTGTCGTCAACTACTAAAACTTTTTGCATCAATCGCTACCTGAGATTTTCACTAAAGCTGCTCGTACTCTTAACACCTTAGATGCTGGAGTGAATGCTAAATCGACTGCCATTAAAAGAGTCTTCAAGCTTTCACCTTGCAGATTTGCTTACATTTGGGACTCCCAATAGCGACGCCATAGTGGGTTTCATCCCCTGCAAACTTAGAGTACCCTCCCTTACCGGACAATTTGCCAAGTTATAGATTGGTTTATTCTAAAGAGCGGAAAGATACTAGCAGATTCACTTTGTTGAGAAGATGCAAAGAAGATTCAATTATTTGGGAACTATGTAAGAAGGGAAGCGCTATTTTCCCTTGTTATAGTTGAGCATGTACCTTACTGTCAGTATTGGCTAAACGCTTGAAATTAGCTAATCTTGATGCAAGGGTACGATTAACTAGAACAATTACATCACAATAAAAGCTAAGCTTTTACACTGGATGGTTGTCAATTGTAGTTTGATTGCTGACTGGTCCAGAAAGTTGAATGTTGGGTAAACCCAATTTCAGATGCAATTAGAAAAAGAGGGTGATGGGTGTGCTGTATCTTGCCGAAGTGCACAAGAAAAATGGCTTTATGGGCGCCAAAACAGAACTAAAACTCTTAGCCCAAAAACAATCTGAGCATAATTGGAGTCCTATCTCTGGCGAAGAGTTGATACAAGCAGATGCTGCAAATGATTACAATGCTGGTGTTCTAGTGCTGGTGGAGATGGATGCCAATCAGCAACTAAAGAGTATTCAAGATGCAACCCGCCAATTGGTTGGTATTCTAAAGAGTTTTTCCCGTATGCGAGAGAAATTTCGCACTCAGGAAGAAGAAATTGAAGGATGGAAGCAATCATTAATCTACCAAAGTCAAGAATTAACAAGACGCGAAGTAGATATGGAAGCCCGATCTGAAGAAATACAAGAGTGGGACGCTGAATCGCAGAAAATTGAGCAACAACGTCAGGAATTTGAAGCAACTCGGGCTCAGATTCTCCAGCTCAAGGAGCAGATGGAGCAGGATCGGCAACAACTAGAAGAAGGTTGGGGACGGTTGCAAAATGCTCAGCAAGAATCAGCAGCGGGTTTATCTGATGAGCAAGTTCACCAAATTGAGCAGCTTTTGAATCAGCTAGATCATGCCATCGTGGGGGAGCCAACAAATCCAGAACAGTTGTTGGCTAATATTGATCAACAACACAGCCAGCTCAATGAATCTTGGCAAACCTTAGAACAGGACCGTGATCAGGCTCAACAAGAACAAACGAGCCTTGCTCAACGGCAGTCAGAAGTGAGAGCAGCCTGGCAAGCATGGCAGCAGACCCAAGACTCTTTAGCTCAAACAAAACTAGAATTTAAGGTCCAAGAACAAGTATTAACCCTCAAAACTGATCAGCAAAGTTGGTTGCAAGAGCAGTTGCAGGCCCAATCCACGCTCTATCAAAACCTTAGTCAAATACAGGGTGGGGAAGGTGAGCAAACAGACTTGCAAATGTTGCGAGATATGCCAATTGATGAGCTGGAAGCAACTGTCGACAAGCTCAATACAGAGCTGACTAAACTGTCGAGTTTTGTCAATGACCAAGAGGAAGAACTGAAATACCAGCTGGAAGCAATTCATGAGTTGGAAGCCAAGGTTCAGCAGGCCAGTGAGTATGATCAACTCAGCTTGACAGGGGAATTAGAAGAGGAACGCCAGCATTTCCGCTTACTTGATGAAACCCTAGAAGGACAGCGAAAAACCTTGAAAGAGCGAGAAGCTACCCTCTATTTTCATCAAGATGTTTTGTATCAACGTAAGCGATCGCAGCAAAATCAATTTCACCAAACAGCAGCCTTGGATCTAGCACCTATGATTGAGCTTGCTAAGGCGGAGCAGCAAAAGCAGCAGCAAGCGCTGCAACAGCTAGAGAACGAGATCAATCATTTGCAAATGTCATTGCAGGTCACCCAGGATACGATAGCCGCAACCTCTACCGAGCAAGAGAATAAACGCCAGTATCTAGAACAGCAAGAGCAGGAATTGGAACAGCAAACAACTGCGTTAGCTGAGTTATGGGGCAAAATCAAGACTTCAGAATGTTTGTTGCAGCCTATACAAGATACTTTAGGCACTCTCCGAGGCCAACTGTCGACATCAGCCGATGATCAAGGGCAAGATAGCCCTTCTCAGGCGGTCTTACAAGAGCTAAAACAGATGTTTATGGCGATCGGACAGGGTAGTGCGACTCATGGCTAGGAAGACATTGTAATTTTTTGAAAAAGATATCAGCTCTGAGCAGTTCAACTCATGGCTAGGCTGGGTTTGATAGCTCGTCTAATTTAGCCCGTACGGCCTGGATATCCTGCCACATTAGCCATTTCGGTTTACCCGGTTCAGGAGATGGATTTCTTAGCAGATAAGCTGGATGCAAAATGGGCATGCAAAGATAATTGTGCCAAGTCAACCACTGCCCCCTAATTTTGGTGATGCCGCGCTTGTCACCTGTGACGCCCCGAACTGCTGTGGCTCCTGTAAGCAAGATAATCTTGGGGTTGACCAAGCGAATCTGCTCTAGTAAATAGGGTTTACAGGCAGCTGATTCTTCTGATGTTGGCGTCCGATTGCCTGGGGGACGGCACTTCACAATATTGCAAATATAGGTATCTCGTTGAGAATCCAATTTGACGGAGGCCAAGATTTTGTCTAACAGTTGTCCAGCCCTACCCACAAAGGGCAAACCAGTTTCATCTTCTTGCTGACCAGGGCCTTCGCCAATGATCAGGAGGGGGGCTTGCGGATTGCCACGACTGACCACCACATGGGTACGGCTGGGGGCCAGGTCACATCGTTGACATTGCTGGCAATGAGCTGTCAGTTGATCTAGGGTGTCATAGAATCCGGCTGGAATCGGAGTCTGGGAATTGCTTGAGATTTCCTCTGGCTCAACAGTGACATTAGCTGCGGTGGTTTGAGGTTCGTGCCAATCAAATAGATTAATTTGCTCTTCGTTAGGCATGAGAACTATCCAGATTAAGGGTAAATGGTGGCTCAAGTCACAAAGATTAAGAGACCGAAGGGATTGATAACAGCGCTACCTGGCTTTAGACAATTCCTAACAGAGTGATAGGGGCTGTTGTTGTTATTTCAGATCTAAGAAACCTGTCTCTTTCAGCTTTGGATTAAAGCGCAGGGGTTCTTGTACGCCACGCTGGCTTAAAACGTCCAATATTTCAGCTTCTAGTCGCCGCGCCGCATTTTTAAGGGCTTTGAGCTGACTGCGCTCATCCAGTTGTGGATCTTGGTATTCAGCTCGTTCCTTTGTCGTCATCGCGGCTTTGACATCAATGGCCTGCTCCCATCGTGATTGCTCAGTCTGATTGCCTGGGACTGAACCGCCATTCTCTTGTAGCCATGCATGACGGATTCCTTCTAGAAGGGTTCGATTGGGCCGATCAATGGTTTGGACTTTAATCCAATGACATAGAAGGGGCTGACGAACCAAGTGCTGTTTAAGACTGAGATAGATGTCGCGGGAATACCCCACATATTGCATGGTTTGATCTTCTGCAAAAATGGCATAAACACCAATTTTGCCTTCAAACTGCTGGGGGAGCATCCCTTCTACATCCAGATAGGGAATGGTTTCTAGATCAGTTAGGGGGGTAATCAGATTCTCAACAGACATGATCACGGATAAATACAACCTACCCCATACTTCGCATGTTCGATCATCACAAAGACATGGGATACAGCAAACACTGCATTTTTTAGTATGCAGTACTATCTGTCCCCAAGGGCAAAAACATTGTCAAGACTTCACCTTGTTCTTGATGTTGGCGGACCGTCAGTTTCCCGCCTAGAATCTCGAACAAATGCTTGGTAACGGGCAAACTCAAACTCAAACCGCCGGTTTCAGGTTGCAACATCAATAGATCGCCAATCGCTTTAAGCATAGGCATAGCGCCGGTCGATTGTTTAAGGGCAGCTTGGTTGGAGCGCAGTTCCAGTTTAAGTTGATCGCCAGCCAAGGCAATCTGAAGCTGCATTTGGCTGCCCATCGGCAACCGATGGCTTAACTGCTCAATGACGCCTGTTAACACTTGTTCCAACATATTTGGATCACTAATGGCGATCGCGGGCAGATGTTCGGGTACATCCACCAGAAAAGAGAGATGACGCCGATCTGCTTGTTTTTGCCAGCGCTCAATATTAGTCTGTAATACATCTTGCACAGAGACAGAGGTAAGTTGTCTTGCTGTTGGCATAGTAGTTTCAGCGTTTGTCAACTCCATCGCTCGGAAGATCAAACTAAAGCGATCAATTTGATCATGACATTCTCGGCGAATAGCCTCTAGGCGCTTTGACACTTCTGCGGGTAAATCAGAGCGCTTCAAGAGAAGCTGGGTAAAGGTTTGAATGGTGGCTAGGGGAGTGCGAACTTCATGGGCAATGGCTTTCAATAAATCAATATCAGCGTTGGGCTCAGCAGACTCTGTCTCCACCTGAAGCAGGTTAGGCTGGGGTGAGGTCGAGGCGGCCGGACTGAAGTCAATCTTAGGCGGTGAAGGGGGAGAGAGCGAAGATGGGGAGGCTATCACTTGCTGATAGTTTTGGAGGAGCTGGCGACCGAATTGCAGGGGCAGACGGTAGTGGGGTTCTACGACTGGCCACTGCTGGAGGAGGCTATCAAAGGACTCCAATTGATGAGGGCAGGTAAGTTGAATCCGCGATCGCAAATTCTGCAACACTTGCAGCACTGTTTCTGGCACAAAAGAGAACTGACACTGCAATCCTTGGTCAGTCACACTTTTAAGAACGGCAACCCAACTAAAAGAGAGGGTTTGCACCAAACAGAATCGCTCTGCTGCTAACGGATCTGCAGACAGCACAGGAATGGTTTGGGTCGGCCTGATCTGCTCTGCTGGGTGGGAATGATCACAGGGTAGCAAGCGCGGTGAACTTGCCTGGGCTGGCACGAAAGCCCAAGTGTGGAAATTTGCAAATAGCCCTAAATCGCTGAGCAAAGGGGTAGGCCCCGTCAAAATTATGCCCTGATGCGGGTAAATATCTGGTTCAACAGACCAATGACTGTTCTGCTGTCTGCCCACATGAGACGAGAACAACATGGACAAAATCGTAGCAATAGCAGCATGCCATTCTTGCTCACCTTGATTGGCCGCCAGCACAGGCAAACCATCCAACTCTGGTTCACTCTCTAGCAATACTTCACCAACCGTTGGAAAGACCCACGTATTCACGTCTATGGTTGCCTCTAGCACCTTCAACTCATCCTACTTGCTGAGTTATTTTGCGTCCCCCTCGACCATAACGATTCTGCCCGCTCTCCTCTAGAGGTAAAACCGAACTCATTTGGAGAAATTACCCGGCTTTATTGTTTCGAATCTTACTTGAATACTGCCCCATACCCACACAGATTCATCTATATCAATAGGCCACTAAAGACGCTAGGATAGTTAAACCCAATCTCCTATGGTGAGGTTGGTACCGTGATATTTGGGTGCATGCATGCCTGCCTTAGCCGGAATTCTTATCATGATTGGTGTTCTGGGGCTGCTGATCGCAGTTCATGAGCTGGGACATTTTCTAGCTGCCAGGCTTCAAGGGATCCATGTCAACCGTTTTTCCATTGGTTTCGGTCCCATCTTGTGGAAATATCAGGGCGAGCAAACAGAATATGCTCTACGTAGTATTCCTTTGGGTGGTTATGTAGGCTTCCCCGACGAAGATCCAGACAGCTCTATTTCCCTCGACGATCCAGACTTAATGCGGAATCGTCCCATTTTGGATCGGGCTATCGTCATTAGTGCAGGCGTGATTGCCAATCTGATCCTTGCGTACCTATTACTGGTCACGGAAGTAGGAATTGTGGGGATCCCAGGTGGGGTGCAGTACCAACCTGGTGTCTTAATTGCGCAAGTCGCGACAGATGTAAGCCCTGTAGCTGCGAAAGCAGGTGTTCAGGCTAGAGATATTGTCATTGCTATTGATGGCCGTCCTTTAGGACAAGCAGAGGCCGCTCGTGATTCCCTTATGCACTCGATCCAAAACAACGACGGTCGACCCATCCAACTGCAGATCAAACGCCAGGAACAAACCTTAGAACTCGAAATCATTCCCGAGCGCGCAGAAGACGGTGTAGCCCGTATCGGCGTGCAGCTAGCACCCAATGGCAGACTGGTACGTCGTCCCATTCAGCACCCAGGTGAACTGTTTACTGCTGCTGGTCAAGAATTTCAGAAAATCGTGGGGTTAATGGCCCAAACCCTAGGTCAACTTGTAGGCAATTTCCGGGAGTCAGCCAGTCAAGTTGCAGGACCTGTTGGCATTGTGGCCATTGGCGCTGACATGGCCCGCACAGACATGAGCAGCCTATTTCAATTTGCAGCCGTGATTAGCGTCAACTTGGCCTTCATTAATATCTTGCCCCTACCTGCCCTAGATGGTGGACAGCTTGCCTTTCTCCTTCTAGAAGGTCTCCGGGGTAAGCCGTTACCTAACAATATTCAAGAGGGAGTCATGCAGGTTGGCCTTTTTCTGCTCCTAGGACTTGGCGTATTTATGATTGTGCTGGATACTGCCAAACTCATGACTTGAGGGGAGTGATGCCTCGCAATTCCGCGAAGAAGCTCAGGGCTTTAGAACTATTAGCCCGCCTACAAGACCTATATCTTAATGCCACTTGCAGTTTGACCTATGACACACCTGTTCAACTGCTCGTCGCTACAATATTGTCAGCCCAATGCACGGATGAGCGAGTGAATCAGGTGACGCCTGCTCTATTTGCCGCCTATCCTGACGCCGTAGCCTTGGCATCAGCCGATCGCCAAGATCTAGAACAATTGATCCGATCGACAGGTTTTTATCGAAATAAAGCCAAGCATATTCAGGGAGCCTGCCAGAAAATTGTCAGAGACTATGAGAGTCAGGTTCCCAACCAGATGGACGTCTTGCTGACCTTACCCGGTGTGGCCCGCAAGACTGCCAATGTTGTGCTGGCCCACGGCTATGGCCTCAATATGGGTGTCACTGTTGATACTCATGTCAAACGATTGAGTAATCGTTTGGGCTTAACCCGCCATCAAGACCCCGTCAAAATTGAGCAAGATTTGATGAAACTCTTGCCCCAAGACGATTGGGAGAATTGGTCTATTCGGCTAATTTATCATGGTCGTGCCGTTTGTATGGCTCGACGACCCACTTGCGATCGCTGCACCTTAGCCGATTTATGTCCCTCGGCGGGCACAGTCACTCAGGCCCAAGCCCGTTCTTCCAAAAAACAATTGCGGTGACTTTGGATAAAATGAACGAGATTCGCTAAGATAGAAAATACTGTTTATTCTTTGAATTGGATACCCCACAGCTTCATGGCTAAAAAAGGCATGATCGAGCGAGAAAAAAAGCGCCAGCGACTGGTTGCTAAATACGCTCAGAAACGACAAGGGCTGCTAGAGCAAATTTCTCAAGCCTCCTCCCAACAAGAGCGACTGGATTTACACCGTCAGCTCCAACGTCTCCCTCGAAACAGCGCACCCACTCGCTTGCGCAATCGTTGTTGGGTGACAGGACGGTCTCGCGGTTACTACCGTGACTTTGGCTTATCTCGGCATGTTTTGAGAGAAATGGCTCATGAAGGCTTATTGCCAGGTGTAACCAAGTCAAGTTGGTAAAGATTTGGCGAAGTGAGTCTTCAAGGCCTTTTTAATTCAAAAAACTATATCTCTCTCAGGCTCTTGCTTGAGGGAGGTTTTGTGGGGCTAGCTATTGACTAAAAAGCCATCAACGTTCTTACGACTGACCACAACATGTATCAATTCCTAAGCTGTTGAGAAGTAAGTCGCTGACTGCATTGGCAACTGCAAATTCACTATAAAAGCTTTTGGAAAAATCGAAGCTTTGCATTTCTGTTAAAATCGCAATTAGTAGAGAACCTAAGTCATTCTCGCCTTCCATGCGCTGCCGCAGATAGACACTGGCAGCACGTTGGGCGATTTTTTGATTGACCAGCTCCGGTAAAAACTCTTGATCTAGCCATTCGTGTAACTCATTTTGCAACCATTCAGCCTCTTGATCAGGGCTGTCGCTTGGCGGTAGCGTAATGGCTGGAATAGGCTCAGTCATGATTCGATTTTTTGTCGCAGTTTTATATCAATTAATATCAGCAATTTCTGCCTTACTTATCCAGAGTTATGCAGATGAGAGCGGCCATTTTGAACAATTCTAATCATATGGCCGAGTCGATCCTCCAGCTCAACGAGAACCTGCTCAGTATAGCGGTCTGCTTCTTGTTGAATCTTTTCGCACTCTGCTTGAGCGGCTTGGCGCATCACCTCAATCTCTTGCTGAGTTTGACGCCTGGCCCGTTCTACTTCTGAGATATTGCGCTGGCGCATTGTTTCAATTTCGCCCTGTACTTGTTTACGCAAATGTTGGGCTTCCATTTCCGCCTGTTGAATGATGGTGAGTTCATTTGCAATCTGAGCTGCGCGCTGTTCAGCTGACTGGATTACCTCTTCAGCATATTGATTAGCACGGTTAATAATTTCTTCTTTGTTCCGCAAAATGTTCTCTGCAGAGCGAATCGTATCAGGGATACTTCTCTCCACCGCTAATAGCTGAGACAACAACTGTTCTTCATCCACAACTGTACGGCGGGTGAGCGGCATTTTGAGGCCATCCAGGACAATGATTTCCTCTAGCCGTTGCAGTTGTTGCTGCAACTCTAACCCTTGGGATTGATGAGCAGCTAATCCATGGGTGTATTCGGAGCCGTTGGAGTGGGTATCGACACTAAAGGCGGAGTCTTGGTGAAGCATTCTTCTAACTCAATGGCAACGTTTTCAGGGACAAGATGCGCGACTGAACCACCAAATTTAGCAATTTCTTTGACTAAGCTACTGCTTAAGAAACTATACTCATTGGATGTGGCCAGAAACACAGTTTCAATTTGGGGAGATAAGCTGTGATTGGTATGGGCCATTTGCAGCTCATACTCAAAATCAGATAGAACCCTTAAACCTCGCAACAATACTTGCGCTTTTCGCTTTTGAGTATAAGTCACTGTTAGTGTATCAAATGTGTCAAGCTCTAAATTGGCAAGATGTTGGGTACAAGCCCGAATTTGGTCTAAGCGCTGTTGAACGGAAAATAACGGCGCTTTGTTGGGATTGCGAGCGACAGCAACAATGACCCATTCAAATAAGTTGCATCCTCGCTCAATAATGTCGAGATGCCCTAAAGTAATAGGGTCAAAACTGCCTGGGTAGACTGCAATCATGTGTTAATCATTTCGGTTGAAGCGATTATAGTCTATACCTTTCAATTTTTTGATGATTGTAAGTCCAAAATAATACTAATGATGTTAATCGTCAGGCTATTAACAGATCAGGGAGTGGCTTTTTCTCTGTTTTACGCTTATGTTCATGCCTGAATCTTGATCGCTGCTTATATTCACCACCGTAATGTCTCTAAAACTTTATAACACTCTCACTCGCGCGAAAGAACCTTTAGAAACCATTGTGTCTGGTGAGGTGAAGATCTATTGCTGTGGCGTCACGGTGTATGACTATTGTCATTTAGGACATGCCCGGTCTTACATCGTTTGGGACATCGTTCGTCGCTACTTGCAATGGCGTGGGTATACCGTTCAGTATGTGCAAAATTATACAGACATTGATGACAAGATTCTTAATCGGGCGGCCCAAACGGGTCAAGACTGGCAAGCCATTACGCAAACGTTTATCCAAGCCTACAGAGAAGATATGGCGCGGCTCAATATAGTGCCAGCCGATGCCTATCCCAAAGCCACAGAGACCATGCCAGCCATCATTGGCCTGATCCAACAATTAGAGACAAAGGGAATGGCTTATGCTGCCCATGGTGATGTGTACTATGCCGTTGATAAATTTCCAGGTTATGGCAAACTTTCGGGACGATTACTTGATCAGATGGCAGCCGGAGCCAGCGGCCGCATAGAGCCAACAGAACAGCAAAAACGCCATCCTTTAGATTTTGCTTTGTGGAAAGCAGCCAAACCGGGCGAACCCAGTTGGGAGTCGCCGTGGGGTGCCGGACGTCCAGGCTGGCATATTGAGTGCTCTGCCATGGTCAATCAATGCTTGGGGGCTGAAATCGATATCCATGCTGGGGGCTCGGATTTAGTTTTTCCTCACCATGAGAACGAAATTGCCCAGTCCGAAGCAGCATTGACCTCCAAGCTAGCCCGGTATTGGATGCACAACGGATTTGTGAATGTGGGGGGCGAGAAGATGTCGAAATCTCTGGGAAACTTTACCACGATTCGCCAACTTCTAGATACGCCGTTGCCAGTTTTGAAGGGAGAAACTCTAGATCCCATGGCGTTGCGCTTGTTTGTGCTCCAGGCTCAGTACCGGAAACCGATTGATTTCACAGAGGCTGCGATCGCCGCCGCTCAGCAGAGTTGGCAAACCCTGAAAGAAGGCCTGCTATTCGGCTATGACTATGGTTTGCAACTGCAATGGTCTGATCGTCAAGATCCAGATTTTGGCAATCCGGCCAACATGCGGATTCCAGATACCAGTGATGCGGTTCAACGGTTTCAAACAGCTATGGATGATGACTTTAATTCTCCCAGTGGATTAGTCGTCTTATTTGAGCTAGCCAAAGAATTACGTAAAGAAGGAAATCTGTTCAACCATCAGGGAGACACGACCCTTTCCAGTGATGAGCTACGCAGCCAATGGCAAACACTCGTTTGTTTATCTCAGGTTTTAGGATTAGAAACACAGCCAGAAACGTCTGAGATTCGGGATGAATTGAGCGATGCTGATATCGAAGTACTCATTGCTGAGCGCCAAGCTGCTCGTCAAAATAAGGACTTTGCGGCTAGCGATCGCATTCGTGATCAGCTCCAAGATCAAGGCATTACCCTCATTGATCAACCTGGTGGTATGACTCGCTGGCTCAGGGAATAAATGTGAGTCACATCCACCCAATCAAATGGGTTTAGATCCAATTATAGTTCGGTGGCGCGGATCGCTAGCAGTGGTTGTTCGATGCTGGAAACCAGCCGCTTCGAGCGCAGACTCAACATCAAAAGTATAGTAGTCATCGCTCCATGGTTCGGTACTCTTCATGAGTGTAAACAGAGCAGGGGGTAAGTTTTGGATCACAGATGATTGAGGATTGTTGTCCACCAAGGCAATACATCCCCCTGGACGCAGAAGGCGCAACGCTTCCTCAAAAATTTTTTGGGTAATTTCCCGCGGTAGTTCATGAATGACAAACTGCAATGTAATCAAATCAAAAGAGTCATCCAGGAATCCTGTGGCTTCGGCTTTGGCATGTCGCCAGGTAATATCTTGATTAATATCCCGTTTCTGGGCAACAGATAACATATACGGAGATAAATCTAGCCCCGTCGTTCGCACTACTGTCGATTGGGTGGACTGATAATACTGATGCAGGGCAAAGGTAGAAATCCCCACAGAACAGCCAACATCCAAAATATCTTTGACCTTTTGGGGACCATATTCTGCCAGAACACGGTGGAAGCTGGCGCGCAACCGTTGCTGCGCAGCCTCCCAGGTCAAGCCTGCTTGAGGCCACACCCGTAACGCCATAGCATAGGTCGCAGACTCTGCCTCAAAAGCTGCAGGCCAGCAAAGATTACCCTGCGCATAGGCATGAAATGGCATTTGGTAGTAGGTTGGATAGGTGAGGTTTGGATCGATGGTGCTGTCCAAATAATCTTTGGTATTAGATGCCTCTAAGGTTTGGTAGGCTTGTCGCCAAGGAATTCCATTTTTCTCAGCCGTTTTGATTAATACCTGTCTGGCTTGCTGCTTGAGCACAGCATAAATGGGCTTAGTTTGGATGAGGAGATTGACTGCTTTGGACAACCAGTCTTTCCCAGCCCAGTCTGGCTTGAGTTTAAGAGTCATAGCATCAGTTGACAGCACAGAGGTTCAGAACTCTTATTGTAGGGGGGCAAGCGACCCTAAGGATAGGGATAACTCATGCAAAGCTCTGTTAAATCTTCCCTTCCCATACGGTTATGCAAGATAATTTAGTTATTTTTCGTTGACCCAATAAAAATACTTTATTTCTGAGGAAATCTGGGAATGCTCTGGATTAGCACAACATCAACATTAGATTATTCAACACTTCAAAATAATGAGGTTAGAATCATTGCTATGGAAATGGTCAGAATTTCTAGGGACATCCTGGATATGTTTTAGATACCCATTTTTTAACTTCACTCAAAGAAATTTTATTTTATCAATACTTCTGTCAAGAGAACTCAATAAATTTAAAATCCATGGCAGAATATCAAAAAAATACGGGCATATACAATAAAATATAGGCGTGTTTTTACCTGCTTCTATTTTCTGCCATTGTCTTATTGTTATTCAAGATAATCTTTCCTATTCGTTAAGTTTTTTGTTCGTTCACTGCTATTGATAATGGCCAGAACTCTTGTGCAAGATTCCTCCCAACTTGACATAGACGTGATTCCAGGGGTGATGACCTCCCCTACCTTGCAAGAAACTCGCAGTGACCCTCCAGACTCTAGACAATCTGGCCAAAACACACAGGTTAAAAGAACGAATCGTGCCCATCACTTATTGGTGGTAAAAGAAAACAATCATCAGCAAACTATTGTTTTAGAGGCGGCAACGTATTCAGTGGGTCGTCATCCTGCCAATTCGATTGTTTTGAATGCTGGAACTGTATCTCGCCAACATGCACTATTGCTGCGCATTCACGAACCAAAAACAGGCAACCACTTTTTTCGAATTATTGATGGCAATATCCAAGGTAAACGGAGCCGTAATGGCCTTTGGATCAATGGTAAACGTCGTTTCTCCCACGATCTTAAAGATCAAGAAGTTATTTCGTTCGGAGAAGAGATTCAAGCCACCTATCACTTGGTTACTGGTTATCTCGATAAGCATAAGCTGGATGACCTACTTACAGTTGATCCAGCAGATTGGCACGTAACAACTACTCCCCCAACGCAAACCCTCATTCCTTCGGATACAGAGTTGCGTGACTTAGGAGAAGCTGCGCTTGTTCGCCTGTCATCTTTCCCAGAATTGATGCCCCACCCGATTATTGAGACGGACTTTAGCGGCAGTATTACTTATATCAATCCAGCGGCGGTCGCTCAGTTTCCCAATATTCTGGAATCTAATCAACATCCTCTCCTGCAAGGATTTTTGACTGAGGTCAAAAAAGCCCATAATAAATACTTTGTGCGGGAAGTCCAGGTTTGCGATCGCGTCTTTGAGCAATCCATTCACTGTATGCCCGAAAGCCAAGTCATTCGCAGTTATTTAGTCGATATCACCCAGCGCAAACACGCTGAAAAAATTCTTAGAGAAAGTGAAGAGCGCTATGCTGCTGCAGCTAGAGGGGCTAACGATGGTCTCTGGGATTGGCACCTACGGTCCAACCGGGTCTATTATTCCCCGCGCTGGAAATCTATGATTGGCTATGAGGACGAAGAAATTAGCGATCGTTGTGAAGAGTGGCTGGATCGCATTCATCCCGATGATCAAGATCGTCTCAAGCAAGAGTTAGCGCTGCATCTCAACAGCGAAACTGCTCATTTTCAGAGCGAATTTCGCCTGCGTCATAAGCAGGGTAACTATCGCTGGTTTCGGAGTCGGGGCATGGCCCTACGCGATCAAGACAATCAGCCTTATCGGATTGCAGGCTCCCAGACCGATATCACTGAATATTATTTGGCCCGAGAGCAATTGGTACACGATGCCCTCCATGATGCCCTGACCTGCTTGCCCAATCGCGTCCTGTTCATCGATCGACTGGCCCAAGCAATCAAACAGTATCATCGCCATCCTCAAGAGCAGTTTGCCATCCTATTTTTAGACCTGGATCGTTTTAAGATCATCAACGATAGCTTAGGACACATGATTGGCGATCGCCTGCTGATCGAGGTTGGCAAACGCTTGCAAGCCTGTCTCCGTGAAGAAGATACTGTGGCCCGACTGGGAGGAGATGAATTTGTAGTCTTGCTGAACACTATCCAAGACATGAATCATGTTCTACTGACTGCCGAGCGTATTCAGCAACAGCTTAAGTTGGGATTTGCGATTGAAGGGCACGAAATTTTCACCGGCACGAGTATTGGTATTGCCTTGAGTAATGCTGCTGAATACCAGCATCCAGAAGAATTGTTGCGCGATGCAGATACGGCCATGTATCGGGCCAAAAACCTGGGCAAGAATCGATACGAAATTTTTAGTAGCAGTATGCGCTCTCAGGTTCTAGCACTATCTCAGCTAGAGAATGATTTGCGTCGAGCCATTGATCGACAAGAGTTTCAGCTTTTTTACCAGCCCATCGTTTGCCTAGACAATCAAGCACTGGTCGGGGTAGAAGCGTTAGTCCGCTGGCATCATCCCGAACGAGGTTTAATTCTACCTTCTGAGTTTGTGCCCATGGCGGAAGAGGCTGGCCTGATTGTTCCACTAGGGTGGTGGGTTCTCGCAGAAGCCTGTCAACAGATGCACACTTGGCAACAGCATTTTAATTTAGCGGCTGATCTCCAACTCAATGTGAATATTTCTAGTCGACAATTTTCCCAACCCAACTTTGTCCAGGATATTCACACCGTTTTGGCAGAAACCTATTTGCCCTGTACCTGCTTGAAACTCGAAATCACAGAGGGGGTAATCATGGATCATGCTTCAGATGTTGCCGATAAGTTGGAAGCCTTGAAGAGCTTAGGGATCAAACTGGGTATTGATGATTTTGGTACAGGCTATTCTTCGCTCAATTACTTAAATGCCTTCCCAGTAGATACTTTAAAGATTGATCGCTCTTTTGTGGGACGCATGGACTCTGAAGAAGGCTTCGAAATTGTCAAAACCATCGTCACCTTAGCCCACAATTTGCATATGGACGTGGTAGCAGAAGGCGTAGAGTCTGAGCAGCAGGTTGAAGAACTCATGCAAATGAACTGCGAGTACGGTCAAGGGTATCTATTTGCAAAACCTGCCGACACGCAAGGAATGGAAGCATTTTTGCTGTCCTACTATGACTAATCAATCATTATTCTTGTAGGGATTGTAAATAGGGCTGGGGGTCATGGGCCACCCACCCTAACTGGGAGCGATAGCGGACTTCAAATCTCAGAGATGTTGTCTTTGTAAGTCCGACTAGGCCGAGTTCGTCCCCAGGTTGAACCTGCTGGCCCACCTTGACCTTGAGTGTCCCCAAACGGCCATATCGGGTTTGTCTGCCTTGCGTATGGCGAATCATGACGAGCTGGCCAGATGCACCTTGCTCTCCTGCAAACACAACGGTACCGGCACTGACCGCATAAACTGGGGTGCCAGGAGCGACGCGTAAATCAACGCCACTGTAGAATTGCATCTTTTGAGTGTCTGGATTCAGCCGCCAGCCATAGGTACCCATAATCGGAGCAGGTTCAGGTAGGGGATAGCGATCTTGCCTATCTATCAATCGAGAGGGCTTATAGGTCTCGTCTACAGAACGTAGAGGGGCGATACCCGTCGGTTGGGAGTTGATGCTCGCAGACCAGTTGACTCCAGGTACAAAAGCGACCTTAGGAGATAACTGACACCCATTCAACTCGAATAGAACATCCTGACTGACCCGATAGACACTAGCAATATTTTGTAGGGATTGACCTGTTGGTACGGCCACTAAAATACCGTTATGGGGTGGGACCACAATATCAGCCCCTGTCCTCACACGCCCTTGACGTAGGCTCGGATTCATACCCATTAAAGTCGCTGACGATAATCCATATTTTTGGGCAATACTGGCTAACGTCTCTCCAGACTGGACGCGATGACGAATGAGGCGCAACAGCACGGATGGCGGACATAGCCTTGATTGTGATGGGGGGGGAGATTGGGCATTAGCCGCCATCAGACTGCAACAGAGCGTCCAAGGTATGATTGCAGAGAGATGGTAAATATTTGGTCTAATCATAAGTCCCAAAGGCTTCCGAGCTAGAGTGAAGTAGTGAACAAAAACAGCGCTTCAATGCGAACTAGTCCCAAGATAATGCAGCAATCCCTTCAGCATCTAGTTTTGTCTCTCTGCATGGGGAGTGTTTTCCTGCAAACAGGGTGCCAGAGGTGGTTCGATCAGGCATCAAATACCGATCCCGAACAAACCCCAGAAATTCCGGCTGCTGAAATCGCCAATCGATCGCAAGTGAGTTCCAATTTGATTGTCAAAATGGTCGATCAGGTGGGGCCTTCTGTTGTCCAAATTAACGCTGCTCGCAGTTCGAGAAATTCGTCATCTAGCCCGTTTGACAACCCTGATACGCCCCTTGAACGGGGCACCGGGTCGGGATTTATCTTTGATGAGCAGGGATTAATTCTCACGAATGCCCATGTAGTTGAGGATGCCGATGAGGTCACAGTAGTTCTCAAAGATGGCCAACAATTTCCAGGGTCTGTGGAAGGGACAGACCCACTCACAGATATTGCCATTATTAAGATTGATGCCCAGAAGGATTTACCTGCTTTGACCCTAGGAGACTCGGAGAAGCTGCAAGCCGGAGATTGGGCGATTGCTATTGGCAATCCTTTAGGTCTGAATAATACGGTGACGATGGGTATTATTAGTGCCACTGATCGTACCAGTACGCAAATTGGTGCTCCTGATCAAAGGGTCAATTTTATCCAAACAGATGCAGCCATCAATCCAGGTAATTCAGGGGGACCTTTGTTGAATCTCAAGGGAGAAGTGATTGGTATTAATACTGCTATTATTCGTGGATCGCAGGATTCAGAGGTGAGTGCTCAGGGGTTAGGATTTGCAATCCCCGTTAAGATTGCAGAACGAATTAGCAAGCAATTAATGAAAGAGGGCCAAGTTGCCCATCCTTATCTAGGGATTCGCATGGTTAGTATATCGGAGCAAACCAAGGCGTTATTACAAGAAGAAGCTGATTTGCAAGTCCAGCAAGATCAAGGCGTGGTGATCGTGGATGTATTATCTGATTCTCCTGCTGAAGTCGCTCAATTAAAAAAAGGAGATGTGATTGTACGGATTGGTAATACTCAAATTGATAATACAGAACAGCTCCAACAGCTCTTGCAGTCTGTGACGCCCGGTGACCAATTGACCTTCAGCATTATCCGGGACAATCGGGAACGTCAGGCCCAGCTCAAGGTGGGGACACTCAACCCCAAGACCTTTTCCCGACGCTCTTGAATTGGATGTGGGGCGATGGATTTATTCGAACAGCATCGTCAGCAGCTTTTGGAAACGGAAGCCCCTTTAGCGGCCCGGTTGCGGCCTCGTACCCTTGATGATTTCGTAGGGCAGGATGAGATTGTGGGGCCCGGACGATTGCTTCGGCGGGCTATTCAAGCCGATCAATTATCGTCGCTGATCTTCTATGGTCCGCCAGGGACGGGCAAAACCACCTTAGCTCAGATCATCGCCAACACAACTCAAGCTCATTTTTTGGCCCTGAATGCGGTGTTAGCGGGCATCAAAGATATTCGGGCAGCAGTAGACACCGCTCAAGACCTCCGTGGACAGTATGGCCAGCGCACCATCTTGTTTGTGGATGAGGTGCATCGGTTTAATAAGGCTCAACAGGATGCCTTATTGCCCTGGGTTGAGAATGGCACGGTGATTTTGATTGGAGCCACGACAGAAAATCCTTATTTTGAGGTGAATAAAGCCTTAGTCAGTCGATCTCGGATTTTTCAGTTGCGATCGCTAACGCCCACCGACCTGCAACAAGTGTTGGATCGAGCCTTAAAAGACAAATATTTGGGATATGGAAACACTGCGATCTCGGTCGAGGATGCAGCCGCAGAGCACCTCATTAATGTTGCCAACGGTGATGCCAGGGCACTGTTAAATGCATTGGAGTTAGCCATTGAAACGACAGAACCGGATGCCCAAGGTCTGATATCAATCCCGTTAGGAGTCGCTGAAGCCTCGATTCAGCGCCGGGCGGTTCTCTACGACAAAGAAGGAGACGCCCACTTTGATACCATCAGTGCCTTCATTAAAAGCCTGCGAGGCTCCGACCCAGATGCTGCTCTCTACTGGCTAGCGCGGATGGTTTATGCAGGTGAAGATCCGCGCTTTATCTTTCGGCGGATGATTATCTTGGCTAGTGAAGATGTGGGCTTAGCTGATCCGCAGGCAGTAGCGGTGGTGATGGCCTGTGCTCAAGCCTTTGATCGGGTCGGGTTACCAGAAGGTCAATATCCCCTGGCCCAAGCCGCCCTTTATTTATCGACGACTCCCAAGTCTAATAGTGTATTGGCCTATTTTGATGCTTTGGCTGCAGTGGAGAAAGAGCGGGAAGGTGAGGTTCCAAATCCTCTCAAAGATAACAGTCGTGACCAAAAATCCTTTGGGCATGGTGCCAACTATAAATATCCCCATGCCTATCGCGATCACTGGGTCGCCCAGCAATACCTACCAGATAGTCTCCAAGGCCAGGTCTTTTACCAACCCTCAGGCCAAGGGGCCGAAGCCGCGATTCAAACTCAGACCGCTCGCCAACGGGAAGCTCAACTGTCTGGAATTGTAGAGACTAGTACCCAAGAGACCGTCAGCTATGGTCCTCAAGACTCCAAACGAGAACGGTGGTTACAGCGGACGATGAGTCAAGCGGGAGATCATGCGGCTTGGGTGCGCGATCGCATTTTCAGTCTCACCCAAATTCAACGCCATCATGTGGTGTTGGAAGTTCATAGCCAAACGGGGCTGCTGACTTGGGAAGCATTAAGACAAACCCCTGAAGGCAGTGTCTATACCCACGTTCCCACCGATAAAGTGGCCCAGACCCTAGAGGCCCAAGTCAAAGCGCTCTCAGCTCTACAGCGACCTATCTTTTTGACAGGACAGCGATCAGATCTAGAAACGCTAATTCATGAACAGACACCTAATCTTCAGTTTGATTGGATTTTAGGTCGAAACTCTTTTGTCAATCAGATACATAATGCCGATCAGACTCCTGCTGTAAACTTTGTCCAGCAACTAGTCCAGCTCCTTCGGCCTCAGGGCCAGATAGTTTTAGCCGAAACGATACCAAAATATGGTCAACGAATTTGTGACTTGGTGCAGGCAGATGACGCAGGAAAGTCTTTATATCAGCGTTGGCAAAAGGCTGAAGCTGCTTTGTATCAAGACGATACGGGCAATACACAACTCACATGGGATGAATCAGACCTAATTGCTGCTTTTGCCGATACACCCGTCACGGTAGACCTGGAAGAGACTCATATGAGCCTGTATGTCACCCCTAAGTTGCTAGATCGGTGGTTTGCAACAAATTGTGACGGCCACAAGCCAGTCGAAGACCAACGTCCTTCCTATGGAGAGCGCTTAGGTCAGCATTGTTCAGCCAAGGATGTCAAACAGATTCAAGCTCTGTTGTCTCAAAAGCTATTGCATCAAACCATTCAGTGGCAGGTCACTCTCGCGTTTGTCCAGGTCCACTGCCCTGTATCTTCCTAAAAGCAAAAATCAACATTGCCCTTAAAACTCATTGGCATAAGCTTTAGCAAGATCAGCATCAATACTTTCATTATCAATATCTGTTGGATATCCGAGACTGAGCACTCCGGCGTAGCTCCTAAATTTTTGCCGAGCTTCATGTTGCTGTTCTGCTGAAACTGGACTGTTGATCACACCGTTTTCCTGCTGACCTAAAACGGCAACAACCCACTCTGTAACCGACAAACCAAGAGCCTCAGCTTTTTGCTGCAAATCGGTGTAAACTTCATCACTCAATTCTACAGTTAGTTGTTGGCTCATATGCATTCATGATTGAACAAACCTATCAGCAATTATAGCTTTCGAGCTGCTCAGTAAATGTTTTGAACCTACTTCTAACACTACAGTCTGCATTTGGTAACTGCTTCGATAGTGACGTAGTCATCAGGATTAGCTGCCAACAATTGTTCGAGATGCACAAGGTATTGCGGTTGTGGAAACTCTGCTGCTGCTTCAATAGCGAGATCATGAACAGTAGGCTGTGATAAATCAGCAAGCACAACGGGAATAACCCGGATATCTTTGCGTTTGGCAAGACCTACAGCAGCCTCGCCACGGATTTCATCATCAGGATCAGACAAGCATTGAAACAGAACCGCGCGAATACGGGGAGAATCGGCATCACTATTGCGGCCCAGGCCGAAGGCTGCCCAATTTCGAACATCGTGGTCACTATCTTGCACCAATCGACACATGATTTCTACAGCGGTGTCCGAGCGATCGCACGGGTCACCACCTAAAGCAAAAGCAACTGCATGGCGCACATCCACAGAATCGTGAGTTGCCAAGATCGCTAGGTCGCTGCTTTCCCACAAAAAGCCATGCGATGCATGATGGCCCAAGGCGATGATTGAGCTGCTGAGGACATCAACTTCTGAATTATCCAGAAGTCCCGAAAGGATCGGGAGCGAAGCCGCACCAAATGGATAGAGTGGATTGCAATTCACACATCCGAGTTGTCCTAGAACTTGAGCACCTAGCGATCGCAAATATGCCTCAGGGCTTTGACACCATTCCACAGCAGTATCGAATATCTGTGGATCTGAACGTAGATGCAAAGCACCAATAAGTGCCCAATATAAATCGCAATGATCGTCCACAGAACAAGCACATTGTTCTGCATGGGCAAGCAGTTGATCAGTAGGTAACTGAGATAAGTCAGTGTTGAATAGATCGGTCGTCATAATCAGAATCTTGCCATTAAGACAGATCCTATAGGTCTAGTTTGACTATCTATGTCCTAGCAGTCCCTAGTGTTGACTGGATTATATTTCCGGGGTCTTCCACCCAACCTGCCATTAGCCATTGCTGCTTTTCTTTTGGCAAGTGACCTTGACGGTCCTCCTTGCTGATCCAACTCAGACATCCAAGCTTTAGTTCCAAAGATCTGTCGCATGAGTTGAGGAACGGCCAAATCCACATCTAAACTTTCCCAATGCAAACCATAACCCGAGGGTGTAATCTCTACTTCGGAGAGTTCAGTATCAGTAGCATTGCCAAGTCCCTGTAAAAGTTTGACAGGAATACCAATCAACACCCCGTCAGTCTTTTTAAAGATTATGGCGTGATGAGAGGCATCGTACCAAGCATCCTGAGCGCGATGACTGGATCGAGAAGCTTCAGACCCTGCTTTGCGTGCAGCCTCAATCTCTTTCTCTAATTCAGGATCAAGAATAACGTCATCATCAACCATGTATTTCTTTCCACTTCGCTAACAAAAGTGCTTGGTTGTCTGCAGCCAACTTTAGGGCTTTAGCTACATCTCTATCTTTAATGTCACCAATAATAGCGATCAGTTTCGGTTTAGACATGCCATCTTTCAAATCAATCTTTATTTCTCCTCCTCCCTTCAAAATATGTACATGTGAGGGTAGATGATCGTTAAAGTAAATGATGACCCTAAAACCGTTTTGCCTAAATATTGTTGGCATCTTCTTTTAATCTAGCCTAACGGTTGGGTTATTGCAGTCATAATATAGGCTACTCTAGGCACAAGCCACGCTAAATCCAAGCCCTTGATTCAGTATTAATTACAGCTCTTGGACTGTTCAATTACTTCAAGAAGGTTTAATCACCCTATCTTTTGCGCAGGAAGGTGCTTGAAGTTATATCCTTCCTTAATATATTGATGCGGTTAGGATTTCCAGTATTTCTCAATCGCGATAATGGAAAGGCAAATGTAGACTGGCGAAGAGTCTACATTGCTTTGATACTATAGTTTGCAGTTAAGCGCCCTTCTGTTCCAGGTGAGATAGTCACAACATCATTGGCGGCATTCGCTGTTTCCACACAAACAAACTTTTTGTAGTCGTCATCTGCTAGATCGGCCATTTTGACAGCATTGTCTGTCCAGGGATTCCAGACAATTGCGGTTTGGCTCCCTGTGGAGTTGATGTGAATCTTACGTTTGAGAGCGGCATCTTCAATCACCAACACAGAGGGAACATCTGTGTAGATCCGATCCACTTCTTCGGCAATAGTAATCAAACCCGATTGGTGTTTTTGGGTGCCACCATCCACTTTATCGATGTACTCTTTATCCTCCAAACCACCGACTTTAACGGCAGCAATGTCCCCAACCTTGAAATAGGTATGCAGCGCTTGAGTGATGGTAAAGGGCTGGTCCCCAGTATTGTGGGTAACCAGTTCAATATCAAGGGTTTTGCCAACGGTAATCTCTATCGATAGCTCAAACGCATGGGGCCAGATCCCTTGGGTTTCTGGTGTGTCTTGGAGTCCGAGTGTGACCTTTGTTTCCTGCTCGGGTGTTGTGGTGGTTGACTGTACTGACCACAGGCGATTTCTCACAAATCCGTGGCTGGCTCTACCTTTATTTTCTGGGTCAGGACCAAACCAAGGCCAGCAAATGGGAGTTCCTCCTTTAATGGCTTTACCCGTTTGGTAATAAGCTTTTTCGCTGAGAAACATCAAATCTTCAGAGGCAGACTGAGGGCGATAGGACAGCACCTGTCCGGCATACACTGAGATCAAAGCTTGGGCGTGGGAATTATTGATTTCGATAATGGGGAGGTCACCCTTACCATTGCTGAAGCGCAGTTGATCCGCAATGCCATAGTCAGAGTTGAGCTGTTCAATATTCATATGATTTGCCTAGGAAGAGGGTGATTGCACGTTACTGCCCTAAGACTTTACCGAACTTTCGGTAGGTTAACCCTAATTTAAGTATCTACTTGTATATAGAGAAGATAGCCCATAGAGACTGAGCATCAATTGATAAGCATTAGTAGCTGTGCCAGATGGTTAAATCAGATATTGAGTCCACTTCTACCGAACCCATGACTGTGCGTTTAGGTGAACTGGCCAAAATTTTTCTCAAGCTCGGAACGATTGGATTCGGGGGACCACAAGCCCATGTCGCCATGGCTAATGATGAAGCAGTGGTGCGTCGTCAGTGGTTGACGCCAGAACAATTTACGGAAGGGCTGGCTATTTGTGAGATGCTCCCTGGACCCGCTTCAACTCAAATGGGAATTTACATAGGCTATATGCGGGCAGGGCAACTGGGCGCATTGGTATCTGGATGTTGCTTTATTGCCCCTGCTTTTTTAATAGTGGTGGCATTGTCTTGGGGCTATTTTCGGTTCCAAGGACTGCCTCAGATTAATGATATTTTTCTGGGTGTTTCGCCTGTGGTGATCGCGATTATTCTGGCGTTTTGTTGGAAGCTAGCCAAAAAGACGCTTAGAGATGGGCTGCGAGTGGGGATTGCGATCGCAGTCTTCATCCTCAGCGCGACCACAGCCATCAATGTCTTAATTCAGTTTATTGGGGCCGGACTGGTCGGGTTATGGTGGTTTCGTCCTCAAGGAGCAGATGGCTCTACCCAAGGATGGTGGGTACCGCCGATGCCGTTATTACTAGCCAGCCTCCCCGCTGAGTCCTTGACACTCTCTAGTTTCTGGGGCCTGGAACGTATCGGTGAGTTTCTGCTGCCGTTGACAACCTTTTTCTTGAAGGTAGGCAGTTTTATCTTTGGTGGCGGCTTAGTGATTATTCCCCTGTTGGAATTTGAAGTGGTGGAGCAATTGCACTGGCTAACCCAGACAGAGTTTATTAATGGCGTCGCCATTGGCCAATTATCGCCGGGACCCGTGGTATTAACGGCAGCTTTTGTGGGATTCAAAGTGGCTGGGGTATTAGGGGCCTTAGTGTCAACCCTTGCGATTTTTGCCCCGTCTTTTGCTTTCATTATGCTGGCGGCACCGCTGCTGCTACGCATACGACAGAATCCTTGGATTCGGGCATTTTTGCAAGGCGTCACTCCGGCGGTACTGGGTGCGATCGCAGCCGCGACGATCCCCCTCTTGCGAACGACATTGACCCAGCCCAATCTGTTTTACACTGCCGCATCAGGATTGATAGGCATACTGGCCTTGCTAGCATTAATTCGCTACAAGCGACCAACGTGGCAGTTAGTGCCCCTTGGTGCAGGCTTAGGCTTAATCGTGGGCCTGCTACCGACTTAAACTCGTCCAAATCAGGTCTGAGTCATATTGTCAGAAAAACTTGTCTATCTTGAGTAAAGATACTTTTCTCGCTCTATTCTGATGCACAAATCCTGGCAGCCTGTTTTCAACCTTTCTCTATGGGTAGTCGCTGGGGGTGGATGGCTGACCAGTTGCACTCAAATTATTCCCACATCTTACAAACCATCTTCGCCTCAAATTGAACAATTGGCGGTTGATACCAGCATGACGCCGAAAGCTCAGCAATTGTTTTACCAGCAAGACCCGAGAATTGAGTCCAAGCAAATGTTCCACGAGCTCTGTCGAAACGTGGAGCACAATCCTGAGAAGACAATTCTGTTAGGGTGCTTTACTAGCAATGGCTATCAAGGCAATATTGTCCTTCAATCTGTGACGGATCCACGATTGGCAGGAACAATGGAAGTCGTGGCTGCCCATGAAATGCTCCATGCTGCTTACCAGCAACTCACGGCCAAAGAACGCTTTCGCTTAGCGCCCCAACTGAAGCAAGCTGCACAGCGGGTAACGGAGACCAATCTCCAGGCAGTTTTACAAGAGTATGCAGCGGGTGACCCCGACATTTATGTCAATGAATTGCATTCTCACCTGGGCACCAGCCTCGCGGACCTCGGCAATCCAGAACTAGAGGAGTATTATCGCCAGTACTTCCGCGATCGCCAACAAGTCGTTACCTTTGCCCAGCAATCTCGCAGTGTCTTATCTCAAATTGAGACGCAAGTTCAGGAGCTAGAACCAGAACTAAATGCCTTAGAAGGTGCTCTAAAAACAGAAAAGAATGCTATCGAGCGGACGGAAGATGACTTGAAGGCCAGTATGCAAAATTTGGAGCGGATGGAGTCTAATCTCACAAATTTGAAGCAACAGACAGAAGCTGCCCTCAGTCGTGGCGATACCAATCTAATCAACCAGTTCGAGCAAGAGCGATCGCGGTTTAATGCAGCCGTTCAAAACTTTAATGGGCAGGTCCAGACTCTACAAAATCGAATCGACCAATTTAATCAGCAATTTGCAGCTTACAGCCAAAAGGTGGATGTCTATAATCAATTGGCAGCAACCAATCGGTCCATTCTTAGCTCTATTAAGCTGGAATCATCAGCAGTCAAGGCAAAACCTGTCTCACCACCACAAGGATTAAGGCTGAATCATCTTTGACTGGGTCTATCATCTATTGCCGAATTTCGATCTAGAACGAACCACGGATTTCAAAGACAACCAGCACATAGAACATGCCAGCGAGCAGCCAACATTCGCACTTTTCAGTCGTTAGAGTAATGTGGTGAAAGGAGTTCTATCGGCGATCGCTAGATGAATCAAGACCAGGGAACAAACAACAGCAGGTGGGAGCGTTTAGGATTGCCTGGACTGCTGATCCTAACTTTGATCTGGTCAGTTGGCCTGTTTAGTCTCGGGGCTTGGCTGTGGCAAAAACACTCTACTCCTGAGGCGACCACCGTTAGTTTTTCTCAACAGCCTACTTTTCAAGCCATTGAGAACGTACCTGTTGGTACTTTTCGCTATGGGGGCAGTCCGATTTGGGCACCCATTCGACTGTTGGTAGACACTACGATTCAATCCGAGCGACGTGAATTTCAGTTGCAATATGTGGCCTCGGGCCAGAATTATGACAACTCAGACACGGCGATACAGATGCTTTTGGCGGGTCGAATACATGTGGCTCAATCAGCCCGTCCCGTCCAAGAGCAAGAGTATCGTCTCGCTGAGCAGAAAGGATTCCAACTTCTCCAAATTCCTGTAGCGATTGATGGTTTGACTGTAGCTGTTCATCCTGAACTCCCTATCCAAGGGCTCTCCATTAAACAACTGCGGGCTATTTATAGCGGTCAAATTAATAACTGGCAACAAGTCGGTGGTCCCGACCTTAAAATTTCCCTTTTCTCGCAACCCCTAAACACCAACAGCACCGTCAATTTGCTTACAAAATCAGTACTGCGACCACAAACCTTTGCTAGCAAGACCAATTTTGTGCCCACAACGACCCGAGCGCTACAGGAAGTTGCTCAGAATCCGGGTGGAATTTACTACGCTTCTATTGCCGAAATCATGGCTCAATGTACCGTTAAACCACTGCCAATAGGGCATCAAGCCGACCAATTAATTCAACCTTACCAAGATCCCTTGATCTCGCCAGAGCAATGCCCAGATCAACGCAATGCCGTGAATACTGTGGGTTTCCAAGCAGGCCAATATCCACTGACTCGCTATCTATATGTGATTATCAAAAAAAACAATCAAACTGCAGAACAAGTGGGGCAAGCCTATGCACAATTTTTGCTGACTACGCAAGGACAAGCATTGATCAGCAAAGCGGGTATCGTTCCCCTACGCTGAGTAGCATTGGATAGCAATTTCTGAGGATTAGATTGCTGACATCACACTACGTAAGTCAAGATAGGAATTAGACGTCACCATAGAATATGATCTGAGCTGGAGGGCTTATCTATTCGCAATTACTCATCCCGTCGATATATTAATGGGCTTAATTCTAGTAATGGGCTTAATTCTAGGGGTTGATTCATGACTCAGCAATCCTCTAATCTAACGCCTCCAGGCAACGTTTCTCTGGCCACGGCGGCTGACTTGGGTCCCAGTCTAAATCCAAAGGCTCCAGTACAAGGTGTGTCTGGGGTATCTTTAAACTCAGCCCCGCTCAAGAATGTGGTTACTAGCAAGGGATCGCAACCTCCAAATTCGGGTGTATGGACCAAGGTGATAGCGTTAGCGATCGCGAGTATGTTGCCTATCCTGGCGATCGGTACGGCCACCTATTACTTAGGTTCTCAATCCATCACCCGCGATTCAATTCAGTCTGGACAAACCGGAGACCCATCACGCCCCGCCCACGAAGCTGCTGACCAACAACAGCTCTTGATCACTCTCCTGATGGGGACTGGAGTATTAGCCTGTTGCACTGGACTCACCGTAGCCTATTTGGCCCGTCGTTCCTTGCGCTCAGCGATGAAGGCGACAATGCCAGATGTGGAGAACGACAGGCAAGCTGCAATGACAGCGAAAATTCAGTCATTGACCCGTGCATTCCAAACCATCCACGGAACGCTTGATCAAGACGATATTTTTGCCGCCACAGTCACCGATATCCGTAAGATTTTGGGGGTTGATCGGGTGATCATCTATGGTCTCAATGATGACGCTCAAGAAGTTGTGGTAGCTGAGTCAGTCGGACCTACTTGGCCTACAACCCTCGGCGCGTTCATTCCTGATCCTTGCTTTAAGACTAGATATATTGAACGGTATCGCCAAGGTCGGATTAAAGCGATCGCAAACATCCACGAGGCAGGCTTGTCCCCTTGTTATCTGGAGCAGCTAGAAATCCTAGGGGTGCAAGCACTTTTAGTGGCTCCGATTACCAATGGAGATCAGTTGATGGGATTATTGATCGCCCACCATTGTGCGCGTCCTCGACAATGGCTCCCCTTTGAAATTCATTGGTTCCAGCAAATTGCGACTCAAGTGGGTCTTGCCGTTGGCAAAGTGCAGTTGCAAAAAGAGCACAACAGTTTACAACAACAATCAATCGTTCAGGCCAGGTGGATGCAGTTTTTCACCACCACGGTGCAGCATCTTAGGACTGAATCTGAACCAGCAGAGATCTATAACGTTGCAGTTCACAGTGTTCGTCAATTTTTCAATATTGATCGGGTGATTATCTATGGACTCAATGAGCACTCGCGAGAAATTATCATTGCTGAATCTGTTGGCCGAGGTTGGCCAGCAGCGATGGGTATTGCCATTCATGACCCTTGCTTTCAGGCAAGATATATCGAAAAGTATCAAGAGGGTCGGATCAAAGCCATTGACAATATCTATGATGCAGGGCTTTCTCCTTGCTATATCGAGCAACTGGCAACTCTAAAAGTGAAAGCTCTGATTGTTGCCCCTGTTGTCAATGCAGGTAAGCTGGTTGGACTATTGATCGGACATCAATGCTACAGTCCTCGCGCTTGGCAAGATTTCGAAGTCCAAGGGTTTGCCCACATTGCTACGCAAGTGGGTTTTGCCCTCGATCATGCCAATACTGCTGATGCCAGGGTTGTAGATCCGGACATTGTTCAGAATGACGATACCTCTATAGAGGATGCAGATCAGGTTTATCCGATTAGTGATTGGGACCTATAGCTTTAGGTTTTATTCAACCGCCGCCACTAGCGTTTGTGCTGCCAAGATAGAGCACCCGGACCAAAGGCTGCTGAAACTGCACAGCCTGCCAAAATCAACAAATCTCTTTCCAATCCAGCAATAAAAGCACCTTCGCTCATCGCTTTGGGTAATTGAACGGTGGCGATCGCACCCGCAATAATCACAATCAGAACCCAGTTAGCCCAGAAGTTTTGAATCCCGATCAAGATCAAAAGACTGGCAATCACTTCCACGATGCCTGTAATCGGCCCCAAAAAGCCCGGCAAACCAAAGCCGACAAACTTTTCGCTCGCCATACCCCAGTCAATAGCTTTGGGAAAGCCGTGGTAGAGAAACACTGCCACAATAACCAGACGCAAGAGCAGTAAAGAGAAGGCTTGTAGAGTGAGATGGGAATGGGTAGAAGTAGGGGTCATGAGTTGAGTTACCTTTGAGTGAACAATAGAGAAAAGTTGAATTCGTTATTTTGGCAAGAATCCAAATGAAGAGAGTGGAGACGAAATCAACTATCCGTCGTCGACCCTCGCTTTAGTAACTGCTGAGCCAGCTTGTCTCGGTTACTAAAGGATTGCAGCCAAGTCAACAAAATAAAACAGCGATTGCGATAACCGGGGACATAGATCAGATGGACTGCTAACCAAAGAAACCATCCCAGCCAACCGCGAATCGGAAACGGGCCAATTTTACCTACACCGGAGCAGCAGCCAATGATCGCTAGGCGACCCTTGTTGAAATACCGAAAGGGTTGAGGATGGCGCCCTTGCAACTGCCGACGGAGGTTACGGGCAGTGCAAACACCTTGCTGTAAAGCTTCTGGTGCCACCCCAGCCAGCGATTGGCCGCGAACCTGAGCGGCATCACCGAGGGCGTATACGTTGGGGTAAGGTTGCAGTTGCAGACTGGATAGAACCGGAATTTTACCCCGCTCTGCTTGAGGCAAAGGGGGCTGAGCCTGGGGCAAGACGGCTTGAACGCCTGCGGTCCAAATGGTTGTGGCGCAAGGCAAATGAATACCAGTCTCTAGCTGCACATGGGTCGGGTGGACGGCTGCAACTTTAGTCTTGGCCTGGATATCTAGCCCCAGTTTTGTCAGTTTTTTATAGGTGTACGTTCTGAGAGAGTGAGGAAATTCAGGGAGAAATTCTGCCCCCGACTGCACCAAAATTAAACGCACAGGATCTTGCTTAAGCCAGGGATAGTCTTGGGGCCAAGCTTGATGGCAGAGTTCCACTAAGGCTCCTGCCATTTCTACACCTGTGGCTCCGCCACCGACAAGGGTGATCGTTAATAACTGTCGTCGTTGGTCTGGATCGGAGGTTTGGGTGGCTCGCTCAATACATCGTAAGAGGTGATGCTTGAGGGCGATCGCATCCTCCAATGTCCGCAAAGGAAACGCATGTTCTTTCGCCCCCGGCACGCCCTGATAATGAGTTTGGCTCCCCGTCGCCAGTACCAGATAGTCGTAAGTTAGCGTTGTTTGGGCTAGGTGTACCTGCTGCGCGGTATAGTCAACAGCCTTAACCGCTCCTTGTAAAAACTGGAGATTTGCAAACCGACGCAACAGTTTCCGAATAGGCAAGGCAATCCATTCCGGCTCCAATGTTGCCGTCGCCACCTGATACAGAAGGGGCACAAAGGTGTGGTAATTATGACGGTCGATTAGCGTCACCCGAGCGGCCGCTCCCCCCAGGGAAACAGCCGTTTGTAAACCACCAAAACCCGCGCCAATAATAACAATATGAGGAGTGGCAAAAGCAACCATATCATCAAACCAAAATTATCCTGATGAATCGATGGGGATGAATGGTCATGATAATCCAACTCTTAGAAACAGAATTATGTTGAGGAGCAGTTTGGCCCTTTTGTTATGCTTACTTTCAATACGAATCAGTCTGCCGATTGGATGTGCTTGTAAACGATGGGGGTTGATCACATCCAAGGGTGAGTGTCAGTCGTATATAGAATGAATGCAATCATTCTGTGGGCAGATGCGTTTGAAATTTTCTCAATCCAATCATCCACCTGAGAAGAATGGTACTCAGTCTTCTATGAATGGGTATGGAGACGAAACGGTGCTAGTGGCGTCGCTCCATCGTCAAGACTTGGCGGCGCTGGAGTATTTATTTGATCACTACTCAGGTCTGGTGTATACCCTGGCCTATAAAATTTTGGGCAACCCGCAAGAAGCTGAAGACTTGGTTCAAGAAATTTTTCTGGGACAGTGGGAACGGTGTACTTACAACTCTGGTCGTGGATCGTTGTCGAGCTTTTTGGTAATGGTGACGCGATCTCGAGCCATTGATCGATTGCGCATGAAGGGCAATCGCCGCCGCATTTTATCGCAGTGGCAGCAAACGCTGGCCCCCAAATCGTCCTTTACACCTTTGGATTATGCCAGCCACTCTGAAAAGTGCCAAGCCCTTCAACAGGCCTTGACCCAATTGCCCGATCATTATCGTCAAGTGTTAGAACTCAGCTATTTCGGGGGATATAGCCAGTCTGAAATTTCCCAGCAACTGGATACGCCCTTAGGGACGGTCAAGACCTGGGCTAGGAAAGGCCTGATTCAACTTCGCCAGACTCTACAAGCGCAAATGGAGCGTTAATCCTATGGTCGATCCCTCTGCAAACAATCGATTTGAAGAATTAGCCGCAGGCTATGTGCTCGGTGATCTTGATTCCGAAGAAATGGCGGAGTTTCAGCAGTTGGCAGCAGTCTATCCCACCCTCTGGGAAGAGGTGGCTGGACTCCAGGAAACCCTCGATCTATTACCTTTTGCTTTAGCTGAAAGCCAGCCGTCTCCCTCTACGCGATCGCAAGTGATGCAATCTGCCGCCACAGCAAAATCTGCCTTACCTGCTCGGTCACCCCTTTTTCGTGCCAAAACACCACTCCCTTGGACCAAAATGCTTGGCAGTATTGCCGCAGTGACAACAGTGATATTGGGAATGCAGACGGTTCATTTGCAGCAGCAGCTAGCTGAGGTTCAACAAGAGTTGACTGAGCAAAAAAGTCGGATGGCGACACTAGCCCCTGCACATACTCGCCAACCTACCACCAGAAATGTAGTGATTACCACGACTGATACGTTTGTCTATCGAAATTGGTATGGAGTAGAACAAATCCTCTTGGACCATCGCAAATCCTTGCAAAAAGGGCTACAGGCTGTAGATATTCCCAGTAATCAACCTGGACAGCTAGCCAACTTGCTGAAAGCCCAGATACCTATGCCTACGGCTATGCCTGTTTTGTCGCAGGTGAGTTCCAAGTTGTTGGGAGGTAGTATTTGTCAATTTGGAAAATCGAAGGGCGTGCGGATTGCTTATGAAACGGACCAGCAGGGTCAAGTCTCCTTTTATCAAATTGCCCGCTCCCAAAAACCAGATTTACCACAATTGACATCAGAGAAGTTGTACCTGGCGATTCAAGATGGTCCAGGCGGGGTATTTTGGAGCGATGATGAGTTTTTATATGCGATTGTTTCCAACTTATCCGCAGAGGATTTACAAGAACTAACTGCGTCTGTAGAAATTGTGGAAAGCTAGGAGCAAGCCAACTCAAAATAGGGCGACATTTTTGAAGAACGCTTTTTAAGATTTCCGCTAAGCTTGATTTTAAATAATCAAACCATTAGCTCTATGAGTTTTATGACTTATTACAGAGCCTTACTTTTCCGCAATAAATTTCTATGGGCACTTAAAAAAAGCAATATTAAGAATTGGTTTTTCATGAGAAAAGATTTATAAAATATTGTTTTATCTGCCTAGCAATATACTACTTACTTAGTCTTTTTAATCGCCACTATAGAATTAAAGTGTATTTTGGCTACGAGAGTTTAGACCTCACAGAATTCATGACATCAGTTGAGAACAAAGTTTTATTTTTTTACTTATTCTCTCTGAGTTCTATCAAGAATACTAGCTTTATTTTGCATCTAAAATAATATATAAATCTTCCAGCAGGAACACCTCCGATGAACGTTGATACTCCCACTCCTATCCCCTCTTCTAACCAAACCAAGAAGAGGCAAACCTTGATCAACCTGGGTAATTTTCTATTTTTACCAGCAGGACTCCTGTTGATATTGTCTTACGGACTCCATCCCCCAAAACCCTTCACCCCTGAGGTTATATCAAGTAATATCTGGGTACTCATTCATGGTGGCTTTTTACTATCGCTACTGTGTGGAATATTTAGTGCTTTCTCAGCATTGGCTCGATACTTAGACAAGCCCACCAGTCGTATGCTTGGCATTGTTGGGGCTTGCCTCAGTGTTATTGGACTCTTTTTGATTGGTGGGTTGGACTATGCTGAAACGTTTATTTTTCCAACGCTGGCAGTAGACTTTCCTGCCGTGATTGAAAAGTACGGTGCGGGGAACACCATGCCTTCGGCTGCCTTTGCGTTACCCGCTGTTGGACTATTCACGATTATTGGCTACCTGATTTTAAGCTATGAACTGTACCGCACTCGTTGCATTCCAGCTTGGGTCGGAAGATTGATGATTGTTGGAGCGCTTATTTTTGGAGTAGGGCTCAGTGGCTTGGGCTTGATCATCTTTGCCAAGGTCGGAGCCGGAATCTTTGGTTTAGGATTGATGAGTTTAGGATGGGGGCTACTCTCTCAGCGGCCTGTAACAATGTAGCTTTGTTGGCTAAACAGGCTGAAGTAATGGCAATCAACGGCAGAGCTTAGGCATTAGCCTTGGCAGCACCATCTCTTGATCAGTTGAGACTGAGGGAGTTGACACGATGCATTTTGCTAGAACCCAATTTTTTTATGCTCTAAATTGAGTCAACGCATTGCATTGCCAAACGCTTCTTGTATAATAGTGAAGCTTTGCCTTACAAGGCCCAGGGCGGGTGGCGAAATGGTAGACGCACCACACTCAAAATGTGGCGACTTCGGTCATGAGAGTTCGAGTCTCTCCCTGCCCATTCCCAATTGACGGTCTAATTGCTAGTGATGCTATTCCTGACCAGGAAGCGCTGTCCCGGAATGGCAGGGCTGGGTTAAGGCTTGCAGATGTTCTCCCTATTTTGTTTGCATGTCCATTGTCCAATCTGCTCTAGCACCTCAAACTTGGCCCTTTCCACCCCAGGACTTACCGCAATCCACCTATTTAGTCGGTGGCTGTGTTCGAGATGCCTTGCTTCGTCGAGAAACAGCCTATCTCGATTTGGACTTCGTGTTGCCTGAAGCTGCTGTGGAAACAGCCCAAAAGGTTGCTCAACGGTGCCGAGCCGGATTCGTTGTCCTTGATGCTGAACGCGATATTGCTCGGGTGGTCTTTGCCAAAGCGACCGCAGATTTTGCGCTGCAAATTGGAGATTCCCTAGAAGCAGACCTGCACCGTCGCGACTTTACGATTAATGCGATCGCGTATCATCCTTTTTCCGATACAGTGATCGATCCGTTGCATGGACAGCAGGATCTACACGCTAAAGTTCTACGAATGATTGCTGCCCAGAATCTCAAAGATGACCCCTTACGTCTACTGCGGGCCTATCGACAAGCTGCCCAACTTGGCTTTTCTTTAGAGCCTCAAACTCAAGCCATGATTCGTCAACTTACCCCCATGCTGGCAGGAATTGCAGCAGAGCGTATCAAAGTTGAATTGAGTTATCTCTTGCATGATCCGGCGACTACGCCTTGGGTGATCCAGCTTTGGCAAGATGCGCTGCTGACCTCGTCTTTCCCCGATGCCTCAGAGACTAGCATTGCTTTGCTACCCGCCATTGATCAGGCCATGCTCTTTCTGGATCAACACTTTCCGTGCTTAGCAGCAGCATTGCCGCAAGAAATTAATGAACAAGCTAAAGGCAAAGAGGCAGCCCAACGAACATTACTATCAACCTCTAAGTGGATCGGGTTGCTGTCTACTGTTCCTGCTCAAGCTGAAAGAATCTTAAAACAGATGAAATTCAGCCGAGGGGAGATTCGCGTGATCACCCGAGTCTTAAAATGCTGGCCCCAACTTGCCAAGTTCATTCAACAGCAGTACTGTTCTCGTGCTGACCAGTACCACTTCTTTCAATCAGCAGGGTCGGTTTTCCCAGCCGTAGTGTTAGTCACCTTGGCTGAGAACCTAGTTAGGCAACGGCAAATAGGCAAGCCAGATCCAAAGGCAATTCATGCTTGCCTAGCAGCCTTGGCGCCTTGGATTGCAGAATATTTGGATATCGGCAGCACGTTGGCGCACCCGCAACCCTTGCTTTCTGGCACTACCTTGATGAAGGCTCTGGACCTTGCCCCCGGACCAGAGGTAGGTCGTTTGTTGTCGCAACTGGCATTGGCACAAGCGGAAGGCCAGATCACTACATCAGCAGAGGCCTTAGAACTAGCTCAAACACTACTCAGATCGACCTCTTTGCCCTCTGCAGGTGGAGAGTAAGGGTAATGGTGATGTCTGCTCGCAGCGGTGAATAAACTGACGCCCTACAATGCGATACACTTCATCCTACTAATAATGTCTGAATCGTTTGTTCCGTGTCTTGATAAGCACCTTCACCAATGTGGTGATATGTGATGATGCCATCACGGGAGGCTAGAAACAGATGGGGCCAGTAACGATTACGGTAGGCTTTCCAGGTCTGATAGTTATTGTCTAAGGGGACGGGGTACGTAATTTGGTATTCCTGCAGCGCCTTGCTGACGTTATCACTGTCATGCTCATAGCCAAACTCAGGCGTATGCACCCCAATCACCGCTAGACCCTGATCTGCATATTGCTGATGCCAACGGGTGACATAGGGCAATGTGCGCTGACTGTTGATACAGCCAAAGGTCCAAAACTGTACCAAAACGACTTTCCCTTTGAGAGCGGCAACACTCAGCGGATCAGAGTTCAACCACTGCGTAATCCCCTGAAAATCATGCAAGGGTTGATTCAAGTTGACATCTTTTCGCTTTGCCAGCAGGGAACGATCAGAGGTTGGGTCAAAGGCAGCAACGGATTGATTGCCAGGTTTTGGTCCTAGGGATGAGCCGAGGGCAGCCACAAATCCCAGTCCAAATAAAGACAAGATTTTGCGTCGCTGGGGTTGAAATGAAGCCATCGCTGATCTCCCTTGGACAAACAGTGTGCAGAATTGATATTGCAGATTCTAATTGCCAATGCTGAGAATTTGCTTAGATGTCCCCATCCACGACACCCCATCCACGACAACAGACGGGACGAAAAATGAGTCAAGTTGATGCTTGATATGAATAACAGCCCTACGAAGAGTGACCCCGCAACTTTGGGCTAGACTAACTGAGAGACAGACATCATATTTATTGAATTCTAGTGAACTAGGTAACGCTGATGGGCAACACTGCTGAAGAGCCACTTTTAGTTTTATCCGTTGACATTGGAGGCAGTGGGATTAAAGCAATGGTCTTGGATGAGAGTGGCCAGCCTGTTACAGAACGCCAACGCATCGAAACCCCATCCCATCCAAATCCACCTGCTGTTCTAGATGTTATTGCCCAATTGGCAGAGGCCCAAGGGACGTTCAACCACGTGTCTGTAGGATTCCCAGGAGTCGTGAATAATGGCGTCATCAAAACAGCCGTTAACCTGAACTCAGAATGGATTGACTATGACCTGGCAGAACATCTGAGTCAGCGTTTGCAAACACCCGTACGAGTAGCTAATGATGCCGATCTCCAGGGCTATGGTGCGATCGCAGGCACAGGTGTGGAACTCGCCGTTACCCTAGGCACCGGGTTTGGATCGGCACTGTTTGTCAAGGGTCACCTTGTACCCAATCTTGAAATTGCCCATCATCCCTTTGTCAAAGGTAAGACTTACGAGCAGCAACTTGGACGCAAAGCCTTGAAAAAGAACGGCAAGAAAGCTTGGAATCGTCACCTAGCCCAAGCGCTCAAAAACTTAGAGCATCTGTTTAACTACGACATGCTCTATATTGGTGGCGGCGAAACTAAACGCATACAGATTCCGTTGCCTAGCAACGCTCAAATTGTGAGCAATCGCGCGGGAATCCTGGGAGGAATTGCCTTATGGCGAGATTAGAGTTTGGGATTATTGGCGAGCGGTTTTAAAAAACTCGTTACTGTAGGGCCATAAAAAGACATTGAATTTGCGTCCGTTCAGTTTTTGCCGATGTTGGTAGGTTCCCTGGGCGGATAAGCTGGTCACTGCCTTTAGTCGATCAGCCAAGTTCATGCAGTTTTTGAGACTAGTCGGGGTGTAGCACTGTACGTCCACTTGATTGCAACCGCCAGAAGGGAGTGTCTTAGCCTGAAAAGGCTGGATACTACAGTAAATTGATTTGGTGTAGGCCGCCCGCAGTTTGAAGAAATCTTGCTGAGAGTAGTGGGAAAAGTAGTGATCATCCACCTGCAGGCCATCTGTGTGTCGAGCCTCATGGATCAACTGAGGGACTGTGAGCGATCGCAACTGGGGCGATTGAATCCAGACAATGGGTTTGAGTTGGTGCTGGCGAGCCGCTTGGCTAACTTGCTGCTGCACATCATCAGAGACATTGCGAAAGTCAAGAAACACAACTTTGTACTGTTGCTGCTTAATTTTTGCCATCGCTTGAGTTAGCGTTTTAGACGATACATGGTATCGGATTTGGGGTTGTGACAGCCAGGTTCCTGTCGGAACCGCTTGGGCTACTTGAGGTGCTAAGGCAAGAAAAGCAGTTACAGCCAGACTTTTCAGCAAAAATTTAAAGGTAAGCATCCGTGGGTGAGTAATGAGTGAGATTGAACAAGCTTTCCCCAGAATAACCAGTTTTGGTTAACTTGAGTGTGATGCTGATCGCGCTGGTTGATCAATATCTTACGCAGAGACAGAAGCCAACGCAAAATCTGGCTAGGCTGATGTCTATCAGCCATCGCTAGTCCAATCAGTGTGGGATTTCCTCAAATAGGGTGTTGATTTAGATCATAGACACCTGGATTTCTTCTGCTCAAAGTTGAAGCATTGCCCATAATTGTGCAATTGGCGGGCTCCTGACATTGGCAAATATTAGGATATACCTGTCAACTTTGAGGGTTAGTGGACCTAGGCAGATAGATAAAAGAACTCCGACTGCCAAAATCTATCTAGAGACGTTTATATTGAAGCAAGCAATAGGTTGTAGTGTTTACCTTTTTCAGTTAAATCATCTTAATTTATTCTGAGGAATATATTTATGTGGTTAATTGTAAGGGGTTGAAAGCTTATCTAGAAAGAATGGTTTAACCTTGATGTACTCTTTAATACTTACTCGTTAATATGGCAGATCCTGCAAGAACCGTCAGTATATTTCACAAAGCAGATGCTCCCCTATTCAAAAAAACAGGGGAGACCATTTTTGCAGAAGGCGAAACGGGTGAGGTTATGTATGGGCTTTTGACGGGAGAGGTGAATTTAGTGGTCAAAGGTAAGGTGGTCGAAACTATCCATGCAGGCGATGTTTTTGGCGAAGGGGCCTTAGTTCAACCCTCTGGTGTGCGGGCATCAACGGCTGTGGCCCGAGGTGATTGCAGCTTGGTGTACTTGAACCAGGAACGGTTTCTGTTTGCCATCCAAAACACGCCTATGTTTGCGATTGAAGTCATGCGTAGTTATTCCGATCGCCTACGTCGTCTCAAGCATCTGATCTGAATACTTTGGATAGCCATGTTAGACCTGTTCTAGATAGTCAATGACTGCTTTAGCCAGGGTCTGATTACCATCTTTGGGCAAGGAATGGTTTTGGCAAGGGGGGTTGAGGGGTTTGAATAAGAACTCCCAACGGCTTTCGGTAAATTCATTATCCGCTAGTAAATAGTGGGCATTGTAGTTTTGCAAGCCTGTCAATAAATATTGGGCTTCAGCAAAGTCATGGCGAGGAATCGAGATAATGGGGATATCTAGCAAACAAGCCTCGGCAAAAGTACCATATCCTGGTTTGCTGATGATTCGACCACAGAGGGGCATCATATCAACGGGACGATAGTGGGTATCCGTAACTTTAACTAAGTTAGGAAATGTGTCTGGTGCCCAGCGATCGAAGGTAATAAATTGCCAATCAGGGAACTGCTGCAGATTCCGGTAGGGGATTTTGGCTAAGCCCAACCCACCAAAGCTTAATAAAACCGTTTTTTCAGGGTCAGCTTCAATTCCAAATTGTCGGCGCAGTTCTAGGGTAGTGTAGCGCGGGGTCGCTCCGGTTAAACCGATATCAGTAATGTTATTAAAGGCTGCCATCGGTTCGTGAAAAGGGAGACGAAAGAGGCGATCGCACTTCCGAAAACAGTCCGTCACCCAGTCAACAATTTCCGCAAAATCATCTCCCCACTGCTGATAGATTAAATCCCAACCAAAATTGCTGGCCATCCAACACGGTATTCCTGCTGAGTTGGCAATCACACTGGCGAGGGGGGGGATATCGGCCAGAATCAGTTGCGCCCCCGTTTGTTTGATATAGTCCACTTCAGCAGCGACAAGACGATTTTGATAAGTCCGAATCTCTTGGAGCTGAGTTAAAGTTGCGGGTACATTCATACTCAAGCCATCACTCTGCACCACCCCTACATCCAGAACCCGGGAACGATAAATAAAGTCTCCAGGAATATAGGATTCGATCAGCCAGTGGGGCGCACTGGTGACCACAATCAGTAAAATGTCTGGGGCCAAACGCTGAATTTCTGCCAAGACAGCAGCGGTGCGAGTGGCATGACCAAACCCATGGTTCGTAATCGCTGCATATAAGGTGGGTCGAGCCATTCTAAACCTTTAGACTTTTGTTAATAATTTTCCTATGACTTTACCCAGTTTTCTAACGCCAGCATAGGTACACGAGAAAACTCTTGGATATTGTTAGTCACGAGGATCAGATTCAAACTTAGGGCATGAGCGGCAATCAGCATATCCATTGAGCCGATAACTAGCCCTCTACTTTCTAGATCGCTTCTGATACTGCCATAGATTATGGCTGCTGATTGATCAAACTCGACAATTTCTAGCGGCAACAAAAACTGCATCAGGGCAGCGCGATTTCGCTCTTGCCGCTGGCTTTTGCAAATTCCATACTCTAGTTCAGCGACTGTGATAGAGGAGTACCGACATCGGAGAGTGTCAAGGATTGGAAACGCTCCAGGACCGTTTGAGGTTTTTGCTTGATGATATAGATGCAAATATTTGTGTCGAGAAGATATTGCATTTAGAAGGTTTCTCTGGTTTGCACAATGGGTTGATGTCTATCGGTCATAAAGTCATCAGAGAACTGAATCAAGGCTTTCGAAAAGAGGCTGCCAAGGATTCTCTTTGGAGAGGAGGATGATGGCGTTACCCACTTTTTTGATATAAACTTCATTTCCCGAAAGACGAAAGTCTTTCGGAAGGACTACAACTTGGTTTTTCCCATCATTTTTGAGTTTTGCAGTATTGGTCATACTATTTCTCTTTTGATCTTTGTGAACAGGCTAAAAATATAAGAATCATTATTTATTTCCAAATTTATTCTGACCTCACTAAACCCCCTGTTTTTTGAGGTCAGACCGACCCAACTTAGTCTTAGACTTTTGTCAACACAAAGAGGCTATCGTTATTGCCTCGACCAATCCGCAAATCCTCATCTAAATAAGTGGTCTCTAGCCAGCCTGCAGACCGTTCAGGATTAAGAGGAATACTGAGGGCGGCTACAGGGCTTTGGGTTTCTAAACGAGCAACTAACGTCTCTAGCGAAGGGTAATTCATGACCCCCTTCACTCCCAAAATGGAGCGTTCAAAGCTAACCTGGACCCGGCGCTCAGAGACAGGGGTCAGTCGGGCTGACACACAAATGACCCCTGCCAAAAAAGGAACACCTTGTAGTTCAAGAATGTTGTAGAGCTTCAGCTCTTGGCCTAGTATGCATTGATAGATGGGGCCTGCTGGCAAGATGGGCAGCTGAGCCAAACCCAATAGATCGGCGCTGGTGGTGTAAATTAACCGCCATAGCCCACTTAGACGTTCCCGTTCAGCTAGTGGCTGTGGTGTTGGATTTTGCACCTCTAATTGAACAACTTTATCCAGAACCAAACTGCGATCCGCTTCTGTGGTGATCACACCGCGATTCGTGCCTGCGATCGCAGCCAGTAATTCTGCTTTGGCCATCATGTCTCAGCTCTCCAGTTTCAACACGACTTATCTGGCTATACTCTCAAGTAGAGCCCCTCGCCATTGTAACCAACCTTCGAGATCAGGTTTGTTCGGTCCCCGGTTGTAGCAGCCATGCTTCAGTTGATACAGGTCGTCTGCAATTGCAGGAGTAGCCTCTCTGCTCTGCGAGAAATTTCCAGCCAATTCCCTGATTCTATGGCCTGCCTTGGGAATAAATAACTAGACAGCCCTACACCAATTGCCCCGGCTGAGATCATCGCTTTAGCATTGTTCAAAGAGACCCCCCCCGTAGGAATAACTGGGATATGACCTAGGGGTCCCTGCAAACCTTGGATATATTGACTCCCGCCCACAGGTTCAACGGGAAAGATTTTCACGCTACTCGCTCCTGCCTGCCAAGCTGTCATAATTTCTGTCGGGGTTAAAGCCCCTGGAATAATGGCAATCTTCTCCACCAAAGCAGCTTGAATAATATCTACATTCACATGGGGACAGAAACAAAACTGAGCCCCAGCTGCGATGGCTGCGTGGAGTTGGCTAGTCGTAACAATAGTTCCTACCCCAATTTGACAGTTAGGCAACTCCTGCCGAAGTTGAGTGACTAGAGTGGCAGCTTGATCACTATTCCAGGCAATTTCAATGAGAGATAAGCCTGCTTGGGCAATCGCTCTAGCCATGTGTAAGCCCAGAGTCAATTCAGGGGCTCGAATCACACCAATGGCTCGGTGATGTCTCACCAGCTCTAACCAACGAGTCTGTACCAACGCAATTAACTACCGCAACCTATCGCTGAGCATAGGCTGCCATCGGCTCTTGGATCCAGCGAATATAAAGATGCTTAAAGGTTGACCGCAGTACCCGAGGCGCACCAAAATCAATGGGCATCAGATTATCTGGCAATCGCCAATCGTCTACCTTGAGATCTTGAGGATGATGCAAGGGAAACTGAATCTCTTCCCAATCTGGACAATAACCTAGGCGGAGGGCAGCAGCCATAGTCGGTACCTGTTCAGGAGCAACTTGTAAAATTTCCAACATGGCCCGGTCCAAGGCAAACACATCATTGGCTGCAGCCAATATTCCCAGGGGTCTGGGATCGCCGCTGCTAGGACCATTGCCTTCGTGAGCAATAATGCCATCCAAAATGGTTAGGTGGGGGGCAAGGGTTCGGGCTGTTTCCACGAGCATTTCCCCAAATCGATGAACATCTTTGCCCGCCTCCATGTGCCACCAAGCCTTCATCTTGCCTGGAACACAACCGAATAAATTCTTCACCCCTAAGGTCATCGTTAATTGCACATGGGACTTTACCTTCGGAAGATTGATCACCACATCAGCTTCCATAGCTTCTTTAGCCAGTCGTAGATGGTCAAAGACGTTGCTCTCGGTTGGATAACGGCTTCCGTGTAATTCTACAATGGGCAGATTTAGGGCTTTCAACATGGGAGCATAGCCGTTGGCTTCAGCGACTCCTTGAGCACTGCCAAAGGCGGGGCTATCGCCAATAAAGGGTTGTCCACCGGCGGCAATGACCTGCTTAGCGACCGCCGCCACTACTTCTGGTCGAGTCGTGCATTCGTTTTGGGGACGGCCTCCCGTCAGCAAATTGGGTTTGAGCAACACGCGATCGCCTGGTTTAACAAATGCCTCCATTCCTCCCAAAGGGACCAGTACCGCTTCAAGAGCAGCCTTTAATTTCATCTGCTCGTAACTATGGGCTGGCATCAAACTGACAGAAGCACTCATAACAATGACTCAATCAAAACAACAGCAACTACTCACTCATTAACTAGAGACCTCAGGAGCTGACTCATCAGCAGTACCAGAATCATTAGGCATATTGTCGTTAGGAGAAGAGTCTGGAGAGTCTGTCTTTGAAGCCTCATCAGCCTGTCTACGCTTGCGCTGAGCTTCTAGCATATCTTCCATCGCCTGACGAACTTGGGCAATCTTATCCAAATTGCCCCGATAGATTTCTAAATCTTTTTGCAGCTTACTTTCAGAGATATTGAGCACAGTACAAATATTGGGGAGAAATTCCGCTAAAGATTCCTCGTCTTGAGTAATATTGCCTTCGCTTAATTCCAGCAGGGTAAACAAACCAATCGCGAAAAGTCGACTGTATTTGAACTTAGAATTTTGGGCAATATTGCGCAGCTGCCATTGCAACTCATCGCCACCAGAATTTGCAGATTGGGTAATCCACTCCAACATCTCCTGCGCAGATTTAGACTGGGCCAACTCTTGCAATCGCTGGCTATCTTTGCGCATGTGGACTGGGTCCACATCTTGGGCCTGACAAATGGCGCTAAAGATCTTTTCCTTATCCTTCTCAGGTTGATACCCATCCATAAATCGATCAAAGGAGGTAACAACACCTAAGGCAAAAATAGGATCGTAACGAAAACCTTCATTAACCTGCAGCAGGTGCATTTCCACCATCAACTCTTCCACCACCCTTCGGTAAACTGAGTTAACAGGACGGGTATAGATAGAATAGAAAGCTCGCTTAGTATCAGAAACAGTACGCAGGTTATTCACAATTAGGGAGAGAGAAAAGACTACAATTATTATCACAGCTAAGGGGATGGGTTACTAGCTGAGAAGAGTAAAGCGGTGAGAGGACGATGCATTCAGTTTGGACAACAGCAGTGATGGTTAACCTCTAGATTGGCTTGAGAATCGAGGTATACACAGATCCAAACCTTAGTTGCCATTTATAGGAGTTGTCGTCTGTTAGGGTAACAGATACCTGACCATTAAATGATTATCCTTCGGTAGGAACAAACCTTAAGTTTGAAATTCCAAAACTCTATCCCTCCTACTGATGATATTTCAAGAGCCGCGATATTTCACAACCTGTAATGGGTAGGATAAATATAGGTGCAAGCAGCAAAACTAGGGTAGAAATTTGTGGTGGACGTTGATCAAACAAAGATTCTGAAGCTCGCTCAACAAGGGAATCAACAAGCAATTGCAGTCATTCTCAATCGCCACCTGATGCCCAAAGGGGCTCACATTAAAGTTAAGCACAAGGAGAATTGCTTACAAATCCTTTTGCATACTCCCCAAAAGGCCCAACAATCGACATTGATTCAAATGCTACGAGATCAATTGTTGATGTTGCACCCCTCAGGATTTGCCACTGTCAAAATATACAATCCTCATCCTGGGAAAAAGACAGCTAGCTTAATTCACGAATTTAGCCTCAGCACACCCACATCCTCTAACCAGTCGAGTCAATCCCCTCGACCCAGTGCCGCCCCTAGGAGTAGTTCAGCTTCCCAAGAACGCTCCTGCCAACGGTCTTCTGTCGCAGAAGTATTACTACACATGAGTAGTTTGGAAGATCTGAAGGTTTTGAAGAATCATCCCTTCTTTACGGGGCAATGTCCTCAGTGTGGCAGTCCCTATCTGCAACAAGATCCTCCCCCTGTGTATTGGGATTGCCAAGAATGTGGATGGGAGGACGACCCTAGTAAACTGATTCCCACCGCAAGTATTAATACGTCTAGCCAAAAGAACTTTGCCGACAGTAAAAAATTGGGGAACTACCTGATGGAAGCTGGGTTATTAACATCGGCCCAAATTGAAGTAGCACTCGCTGATCAGCAAATCACAGGGATGCGCTTAGGAGAAGTTTTGGTTCGCAGGGGCTGGGTTAAAGAAGAAACCATTGAATATCTGATGCAAAAGGTCATCCTACCGGAGCGGACATCTTCTCAAGATCAATCTTCTTCTTTTGTGGAACTCAGCCGCAAACTGTTGAAGACTTTGATGAATCAAGCTGGACCTGTTGCCAACAATGGAGACATCAAATCAGACAACGTTCCTGCCCAGCCTACGCCTGCAAAACTTGATCGTCCTGTTGCCAGCGAACGGGCAACGTTGGTGTTACCGGATGCAGATGTCAGTGACTATCTTGACGATTTTTCATCCACGAGCTAGGCCCGGCCAGGCCAATCATCATCACACACAAAAGTGTTAAGAGGCTAGCGCCACCTCAACCAGCTGCTGCAACTCGCCTTGTTGGTAAAGCTCAATCATGACATCGGAACCACCCACAAATTCTCCATTGATATAGACTTGGGGAATCGTTGGCCAATTTGAGTACTCTTTGATGCCCTGACGAATCTCATAGTCTTCTAAAACATCTACAGTTTCGTAGGGGACGCCAAGACTATTGAGGATTTGGACAGTGTTATTGGAAAATCCACATTGGGGCATTAATTTTGTGCCCTTCATGAAAACTAGAATTTTGTTGGTTTGAACTAAATTATCAATCCGTTCTTTTTGTTCGGGTGTCATAGCAAATGCAATCCTAAGAATTTATGTGAGGAAGAGACAAACCACTCATCGATGCAAGTATGGGGGTGGGTATTTAGGACGGAGAATTCGCAACAGGATTTACTTGCTGTGTTTGCCATTGATCAGGCGTAAAGGTTTTTAAGGCTAAGGCATGCAATTGCTCAGTTGCCATCGCCTGGTTAACGGAACCATAGACCAATTGATGTTGTTGAACTAGGCTTTTTCCCTCAAATTCGGCAGAAACAATGGTTGCTTGATAATGATCTCCACCTCCTGTTAGATCCTGGACAAAAACTTTTGCTCCAGGCAAACCAGATTGAATCAAGGCGGTAAGGTCGTCCGGTTGAATCATCTCGCTTTCCGATGAATATGAGAACTCAACTAGTTTAACTTTAAATAAAGGTTGAACAGGGCCTTAGCTTGAATCCCCTGCTAATAAGCGTGTGCAGGTCTAGTTTGGACTTTCTGGCAGCACAGATCCAGGTGGGGAAGACTCTGCTGGAGATGCGGGAGGAGCCCCAGGGTTAGCTGGGGCTTCAGGTACTGCTGGGGGTGCTTCCGATTCTGTAGGCGCAGCGGGTGTCTCAGGAGCTGGTTCAGGTTGGGCACCAGGCGATCGCGGATAGGGAACATCCGAAAACCCAAGTTCAACTAGTTGCTGATAAGATTTCTTGCCTAAATCCCTGGATGGGCTTTGACTACGAATAATTTCAATTAACAAGGGAATAGCTTTTTCAGGCTTATTCTGAGCCCGATATACTAAAGCGAGCTGGTAGGTTGATTGATCGCGAAGTTCTGCTGTTTCTAAAGCTTTGCGTCGGTGACCTTCGGAAACGCGGCGGTCAACCCCTAGAAAACTAGACGTTAATGTTGAGTAGAAATTAGAGAGCTGATTCATGATTTGGCGGGCATCCTTGAGTTTGTTAGCGGCCAAATCAAAATTCTGAGAGCCGTAGGCGCTCTCAGCTTCAGACATCAAACGTTTTCCTGCCGGAATGCTAAATAAGCCGCCGGTGATGGTGGGGCTCAGTACTTCAACGTTGTCAAGATCGGTGGATTGCCCAGGACCGGAACCATCTAAATCCCCTGCTTTCTGAGCTTGGACTGATACGGGCAAGAAAGAAAGTAGAGAGAGAGAGGTCACCAATACGGCTGTATATCGGTTGCCTGAGATGAATGTGCGAGAGGGTTGCATAGACACTTATTCAATAAACTCTGTAACGACTCTGATGTATTCAGTTCAGGTTTTGGCTATCTTATCATTTGCCGTCATAGCTATGATCAGATGCGTCATCCTGCACTTGCTACCTGTTTGACGATCCATTTCTACCGCATTGTTCCATCCCCTAGACAACAAGAATCTCTATCAAAAAACATCAGAACTTGCATTTATGGTAATTTTTACTATAATTAAAGCAAGCCTCTTTGAACGTCAACATGAATCAGATTGCTCTATTTGGAACCAGTGCTGACCCACCCACGGTGGGACATCAATCGATCATTGAATGGCTGGCAGAATCGTACGATTATGTCGCAGTATGGGCGTCGGATAATCCCTTTAAAAATCACCAGTCTGCGCTGGCTAGCCGTCAACAAATGCTAGGGTTGCTGGTTCAGGATTCGCAGCAACGATATGGTCATGTGGGTCTTCATGCTGACCTGAGTGATACCAAAACTCTCTTGACTGTGCAGCGGGCTCAGCGTCTTTGGCCCCAAACGGAACTGACGCTGGTGGTAGGATCCGATGTCGTACCCACCTTGTGTCACTGGTATAGCATCGAACATCTCTTGCAACAGGTGCAATTATTGATCCTGCGCCGACCCAATACCCCACTCAACCCTGCAGATTTAAATGAATTACAAGCCTTGGGGGCTAGGTCTGCGATCGCAAACTTCCAAGGCCCCTCTGTCTCTTCTAGCCACTACCGCCATACCGGGGATAGTCAGGATGTCCCTCCTGTCATTGCCGCTTATATTCAACATCATCATCTGTACTCATGGAACGCTCCCACCCCTCATGTCGACCAGCAGCTGCAATCTCTACTCTTGATCACCCCACCCCCGTCCTAGCTGAATTTAAGGTGGGGGTAGATAATGTTATTTTTTCTGTCGATACGGCTCAGCATCGGTTGCTAGTCTTGCTTGTCAGACGCCATCATTCTCCTTTTGCTGGGGATTGGGCGTTGCCGGGAACCCTGGTTCGCCAAGGTGAATCCTTGGAGGCGGCCGCCTATCGGATCTTGGCCGAAAAATTGCGCGTGGAGAACCTCTATCTAGAGCAGTTATACAGCTTTGGGGGTCCCTATCGAGATCCACGGGAAGTATCCAATCGTTTTGGCGGACGCTATTTATCGGTCAGTTATTTTGCCCTGGTGCGGTATGAAGATGCCATGTTGATCGTGGATAAAGGCTATGAGATCGGTTGGCATCCCTTGGAAACATTGCCTAATTTGGCCTTTGATCATCAGGATATTCTCAACTACGGTCACCGACGGCTATGTAGCAAATTAGAGTATAGTCCTATTGCCTTTGAGGTTTTGCCGGAGAGCTTTACCTTGGCGGATTTATATCAGCTTTACAGTACAGTCTTGGGTGAGAATTTTACCGATTACTCCAATTTTCGATCGCGGCTCTTGAAATTAGGTTTCTTGACCGATACGGGTGAGAAAATTTGTCGAGGCGCGGGTCGTCCCGCTAGTTTGTATCGGTTTGATGTTGAGGCGTTCGCCCCTTTTCGAGATAAACCTCTAGTGTTTGTGTAGGTCCGAGTCATGAAAATTGCGATCGCCCAGTTGAACCCGACCGTTGGTGATCTCGTCGCCAATGCCACTGCGATTCAAGCTATGGCAGAACAAGCCGTGCAGGCAGGGGCAACACTACTGCTGACACCTGAACTTTCTCTGTGTGGTTATCCCCCAAGAGATTTGTTGCTTGATCCCAGCTTTGTAGATGACTCAGAGAGGGTGTTGCAGCAGCTCGCCAGGAGCTTACCCGCTCAACTGCAGGTATTGGTAGGCACTGTTACCCCCAATCAGGATCATTCTGGGGGGGGTAAACCTTTGTTTAACAGCATCGTTCAACTTCATGACGGCCAGGTTCAACAGCGCTTTCACAAGCATTTGCTGCCCACCTACGATGTTTTCGATGAAGATCGCTATTTTGCAGCGGGTAATCAGCCCAATATCCTAGACCTAAAAGCAGGCAGGATTGGAGTGACCATTTGTGAGGATCTGTGGAACAACTCCGAGTTTTGGGGCACATCAGCCTATGCAGTCGATCCGGTCGCTGAACTGATCAGCTACGACGTTGATCTGATCGTTAATCTTTCGGCCTCCCCGTTTTGCGTGGGCAAACAAGAACTGCGTGAAGCCATGCTGCGCCATCATGCCCAGAAATATCACTGTCCCCTGATCTATGCCAATCAGGTGGGTGGGAATGATGATCTTATCTTTGATGGCCGCAGTGTGGCGGTGAACCGTCAGGGAGAATTTATCGGTCGAGCCAAAGCCTTTGCTCCTGATTTATTGCTTTTTACCTACGAAGCCCACGATTTGCTCCCGAGTCGGCTGGAACGTCCTGTTACCGATGCTAATGCCGAAATTTGGTCAGCCTTAGTCTTGGGCCTGCGAGACTATGCCCAAAAATGTGGGTTTAGCCAAGCTGTGTTGGGGTTAAGTGGGGGAATTGACTCGTCCTTGGTAGCGGCGATCGCAACCGCAGCCCTGGGACCTGAGAATGTGCTGGGGGTGTTGATGCCTTCTCCTTACAGTTCCGATCACTCGATTAAAGATGCAGAAGATTTGGCACAAAACTTGGGGATAGCCACGACTCAGTTGGCGATCGCAGCAGCGATGCAAACCTATGACACGATCCTAGCCCCCGTTTTTGCAGGCACGGAACCGGGTATCGCGGAAGAAAACATTCAAGCTCGAATTCGAGGCAATTTGCTGATGGCGATCGCTAACAAATTTGGTCGACTGCTCATTTCTACTGGGAATAAATCTGAGATGGCAGTAGGCTATTGCACCCTCTACGGCGATATGAATGGGGGCCTAGCAGCCATTGCCGATGTTCCCAAAACTAGAGTGTATGCCTTGTGCCACTGGCTAAATACCAAAAGCCCTCCTGAACTAGGAGGGAGAGCAATGATTATCCCTGAATCTGTCTTGACCAAGCTCCCTAGTGCTGAACTCAAACCCGGACAAATCGATCAAGACTCCCTACCGCCTTATGAGGTTTTGGATGACATCCTCTATCGTTACGTTGATAACCACGAATCCAGTCAGCAAATCATTGAGGCTGGTCATGCCGCTGATAGTGTTCACCGGATTATGCAGATGGTGAAACGGGCTGAATTTAAGCGCCGTCAAGCGCCCCCCGGCCTCAAGATCACAGATCGGGCTTTTGGTACGGGTTGGCGAATGCCTATTGCTGCCCGACACACAACACATTTTGAAAACAATCATTTTGCATCAGTCGACACATAACTTGTTTTCTATGATTGAGAAGTCATCCATCGTCAAAGCTGCCGCATGATAGGCTGCTGAGTTACCTATTAACCGATTCCAGCTACGACCAATGCTGTATTAGCTGCATTACTAAAAGGTAAAAAATGATGAATTGCTGTATTCAATAAGGTTAGTAAAATAGCACCTAAGATAGGGTCTAATATTTTATTGGTGAGCTTGAACCCAGGTACCAGAGCTGCTGCAAGGGCAAAAATAATCACATTGATCACAAAGTGAATTGGACCTGCGATTAAAAGATCAGTGACCTTTGGACCCAAACCTATTAACCACATGAAAGGTGCAACTAATGCATTTAAGATGCCAAAAACTAAGGCTGAAAATACAGCTTTGCCAAAGCTATCAATTTCAACGCCAATAATTGGCAATTTGGAAATAATAAACAGACTAATGCTGGTGATAAGCAGTTTCAGCAGAAGTCCCAAGATGGTGTTGATACCCCATGCTAATGGAATCACTTGTCTATCCTCCTCGGATTACAGTATTGGTTGATGACTAACAGATTGCAGTCACTTATAGCTAAGTCCCCCTGTAGATTGCTCCACATTACCAGTGACTATCGTTTGAGTTCAGAGTCCTAACATTCCTACCGTATTATTTGCTACTAAACCTCAAAATATTTAGATTTATTTATATAAATAAGTAATATTGAGTTATATTTTTGGACATCGAAGATGCCCCGCAGAACATCAGCACTAGCTACCAGAACCGCGAAAGCGAACAGCTCTAGATAGTACTATCTAGAGCTGTTCGCTTTGATTTCAACAGGTTGCAAAGACTAACGTAGTTTTAAATTGATGCAGTCTTGAGCAGAAACGTGCTTCCCTCTCCAATTAGGGGGTAGCAGGATTAGCCGGAGGGCTAGGAGATAAGCCTGGTAAACCCGGTATAGGTTGCCCAGGTGAAGATTGTCCCGGTAAAGGCGAAAGCGGCTGTTGATTGGGTGCAGTAGGTTGATCAGGCTCTACAGGTTGATTGGGCGTAGCAGGGAGGGTTTCCGAATTAGGATCATCTACTGAAGGAACAGGCAATAGGTCGTCAGGGGCTTGTCCTGGGATCTGATCTGGACCTTGCTCAGGTGGCGCTACCGGATTACCTTGAGTGGTTTCCAATGCCACCCGTTCTCCCCCAACAGACCGGAGTAAATCGAGAACGGTAACGACTTGGTCATAGGTAGCTCCGCCATCGGCCTTGAGGATGACAACGCCCTGGGGGTTGAGTTGTAGATATCGTTGAACTAGCTGCGCCAGTTGGGTTTGATTAACGGGTTGATCATTAGCCAATAACTCCCCTAAAATCCCGACTTGCACCCTAAATTTGCTGTTGAATTGCGGCGTACCCGATTTGGCGACGGGTAAATTGAGATTAATTCCTTCTGGTCTGCTCAAACCCACCGTACCCAAAATAAAGACCGCTAGCAGGCAAAAAACCACATCTAGCAAGGGAATCAGTTCGACTTGAATATCCGGGTCTTCTGAGTCTAAAAAAGTTTTCATACAAAAGTAAGCGGTTGACCAATGGGCAAGGGCAATAACAATTAATAGTCTTTGAGATCGGGTGGATTATCTTGAGGCGTGAGGATGGGCCGAGATTCCGTCTGTTGGCTTTTTAGCCAAAACTGTCGATAGATCAGCTCTAGTTCGTTGCCTGTCCGTCGAAACATACGAGCTTGATTAAAAACCAGACCTTGAAAAAGGCGATAAAACGTCAGGGAAACAATTGCGATCGCCAGCCCTACCAACGTACTGGTTAAGGCTTGATCAATGCCTAGAGCGGGGTTTCCCACAATCTGGCCAAATTCTTCAAAGTCCAATTTACCCAAAGAATTTTGTAGACCTAAGATAGTTCCAAACAACCCCAGCAAAGGAGATAAGGCAATCACAGCTTCCAATATTTTGCTGCCCTTTCTCATGGCTGTCAGCTCTTCATCGGCAGAGGCTTCCAAGGCTAACCGAAAAATTTCAGGTTCCTGGTTTGCAAGCCGCAGGGGTGTAAATAGAAATCGGCCAATGGGCTGATTACTGAATTGTCTAGCAAGATGGGTGGCTTCGTCCCAATCTCGGCGGGCCGCCTCAATAATTTGCCTAGCTGTTTTTTTCTCTCCTTTGAGCAGGGTACTCCAAAACCACAAACGCTCAAAAACGGTGGCAATTGCCAATATGGAAAGTACGAGTAGAGGCCATATTGTGGGTCCTCCCTTTTGAAATAGCTCAATGATAGTCACGGCGTTCCTTTGCCCAATCTTACGTAGAAATCAATGATATCCGCAGGTTTATGTTGGTTTCTCTTTCACCATGATGAAGTATAAGGTATAGCACGGCTTATTTATTTGTGGAATAAATCTAGTCTGTGCTCAATCTTAGGTCAGTGCGCTTTGTCTAAGAATTAACTTAAGCATAGTTGAACAAATTGCCAAGAATAGCTGAGTTTGACTTAACACGACTTTATCTAAGCATGCTGCATTGTAAATAATATGCATCATGCCCTAAGCAAGATTATTACCGAACTTTATAGAGAATGGCGTCTTGCAGAAGACATGATCGTGCTAGGTCTTAATCAAGGGATGGGCATACTCAAAGTAGTTTTTAATGTCAGAAACTAGATTGTTGACTGCGAGCAGGGAGAACACAAACAATGTGAAGGAAGTTGCGAATCGTGATGATTGAAGCCCCAATTCTATACATTTATTTGGTCTAAAGGACTCTCTATACATCTATGCAATATCCACTAACATTAAAATTCAAGTTTTTTGCCCTCGCCCCTCAGCTTTTTGTAACTGATAACACGGGTAGTCTTGTCTTTTATGTCAAGCAAAAGTTATTCAAGCTCAGAGAGCAAATTACGGTTTGTGCAGATGAAGCCCAGACCCAGCCGCTCTATAACATCAATGCTGATCGTATTATCGATTTTTCGGCACGATATCATTTTCGCGATCGCACGGGCCGGGAACTCGGATCCGTCAAGCGCAGGGGAATGAAGTCGATCTGGAAAGCTCATTACGAGATTGCCACAGGGCAAGCTGATACCTTAGCCCTAGAGATCCATGAACAGAATCCCTGGGTGAAAATCATGGATGCACTATTTGCTGAAATTCCGATTATTGGCCTATTTACAGGCTATGTCTTCAACCCCACCTATTTAGTGACTCGCCCCAATGGCAATGTGGTCATGCAGTTTAGCAAGGTGCCTGCGTTCCTATCGCGGATTTTTACGATCAAACAGGTAGACCAAATGACTGAAGATGAGCAACAGCTTGCTGTTTTGAGCCTGCTCATGATGATTTTGCTGGAACGAAATCGAGGCTAACCCAGCTTTTTATTTTTGTAACGTCTGCATATTTCTCAGATTTTCTCCAGACAGTAAAGAGGAGTTAATCCTAGTGATCTATCGCCCCTTTTTTAACAGGGTGATGATGAGGTTAATGCTATGCAAATTCAGGCTGATACATCCTGAACTGCATGGGGATATTGATTAAAGATGCGTGGGTTGATTTGATGCACTCTGCTTTTTGAGGTATCCACTGATGCAACTTATCTAAGGAGAAAAAATGGCGTTATCTAAAGAACAAAAACAAAAAGTCTCCCAACAGTTGGGGGATGCGATCGCAAAAATTTCCCAGGAATTCCCAGAAGCACAGGAGGAACTGAAAGCAGCGGGTGGGTTTATTTGGTGCAAGCCTTGCCCCTATGGTGGTTCTGGCGGATGTTGGGCGTACAGAGGTGATTGTTAATCCTGCATTTAGTTTCCTCTATTGAGCCAAGAGCAAACCGCTCGTTAGGCCGCTCTTTCTTAGAGTCTATCTACTACTATTTCTAAGTCTATACATGCTGCTTCCTAGAATATAGGAAGCAGCTTCATTGTTTTATTGCTACTTCTAAAAATAGCGCTTGTATCGTGGGAAATAACTGCCTGACATGCTACTAATGGTTGTACTGCTACCTATTTTAGAATTTGCACTGTCTCTCACACTTTGACCAAACCTTACTGGGGTCGGTCGCGCTATCGAGCCTTGTTCAGCTAGTTTCTTTGCCGCCGATTGCTACTGCCCAAGTACCCGTTGCGACAGACGATACAACCGCAACCCAAGTGACTTCCAGCGACAACCGCAACTTTACGGTTCAGGAAGGGACGCTGAGGGGAGGCAGCCTTTTTCATAGTTTTCAGACTTTTTCGGTGCCGACGGGAGGGTCCGTTCAGTTTGACAATCGCCCAGTGACTCATATTTTCGCGCGGGTGACGGGATCATCTATTTCTAATATTGATGGGCTCATCGGAGCCAATGGTAATGCCAATCTAATCCTGATTAATCCTCAAGGCATTCAGTTTGGTCCGAATGCCTCTCTACAGATAGGTGGATCATTTTTAGGCAGTACGGCTGATGCGATTGTCTTTCGCGATCAACAGCAGTTCAGTGCCGTATCTCCTCAATCTGCACCCATACTGACCATCTCGACGCCGATAGGGTTACAGTTTGGCCCGTCTCCAAATCCCATTGAGGTCAAAGGCTTGATAGCAGAGCCAGGGTTGAGTGTGAAACCCCAGCGTACTCTTGCCTTGGTCGGCGGAGAGGTCACGATCGACAATAGTCTTTTGACGGCCGTTAATGGCCAAGTTGAGATTGCGAGTATTGCCAGCGAAGGTAGGGTTAGTCTCACCACCAGACCAGACTCGAAAGGTTGGCGGTTTGGATATAATCATGTGTCCAATTTTGGGAATATTCAACTTTTAGGGAATAACATTCTCGAACTTCCAGTTCTAGGTTCGTTCAAGCAGGGATCGTCTATTGTCACGTCATTTTCAGAAGATGATGTGAGCGGTGATATTCATCTATGGGGCCAAAATATTCAAATCAGGGGGGGGTCCCAACTGCAAGCGGCCAATCCGGGACCGCAGGCAGGGGGACGTATTCTTCTCAATGCAACTGAATCTGTAGAAGTTGTCGATAGGCCAATACCAGGGGCTAGATCGTTACCCAGTGGTCTGTTTACTGCCACGGTTGGCAGGGGACCGGCCGGGAATATCACCATTAATGCCCGGAACTTGAAAGTATCAGGTGAAACGGTTCTGCTGACAGCAAGTGCATCGGCTCAGTTCGTCAATGGTACATTCATGGCAGCAACGGGAACAGCTGGCGATATTCAGCTTAATATTGCCGATACGATTACGGTCTCAGATGGTGCTGCGATTGGATCTTCTAGTGCCGAGGGCTTGGGGACAGCGGGGCATATCGAGCTGAATACCCGTGTTCTAAATGTTGTTCGAGGCGGGCGGATCGAATCGTTTACCACCAGTCCCAATCCAGCAGGAGAAATTCGGGTCAATGCCTCTGAATTAGTCTCGATTGCAGGTTCTTTGAAGGAGCGAGGCCTATCCAGTAGCTTATTGACTGTGTCCCAAGCAGGGTCAACGGGCAGGGGTGGACCTATCACCATCAACACCGATCGCTTACAGGTAACAAAGGGCGGGGTGGTGTCTGCCCAAACTAAAAGTACTGCCGATGCAGGCGCCATCACGATTGATGCCAATCAGGTGCGGTTGTTAGATGGGGGCCAACTGATCAGTACCACTTCTAGTCGAGGGGCTGCGGGCCAGGTTCAACTGACGGTTCGAGATCGACTTACTATTTCTGGACGTGATTCAACTTTTGCCACCCGCTTGCAGCAAGTCGAGGCATTGCAGAATGAGTTATTCTCTCCATTTATAATCATTCCTGTGGGCGTGAGTGCTGAGAGTGGAATTATCACGAGTGCGCTGGCCGATGCGACGGGACCGGGCGGCCCTATCGATATTAGTACAGACCAATTGCAAGTGTCCCGCCTGGGTAAGATTTCATCTTCTACAGCTGGACCGGGCAAGGCAGGCAAAATTGATATTACAGCGTTGCATGAGATTAGCCTCACCAATCCTGGGAGTGGGGTGTTTGCTAACACAACGAGTACTGGGCCAGGGGGAACGATTTCGTTTGCAACCCCCAATTTTTCGGTCAACGACGGGGCCGTTGTGGATGTGCGCACATCTGGGGATGGGCCTGGCGGCAATATTGTGGTGCAGGCAGATCGGTTCACGGCTCGCCAAGGGGGGCATTTGGTCTCGACGACGTCGGATCAAGGACGGGCTGGAGATATCACCCTCAATGTGCGAGACGATATTACGCTAACGGGGGCTAGAAGTGGATTGTTTGCGAATACGACCCCGACGTCTATAGGGGCGGCAGGTAGTATTTTTATCGACCCGATTCAGGTGTTGATTGCTGACGGTGCTACGGTATCTGTGAATAGCCAAGGCGCTGGCAGGGGGGGCGATATTCGGTTGCAGGGGCGCAATTTAACCTTGAGCCGAGGCCGAATTACGGCTGAAGCTAAGGTGGCCCGAGCGGGAGATATTCAGATTGATATTGATGACTTGTTGCTGTTGCGAAAAGGCAGTTTGGTTTCAACGACAGCGGGGAGCAATGCGACGGGGGGCAATATTGATATCGATGCAACTTTGATTGTGGCTTTCCCGCAGGAAAATAGTGATATTACGGCCAATGCCCTCGATGGATCGGGTGGAAAAATAACGATTACTACGAGCGGACTTTTTGGGCTACGGGTTGAGGATGAGCTGACGGATTCTAGTGATATTACGGCTTTTTCCCAAAATAATCCCCAATTGGATGGGATTGTGCAAATCAAAACGCCAGGGGTAGATCCTAGCGATAATTTGTCCGAGCAGCCGGAGGTGGTGGAACCGCCTGCTGAGGTGGCTCGGGGGTGTAAGGCACAGGTGACGAAGAGTAGTTTTGTGTATAAGGGCCGAGGGGGGGTACCCCAAAATCCGGCTGCTTCTATGGGAGGAGATGCGATTTGGCGGGATCTGCGTCCGCTGCGAGTGCAGGTAACTAGTCAACCGCTGGGCAAATCCTCTCCTCCATCCACGGCTACAGAAACTTCGGCTTCCCAAGAAATAAGGGTGGAGGCGAAAGGTTGGCGACGATTATCGGATGACAAGGTAATGCTGGTAGCTCAAGCGGTAAGTCATAGTAGTTTGCCTCCTGTTGCTTCCTGTTAGCTTGTATTCCTTTGCCAACATAGGCTTACAGTACTTCGAAAGAGAAAACTAAAAGTGCTGTGATTTAAATTAAAAACTTATGTGAATCTCTGCATAATTACCAATTATTGCTCTGATGAGTAAATAATTCGGATGTTTTATTTCAAAGAGATAACGTTATTCTATTATGGCAATTCGTTGCCTTCTATACTGTTTGCAATTGAGATAGCTCGCATTGATATTTCCCTAGAGGTTGATGAATTTGCAACTTAAAAGATTTCCTAAAATAAAATCTACCGCTTGACCTTTGCTGAACTTTTTTCTCTAATAAACAGATTTTATCTTTAGCGAAAAGCAATTAATGAGAAAAATGATCTTCATGTTAATCAATGTACTAAGTGTAATCACTGATTTAGCAATCAACTAGCATGTACATAATCTAATAAATCATTCAATAGTTTACTATGCTTAATACGATAGAAAATCACGATATCTTGCAAGTGTTAATAACTGTGTTAGTAGATAACTGAAAGATAGCTATCAATAGAAATTAAGCATAATTCTTGTTTATATATAAATTAAGGTTGGTAAAGGAAGAAATCATGTCTACAGACGAACTACTGCAAGAAGAAACAGATATTAATAATCAGGTAACAATTACCAGGAATCTTGTTCAGGCAATCTTGATTTTAGTAGGTGAAAATCTAGAACTAAAAGTATTAAAAAAATTCAGTGAAGGTAAAGCAAGTGTAGTGTATGGAATAGTTCAAGCAATTGGTGAAAATTTTGAACAAGTTAGTGTTAGAACAACTTATTCAGGAATTGTAACCTTTATTCAAGATTCTTCGGCATGCAAACCACCAAAAGATTCCATTTCTATCTTAAATCTGGAAAATATGCCCAGCGAAGTACCCGTTAATAATTTGAATACTTCTGATGAACGCAAGAAATTAATTAGAGATGCTTTTAATTCTGAACAGACGCTTGCCTTATTCATTGATTTTGAAGCTAAATCAATCCTTTATACTAAGATTTTATTGAATCCTGGATTGCACCCTTATGATAATTTAGCTAGTAATAAACGAGCTCTTCAAGCAGTTAAAAAATGTGCCTGGTGGGATCTCCCATGTCAACAATCACAGTGATTACTGTTTTTTCATCACTCTAGGCAGATAATGAAAGACATACACTCTAAAAACTATATTGCATAACCATTATAGAGATCACAGAAACTTTAGAAGCCTTTTTTATCTTATTTTGCAAAATCTTTGAAATATAAGGCTTTCAGATTATTTTCCTCCTAGAGTGATGGAAGAGCGGTAAAATCTGTTTGAAACTACATTTAGTAACTTGTTGAAACGTTGCCAAATCTCTTGTGAAACTGAAGGCTGAGTTGAGAATACTCAGGTAAATTGGCATTCTGCTGACACATTACAATTAGAAGATAAATCATCGATAATGAGTTAAGTTAGTCATATTTTATTATCCGAAAACAAGAAAATAGTCAATAATTCGTGATGGATTAGGATCTGAGGATATATATTGATTCCACTTTTGAAAACATGAAGAGATAAGAACATCAATAGTAAACTAATACAATTTAATTACATAAAAGATATACTATCACTAAAAAGATCTTAGATATTTTTGGTGCAAGAGTTTCTGTAAAACAATATTTATCAAGAATATAATTGATCAGCGGCACAAAATATATCTCGAAGTTTACTAATTACAAAAAATCTCTTCAAACGGAGCTAGAAAGATTTTTTTGTAACACTAAAGGTTTTAAGCACTCAATAATTTTGACTTTAATTTTGAATTTTCTAGTAGTAATCTGAAATAGCTTTATACCTAAAAAAGCAAATACTTTAGTCGTTATATAGTGTAAATTTATATTGATTCATAGAGTGAAATATTTTAAATTACAGTTAATAAATATTTTCACTATAAAATCTACAGAATAGATATTGAACAAAGAGCGAATTTTTCCATGAAGTATTCTATCTGTATAATTAATGGATTTATTCTTATTTTTTTGATAAGAGTAATACCAACCAAGGCTCAGATCGTTCCAGATGAATCCCTCCCTAAAAATTCTAGTGTTCGACAAAAAAATAGTGTGTTCGAAATTGACGGAGGTACTCGTAAAGGACAAAATTTATTTCATAGCTTCAATAAATTTTCTATTCCTAAAAATAGTAAAGCTCATTTTAAAAATGCTGCAACGGTTGATTTCATCTTTAGTCGAGTAACTGGCTCATCAGTGTCTAATATTGATGGCATTATTCGAGCAAATTCTGCTGCGGATTTATTTTTTATTAATCCTAATGGAATTGTTTTTGGTCCTAATGCTGCCCTGCAATTAGGTGGTTCGTTTATAGCAAGTACAGCTACTAGTATGGTGTTTAAGGATGGCACACAATTTAGTACTGTCCTTCACCAAACGGATCCTGTATTAACAATCAGCACTCCAGTTGGCATGCGTTTTGGAAGAACAGTTGGTAATATTATCAATCGTTCTCAAGCACCCCTAATATTTAACGAGCAGCCAATACTAGATCAGCAAGGAATTCCTGTGCCTGGAGGTTTACAAGTATTACCGAAAAATACTTTAGCTCTTATTGGGGGCAATATCTCATTTGACAACGGTCGATTAACAGCTCCCTCAGGAAGGGTTGAGTTAGGAAGTGTTTCGAGCCTCAACCAAGTTGACCTGGATTTAAATATTAGCGGCTGGGATATTAGATATGGCAGAGTAGGGAGTTTTAAGAATATTACGTTTGCTAATGTTAGCTTTGTTAATGCTAACGATATTGGTCAAAACCCTGGTGCGATTGAAATTATTAGTAAGGACGTAGATCTATTTGATAGATCAGGTCTATTTACGTCTAATTTTGGCTCTTCTAGAGGAGGTTTCATCACAATTAATACTGAGAAACTTAAAGTTCGTAATGGATCCACAATTATTTCTACGGCGAATAATGAAGGCAATGCAGGGGGTGTCAACATTATTGCTTCAGAGTCAATAAATCTGAGTGGAACTTCTAGTATTGCAAGAAGCCGTATATCTTCTGACACCTTAAGTTCTGGTAATGCTGGAGACGTAGAAATTAGCACAGAAACATTAATTATTACTGGTGGGGCACAAATAACAGCTAATACGTTTTCTACTGGTCAGGGAGGAAGAATTAGGATCAATACTGCTAAGCTAATTAAACTAACTGGCACTGGTAAAACTAATGAAGATCAATTTTCAAGCAGCATACTTACGCGAAGTAGTAGTCTTGGTAACGCTGGCGACATAAAAGTCAGCACAGAAGAATTGTTAGTTGATAATGGTGCAACAATAAGTGTCAGTAGTACAGATTTAGGTAAAACTGGCAATTTAAAAATTATGGCCTCATCCGTGCGTCTGAACAATCAAGGCAAGCTACAAGCTGAATCTACACAAGGTAAAGGTGGGAATATAACACTCGAGTTAGGTAATTTTCTCTTTATGCTTGGGAATAGTGAGATTTCTGCTAAAGCTGGTTCCACCGAAAAACCTGGGGATGGGGGAAACATAACTGTTTTTGCTGACAATGTAGTCGCTGCACCCAATACCAATAGTGATATCTTTGCTAATTCTTTTGGTGGCAAAGGTGGCGCTATCAACATCACTGCTCGACATTCTTTATTTGGATTTCAAGAATCAAATGATCCAAACTTCCGAGATAACATTACAAATGATATAACGGCACAGTCTTCGGTAAATCCTAAGTTAAATGGCCAGGTAAGTATCAATACTGGTGAAATTGATCCGAGTGAGAATCTATCTGATCAACCCGAAGTGATAAAACCTTCACAAGAAATAGCTCAAGGCTGTCGACCCGGCCAAGCCCTCGGCGGTAGCACCTTCACCCACGTCGGTCGCGGCGGCCTCCCCCCCAGCCCCCACGAAACCCAAACCCCAGCCACCGTCTGGCAAGACCTCCGCGCCCACAACCTCCAAACCCCATCCCTCGCCGCCAACAACCCCGCCACATCTTTAACCCCCACCTCACCCCCCAGCATCGTCGAAGCCAAAAGTTGGACCAAAGATGCCCAAGGTCGGATTTATTTAACCGCCAACAATCCTAAACCCGCTCATAGTCCCCAGGCAACAGCAGTGACTTGTTAGAGTCTCTTTAGAGAACGAAAGTGCTTCATTTGATGGATTGACTTCATAAATATCCTCAAAAAGTAAAGTATTCTGGAGATCACCACTGCATACCATCAATAACAGTGAAAAAGGGTAAAGTCATGGCTCTTAAACTGCCACCCCTCAACCGCAGAAGCTTCCGTTGGCTGGGGGTAGCCCTTTGCAGTGCCTGTTTAGTCTTGGCACTCGGACTAGGCCCCAGCCATGCCCAAACAACCCTGCCCACCCCCAAGCAATTGCCGATCAATCACATCATCGCCGCAGTACCTCGCCAACGCCTCGCCAACGCCCCCGATCAACTCTTGCAGCAGGGCAAAACCCTCTACCAAACGGGACAATACGCTGCTGCCGCCACCGCCTGGATCCAAGCCGCCCGCATCTACAAAAACCAAAGACAGCCTCTCAATCAAGCCATCGTCCTCAACCAGTTAACCCTTGCCCAGCAAGAACTAGGACAATGGCAACCCGCCACCGACAGCATCCGCCAGAGCCTAGAGATCATTGGTCCAGCCCCCGCTACCGCTCATCTACCCATCTATGCCCAAGCCCTCAATGCCCAAGGCAGTCTCTACCTGGCCCAAGGCAACCCCAGAAATGCCCTAAAAACTTGGGAAAAAACCACCGACATTTATACGCAAATCGAAGATGAAATTGGTCGAATTGGCAGTTTGATCAATCGGGCTCAGGCCCAGCAAGTGTTGGGACTATACTTACAGTCTCGCAAAACCTTAGAAATCGTCGTAACTGATCTCGATCAGCAAGCCAACCCAGAAATTCGAGCCACAGGATATCGGAGCTTGGGCAACGTTCTCCGCCTCGTGGGTGATCTCAAAGAAGCCGACAAGTATTTAAAGATTAGCTTAGAAAACGCCACCACCCTGGCGTCACCGCAAGAAATCAGCATGACCCAACTGAGCCTAGGCAATACCGCCCGCGCTCGGAAAGCCTATGATGACGCCCTCAGTCATTACCAACAAGCTGCCCAGTCTGCTATCTCCTCTACGCAGGTGCAGGCCCAGCTCAATCTCCTCAGCGTTTTGCTGGAAAAGGAAGACTGGCCGATGGCCCAAAAACTATGGCCGCAATTACAAGCGCAACTCGCCGATCAACCTGCCAGTCGCCGCAGTATTTATAGCCAGGTGAATTTGGTCAAGAGCTTAGTAAAGCTACATCAGCGATCGCCCCAACACTCCCCCGCTATTGCCGATATTGCCAACATTACCGTCCAGGCCGTCCAGCAAGCCGATCAGATCAATGATCAACGGGCCAAAGCCTATGCCCTGGGGAATTTGGGACATTTATACGAACTGGAAAAACAATGGCAAGAAGCCCGCAAGCTGACGGAGCAAGCCCTAATTATTGCCCAAAGTAATAATGCTAGTGAAATCAGCTATCAATGGCAGTGGCAACTGGGCCGCATCCTCAAATCTCAAGCTGACATTGTCCATGCCACCTCCGCCTATAAAGGAGCCTATCAGACCCTCGAACACCTGCGCAAAGACTTAGTGGCCACCAACACGGAAACCCAATTCTCTTTCCGCGATACCGTCGAGCCCGTCTATCGAGAGCTAGTAGACCTACTTCTGCAAGACGGCAATCCTAGTCAGAAAAACCTCAAGCAAGCTCGTGAGGTTATGGAATCCTTGCAACTGACTGAACTGGATAACTTCTTCCGCTCTGCCTGTTTGGATGGGCAAATTATTAGTATCGAAGACATTGATCAGCAGTCAGCGGCGGTTGTGTATCCGATCTTGTTGCGCGATCGCATTGAACTGATCACCAGCTTGCCCCAAAAGCAAGAACTGGTCCATCAAGTCGTCCCTATTCCTCAAGATCAGGTAGAAACCACAGTCACGCAGTTTCGAGACTACATCGAAAAGCCATTCACCACTCCCGAAAGCAAACAACTCGGAGAAACCCTCTACAACTGGTTGATTCAACCCCTGAAAGCAGACTTAGATCAGCGACAGGTGGATACCTTAGTGTTTGTGTTGGATGGTCCCCTGCGGAACCTACCCCTGTCCGCCTTGTACGACGGCCAAAACTATCTGATTCAATCCTATGCGATCGCCTTGGCTCCAGGGATGCAGTTGATCAACACACAACCTTTCCAAGGCCGCGATCTGCAAGTGATTGCCGCAGGCATTAGTGAGGAGCGTCCTCCCTACGCTGCCCTCAAGTTCGTCAAACAAGAACTCCAGAAGATTAGCCAATTAGCGACTAGCGAGGTCCTCCTTGACCAAGGCTTTACGAGTATGACCCTACAGGAGCAGCTTCAGACTCTGCCTTACCCCATCGTCCACTTAGCCACCCACGGCAAATTCAGCTCTGAAGCCGAGAATACCTTTATCTTGGCTTGGGACAAAGAGATTAACGTCAATCAACTGAATGAGCTGCTACGCAGCAGCGAACAAATTCGGCGAGAACCAATAGAACTATTGGTGCTCAGTGCCTGCGAAACCGCGGCAGGAGACAAACGGGCTGCCTTGGGTTTAGCGGGGGTCTCCGTTCAGGCTGGGGCCCGCAGCACCCTGGCTTCTCTATGGAATTTGGACGACGAGTCCACCGCCGCGTTTATCGGCACCTTTTACGATCAGCTGATCCAGCAAAAAGCGACAAAAGCTAAAGCCCTCCAGCAAGCTCAAATTTCGCTATTGGATCGCCCCGACTTTCGCCATCCTGCCCATTGGTCAGCTTTTGTGCTAGTGGGTAACTGGCTTTAGGGGTCTATGCGTTATGACGCCAAAGGTTTACGCGTAAACTTCATACATAAATTTTCAAAAGCTCTGAAAATTTGGCACTCGTCCCCCTCACCCCCTTACCTAAATATTGAAGACTATGCCATAAACTGTTCCACCACCACCCAAGCCCTTAGGATTTCTCCTACTGACCAAGCCTGGGCAAAGCAGCCCCGTGGTACAAAGGGCACCTCCCCATCAAAAACTTCACTCATACTCCCCAAGCCGTGAGCTAATAAGTGATCTGCCATCGGCTCCAGCAAAGACCGAGTCTGTTCTGGATTCTGGTAAACCTGCAGATGAGCCTGAACATAGGGACCTAACAACCAGCCCCAAGTTGTACCTTGGTGATACACACCATCGCGCTGGAGTTGGTCGCCACCATAATGTCCTTGATAGTTGGAATGTTCGGGAGTGAGCGATCGCAATCCATAAGACGTCAACAGCGATCATCCACAAGTATCCACAATTGTCCGCTGCTGCTCCCAAGAAAGTAGAGCAGGTAAGCCAGTTTGCCCTGAAGCTATAGCAATCACAGTGCTGTAGTCTGGCTGCTCCCCCACTTCAGGAAAAACATTGGGCAGCATCCCCTGATCCAGATAGCGGGCAAAAGTGCGGATAATGGTGCGAGCGATCTCAGTTCTCCCCGTCGTCAAAGTGATTCCGGGCAAACTAATCATTGTGTCGCGTCCCCAGTCCCCAGTCCCCAAACCAGGGATATCCGGCAATGATTGTTTTCCCCTCTGGTTCCTCCGTCAGCGGACGATCCACAACAAACTGATCAGCGGCCAGCACTAACTGTTGAATCCAAGGCGGAGTGGCCTTAGGGAGAGAAACACATTGCCATTTTGCGAGCAGCTGCTGGCTGTTGATATCCCTGAGGTGCAATCGTACCGTCGGCCCAGCGGTTCGTGGCTAGCTCGTAGATCTCTTCCCCATAGTGAACGGTCTCATCCAATTTGGTCAGCAATAGCGTGCGTTGCAGCGGGGGCTTGAGGGCAGCGTAGTCATCTACAAATCCAATGGTGGGGCGCGCATCTCCTGGACTAGCCCTTAAAGTTCTTGTCACTTATGAATGAGAGAGGTAAGCTGCTTGAGACTTTAAGCTTGGTTCTTTGAGGTTGCTCGACCTCTGAGTGAAATTGATCATCCAATTGATGAAGCGATCGCAAACCCGTTCCCCTGTCAGGGCTTCTAATCGTGCAAACCCACCAATATTACCGACATTGATTTCGCTGATTTTCCAGGTGCCATCATCGTCGAGGAGAAAATCGTATCCGAGGGTATGGAGGTTGCGATCGCGATACAACCCCGCCGTCTGCTCAATGGCCTCTCGTTCAGCACTGGAAATATCTGCCAACTCGCATTCACCATCAACACTGACATTATTCACCCAGTAGCCACTTTTCGAGCGCCGGATATAGGCTCCATAAATTTCACCATCTACCACTACCACTCGCTTATCACCAGCAGTAACACTATTGAGATAGCGCACAAACTGTAGCGGTTCAGAATCATTGCCCTGGAGATATTGCAAGACTTGAGCCAAAGACTCGAAGCTTCGAGTTCCTGTCAGACAGTTATCAATCCAGAAAGACTGGTGCGCGCACCAAATTTTGAAGACACCCCGTCCACCACAACTATTGGCTCGTTTAGCCACAATGGTTTGGTGTTGTTCAAAAAAAGCGGTTGCCTCCGCTAAATTTGAAGTTACTAGGGTATCTGGGAGGTATGCTTTGGCTACTTTCTGCAAAAAATCGGGCTGAATTTGCGCCCATTTGTCTGCCGGATTATTCAGGAATCGGGTGTACCTGGCCCAATAACTCAGCAGCTCAAGGTAACCTTCTGGGAATGGTTTTAAGCGTCGGCAAAACACAAGGTCAAAGTCCACAAGGGGTCTCTGCAAACGCGGTTGCATATCTAGATGCAAAAAATCAGAATAGGTCAGCCGCTCGGGGACAGCCACGACCTCTATCTGGTCTGCCTCCACCACCGATTCTATAGGGACATGGAAAAATTCAAGGCGCGGATCACGGGCAAAACGCTGATAGAGCGTTGGCACGTCCATCGCGGGTTGCCCATACAGGGATGGATCGCAAATATTCAGAAGTTTCAAAATAGTTCTAACCCCTTGGTCACAGTGCTGAGGGACTACTGGTATTAAACTCAACCATCGTGGCCATCTGCAGATCTGAGATTTGCTGCCGCAAGATGGTTGCAGCTTGCCAAAGACGGGTGGTGTTCTCACCGCTTGCTAGTCGTCGATAGATGCGTAACAACATTTGCTGATGATGTCGCTGGGTCGTAGGAGCATCTCCCTGTAATCCTTGAACCTGGGACGTGACTTGGTCTGCTGGCATGCCAAAAAACACACCGCCATCGGTGTACAAAATGCTGTGTTCATACAGATCAAAAATACGCGCATCGCCAGTCACTGCACCCGTATGATTCGAGCTGCCGTAGACGTGCAAACTGAGGAAAGGTTGATGACTAGGATTCCCCATCTGATGGATCAGATCGGAGTCAACAGCATTCACTGACCCCGCTGGGAAGGGGTGGACAGAGACGGTTGAGAGCTGCATCTGGTCCAGACAAAAAACGCTGTGCTCGGCTGCGCCAAAAGACTGAACAGCTCCCCATTGGGCAGCACCATGATCATGGATGGCACTAAAGTCACCGGGTGCCCAGGACATGACCATCACTTCAAAGTTGCCACCGTCGTAGACTAAGTGGCGGCCATAGCTATCGGCAACTGGATGATCAAAATCAGCCCAGGGCTGCAAATCTTCAGCTTCAATTTTGGCCGCCTGCACGTACTGCTCTGCAAGTTGAGGTGTTATCACAGGTGCAGCTTCTATCCAATGAATCAAGGTCTGAATTCGAGAGGGCAGACCTACAGAGGTGGAAACACGGTCATGTATCATCATGCTCGATCATCTCAGAACGCAACAGTAGATAAAGAAAACAGGATACTGGGTTGTCATCTTCCTCTGTTAGTACCCTAGAGGTCTGGTCTTAAGGGTTGCTGAGAAAATTGTGAAAATTGTTGAATGACCACAATAACAATCTCTATATAGGGATGAGGTCTAATGATAATGCTGATGGATACTATAAAAGACAACGTTTATGTTGCGCTTAAGGACGTTAGACAAAATCGCGATGTTGATTTTCGTATTGGCATGTTCAATTCAAAATACATCAAAATCAGACGTCATAATTTGACCCCGATGATCTTCGATATAGTCCCAAATCAAATGAATGAAATTTTGGTTGACCGCCCAACCCCCTTTAGTCCCCAAGTCATGCTGATTGCATCCCGTGCCCTATCAGCTTCACGTCCGGCTGTGATTGCTCTGTTGATTTCTAGAGGAGCAGACTTGAGTAGTGGTGTTGCTCATCCCATTTCATTCTGTAACATTCTCTTCGTGGGCAACTTTTGTGCAGCGCTGTTTGTGGGTTTTGGTTCGGCTTTGGAACCCTGCTCAGATGCGGTTTTGCTGGGACGGTTAGGTCCGGTTTTGTTTGCTCTGGCGGGGGCCATGATCTTAAGGGAGCCTGTACGGAGATTGGAATGGGTTGGTTTTTCCTTGATTGCTGTCGGTGTCGTCACCATCGCCCTCAAAAGCAGCAATTTTCAAATCAATTTAGGAGATGGACTCATCCTGCTTTCTACCCTAGTCTTTGCCGGATCTGCCCTAGTGAATAAACTGCTGGTGGCCAAAGCAGCGCCGTTATCGGTGGTGGTATTTTCGCGCAATCTGCTGTCATCGATCATCTTTTTTCTGATCGCGATGAAGCTCTTTGGCCCTGATCACTTTGGTGATGCTTTTAGCGGCAGGCTGTGGATTATTATGTCCATTTACGCGCTGATTGTGATTGTGTTTGCTCAGTTGCTTTGGTATGCCTCCTTAGATAATCTCGATGCCAAAACAGTTGGACGATTAACAGTATTATCTCCCATCTTTGGTCTCATCTATGCTTTTGTACTCAATGGAGAGCGCCCCTCAACACTACAGCTTGCAGCTTTGCTTGTTGTCATTCTGGGCGTCATGATTGCCAGTCTTAGTGAAAAAAAGAAAGCCAACGCTAAGTTAGAAATGATTGCTCAGGAGTTCGAAAATGTGGCTTCAGCACCTTAGCGTTTCAAAATCTTCAAGATTCTCTGAGAGTTCTTTGGTCATCCTGCTTCCTCTTTTTACTATGTTATGAGTGGCATTTTGAGATGGAACGGTTCACGCAGTCAGCAACCGATGGCCTACAATGCCAGGGAAGTCAGCTTCTTCATGAGGCAGACTCAATTTGGTTTTTAGGACAAACCCAACGATACGACAATTTTATCCATTGGGTGAAATCCGTGGGTATTGGGGTGTTGAAAATAAGGTTCACTATGTCCAAGATGTGTCTCAAGGTGAAGATGCTTCGAGAATTCGAACTTCCCCTCTGGTCGAACTGTGTGTGCAAGCAAACAATATGGCGCTCAATCCGTATCAAGAGTATGGCTTTACCAATATGGCTCAAGTACAACGACGCTGCGAGCAATTGTTGGACATACTCATAGACGTTTTTAGAATAAAATAGCCCTAAAGTAGGCGAGAGTTCTTTTCACAGCAGCATCACTAGGGTTAGAGTGGCATCCAATCTTAATAATGCTAGCTCCCAAATTATGCCGTCAATCGCTGCACGCTATTACTGGAAACGGCTTGAATTTCTATTGTTCTATAATATAAAAATAAGCAGTTTTTGAAATATTGTGATCTAAAATACACGTTTTATTTATATTCATAAAACATAACTTTTGTAGATAGTTCTTATATATATTAGAAGCTAGATCTGGACTATACTATAGCCGTAGTATAATCCTCTGTGAAAAGATGAATTCTGTTGACTTCAAAATTGAAAATCAATGGGGAGGCGGATTTCAAGGATCTATATCTATTGCTGACAATGGTCAAAAATCTATAGATGACTGGGTTCTAGAATTTGAAGCTCCTTTCAAGATTACACAGATTTGGAATGCAGAAATTCTAAGTCAAGAAGAGAATCGATATAAAATTCGCTATGCAGACTGGAATAGAGATATAGAGCCAGGAAACAAAATTTCTTTAGGTTTCATAGGCAAATCTGATAGTGATGCAATTGGTCAGCCTAGCAACTTCAGTCTTAATGGACTAGAATCTGGTCCTGCTGATACGCCTAAGCCGGAGGAACCCGATCCGCTCCCCCAGATTTCTATTGGTGATGTTGTGGTCTCTGAAGCTGATGAGGCGGCTGTATTTGAAGTGAGTCTGACCAAAGCCAGTAGCAAACCTATCACCGTTCGGTATACAACCACTGACGATACAGCTATTGCCGGTTCTGACTACGAAGCTAAATCGGGTAGCGTTACCTTTGGTTCGGGTGAGACATCTACACTGATTAGAGTCAATCTATTAGACAACAATGTTAAGGAGTCAACAGAAGCCTTTTCTGTTGGTCTCTCTCGTCCCCAGAATGGGCAGCTCACGGACTCATCTGGTGTTGCCAAGATCCAGGACGATGATGGTACTACCCCCATTGATCTACCCGCACCCAATCTACCCGCGCCTAAGTCAGGGCCTGCTCCCCAAGCCGGGCAAGTCAACTATGGCGAGGCTTTACAAAAGTCTTTTCTGTTTTATGAAGCCAATCGCTCTGGCCCCCTTGCTGCTGATAACCGGATTGCTTGGCGGGGTGATTCTACCCTCAATGACGGTAGTGATGTGGGTCGTGACCTATCAGGTGGCTATTTTGATGCGGGTGATCATGTTAAATTTGGTTTGCCTTTAGCGGCATCGATGACGATGCTGGGCTGGGGAGTGGAGGAATACCGAGGGGCTTATCAGCAAAGTGGTCAGTTAGACGAAGCCCTAGCCGCCGTCAAACAGGGAACAGACTATATTCTCAAAGCCCATGTCACGGGTGCAGATGGCAAGACCCAGGCCTTTTATGGGCAAGTTGGCAATGGCGGTACTGACCACGCTTACTGGGGCTCCCCTGAGACTTTGCCCACTAACCGTCCCTCCTATAAGGTTGATCGGCAAAATCCCGGTTCTGAAGTAACGGGTGAATCTGCAGCTGCTTTGGCTGCGGCTTCCATCATTTTTCAGCCCACCAATAAAACCTACGCCAATGAGCTAGTCACCAATGCAGAGAAACTCTTCGAGTTCGCAGATACTTATCGCGGTAAGTATTCAGACTCGATTCCAGATGCGGCTAATTTCTACAACTCTTTTAGCGGATTTAATGATGAATTAGTTTGGGCTGCCACCTGGCTTTATAAAGCCACTGGTAAACAAACTTATTTAGATAAAGCCGAGAGCCTCTACGAAGGGGTTAACTCCTCCGGGTCCCATGATTGGGATAACAAATCTGCTGGTACTGCAATTTTGCTTGCTCAAGAAACGGGTAACGCTAGATACACAAATGATGTCGAAGCCCTTCTAGACTACTGGAGTGATGACAGCGGTGCTGGCGTTAGCTACACCAAAGGTGGCTTAGCTTGGCACCAGCAATGGGGTTCAACTCGGCACAGTGCCAATGTTTCTTTTCTGGCTAGCGTCTACGGTGATACGGTTAATGATAAAGGGGGACGCTATTCTGACTTTGCTAGAGGTCAAATCGATTACTTATTAGGAGACAACCCCAATAATTTCAGCTATCAAGTTGGCTTTGGCGATAACTTTGCCCGCAATCCCCACCACCGAGGCGCATCTGGGACAACCGATGTTAATGACCCAGCTCCGAACGAACATACGTTATATGGTGCCCTAGTCGGTGGTCCTACCGCACCTAATGATGATGCCTACACGGATGTTCGTTCAGACTTTATCGCTAACGAGGTTGCCCTCGACTACAATGCCGGCTTCACGGGTGCCCTAGCAGGTCTGTATAACGATTTTGGAGGAGACCCACTCAGCGATTCCCAACTAAATACGCTTGTTGGAATTGATGTTTAGCTCGAAGCTCAGCTGATCCTGGGAGTGGCTAGCACGTTTGCCTCCAAGCGTGTTGCCTGCTTCTAGCCTGAATAGTCCAGCCTATAAAACCTGGCCGTTGTCAATCCTAGCCATCGTCAAGCTTAAAAGACATAGTCATAAAAAAGACCCCGGCGAACCGAGGTCTTAGTCTTCAACTTTATCTTTTAGCTCATTGTTTACAGAGCATTACCACGAGGTAGAACTTCTTCTGGGAAGATGAAGTTTTCATGGATTTGGTCTTGGGGTGCCATCCAAGCCCGCAGACCTTCATTCAACAAGATGTTCTTGGTATAGAACGTCTCGAACTCAGGGTCTTCAGCAGCGCGGATTTCCTGAC
>Ga0209185_1000157_pt1 | contig 106494 bp, 83 predicted proteins | sample SidtaG_2_FD_187425 | JGI IMG/M metagenome (GOLD analysis project Ga0209185, IMG submission 187425) | Marine algal microbial communities from Sidmouth, United Kingdom - Sidmouth_Asex2 metaG (SPAdes) (version 2) | ecosystem: Host-associated > Algae > Red algae > Unclassified | place: Sidmouth... | reverse complement strand
TAATGCGCCGTAATTTTTTCTTCTAAAGAATTCAAAAAATCGTTGCATAGCCATAGCTACGGAACTATTTTTTGTGTTTTTTAGAAGGAAAAAGAACAAGCATAATGGGGCAAGTTATTTATTTTCTCTCACTAAGTGAAACATATAAGAAAAAGAACAATTCAGACGGGTAGATTATTTTTTTCGTCTTCCCTAATTATAGTTGCATATTTTGTTAATAATCAATTTACAAATTACGACAAAATCCCCAACATAATAACACGATAACACTTCAACACAATAACACGACAACACGAACCGCACAAAAATACCTATTTTTGTGGACGATGAAAGAGAAACGCACATTTAATATTGAGTTGCTGCTCGTTGGCGTCCTGTTTTTGGGGACTGTGTTGCGGTTTTGGGGCATTGATTTTGGTTTGCCGCATGAATTGGCGCGTCCGGATGAGCAACATTATATAGGTATCGCTTTGCAATTGCTGAGTAGCGGTCCGACTACAGAATATTTCTACGAATACCCGTCGCTATATTTCTATGTCATGGCGGCGGGTTTGGTGGGTTATTATGCTTTGGGGCGATTGGTGGGCGTGTATGATGGTATCGACGATTTTATTTATCAGTATGCCAATGACCCCGGCAGTTTACATTTGATGTCGCGCGGTTTTTCGGTGATTGTGGGCGTTTTGACGATTTATGGCGTGTATAAAACGGTGCGCCGCTTGTTTCGAAGTGAAAAAACGGGCTTGGTGGCTGCGCTTTTTATGGCACTGTGTTACCTGCATGTACGCGACTCGCATTTCGGAACGATGGACGTGGCGATGACCTGCCTCATTATCGCGTCTTTCCATTTTATCATAAAAAGTAATGACGAGTGGAGTTTGAAAAATTATTTGTTGGCAGGATTGCTGGCAGGACTGGCTACGAGTACAAAATATGCAGGCGCATTTCTGGTTTTTCCTATCTGTTTTGTGCATTTATTTCAAGTTTTAGAACATAGATTACCTTATACGCGGATTGTTTTCGACAAACGAATTTGGGGTTTTGCCGTAGCGATGGTTTTGGGCTTTTTGGCGGGTACGCCCCACTTTTTATCAGAGTATCCAAAGTACCTGTACTACATCGTAAATCGCGTAGCTTTGATGGATACACAAAGCCCGAAAATTGCGATTGGCTGGTGGTATCACCTCAAATTTTCGCTATGGCATGGCTTGGGATGGGGTATGTATGTCGCGGCTTTTCTCGGTATTATTTTGTATTTTATTCGGGATTGGAAACGTGCTTTAGTGTTCATTTCTTTTCCATTGACTTATTATCTTTTTGTAGGAAAAGGATATGTCGTTTTTCTGCGATATATCGTACCAATCACGCCATTTATGTGCATGACGGCGGCTTATTTTATGTATGAATGTTATCATTTTCTTAAGAAAAAATTGGAATACCAATACGTGGCGGCTTTGAGTGGAGTTTTGATGATGGTGATTTTGTATCAGGGTTGTTATAATATATTGAATTTCAATTATTTAATTGGGAAAGAAGACACGCGAAACATCGCCCGAAAATGGTCAGAAAAAAACCTACAACAAGGGAGTTCGGTCTATCAATTTACGAATGGTTCTGATTTTTGTCGCGTACAATTGCGTCCCGATTTGGCGGGTTTGGAACGTGCGTACCAATCTGCCCTCAATCAAGGCGAAAAAGGACGAATACAGAAGGCAAGAGTCGATGAATGGAAAAAATCAGACAGACCGGGATTCAAAGATTACACCTTCAAAGATTCCATGAATCGTTTTGCACATAATGGCGAATTGATGGAGGACATTCCCGATTATATGATTATTCATTATTACCCATTAATCGAATTTGAACAACCGCCAAAGTACATTCAAAATTTAATCAATACTCAATATGATACCCTCAAAGTCATCCGAAGTGTCAATCCCACACATCCCGATAATAAATATGACCAACACGATGCATTTTTTCTACCTTTTGCCGGATTTTATGAAACAGAACGCATGGGGAATAATATGGTAATTTATCAACGTAAGTAAGTAGTGGGACAAAAATAGGCTTACAATTTTGACGTGGTTATTTTTTCGATATTTTTTCTTACGAAAACCGCACATAGCCTACGCTACGTAAGGATTTTTGTAGGGAAAAATAGCGGAAAAAGAAACCGTCAAAAAGTAAGGATATTTTTGTCCCACTACTTAGTCCGACAAAAACATCGAACCACTCAGTGGCTAAAAATTTAAAATATGACAATTCAAAATTCAGTACCCACCGATATTGACGAAATATTCCGCTTGTACGGTATTGCGTCTGATTATCAACGCAGTAAGCGGCATGTTGTGGTTTGGCCTAAGTTTGAACGGGAAATGGTGGTGACAGAGATTACCGAGAATCGTCAGTGGAAATTGCTGATTGACGGGCAAATCGCCTGTGTGTGGGTGACAACTTTTAGTGATGAACAAATTTGGGAGGAAAGAAACGCAGACCCAGCTGTGTATATTCATCGCATAGCAACGAATCCAGATTTTAGGGGACAAAATTGGGTCGAACATATCGTAAATTGGGCGAAAAAATTTGCCCGAAAAAATAATAAGGAATATGTTCGCTTAGATACGATTGGTAAGAATTTGAAATTAATCGAACATTATACGAAAAATGGTTTTGAGTTTCTCGGTATGTTTGGAATGAAAAATACGGACGGATTGCCCGAACATTATGAGAACGGAAAAGCGGCATTGTTTGAGATAAAAGTCGATAGTCGATAGCCCATAGTCCATAGGCAGCCGCGAGGCTACTGTTTTCGCGTAGCGAAAAAGGAATACTATGGACTTTGAACTATCGTCTATGGACTATCGACTACTCTACTATAATTCGTCTGGTTACGCTACCTTCTTCGTAGGTGATGCGCACGAGGTAAATTCCGGTGGCTTGTTGAGTCATATTGATGCTATTGTTTTGATAATCAATAGCTATGCGTTGTCCGATGACATCAAATACTTCGATGTTGTCGGGTACTTCGTTTGACTCAATATATAGCATACCATCCGTCGGATTTGGGAAGATATTTAAACCTTTTTGGAAGGCAATATCTTCTACGCCAACTACGGTGACTACATCATAACAGAACTCGGTGCTTTGACAGCCATTAGCGTCTGTCTCGGTGATACAGACGAATGCCATGTTATTAGGGTCGTTCCACATGACTTCTATAGTGTTGGTGTTTCCGCCAGAAACTTGTGTGCCGCCTTCTACTCTCCACGTATATACAGAGCCTGAATTGAGTGGTGTCGTGTAGGTTTCGGTTTCGCCATTTACGGGCATTTCTGCGCCTGTAATCGGTCCGGCAACAGGGACTTCATAAACCGTAATATCTTGGCTTACAGTATTATCACTTATTTCATTGGAAGCAATGAGTGTGATGGTGTAAGTTCCTGCCTCGTCAAATGTAAAGATCGGATTTTCGTCGGTACTTGTGTCTGGTGTAGCCGATGGCGCTGACCAACTGTATGAAGTCGCATTGCTGCTATTATTGTCTACCGTGACCGGTTCGCCTGCACAGATGGAAGGTTTAATACTGAAGTCTGCAAAGGCTTGTACTCCTGCAAATGGCAAACAAAAATCAACGACTTCTTGATCTGCAAAGTCACCGCCAAACGCGATAGACACGCTGTTATTGTCCAATATTTCGTAACTACCTTCTCCTACATCACAGCAGATACCATCACCAAAAGAATCAACTATTGTAAAAGTGTAACAACCTTCAGCTAAGCAGAGATGTTCGATATACAACCGATCTATTACATCAAAGATTTCAGCTGCAAAAACGGTTTCGCCTGTACCTTGTTCAGTAATAAAATAGCTGGTTTCCCCTGGGTACTCATCCGTTAATAAGTTGATAAGCAATCCATTACCATCAAACACTTCTATTTCTTGTGAAGTCGTACTGCTATTTATGCTATCCTCAACTGTGAGGGTAATCGTATAAATACCCGGCGTATCATAAGTGAAAGTCGGACTTTCATCTGTACTCATATCAAGCGTTGCGCCCGGTGCTGACCAGGTGTAAGCAGTCGCGAGCTGACTTCCGTTTTCTATAGTCACGGGTGTATCTACACAAACTTCTTTAAAAGTTGAGAAATTAGCATTCAATATAAATGGCAGACAAAATTCGATGCTTTCTTCTTCTTCAAACTCGCCACCTGAACCAATTATATCTCCACTTTCAGTCACTAATTCATAGTTCCCTTCACCGTGACTGCAACAGATGCCATCTCCCTCTGCATCATATATGGTAAAAATATAACAACCATCATCCAAACAAATATCGTCGATATTCAAAGTGTTTTCCTGAAAATCACTGATGACTGTGTAAAGTGCTTCGCCTGTGTTTCGGTCGGTGATTTGGTAAGCTGTTTCTTCCGGATGAGTATCAGCTAATAAGTTGATTATCAAAATATTTCCTTCTATAACGTTAAAAGCACTCGCTATAGAGTCATTGGATATATCATCATCCATACTTCCATTAGGGCTGCTTATGATGGCGTCAAAAGTATGCATGCCGAGTGGCAATGTAGCCATTGGTAATGGTATAATGACTGATTGGTAAAAACCAAGTGCATCGCCCATCCATTCAAAAGTTTCAGATAAATCACCATCATAACCATAAGTAATAGTGAAGTTAGTAATATCTGTACTTCCGACATTTCTGACGAGTACTTCTGGTGTCACTTCTCCGTCGCATAAAATGCCATCTGCGCCCGATACACCGACTGCCTGTATATTAAAAGGAAGCGGTTCAATGAAGTATGCACCGTGCAAAGTATCTTTTCCATCGCCTAACCAGTCTACCAAGCGGGTGCTTGGCGTACCGCCACCTTCCCATGAGGAGTAGAATTTTCCGTAGGAATCATACACAACATTGCTACAAGAAGCACCGCCGCCATGCAATTGACCAATAATCAATTTATTTTGGTCAAATAAGGGCGAACCTGACGAACCACCTTCGGTCGTTCCATCTTCCCAATTGTCTACTATCCAGTGATCGCCGTCTGCTACGGGTGTATCTCCAACGCTCCAGTTACCTTCATAAACCTCATCATCATTGAAGGAAATCTTTTTGACATCGCCCGCCGGATGGTGAATACCTGTACTTGAAGTTGCTGCCTCATTCAATTTATTCCATCCTGCATAATATACTGCATAGCTCGAAGGTGGTGGCAAACTCAATTCAGCAAGGCTAAAGTCCGAAGGTTCGTAGTTCGCACGAAGTACGCCGCCCGTTATACTTTGCGAAAGGTCGCCATCTGGTCCGTCGCATGTTGGGCTGTCATAATTAAAAACGAAAGACCAAGTGTTATTCACATCAGTACCGCAGTGATTAGCACTCAAAAAGTAAGGTGTGCCATCTTGTGCCACATTATTGACCATCGCACCCGAACAAGACCTATTTCCATTGACGATAACAAGGGCAACCGAACGAATTTGGTTTTCCCAGCCTGTGCTTTCTGAGCAAGCTACATCATTATTGCAAGCACCTGAATCGCCATAATCTTTTTCGAGTATTTCCGCCATTGTATCATGCAGATTGCGATAAGCATGAACGACATGAGAAATCTCTATCAAGCCCTGACCACGCACTGTAGCAGGCTCAAAATATTCGAGCGTCACCGTTTCGCCGTCGATAGGTGTGATAGCAAACACGCCATCTGATTTATTGTTTTGTGCGGTAAATGCGCCGCGCACATCCGATTTGTCGGCATTATAGGCGTAAAATTCTGCGCCTTCTGGCATCTTAAATTTGCTAAACAGGAAGTTGAGCGAATAAGCATCCACAGAAGTGAACGTGATGCGCCAGATGCGGTCGCCATTCGACAAACGCTCCCATGTACCGTGTGTTTTTGGGCTCATAGCTACCTTGTGGCGTTTGCCAAATCGTAGCGGTTCTTCACCTTTAGTGGCTTCATCGTCCGCAAGCATTGCTTGCACATCAAAAGTCGGCAGTTGGTGTGTCGTGACCGTTTTGGTCATTGTTTTTGTAAAACTGGGAGGCGTTTTCTCAATGGCAACTTGCCCATAGGCAAAAAGCACGAGCAAAACAGCAGTTAATGTTGTTAAGATTTTTTTCATAAGTATTCTGATAATGTATGAATAAAGATTAAAAGTAGGAAATACTATTTAAGACAAGCATCTTACTTTTGACATATTTGAATATGCTGACATAAAAATGGCTTATAGCACATGTATGACACATTCAATAGGAAAGTGCCCGTAAAGCCATATAAAAAAATGTTTTTTTTACAGAAAACAGACAAACGCAAGTGTAAGTGTCTTAATATAGAATTACGGTAAAAACAAATCATCCAAAGTTAGCACATGCTGAAACGCACCAAGTCCGTGTTTGTTTAATTTTAATCCGAAGGTGGTGATCAGGCTCCAAAAGATTTGTTTTTTGGTTTTTGTGCTACGTTGGAAAATGCCGCGTCTTTCCCGAAGGCTTTTTGTGTCGGCTTCATTCATCACGTATTCATCATTATAAAATTTGATTTCAAAAAGATTAATCGCATGGTCATTTCTGTCGAGTAGGAGGTCAATTTGTAGCCCTTTTTCCTCATCGGTCGGCTTCAAATAAAAGGACGACGATTGCGAATACATCCCCGAAATACCAAGTGCTTTTTTGATTTGAGGAATGTGTTTCAGCCAAATATTTTCGTAAGCATAGCCCGTCCATATTTTATACGTTTGGGTTTGGCTAAGGCGTTGCCATACCTCTTCTTCTTCGTGAATTTGGTTTTCTATAAATCGCAAATAAAACAGCGAATACTCATCCGTCAGGCGAAATAATTTTTCTTTTTTCCTTTTTCCAAAGGGATGATAACTTTTGATAAAACTTGATTGTTCGAGTTCGGTGAGCGTTTTGGTCAGTTGACCGTTGGGCGATAAACCGCTCCGTTTGGCAACCTCGCTGCGCGTGATGCCCTGATGTGAACTCGCCAATGCACGTACCACCGCCTCATGCGCTTCGGGATGTTCAAACAAGGCTTGGTAAAGTTTTGAAAACTCACTTTTGAGCAAACCTGTTTCCGAAAAACAGATATTATCAATAGCTTGTGTGGCAGTCCATCCGGTTTTAATTTCTTTGAGATAATGCGGGATGCCGCCCATTGACATATAAATTTGCACGATATGATAGCGTTCGAGGTTTAGCCGTTTGCTTTTGAGATAGGCTTCTGTTTCGGGTAAGGTAAAGGGCTTTAAAAAGATGCGCTTGGTGACGCGATTGTGAAGACCGCCTCTATCGTTAATGACCTTTTCAATCATCCATGAAGCTGCCGAACCGCAAATCACTACGACCACATTATTCCAAGCTGCCCACGTATTCCAAAACATTCCAAAACCTATCAAAAAACGCGAACGTGGCGTACCCAACCACGGCAATTCATCAAAGAACAGGACGCGACGTTGGTCGGTTTTTGTTTTATTCAACCAAAGAATCAGCATGTGAAAAGCCTTTAACCAACTTTCAGGTCTTTCATAGGGCGTATCGGGATTAGCCGCAAGATTTAATTGAAAAACAAATTCTTCAAGCTGTTCCTCATAATCACCGTATTGTAATCCCGTCATTTCAAAACAAATATGCTCCTCATATATCGTCTTGATTAAGAAGGTTTTACCAACTCTACGCCTACCGATAACCGCGACTAACTCTCCTTCATTTGAGTTAAAGGCATCATTCAATACTTCTATTTCTTTTTCTCTTCCAATGAATATTTTTGACATGATTTGAATTTATAATCCGCTAAATGTGCTCCAAATTACATAGATTTAGCGGATTATAAAAATATTTCAACCTATAATCCGCTAAATCCATGTCAAAAAACATACATTTAGCGGATTATAGATTCATTCGTATCAAAAACGCACTAAAAAAGAGTATTAAATCAGGAAATTTACGATGTATTATGAAGGAAATTTTCAAAAATCGTTTCAAGATAAACGATAAGCAACACAATCCCCGTAACTGAGATTTGCAATTTCATTTCCTCTATTTTACCCAAAAAATCAGGATAAAAAGGATAAATGATAAATCCAAATGCAATAGGTAACATACCTCCTGCCATTACTGAAATGACGACTTGGGTTAATATAATTTCTTCGCCACACCATAATTTGCATGAAATGAAAATTATAGAGACGAGTATTGCGAATGCTGCCGAGTATTCTTTTATAGTAAAATTCATAATTTACCTTATTTAAATAAAAAAAGGTCTAGACAATCAAGCCTAAACCCATCACTCGACGGTGTGAGACAAAAATACATAATTTCAAGGTTGAACGCAAATTAAGCAACAATTTGTATGTTGAAAACGGCACAGTAATATTTTGAAGAGGTTGAACACAAATTTATATTTTATGGGAAAATAAGTAATAAAACAAAATAAACTAAGAATTAAAAAGTATTTAACTGTTTGATTATTAGAGTTTTATTCAAATAAAAATTGTTAGGCTATTTTTGTCTCACTACTTACGTCATTCCATCTCAATCACCAAATCATTCTGCTCCACAAAATGAATCATTAGCTCAATCCTTCTTCATTCAAAAAAAAGTTGTAAATTGTATTCATTTTAAAATTTAAAATTATGTTAGTAGAAACAACAATAAGGCTGAAAGGTATTGATATTGAGTTTTTAAAGCGTCATGCTGATTTTGGATTCAGTAATGCAGGTGAGTTGCTGTCAAAGGCAATTCATTTACTTAAAAACGAGGTGGAACAAGAACAGAAGTTAGAGGAATCCGCAGTGCTTTATGCTGAAATTTATGAAGAGGACAGCGAGGCACAGGAGTGGGTAAAAACGTAAAACGATTTTGCAAATCGTTCCCCGTATGTGAGGAACGATTTACAAAATCGTTTTACGTTACGCCAATTCAATCACTAAATCATCCTGCTGTACCATCGTTTTTTCCGTCAAATGAACTGCCTTTACTGTTCCTGATTTCGGTGAGGTAATCGTGCTTTCCATCTTCATGGCTTCAATGATAAATAAGGCGTCATTTTGCTTGACTTTATCGCCTGCTTTGACGAGTATTTTCGATAGACTGCCTTGTAGTGGTGCGCCAATATCACCTTCTTTTTCTGTTTTTTTATGAATGACTTTATTCGTCTCAATCGAAAAATCGCGGACTTGTATAGGTCGGGTTTGTCCATTTAGATTGAAAAATAAAGTACGATAACCGTCTTCATTTGGCTCGCCTCGGTCAAGGTATTTTATCAGAATGCGTTTGCCAGCTTCTATTTCTACAATGATTTCTTCATTCGGCTGCAAGCCGTAAAAGAACGCCAAAGTCGGTATATTACGCACTGAACCGTATTCCCCGTAATGGTTATAATAGTTCTCAAAAACCTTTGGATATAATTTATAAGAAAGAAAATCCTCGAAATTTGCATAAGGGAATTTCTTATTAAATTCGACAAATTCATTATCAAAATCAATGGGTTCTAAGTGAGCATTCGGTCGGTCGGTATAAGGCTTTTCGCCTTTCAATATCTTGGCTTGTAAGTCTTTCGGAAAACCACCATGCGCCTGCCCCAAATCCCCTCTAAATAATGCTTTCACACTATCGGGAAATGCCAGCGTATCGCCTTTTTCAATGACATCTTCTTTTGATAAACCGTTGGCAGTCATAAACATAGCCATGTCACCAACGACTTTCGACGAAGGCGTAACTTTCACAAGGTCGCCAAATAAATCATTGACATGACGATAGTTTTGTTTTATCGTTTCAAACTTATCTTCCAACCCCAAACCTCGCGCTTGCGGGCGCAAATTGGAGTATTGACCGCCGGGAATTTCATGCTTATAGACCTCTGCCGTACCCGCTTTAAGTTCGCTTTCAAATGGATAATAATACTCGCGGACTGCTTCCCAATAATTGGAATATTGGTTAAGCGATTGGATGTTCATTTTATTTTCGCGCTCATGCCCTTGCAGCATGCCGACGATTGAATTGAAATTGGGTTGTGAAGTCAGACCGGACACCGAACTCAATGCCACATCTATCACATCAACACCCGCTTCTACGGCTTTCAGATAGGTCGCAGATTGAATCGAAGACGTATCGTGTGTATGTAAGTGAATCGGTAAATCCACCGCTTTTTTAAGTTCATAAATTAGCTGTTCGGCAGCATAAGGTTTCAGCAAGCCCGCCATATCTTTTATGGCTAAAATATGCGCTCCGGCATCTTCAAATTGACGTGCGAGGTCAAGGTAATATTGCAGCGTGTATTTCGTTCGGCTTTTATCCAAAATATCGCCCGAATAACACACAGACACCTCGGCTAAACCGTTCGTGCGTTCGCGCACGGCATTGATACTGACTTTCATGCCATCGACCCAGTTCAACGAGTCAAATATTCGGAAAACATCAACACCTTTTTCGCCTGCTTTTTCTATAAATTTTTCGACCAAATTATCAGGATACGCTGCGTAACCCACTGCATTTGAACCCCTTAACAACATTTGGAGTAGGATATTGGGGACAGCTTTTCGCAATAATTTGAGTCGTCGCCACGGGCATTCCTTCAAAAAACGTAAACAAACATCGAAGGTCGCGCCGCCCCAAACTTCCATCGAAAATACATTGGGATTATTACGGGCAAAACCTTCCGCTACACGCATCATATCGTATGTGCGTACTCGTGTAGCCAACAAAGATTGGTGAGCATCACGCAAGGTCGTATCGGTGTATTGAATCTCTTTTTTTTCCTTTAGCCATTGCGAAAATTTCTCTGGTCCGAGTTCCGTCAAAAGGTCTTTTGTGCCTTTCGGATAGGCTGCATCGCTATCACATTTCGGAACGATGGCTTTGCGGAAAGTTTTGTTTTCATCGACATATTTTATGTCCGAATTTCCATTGACAATAACGTTACCAAGATAACGCAGCGTCTTCGTTCCTCTATCCAGAGAACGACGCGAAACGAGCAAGTCGGGATTGTCTGCAATAAAGCCAACCGTGGTCTTACCTTTTTTAAATGTATCATTTCTTAATACATTCATAAGAAAGCCAATATTGGTTTTTACTCCTCGAATCCTGAACTCTCGCAAGGCGCGATGCAAGCGATCTGCTGCACCTTCCATCGTCCGTCCCGATGCGGTTACCTTGACCAACATACTATCAAAAAACGGCGAAATTTTGGCACCTGCATAGGCACTTCCACCATCCAATCGAATCCCAAAACCGCCTGCGCTTCGATAGGCGACAAGTGTCCCATAATCGGGTTTGAAATTGTTGGCAGGGTCTTCTGTTGTGATGCGGCATTGTATCGCACAACCATTGTAGGTGACGTCTTGCTGACTGTCTATTTTGATGGTCGGGTGAGAGAGTTCGTAGCCCATCGCAATCAGAATCTGCGAACGCACAATGTCTATTCCCGTGATTTCTTCTGTAATCGTATGCTCGACTTGTATACGCGGATTGACTTCTATAAAATAGATGTTTTCGGCTTGGTCAACGAGAAATTCTACCGTACCTGCATGGCTGTATTTGACGTGTCGCGTAAGGCGAAGTGCGTACTCGTAGAGCTTATCTTTCGTATCTTGCCCGACAGAAATAGCAGGCGCAACTTCGACTACTTTTTGGAAGCGACGCTGTACCGAACAATCTCTCTCGAAAAGGTGGACGATATTGCCATGCTTATCTCCAAGTATCTGAATTTCAATGTGTTTTGGGCTTTCGATAAATTTTTCAATAAAAATTTCGTCATCTCCAAAAGCGGTTAACGCTTCGCCTTTGGCTTCGCCATAAGCCTTTCGCAATTCCAATTTTGAGCGTACTACACGCATCCCACGACCACCGCCTCCGGAGGCTGCTTTGACCATTACAGGATAAGTGATTCTATCTGCTTCTATTTCTGCTACTTCGTAGGAAGTGATGGGCTGTTCATTATCGAGAATGAGTGGAACATCCAGTTTTTTAGCAATTTCTTTTGCTTTAATTTTATCGCCGAGCATATCCATCACCTCCGGGTCTGGTCCGACAAATTGGATATTTTCTTCGCGACATCGTCGCGCAAAATCAACATTTTCGGATAAAAAACCATAGCCGGGATGAATGGCTTCCACGCCATTTTTTTTCGCCGTTTTTATGATTTCCTCAATATCCAAATAGGGTTTTAAAGGTGCGTCATCTTCGCCGATTTGGTAGGCTTCGTCTGCTTTGTAACGATGAAGTGAATACCTATCTTCGTGCGTGTACATTGCGACGGTTCTCAATCCCAATTCGGAGGCAGCACGAAGTATGCGGATAGCAATTTCGCCGCGATTGGCAACCATGATTTTTTTGAAACGATGATGGTGAACTTTTTGCATTTATACATTATTTAAATAAAGATACCAGAATGAATAGCAAAATGCTTGCTTAGGTAGGCGAATATATAGCAAATATACGGGAAAGGAAAAGGGAAATCCTATGAATTGAGTAGGAATATTTTTTCCAAAAAAAAATAGCAGGCATTTCTAAAAAATGTCTGCTATTCCTTGCGTCCATCTGAATTACTGATTTTTAACTAAAATCACTCTTTCAGAAATTTCTGCACTTCGCATTGTTCATTAACACAAACTTGCAATACGTATACGCCTTTGGGTAGTTGTTTGGTATCGAAATTAATATTGTGAAACCCCTCGCCCATCGTATTATTTCTTTCGAGTAATAGCTGTCCTTGTTGGTTGAAAACGCTGGTACGAATGCTTACATCTGTCGCCAAATTGAAGTGTACCGTAGCGGTTTCTCTGACAGGATTTGGATATATTTCGATGATTTCTGGCGTAGTCGTGACGCAAGTCGTTGCAACTACATCACTGTATTCGTAGCTGCCTTCGGTGTCCACTTGTTTGAGGCGGTAGTAGTGTTCGCCAATACGTAAATTGGTGTCTACAAACGTATAGTTTTGTGTCAAAGTGGTATTTCCTGCGGCGGGTATTTTGATGATTTCTTCAAAATCTGTCCCATTACGGCTTACTTCTACGGCGAAGTATTCAGAATTGGATTCGGTCAAAGTCGTCCACTGAAGGCGGGTGTTTCGGTTTTCACAATCAGCAAAAAACGCACTCAATTCTACGGGCAAGTTGCAGGCACCCGGCTCGCCGATAAACTGCCACCCGCTATTATTTCCATCATCATAACAATTGAGGGCAATAAGTGAATCGCCATTGGCATTGACATCGCGTATACGGACATCATTCACGCCAATAAAATCCGTTTGGTTGTAAATGAAAGCCTGTACGCCGGGCTGCGAAGAAATAAGGCTGACCGGGGTTTGGCAGAGCGAACTCACGAGAAAACTACCTGAAATATTGATATCAGTTCCAGCAGGCAACACAAATTCGAGCGGCGCACCCAGCAATTCGGTAGCAAGTAATTCAAGGGCATCAAGTCCGCCAAAACTAAGGTTGTTGAAGCTCAAATTGCCGCCTTCGATGCGCGGAACGGCTTCGCCAATGAGCAGTACAACATCATTTAAAGTCAAGCCCGAAGCATTGAGCACGGAGCAGAAAAGTGTGGATGTGCCGATATGCAAATCCAGATTATTGTTTTCCAAACGTAGTTCCTGACTTGCTTGGATGGTCGAGTTGCCTAGAATCAATCGGCGCAAAATACTACCTGTTGACATGAAGTTTCGGCATGAAACCGACTTGTCATTGGTTGTCAATTCGCCACCCCAATGGCGAATTACACCACGTACATCTAAGTCGTCGAATAGCTGCCAACTGCCGTTTTCGTTGTTAAATTCGACGTGAGGGAGTTGATTTTCAGCCGTATAAATAAGGTTGTTTGCAGTTGCGCTATTAAATAACCACAATGCATCGTCACCCGATATGTTCATTTCAGGACTGAGAAAAAGTGAGCCGCTGATATTGACGCGCTTGGCTTCGTTTGGATTGTCGCGGAAGTGAAAAACCACTTCGTGCGTGAGGTCTATCCAGTCCATTTCGCGGCAATAAATGTTGTTTTCGCTCACATATAAGGTTTGACCGTCATTTGTAAATGAAAATTCATTGAAGTAAACATTATCTTCAATTGTGGGGATGGCATTGGCAGATTCGCCCGTACCAAATTCGGAAAGTGACCAGTGTGTTGGGTCTTCCCATTCACCTGTACCACCTATCCAGTAGTAATTTTCGGCAGATAAATGTGTATTTATTAAAAAGATAAGTATAATAAAATAAAAATATTTCATGATAGTCGTTTGGTTGATTGATTGATTTTTAAAAACCCTTCGTAAGGGAAGAGGAAAAAGAACAAGTCAAAATGTAGTGTTTATTGTTTTTCATCCCTAAGTAGTCATTTAAGTTAAGGGAAGACGAAAAAAATAATCTACCCGTCTGAATTGTTATTTTTCTCATATGTTTCACTAAATCTTCCTTAGTGAAAGAAAATAAATAACTTGCCCCATTATGCTTGTTCTTTTCCCTTCTAAAAAACACAAAAAATAGTTCCGTAGCTATAGCTATGCAACGATTTTTTGAATTCTTTAGAAGAAAAAATTACGGCGCATTATGGAACAATTTATTTAATTTCTTTCACTTACGTAGCTCGGCTATGCGCGTCAAATTTAGCCAAACGTATAAAAAAATAACTTCTTCATTTGGGGTAGATTATTTTCTTCCTCTTCCCTAATACTGTCGGGTAATTTGGCGAAATTCATCCGACACTATCAACTTGAATAACTACCATGATAAATATAGTGAAATTATTTGCATATTAGCACAAATTTTTATTTTATTTTTCATTAAAATCGAAATAATATTTTGTTTTAACTGTTTTGACTGTTTTAATGACATCAAAACAGTTAAATGATTAACTTGCACGCTTGAAATAAAGATCAATAAATAAATGAATAAGTTACGGTTTAATGTGTATTTTTTTTGTAAAAAAAACATATATCAACTACTCCTTGTTAATTAATTGTAATCTCAATGTATGAGAATTAAGGAAAATGTCTCGCTAAAGCCTTATAATACTTTTGGCATAAAAGCCCACGCTGCACAATTTGTGGGGGTTGGTACGGAAGCAGAATTATTGGAATTGCTCGCTATACACACGCCTAAATTGATACTCGGCGGCGGTAGCAATATCCTTTTTCGGAATGATGTGGATGGCTTGGTGGTCAAGAATAATTTGATGGGCAAAACCCTTGTTGACGAAAATGAAGATACGGTAAAAGTGCGATTTGGCGCGGGCGAAAATTGGCATGAATGTGTCCTTTGGGCAATCGAAAAAGGCTATGGCGGTATTGAAAATCTCTCGCTGATACCCGGCACTATCGGCGCAGCACCCATGCAAAATATTGGTGCGTATGGCGTTGAGTTGAAAGATGTTTTTGTGGAATTGGAAGCGGTACATTTGCAGAAAAAGACCAAACACACCTTCAACCACAGGGCTTGTGCGTTTGGCTATCGTGAGAGTGTTTTTAAGAAGGCATTGAAAGGGCAATTTTTCATTACGGCTGTCACCTTGCAATTGACCAAAAAAAATCATATCTTGAATACTTCTTACGGAGCAATTCGAGCGACATTAGAGAAAAATAAGGTGCAACCTCCTGATATAAAGTCGATTAGTGATGCGGTGGTTCAGATACGTCAAAGTAAATTGCCCGACCCTGCACAGATAGGTAATGCAGGTAGTTTTTTCAAAAATCCTATTTTACATCGGTCACAATTTGAACCTATAAAGACGAAACATCCTGATATTATTTGTTATGATTTACCGGATGATTACGTTAAAATACCAGCAGGTTGGCTGATAGAACAATGCGGTTGGAAAGGTAAAAAAATCGGCGATGCCGGGACGTATAAAAACCAAGCTCTCGTCATCGTGAATCATGGCAATGCAAGCGGTGCAGAGATTTGGCAAGTCGCACAGACGATACAAGAAGCAGTAAAAGATAAATTTCAAATCAACATCAACCCGGAGGTTAATGTTTTTTAGTGTTGTGGTGTTTTAGTGAAAGAAAATAAATAACTTGCCCCATTATGCTTGTTCTTTTCTCTTCTAAAAAACACAAAAAATAGTTCCGTAGCTATGGCTATGCAACGATTTTTTGAATTCTTTAGAAGAAAAAATTACGGCGCATTATGGAACAATTTATTTAATTTCTTTCACTTAGTGCCGTTGTGTCGTAGTATTTATCGACACTAAAACACTACGATACCACAACACAACAACACTATAATACATGGCAAACGACGAGATACAAAAACGCTATTATTCCATCAGTGAAGTGGCGGAAATGTTTGGGGTTTCCAATTCCTTGATACGGTTTTGGGAGACGGAATTTTCTGTCATCAAACCTAATAAAAACAGCCGTGGCGACCGTCGTTTTACTCGAAAAGATATTGATAACATCAAAATTATTTATCATCTCGTCAAAGAAAAAGGCTTTACACTCGAAGGTGCGAAACGCGAAATGAAAGCCAATAAAAATAAACTCAACGATAAACAACGTACCATCAAACGACTCAAAGCATTGAAAGGTTTTTTGCAGGAATTGCGAGAGGAGTTAGATAAAATTTAGCCACTTAAGTAGTGAAACAAGCAATCAAAAAAATAAATTATAAAAACAAAAAGGATGCTAAATCACATTTCGATTTAGTAAGCCTTGAGGATATATTTACAAGTCATCCAACAGACCATAGTCAATTTGAAAATCATGCAATCTCTTTTTATGCCATCATGCTGATCACTGAAAAGAAAGGCATCCACAGCATCAACTATCAAGAATATCCATATAACGAAGGCACTGTTTTTACGATAAGAAGAGATAGTATTCATAAATTTCACAAAAGTAAGGCAGAGGGGAAACTCTTTATTTTTACAGAAAATTTTGTGGTGCGTTATTTAGATGAACAACATTCTATAAAATTATTTCAACTCTTTAATGACTTGTTAGGTTCGCCCAAAGTGCAGTTGTCAAAAGAAGATTTTATCGAAATTAAACAAATTGTACAACAAATTGAAAAAGAATATCTGGAGGTAAAAGATGCTCATTCTTTAGAAATCGTCAGGAGCTTATTGCATGTTTTAATCACAAAATTATTCCGAATTAAAGCAAAAGGAAATGACATTTTTGAAAACTCAAAATACATTTCACAATTTATACATTTCCAAAATTTAGTCGAAACCACCTGTTTTGAAAATAGGAAAGTATCCTATTACGCCAAAGCGATGAACGTCACCCCAAGAACCCTCAATAATATTACAAATAGTATTATTCATAAATCTGCAAAAGCCTTCATTAACGAAATTCTAATTGTTCAGATAAAAAGACTGTTAATCAACACGCAGTTGACCATAAATGAAATCGCCTATAAGGTCGGGTTTGACGAGCCGACTAACCTATTTAAATATTTTAAAAAATACACAGGGTCTTCTCCTAATTCATTTCGAAGCAAACATCGTTAATTTTATACTTTCCGTTTTATACAGTTAAGGGACAGAATTTTAATAAATGCAGATTTTGACTTTTTCTTTTTCTCTTTTTCTGCGTTATGAAAATCCTTGTATAGCTTGGCTATGCGCGGTTTTCTCCCGATAGCTGTCGGGATGAAAAAGAAAAAAATAAAGTCGTCAAAAACCTGCATTTATTTAAACCCTGTCCCTAAAAAACTGCACCATAATCCCCTCACAAAAAGATTTTTCAACTTTCCTTCCTATTCCCGAATCCAAAATTTTCCGATTTTGACCCTATAAAAGCTATTTTTTACCATAAAAGCACCTCGCCTATCTTCTAATTTTGCGCCATTATATTTTATCACTAATACTCACACTCATGAAAAAGATAACATTTTCCCTATTGTTCATGCTATTTTTTATGGCTGACTCCTCTGCCCAAAGCCCACCGCTTACCGAAGGCACAGACATTACGCTTAGAAACACCTTGCAAGACCCCGGTGAAGCTGAGACGACTTATTCCGGCTTATTCGGATTAGCTGATGACGCTTTTGACGAGTTTGCTACGCTTTCAAATACCGACGTAGAGTTTGCAACTGCATTAGCTCAAGCGGGAACACCGTTTGGTGATATAAGTGGACTGTATGAGATTGATTTGACCGAAAATAGTATCGAATTTACCGTATTACCTGATGAAAACGACCCTTTTTGGTCAAATGTATTTGGGCTTTTTCCGGCAGGAAAATTCGATAGATATTACTTCACCTTCTCCGAACCGCACAATATTACAAGTGCTACGAGTGATAATGCATCAGTCAATCTAAGAATTGATTCTGAAACGGTTATCGTAGTTGAAATTAGTGAAGGCTATGACCTAATGCCCGGTATTTCCTTTTCCATATCCTTAAATGAAGTTCAAACCGAAGCTATTCCGACAGTGAGCGAATGGGGCTTGATTATACTGGCATTGATACTACTAAACCTCGGCGTACTCGGCATTCGCCGCCAAACAGAACTCAGTATCAAAGAAGCGTAAAAAATTAAATATGTTACAACATAGCAAGCAAAAAATTCCACTATGGGTTAATATTGTTCAAGTAATCCTCGTGCTAATTATGTTAGCTCAAGTTTACATGTACTTCTTTAATCATCAGATGGTGGCGGATACTGGAGTTACAGTAGAAGGCGCACCGATGCTAAACCTTGTCTATGAAATGGGCGCGCGAACACTCGTAATGGTCATTGCATCTGTCTATGTCCTCATTACGCAAGACGCAAAACAATACCTTGTAGTCTTGCTAATGAATATCGTTCGCGAAGGACAAGAAATGATAATTGACCCCTTATTTCCAGTCTTAAATGCACCTGTTTCACCGACGGCTGATTTTTGGATTCATGTGGTGATTGTTGCCATTGAAATATGGGCATTTATAACTGTTTTTAGATTAGGGAAGAAGAAGAAAATAATCTACCCCAAATGAAGAAGTTATTTTTTTTATATGTTTGGCTAAATTTGACGCACATAGCCGGGCTACGTAAGGAAAATTTAGTGAAACATATAAGAAAAAGAACGATTCAGACGGGTAGATTATTTTTTTCTTCTTCCCTTAACAAGAAAATAATAATTAATTCAAGTTGCGAAATTTACTCAAGTACGAAACTCAAATAATTAAAAAATATTTATATAAATAAACAATATGAAATTTAACAAAATTTTATTCCTTGCCTTCTTAGGCATTTTAGCTTTTTCATCTTGCAAAAAGGATGATGATAACACCCCGGATGAACGCACAGATATTGTAGTAGAAGTAACCACATTCGACCTCAACGCAGGCGTAGATGCCAATGCTTTTGAGCTAAGAGACACAGAAATAGAACAAGACTTTGCCAGCCAACAACCCGGTTTTTTAAAGCGAATGGGAGCCGTAGATGCCGATGGAAAATATGTTGTGATGGTCTTTTGGGAAACCCTGGAAGATGCTGATGCTTCAATAGCCGCTTTTGGAGCTGACCCTACTGTGGCGGATTATTTTGCTATGATAGATGAAACTACGTTTATTGCGGAGCGTTTTACGACCTTTGCAATTCCCGATATTAATTTCACTTTAGCTGCCCAAAATGTAATTGAAATTACGACATTCAATCTGAATACAGGCGTAGATGCTGATGCATTTGTAACAAGAGATGCCGAAATAGAACAAGAATTTGCCAGCCAGCAACCCGGATTTATCAGGCGTACAAGTGGTGTGGATGCCAATGGTAAATATGCAGTCATCGTCTTTTGGGAAACTTTGGCAGATGCCGATGCTTCAATAGCGGCTTTTGGAGTTGACCCTACTGTTGCTGATTATTTCGCTATGATAGATAGCAATACATTTCTTGCTGAACGTTATTCTATTTTTGAAACGATGCCTCAAATCCCCAATAGTTTAACAATTGACGACAATGTTTTTTTTCCGGAAGATATTACGATAATAAACAATCGAGTATTTTTAAGTGGATTAGGCGATGGTACTATTCGTACATTTGATTTAACTGAAACCAATGCAACAGCACAACTATTTGCGGCTGCAGAAACGGGTTATGCACAAAGTTGGGGTTTAAAAAGTAATGGTTCGGTGGTGTTAAACCTCCTTAATAACGTTGATTTTACATTTACGACTCCTCCGGGGGCGAGTAAACTTGTAGAATATGATATGAATGGTACGAAAACAGGAGAATGGGATTTACCTGAATTTACCATTGGGCATACCGTTTCCATTGTTGATGGTAAATATTATGTCTCAGATTTTGGCAATCCAAGAATTATAGAAGTTGACCCAACAACCGGAAATGTAAATGACAGTTGGTTTACATCTTCTGATTGGGATCCATCTATAGATGGCAATGTAGGAGGCACTATCTATGATGGTTCCGGTGGGTTTTATGCGTACTTAGGTTTCAAATTTTGGTATATTCCTATAAGCAACGGACAACCGGGGACCATGCAAGAAGTAAATATTTCGGGTTTATCCGGCGAGCAAATTAATGCTGATGGTATTACTTGGGGCGCAGACCAAAACACTCTTTACTATTCTTCTAATGATACTGGTGACCCGGCAGATGTAGGTACTGTATATAAATTAGAGTTTTCTACAACTACAACTGCCACAGGAAGTACAGTTACTACTGGTTTGGATGACGTTTCAGGAATTTGGTATTTAGAAAATAGCGGTAGTGAATATCTTTTTGTATGTGAATCTCAATTTGGAGGTTTATTTGGTATTAACAGTTTTGACCCACCTTTCAATATAGAGGTCATTAATCTATAAAATTGACAAACTGAATATTTTGTGAAGCCAATGCAGTTTTAACTGCATTGGTTTTCTTACAAGGTTTAATCTTCTGACAAACAAGATAATACAGTTATTTGTCGGTACAAGTTTTATATATTATCAGACGTTATTCTAAATAATAGCTCATTTTTTTTATTGCAAAAATGATTATTGGGAAAGGCTGTTCGTAGATAACTATCGGGATGAACTTGAACTTTTAAAACCCCAACATCCCCATCGTCTCCTCATCAAATTGACCAATCGGCAACCCATTTTCCTGTTGGAACAAGAGTAGCGCATCCTGCGTTTTTTGCGACCATTCGCCTTTCGTTTTTCCTTTATAATAACCACGTTTTTTTAGCATTTTTTGAATTTTATTCATGTTTTCGGCGGCTTTGGTGTCGCACCAAACCGTTCGCATTTCTATTTCGCCGCCTTGTCGTACCAAAATCAATTTATCTATCACCTCGTATTTTGCAGGCACATTTATGAGATTTGCATTAGCATCTTGGCGGAGCAATAGGCGCGTTACTTCTTGCATTTCGGCAGGAACATAGACCTCGCGTACCTGTGCAGGCGTGCGAAGTTGCAAGCGTGTAATCGTTTGATTTTCAGGTGCGGAGCGTTCTGTTTTTGGTGGTTCGTTGGCGCAATTATTGATTTCTACCTTAGTCACTTCATAGGTTTCGGGTATATCCGTCAGTAGCCAATAATAACATTTATCGCCCTCCGCTTCGAAGTCGCAATTCTCATTCAGTTCGCGTGTCCAACGCTTCAAAGGTGGTGCAGTTTCTATTTTTTCTGTAAAAATTTCGATACAATCCGCATCCTCTTTTTCTTCGTTTGAAATGGGCATATTTATGCCATCTCGTATTACAATTTCCTCTCGAATGGTATCGTATACCGCCGGAATAATTTCATAAATCGTTAGCGGCGGAGTAATTTCTATCGTCTCAATAATCGTATCAAAAACAGCAGCAGTCATCTCGTAATGAGAAGATTGTGGCGTTTTCAAAATACTTTCCGAAATCGTATCCAAGACAGCCGGAAGCATACATTTGGCAAAACAATCGCTCTTATCTCCTCCGGCTTCGGCAGTAAAAAGTGGAAAACGATCTTGTGCTGATAGGTTTATAGAAATAAGCAAGCAGAAAATTAAGACGCAACGATACATAGTTTTAATTTTAATGAAAAACGTAACACAGACACTCTTGTCTGTGCCCTGCGAAGTACAGACAAAAATGCCTGTGTTACGTCCCCAAAAGTAGTCTTTTTCTCTCAAATTTCCATCATTCTCAAAAACCGCTTTCATGCCGTTATAAATTTCGCTATTTTTGTCATTCGTTTGTTCGTTATTTGTTGACTCATTTGTCCGTCATCTGTTATCCGTTGACTCATATCCACGAATAACGAGTTAACGAAATCCACAAATAACGAGTAACGAATCCACGAATAACGAGTAACGAATCCACAAATAACGAGTAACGAATCCACAAATAACGAGTAACGAATCCACAAATAACGAGTAACGAATCCACGAATAACGAGTAACGAGTAACGAATCCACGAATAACGAGTAACGAATCCACAAATAACGAGTAACGAATCCACAAATAACGAGTAACGAATCCACAAATAACGAGTAACGAATCCACAAATAACGAGTAACGAATCCACAAATAACGAGTAACGAATCCACAAATAACGAGTAACGAATCCACAAATAACGAGTAACGAATCCACAAATAACGAGTAACGAATCCACAAATAACGAGTAACGAATCCACAAATAACGAGTAACGAATCCACGAATAACGAGTAACGAATCCACGAATAACACATAAACGAATAACGCATAAATGAATAATGACAGATGAAAAAGCTCATAGAACCGGAACATAAAGCACTGGAAATCAATCTGGACGAAAAAATATACGGCACATTTGCGGAGATTGGCGCAGGGCAGGAAGTAGCACGATATTTCTTTCAAGTCGGGGCGGCGGTCGGCACGATTGCCAAGACCATGTCGGCGTATGACAAGATATATAGCGACTGTATTTATGGCGTCGAAGAGAGTGGGCGTTATGTCTGCGAATCGCGTCTGTACAAGATGCTCGACCACGAGTATGGCTTGATGGAAGAACGCCTCACACGATCGCGCCCAAATAGCACCTTTTTTGCCTTTGCCGACACAGTTTCTACTATCAATTATCAACGCACAAACAAGGGACATGGCTGGCTCGGCATCCGCTTTCAACTTGATCCCGATGGCGAACCGAATGAGTTGGTCGTACACGTCAAATTGCGCGATAAAAACAATAGCCTTCAGCAAATGGCAGTTGGGATTTTGGGCGTAAATATGGTCTATGCTTGCTATTACTACAACGATGACCCTGAAACGTTTGTACAGTCTTTGATGGATAGTTTGGAAAATCGAGCGTATATTGATATGATATGCTTGCGCGGACCAAATTTTGAGCAACTGGACAACCGTTTGTTGAGCCTCATGCTGGTCAAAAACGGGCTGACAGATGTAGCGATGTTCAATAAAGACGGTCGCAATATACATCCGTCCGAATTTCTATATAGAAAAAATGTACTCGTGGTACGCGGTAGCTATCGCCCCACAACTTTAGTGAATATGGATATGCTCAAAACGAGTAGCCGCCAATTCACCGACAACCCCGATGTAGACCCCACAAGGTACTACCAAATGACCGAAATAACACTCGATAATCTACGGATTGATGGAGAGATAAATGAACAGGATTTTCTGGATAGAGCAACGGTACTCGGTGAACTTGGTCAGACGGTCATCGTCTCGAATTGTAAGTCATATCCGAAATTGATTAGGTATTTTGCAGATTATAAAATTCCGAAATTGGGCTTACTCATCGGTGTGCGTGTGTTGTTAGATATTATCAACCAAAATTTTTATCAACACAATGACGGTAGTTTATTACACGCCTTCGGCGAATTATTTACAAAGAGTGTAAAATTATATATATTCCCTTCTCTGCAAGAGGGAAGTTCGGAGATGATGACGAGCCAAAACATGCCTATCCCCGATGGCATCAAACACCTCTATAAGCACCTTTTGGAAAATGGACAAGTGGAAGATATTAATGGTTTCAATCCCGATATTTTACACATTTATTCGAAAGATGTATTGCAGATGTTGCGTGCCGATGAAGGCAATTGGCGTAGCCTCGTACCCACTCAAGTCGCCAATTTGATTCAGGAAAAATGCTTGTTTGGATTTCCCTGTCAACGATTGGAATTTGAATATTAAATGGTGTTTTGGTGTTGTAGTATAGTAGTGTTGTAGTTTCGCAATTATCACATACCACAACACTGCGACACCACAACACAAAATTATGACTATTGAAAGGACTGAAAATGAGATTATTATAAGGCTTTCGCCAGATTTGGATGTATCTGATATACAGCGAATGTTAGATTATTTGTCGTATAAACAAACGATTCAAGGCAGCAAAGCTACACAGAAAGACATTGATGAATTGGCTAAAGAAGTGAAGAAAGGTTGGTGGGAAAAGAATAAGCATAGATTTCCTGATTTAGGAAAATCATTATTTTAGATACGAATATTGTGTTCAGTGCTTTGCTGAACCCTGAAAGCCGAATTGGTGAAATTCTTTTTAATAATCAGGATAAGTTAGAGTTTTACACTTGCAAATATTTGCGAGTGGAAATCAATAAACACATAATCAAACTTCATTCACTGTCTGGCAAAAGTGAAGAGGATTTAATGAAAATTATATATCGGGTTTATACCAAAATTATTTTCATTGAAGATGCAGAAATCCCCTATGAATTTTGGGTAAAAGCTGCCCCACTTGTGAGAGAAATTGACATGGACGATTTACCTTTTGTTGCTTTGAATGAGTATTTAAACGGACATCTTTGAACAGGAGATAAGAAACTAATGAACGGATTGATTGAAAGAGGCTATCATAAATGTATTGATACACAAGATATTATAAAGATAATTGAGGAATAAAAATGTTTGTTTGGACTTCCCTGCCAGCGATTGGAATTTGAATATTAAATGGTGTTGTTGTGTTATGGTGTTGTTGTGTTGTAGTTGGTTTTGCTTCGCAAAAATTCTACGACACGACAACACTACGACACTACGACACTACAACACAATTAAATGAACAACTACGTTCAAAAATTACTCAAACGCATCGGCGAAATGATGGACGGTCTGCTTCCTTTTGAAAAACTGGAATCGCATGTGCTGGAAATCAAGGATTTGTCGGGTGCAAAAGGAGCGAAAGATTGGAATGAGTTGTACAAAACAGTGTGTGCTTTTTTGAATACAGAAGGCGGCTTGATTATTTGTGGGATTCGTGAGAATGAAAAAGAAAAAAACTATCAATTGAAGGGTTTCGATTCTCCAAATGAAGATAAAATCAGAGCAGAACTTACTTCCGGTAATCACTTTACAGATGATGCGCGAAATCCATTGAAATTAGACCATAAAAACATCAATCTCAAGTTATTCAATTTTCGCTCGCAACAAGTGGCTGTCGTTAATGTGCATCCGTTTGCAGATGATGATAAATTTGTTTTTTACAAAAAAGAAAACAACGCATACATCCGCGAAATGACGGGCGATAAGAAAGTAACAAAAGCCCAACTCGAAGCCCATCAAGAATACAAACGCGAACTCGAGTATGCGCGTGAATTGCAACCTATACCCGATACAACAGCAGAGGATTTGGATTTATTCAAAATTCAAGAAATCATAAAATTAATGAATGAAGGTGGTGGTCCCTTTTTGAATATTCCTGACAGTATAAACGATGCTATGCCGTTTTTAGTAGATAATTATTTCATAAAAAATGATGAAGTGACTTTACTTGGAATGCTTACTTGTGGAGAAAAGCCATTTTATCATTTGGATAAAAAGGCAGAGGTTGATTGTTTTTTAGAGTCTGAAAATAAAGATTTAGTAGTCGCGGACAAACGTTATATAAAAGACACGGTACTTACGCTGATGGAAGATAGCTTTAATTTTGTTCGTCGTAATGTGCGTGTAGCTACGAATTATGAAAACGGTGGCGGCACCACTCCTGAATATCCCATTAGTGTAATCAGAGAAACAGTCAACAACGCGATAGCCCACAGAGATTATAAGTCTAATCGTCCAGTTCAGGTTATTATACATCCTAATAAAAAATTAGTGATTAAAAACCCTGGAACATTCAATCGAAAAATGCTTATTGAAATCCCTAACGGAGATTATACTATTCGTCGAATTATTCCTCCAAAGGGGCTGCCAGAGTCTAAGAACCCTAAACTTGCTAACCTACTTAAAAATACACAACGTATTGAAAACAGAGGAATTGGAATGGCTACATTAGTCAGAGAAGCATTAGAAAACAGAATCGGAATGCCATACTATAATATGGATGATGATACGATTATCTTGAATGTACCCGCTGGAAGAGTGTTGAATGAAAGACTCACATCTATATTTGAGATGTATGGAAAATTTATTTACGAACAATTACAAGAATTCGCTAATAATTACTATTTAAGAATACTTGGATTTATTTATGAAGCTGAAGATAAAGATACAGAAGATTGTGCAACCCTTCTTTTGACCGAAGATAACGACCATCACAAGATAATCAAAAAATTAATTAGCTGCGGACTTATTGAAAAACACCCTGAAAGCCCACCATTTCATCCAATTTATCAAATCCACAAAAGGCTACGGCAGTTGAATTATTATGATGAAATTATTAAATTGATTGGCAAGGAAAAATTTGAAAAATTAGATTACCCTGAGAAAAAGATACTCAATGCAGTCTATATTATATCGAATTACGGGCATAATAACATTTCTGATTTAGACCATATGAAGCAAAACATAATACCATTTCTTTATCATCAAAATTATCATTACTATGATGCTAGTGAATATCAAAGATGTATTAATTCTACACTAAATTATACCGTAGATTTAATACATGGTAGAAATATTCTAAATATTTCTGATGAAGAAGGTCTGCATTTTATATATTAAAAATAAAATTAATATGCAAAAAATACTACTCCTACTCGCCTTAGCCCTCCTGCTAATTGCGTGTAACGACACCATAAAAAAGCCTAATTCTATAACCGACAAACCAACAGAAATGAAAGAAAAAAAGCCGTCCATCGCGCGTACAAACAAGACTTACACCAAAGACGAACTCATCGGCAAAGTCAATCCTGCCACAGATGCTGATTTTGCGAAAATCGAAGCGAAATACACCACCAAATCCAACATTTATCTCCGCAAAGATGCCTATACGGCCTTCGTAGAGATGCACGCCGCAGCACTCAAAGACGGCATTGACCTCAAAATCATATCGGCAGCACGTCCATTCGCCCATCAAAAAAGCATCTGGGAAGCCAAGTGGACAGGCGCGCGAAAAGTCGGCGGAAAAGACCTCTCCAAAGCCATGCCTGACGGCAAAGACCGCGCCCTCGAAATCCTCAAATTCAGCTCTATGCCAGGCACTTCGCGCCATCACTGGGGGACAGATATTGACCTAAACAGCCTCCAAAATTCGTGGTTTGCACAAGGAAAAGGACTTAGAATATACAAGTGGCTTCAAGACAATGCCCTCGTTTACGGTTACTGCCAAACTTACACACCCAAAGGCGCAGACCGTCCGCATGGCTACGAAGAAGAAAAATGGCATTGGAGCTACCTACCCATTTCGATGGATATGGTGCAGCAGTACGAAAAATACTTAAAAGACACAGATATTGCGGGTTTCAAAGGCTCAGAAGTTGCTGGCGAAATCGGCGTAGTAGAAAAATACGTATTAGGAATAAATCTTTCCTGTAAATAATTATGAGACGAGAGACAAGAGAGGTAAGAAACCTCTTGTCTCAAGTCTCTCGTCTCTCATCTTACAAATTATGGCATTAACAGAATCCACCATGTTGCCGCTTGGCACAAAAGCTCCTACATTTAGTTTACCTGACACCGTTTCGGGTAAAACATTGAATTTGAATGACTTACAAGGTAAAAAAGCCACTGTCATTATGTTCATATGCAACCACTGTCCCTTTGTCATTCATATAAATGACGAGCTGGTCAGCCTCACGAATGACTACACCGAAAAGGGCGTTTCCTTCATCGGTATCAGTTCAAACGACGTTAAAGGCTACCCACAAGACGGACCAAAACGCATGACCGAACACGCCAAATCTGCCGGTTATAATTTCCCGTATTTATACGATGAAAGTCAGGAAGTCGCGCGAGCGTATGATGCGGCTTGTACGCCGGATTTGTATGTATTTGATGCGGAAATGAAATTGGCATATCGCGGCAGAATCGACACTTCGCGCCCCGGCAACGGCAAGCCCGTCACTGGCGAGGAAATCCGCAAAGCCATAGATTTGATACTTGCAGGCGAGGCGGTTGCCGAGCCGCATTATCCTTCTGCTGGATGTAATATTAAGTGGAAATAAGTAGTGGGACAAAAATAGGCTTACAATTTTGACGTGATTATTTTTTCGATATTTTTTCTTACAAAAACCGCACATAGCCTACGCTACGTAAGGATTTTTGTAGGGAAAAATAGCGGAAAAAGAAACCGTCAAAAAGTAAGGATATTTTTGTCCCACTGCTTAAAATCGAAATTCTGGCTATCAGTCTAAGGTCGGACAAGATAACAGGCATTTTGAAAATGCCTGTTATCTCTTTAGGTGAAAAGCGTTTTTTTTAAGACAGGAAAGTGTCAAAGCTAAGGGAAGACGAAGAAAATAATCTACCCCAAATGAAGAAGTTATTTTTTTCGTCTTCCCTAACTTCCGCTGATCAATTCGCGCAGTACCTTAACATTAATTTCCTCATCAAAAATGGCAGAGGTCGGAATTTCAAAACCTTCAACGGCAACGCTTTTGAGATATTCGCCGTATTGTACGACTTTGGCGGGAAAATATTCGGTAGCATTTTTTGTTGGTAAGATATACTGATAGACCTTCTGTTTTGAGGCATCAATAATCCAATACTCGCGGACACCATGATAGGCGTAGTCGTCTTTTTTGGTGGTTTTATCTTTTTTTGCAGTACGTTTTGAAAGGATTTCAACGACCAAATCAGGTGCAGGAAACAGCACTTGGTCATCTGTAAATTGCTCGGCTTTTTCGCGCGAAAAAAATACCAAATCTGGTTCATAGTCGTTACGGGTAAGCGTAATCATCACTTTTTCTACGCCTACTTTTCCGAGTTTATGAAGATTGGTAAAAGCAGTTAAAAGTGTTGATAATAAGCCACTTGCGCTCCAATGTTGTTTTTTTACAGGCGAATGAATAATAATTTCCCCATTAATAAATTCGGCTTTGACATCGGGGTTAAGCCATTCGCGAAATTCTATTCTGCGCTCCTTTTCCGCCTCGAATGTTTCTTGTAAATATTGAATTTGTACCGCAGCATCGGCGCGTTTCATGATTTTATCAGCTAATGTTTCCTGCATAATTATCTGTTTGCTATCAAAAATAGTGATTTTTGTAGAATAAATCAAATATCAGGCTTTAAAACTACAGGCCTAAGCACACTGTTTCCTAAGTAGTAAATCAAAGAATAAAGCCCTCCAAAGGATTCACACCCTTCCAAGTCCCCACGGACTTATAGGGCTGAAATCGGGTAAACATTTCCTCTTTATACCAATCCAATTGACGAGTTTTGTCGATGGCAGTTTGGTGTTCGCGGCTTTGGTAGGCGAATTTCATTAGCGATGCCTTATCTTTCCAAATGCTGAATGTAGCCATCTGAATGACAGGCACTTCGCCAATTCCGTTGCTATAAATCAAGCCCTCATTGCCACGCAATTGAAGGTGAGAAGTGGGTACATATCGCCAAAAAGGAATTAATTTTTTGGCTTTAATCGTAGCGCGAGTAATGACGGCAATCAGTGGAATATCGGGGTTCAAAGCCGTGCTTTGCTCAAACGGATTTTGCCCCGACCATGCGCCTTTTGCGACCATGTTTTTCATAAAAACTGTCCACACCTCAACCGTATTTTCTTGGTACAAATCCATTAATTCGGACGCCTGAAAACGCTCCGCATCAGCCGCTTCATCCCAAACGGCAAGCAAGGCATACGTACTCCAATCCGGATAAGGATTAAAGCCTTCATTCTTGCCGCAACCCATGAGTTTATAAAAATGCAAACCCTCCATTTTGGCAAGAAAACCATGCGCCCGATTCATCATATTAAACGCCCACCATTTTTTGCGAAAGCCTTTATACTTGAAAAAAGTAATCGTCGTAATACGCTCGCTCATAATTATAACTATCGTCAAACTCTTCCTTCTCTTCTCTACCTCTCTACTCTGCTACAGCTTTATTTATTTCGGCAATATTTATTACATCTATCTCTTTATCAATGTAATACAAAGACATTTGCCCATCACCGATGAGTTTTATTTTATCCAAAATAGAACGCATCAAATTCTCCTCTTCTCGCTGTTCGGCGATATACCATTGCAGAAAATTATCCGTTGTAAAATCACCTTCTGACTTAGCAATTTCCATCAGTCCATGAATAGACTTGCTCACTTTTTGCTCATGCTCATACACCATTTGAAACATCTTTTGTGGTGAATCAAAATCGTGTGGAACCGGCTCAATACCCGGCGTGAGTGCGTGTGCATCCACTTCGCTCATGTACTCAAATATACCTAACATATGCGCTCGTTCTTCCTCCGATTGGCGGTGCATAAATCGCGAACAACCTTCCAAACCCTTCGCATCGCACCAAGCCGCCATCGACAGGTACAAAAACGAAGCGCGGGCTTCCAAGCCAATTTGCTGATTGAGGGCGGTCGTCATTTTTTGTGAAATCATAATTATTGTGAATGATGTAATTGTATAATTGTATAATTGTTTAACTGTGAAATTGTTTAAATCAAATTCTATGAATTGGGAAATTGGGGAATTGGAAAATTAGGGAATTTGGACGGTGTTCGAGTAAAATAGGGTATAGTCGCCTACCCTACTTTTGTCGAACACCACCACAATTTGGAATTTCAAAAAAAAAAAGCCGCCCTACGCAAGCGCAGGACGACTTCAAATGAAACCCTATAAACCTTAACTATGAAAACTATGCTTCTTTATTTTTGGAGCGTAACACAAACATTCCTGTCTATAGTTTGGCGTAGTACAGACAAGAACATCCGTATTACGAAAACCGGGCGGCATTGGCAGATGCTTCTGCCGCCCGATGATTGGTTAGTTATGTGATTCAATGGGTAAAAATCTCGCGTCTATCGTCTTCTCATTTCTCACCTCTGTTACGCAATTTTAATTTTGCGTGGGGGCTGTTCTTTTGCTTCCTCCTTCTTGGGCAAAGTGACGTTCAAAACACCGTTTTCGTAAGTGGCGGCGATGTTTTCAATCTCTACCGTTTTAGGTAGGCGGAAGGAGTGTGTGAATTTGTTGAACCCAAATTCTCGTCGCGTAAACTTCTCGTCTTCAGTGGTTTCCATTTCTTTTTCTGCCGAAATCGTCAATAGATTTTTTTCGACATTGAGGTCAAAATCTTCCTTTACCAAGCCCGGTGCAGCAAGTGAAAGCGTATAAGCATCTTTCGATTCGATTACATTGACCGAGGGACGGTGATTGACAACATCGCTGCCGATAACTTCATTGATATTCGAGAAAAAATCATCGAGAAAAGTGCGTGAAGGGGTTCTTTTTACGAATGGACTTACTGATACTTGTGTCATAATATTAGAATTTATATTGTGTGTTTGAAATATACGTTGAAGCAAATTATTTCTTGTGTGAATCGTGGCGGTCTTTTTCGCCATTTTGCTTCATCGCTGTACACCCCTTATTAATCAATTGGAGTGCCAACAGGTTTTTTAAGTCATTTTTGCGGAAAACGGTAGAGGAATAATGACAAAATGACATTTTAACGGCATTTTAACTGACAAAATGGCGTTTTGGTTGATTTTGTAGAAAAAAGTCCTTTATGAAATTGCGTGGTTTTAGCCGGCAGACGAAGGTTTTTATATAGCGTTTTGGATTAATCTAGAAAATTGGTAATGTTCGATAAAAATAGGGTGAGCAATTATACGCGAGTCGCAAGGCGAATGCCTTTCATAAAAACATTCGCCTTGCGACTATTCCTTACTTTACTCAAACACCTCTGGAAAATTTTAGTGACCAATAAAGCTCTACCTTAAGTTGAAACTTGGGGCTACCATATCGGTCACACCTAACGGCGTTTTAGGGATGAAAAGATAATAAACGCTACATTTTTACGCCGTTATTTTTTCTTTACACGAGCCAAATTTGACGCGAATAACGGGTTATTTAAGGAGAATTTGGTAAAGTATAAAGGAAAAAGAACAAGTCGAGAATATACATTTATTTTGTTCCTGATACTTAGACTTTATTTTAGAAAGAAAAACGCGCCCCCAAACTCAAGTTGAAAGTGCTAAAATTTACTCCCTGGTCGGTTTCCCAAGCCGGAAATTCTTTTGAGCCGTAGTTTTCACCTGCTGCAACTTGGTGTGCAGCGAGTTCTTGTGCATCTACTTCTTCAAAGTATTCGGTATAGCCATAAGCACCACCCAACGAAAGAATCGGTAATACACTTTCTATTGTACCATCTGATAAAGTAACATCTGCGCGAGTCACTTCATAGGTATTGCGGTGGATTCGCAAGCCTGTGTAGCCCACAGAACCTAAGACACTTACCTTTTCGTTGACCTGATAACGCAAACCAAAAGAAGCTGTGAAACCAAGCGAAAACTTGCCTTTGGCAATAGATTCTGCTTCAAATTTATCTACACCGTCAGGGTATAGAAGATCGACTACGCTACCGACAACCAATACAGCATTATTTGATTCGCGCAAGCCGTCCGTTTGACCTGCAACGGGAACGAGCAGCCCAAAACGTGCAAACGGGCTCAAGGTTTCGCTACCCGCATCTATCACCAAAGCAGGCGAAACCGTGAGGCGGCGATTAGTAGCATAAGAACTATCAAAGCCACTGCCTTGCGTAGCTTCTTCGGTCAAAGTTTTTGAACCGATTACATAGGATAGACCCAAGTCAAGACCAAAATTGCGACCGAGCATATAACCCAAACTTAAATCAAGCCCCAAGCCACTGCCATAAGACCCCGAAATCGTACCATTGACTTCCGAACCGGGTGTCAGTGAATTTTCGATTTTAAGTCCAAGCACCTCACTGGTCGCCGGAGAAAGGTAAGAAATACCGGGTTGTACATAAAAACCCTGTGCCTGTACAAGCGCAGCACTACAAATAAATAGCGCGATAAGTAGTAAATTTTTCATAATTTATTTAGTATTGTGGTATTGTGGCATCCTAGTGTTGTAATTTGTTGAGTACCACGACACTAAGTAAGTAGTGGGACAAAAATATCCTTACTTTTTGACGGTTTCTTTTTCCGCTATTTTTACCTACAAAAATCCTTACGTAGCGTAGGCTATGTGCGGTTTTTGTAAGAAAAAATATCGAAAAAATAACCACGTCAAAATTGTAAGCCTATTTTTGTCCCACTACTTAGTGAGACAAAAATATCCTTACTTTTTGACGGTTTCTTTTTCCGCTACTTAAAGCACTACAACACTCAATCACCATTATAATTCAAATCCGATATACAGCTGAAATGCTAAATTTCGGTCTCTGTCTGCTCGTGCGATTTTGGTAAAATCATTATTATCGGGGTCAATGGTCGTTCTTTTAGAAAAATCGTAAATGTTGTTCGTAATATCTGCCATGCCATAACTCGCCTTAAGACCAATGCCCAATCCCGTATCAAATCGGTACTCTACACCTCCCATCAATCCGTAGTCCAACGTATTGTAATAGTTCCCGTCTTTTGCTGCAAAGTCATGATAGGCGTCCGTCTTTACCGGTGCTTGTGCATCTCCGAAACGCTCAATCGCACCTACGCTATTTCTATTAAAGATGGGTTGGTATGCCAATGCAAAATCATCCTGTGGGTCTTTGGCATAATTGTGTGCCAACTCAATACTGATGGGCTGCAAATCGACTTCGAGATTGTTACCGAAAGAGCGCGGTGCGGCATCAAAAGTCAACTGTCCTGCCCCCGTAGAGTTGAGCAAAAAGCCAATATAGGGTCCGCCGAAAAAGCTGATATTACTAGTAGCGTTGCCATAAAACATTAGGGGAAAATCAAGGTAGCCATTATTGACATTGAGCGAAACCGAGCGACTACCCGCAAAATACAGTGGGTCGGCAGTCACTCCTTCGACTATCCAGAAAGATTCGCCGCTATATCTATAGTTGCCACCTTTTTGCGAATATTGGATTTCGAGGATCAGCCCGGTTCTATCTGTGAGCGCGTACCGAAAGGTAGGCGCAATTAGAAATCGAGTAATAATCGAATTGGATTCGAGGCGCGTATCCGTAGCCGACCTTTCAGACGGGCTCATGAAGGTCGCAAAATTGAGCCCTGCTTTGATACCGACACTAAAATCGCCAGCATTTTGTGCTTGCGCATTTATTCCTATTGATAGGATACTGAAAAACAAAAATATTCGTTTCATATTATTTTTTTACTAAAAAACGCCCAAAGATAGAGCAAGATTAGAAATGTATGTGTGTTTTCGTTTTTTTTAACGTGCGAAAATATAAATTCGTCCGTGTTGTACAGGTATTTTTTCGGCATAAAAACGAAAAACGTATTATTTCAAATGGCTTTTTCATAAAAAATAAAAAACTTAAAAACAACCGTTATTCCGCACTTTATGCGAAATCTGCCGGACGCAAGAGCGCAATTCCAGGCGGAAGCTACTGTTTAGGGAAGAGGAAGAAAATAATCTACCCCAAATGAAGGAGTTATTTTTTTTATATCTTTGGCTTATTATTTCGTTCCTGATACTTATTATTCATTCATTCAAAATTCACTCATTCAAAATCACTACCTTTGCCCGATGAATCTTTTAAGGCTTAGTTGGAAAAACATCCGTCACAATCCCTTGGCTACACTATTGAGCGTGACCCTTTTCGCTTTGGGTATTGGTTTGATGGTGTTTTTATTTTTGGTACAAAAACAATTAGACGATAATTTCAAAAAAAATCTTGCTGGAATAGATTTGGTCGTCGGCGCGAAAGGTAGCCCTCTACAACTCATTCTCAGTAGTATGTATCATATTGATGCCCCTACGGGAAATGTCAAACTCGGCGAAGTCCGCTCTTATCTCAATCCCAAACATCCCACTATCGAAACTGCCATTCCGCTTTCGATGGGCGATAGCTACCGCGAATATCGCATCCTCGGTACTACCCAAGAATTTATACATTTATACGATGCCGCCCTTGCCGAAGGCAAAATCTGGCAATACAACATGGAAGTCACGCTCGGCGCAAATGTAGCCGCAGCACTGGGTTTGCAATTGGGTGATACCTTTAGCAGTTCGCATGGATTTACGGACGACGACCACGCAGCACACGACGATAGCGAGTTCAAAGTCGTAGGCATACTCGCGCCTACGGGGGCGGTCATCGACCAATTGATACTCACCACCACGCAGAGTTTTTGGCTGGTACACGAACACGCCGCCACGCCCGAAGACACACACGATCACGACCACGACCACGCACACCACGACCACAGCCACGACCACGCCCCCACGATGCCCCCCAATCTACTCAACGAACCCGAAGAAAAAGAAATCACCTCACTACTCATCAAGTTTAAAGGGCGCGGTTTTCAAGCCCTCAATTTAGGTCGAAATATCAACGAAAAAACCGAAATGCAAGCCGCCTCTCCTGCTATCGAAATCAATCGCCTTTACAGCCTCATGGGTACTGGCGAGCAGGTCTTGCAAATGTTAGCTTTTGTTATTATTTTTGTATCGGGATTGAGTATTTTTATATCATTATTTTCTTCGCTACGCGAACGCCAGTACGAGCTCTCACTGATGCGTGTAATGGGCGCAGGACGAAAAAAACTATTTACTCTTATCATTTTAGAAGGGCTTTTATTGGCAATTATCGGTTATGTAATTGGCGTACTGCTCGGTCATGTCGCTATGCAAATCATGGCTTCTACAATGGAAGACGCCTACAAATATTCTTTTTCTGCCTGGCAATTTCTGCCCATAGAACTATGGCTACTCGCCGGGGCTTTGCTCATCGGGTTCGTAGCAGCAGCACTCCCCGCACTCCAAGCCGCACGCATGGATGTAGCAGAAACATTGGCTAAAGGGTAGATTCAACTGCAACTGCAACTGCAACCTCAACCTCAACCTCAAATTCAACCTCAAATTCAAATTCAAATTCAAATTACGAGATTTGGCTTCGCCAAATCAATAATATTATAAAGAATTTGCGTAGCAAATTTCGGTAATTTGAGGTTGAGGTTGAATTTGAGGTTGAATTTGAGGTTGAGGTTGAGGTTGAGGTTGAATTTGAGGTTGAGGTTGAATTTGAGGTTGAAGTTGAGGTTGAATTTGAAATTTTATGAAAAATATCCAACATCGCGAAATACTCCTCTTGCGTTTGCTCACCTTCTGTGTGTTTGCAGGACGGGCGTGGCAGCATATTTTTTGGGATATTCCGATTCGTGCTTTTGCCTGGGACGAAAATTTGCTCAAAACACCTGTCGAAGCCCTTACGAATATGACATGGAAGGATTACGTTACGAGCATGACAGTAGATGCTTGGTTGCAAGGCATTGCGCAAGGTTTTGGGTGGCTTTGTGTGGCATGTGCTATTGCAGCTTGGTTTGTCGCCCCTACACGAAAATGGTTGGGTACGCTGCTCAAAATTGGTGGTATTTATCTCATTCTCCTCTTTTTGATGTATTGGAAAGAACGCTTTCAAAGCGCGGGCGTGTTTATCGAACACACGCTCCAATGGACGACGCCGTTTATGCTTGCGTATGCCGTTTTCCAACAAAAAAATACTGAGAAATTTCGGTTTTGGATAAAAGTTGCGATTGCGCTGACCTTCATTGGTCATGGGCTTTATGCCTTTGGTTACTATCCCGTTCCCGGCAATTTTGTGGAGATGATGGTCGGCGTATTTGGTATGCCGGACGATACTGCGATGTGGTGGCTAAAAGTCGCTGGTATAATTGATTTTGTGGCAGCGGCGGCGCTTTTTATCCCTTTTGTCATGCGCCCTGCGATATGGTATTGCATTTTGTGGGGAACACTCACGGCAGTTGCTCGCATCGTTTCCAATTTTACGTTCGACTTTCCGCTATATAGCCTGCATCAATGGCTGCATGAAAGTATTTTCCGTTTGCCGCATGGCGGTATTCCGCTTTTACTGCTTTGGCTGGGTAAATGCTCAATGAATGAGTGAATGAATTTTGAATGTTGAGTGAATGAATTTTGGGTTCTTTGACAATTTTTGCATTTTTCTCCAATGTGGCTTTAGCCCATTGAAATAAGTCACTGAATGACAATGGGTTAAAACCACATTGGAGGAAGTACGAGCTTTTTTTGCAAAAATTGTCAAAGAACCGAATTTTGAGTGAATGAATTTTGAATGAATGAATTTTGGGTTCTTTGACAATTTTTGCATTTTTCTCCAATGTGGCTTTAGCCCATTGAAATAAGTCACTGAATGACAATGGGTTAAAACCACATTGGAGGAAGTACGAGCTTTTTTTGCAAAAATTGTCAAAGAACCGAATTTTGAGTGAATGAATTTTGAATGAATGAATTTTGGGTTCTTTGACAATTTTTGCATTTTTCTCCAATGTGGCTTTAGCCCATTGAAATAAGTCACTGAATGACAATGGGTTAAAACCACATTGGAGGAAGTACGAGCTTTTTTTGCAAAAATTGTCAAAGAACCGAATTTTGAATGAATGAATTTTGAATGAATGAGTGAATGAATTTTGAGTGAATGAATTTTGAATGAATGAATTTTGAGTGAATGAGTGAATGAATTTTGAGTGAATGAATTTTGAATGAATGAATTTTGGGTTCTTTGACAATTTTTGCATTTTCCTCCAATGTGGCTTTAGCCCATTGAAATAAGTCACTGAATGACAATGGGTTAAAACCACATTGGAAAAAGTACGAGCTTTTTTTGCAAAAATTGTCAAAGAACCGAATTTTGAATGAATGAGTGAATGAATTTTGGATATTAGTTGAATTGTTACAAACACTAAAAAAGGGACTTCAATCAAAAATGATTCATTCACTCTTTCATTCAAAATTCATTCCCCGAAATAGCTTCGGGATTTTGTTTCACTCAACATTGGAAACTCACTTGGCTGGAAAAAACGTAGTTTTGTCGGCTGTTTATCAGTCCGTAGTCCGCCGCTTAACGTGAAACGGTCTCGCGTAATAACTGCGGACTGCGGACAGATAAACAGCGGATAAAAAATCAATAAATATGAAAAAACTCACCAATACCATTCTACACGGTGCAGCCAATCGCCGTTTTGCTTTGGATGTCATTTACACGGAAAATAATACGCCTAAACCTGTCGTCATTTTCGCGCATGGATTCAAGGGGTTTAAAGATTGGGGACACTGGGAAGCAATAGGGGAAGCCTTTGCAAAGGCAGGTTTTATGTTCGTCAAATTCAATTTTTCGCATAATGGTGTTAGTCCTGAAAAGCCTTTAGATTTCGTCGATCTGGAAGCATTTGGGCAAAACAACTATATGAAAGAAATAGTTGATTTTGGGGTGCTGATGGATTGGTTGTTTGAGCAAAAAGATATTCCCGAAACCGAAATTGACCTTAGCAGAATCACTGCGATAGGACACAGTCGAGGCGGACCGATTGCCATTTTGAAAGGCTTGCGCGATGCACGTATTACGAGCGTTATTACGTGGGCATCGGTGCATCAACTGGATTATTGGCATAATGACGACCTCATCGAAAAATGGCGCGAAGATGGTATATGGTATATTCTCAACGGACGCACAAAACAGCAGATGCCGCTTTATTTTCAGTTGTATGAAAATATGATGGAAAATAAAGATTGGTTGGATGTAAAAACGGCACTCGCCCAACTCGATAAGCCGCTGCTTATTTTGCATGGCGATGCGGATCCTGCCATTTCTGTTTTTGCTGCCGAACAGCTACATTCATGGAAAGAAGATGCTGAAATATACATCATCGAAGGCGCGAATCACGTCTTTGGTGGCAGCCATCCTTTTCAGGAAAAGCAACTCCCCAAACACAGTCAAATTCTTGTGAAGAAATGTATTGATTTTTTATTAGAAAATAATTAACTGACGTTACGCAGTAACGTGTCCGCAGCCTTCTGTCCGCAGTCCGCAGTTATACGCGAGTGTGTTTCACGACCGACTGCGGACAATGCTTGTAAAAAGCATTGTTGAACTTCTAAATGAAACATTTTGTATAAAGTCAATGTATTAAATAGTCGAACAAAACCAATAGTGACCCATCGTAATATTTACTGTCTAAAATGAATACAGAATAAAAAATAAAATTCAATTATATACACTACTATGAATAAGAGTTATTTTAATTCATCTCCTGAAGAAAAAAGAAAGCAGGACGACGACATCTACCAAAAATTTATCATTTTGGGAATTGTACCATTATTTATCTATTTCATGTGGCCTCTCCTGTTTGAAGCAAAAGACGTAGAAGTGCAAGCGGAAATAGTAGATGATCGCATTGAAAGAGTCGAAGAAAATGCACGAGAGCGACTTTATATTGGCGAAAGCACTTTGACACCTGACGTAAATACTGTACCTATTATTACGTCGCCGAGATCTAAAATCCAAAACAAAGTACGACCCAGCACTATTAAAAGAACGCCTGTCGCGCCGAGACAGGATGGTATATCTAAGCTCACTTATAATACGGGTGATGAAATAGAATACATCGTACAACCACAAAATACAGGTTGGAAAGGTATCGTACAAAGTAAGCAAAACGGAAACTATCGCGTGAAAATAACAGAGGTACTACTCGCCAATGATGCACAACAATACCTGACCACCAATAACGCATGTAACGGCGGCAAACCCATCGGCAAAAATGCAGTGAATCAGGTAATTACTGTGCCAGGACGTTGTATTCACTCAAAATAATTAGTAACTTATACCGATATACACAGCTATTTAAAAGGCTGAATTAAGGCGATTATTCAAACGAATAATCGCCTTTTTTTCGTAGTATCGTTGTGTTGTTGTGTTATAGTAGTTTCGTAGTATTTCGTAACTTTGCTGACGATACAACACCACCACCACAACACCAACACGAATGAAAAAAATTACTGCCGATTGGGTGTTTCCCGTAAGTGCTGCGGCTATTCAGAATGGCGTTATTACATTGGATGATAGCGGTAAAATACTGCAAATCAATAGCCGCGACCAACACCGAGACGAAGATTTAGAGGTATATAAAGGCGTACTCGTACCGGGTTTTGTGAATACGCATTGCCACCTGGAGCTATCGCATATGAAGGCTAAGGTGGCAACGGGTACGACACTTATTCCATTCATTGCGAGCGTAGTGCAAAAGCGCGAGGCGGTAGAGGAAATCATCCAAGCAGCCATAAAAACCGCTGATGAAGAGATGCGAAATAATGGCATCGTTGCGGTAGGCGATATTTCTAATCAGGTCGATACATTCGCACAAAAAAGCCGCAGCGAGATGCGGTATTATAATTTTATTGAAATGTTTGATTTTCTGCAAAATGCTGACGCACAGAAAACTTATGACCAATATCGCGCCGTGTATGACGCACTCAATTTGCCCGAAAAACACAAAAAAACCTGTGTACCACACGCGCCATATAGCGTGTCAGAACCTTTGTTTGATTTAATAAATAAAGCTAATGCAGGCGAGCAAAAAACCGTCAGTATTCACAATCAGGAGACGGTGCCGGAAAATGAATTATTTGAACATGGAACAGGCGGTTTTGTGGATTTTTATGGTGGTTTTGGAATTTCTCTAGAAAAATTTCAGCCAAATAAAAAAACCGCGATTCACTACGCACTCGAAAATATCGACCCTGTACATCGCACTTTATTCGTACATAATACGTTGACAACTCGCGCCGACATCGAAGCCGCTCACACGTGGTCTTCGCACGTCTATTGGGCGACCTGTCCGAATGCTAATCTGTACATCGAAAATCGCTTGCCCAACTACCAAGCTTTTTTGGATACGAATGCTCGTATGACCATCGGCACCGATAGTCTGACCTCCAATTGGCAGTTGAGTATTTTGGAGGAAATGAAAACGATTTTACGCTTTCAATCTTATTTAGATTTCGAAACGATACTGCGTTGGGCTACGCTCAATGGTGCGGAAGCACTTGGTTTTGAAGCAGATTTCGGGAGCTTGGAAGTCGGTAAAACACCTGGTGTCAATCTGCTGAATTTGGATAATAATTTGAAGGTGACAGCTGCTACGGAAGTGCAGCGCATTGTGTAGTGAATAAGGTTCTTTGACAAATCCATTGAAATTGCTCGCGTACCCTTTTCTTCCCTAAAGGGATTGCTCTATACGCCTCATTTTGCGTGGAACTTCCTCTAGGATTGAGGTGTAGGTTGGCAAATAATGAGTTGCTCCACTGGATTTGTCAAAGAACTGTGAATAATTTACTCATTCACTCCCTTAAACTCCAAAGGAAACACCGTCGGGTCAAAATCCCATAACATCGGCAACACAAAATAGACAATCAGCGACAGCAATATAATGGATAGAAGATTCATCCAAATCCCCTTCGACACCATATCGGGAATCCGCAGATAGCCCGACCCAAAAACCACCGCATTGGGCGGCGTAGCCACAGGCAACATAAACGCACACGAAGCCGCCACCGTAGCCGCCACCATGAGTATATACGGATGCACACCAAGCGAAAATGCCATCGGCGCGAGTACCGGCAAAAGCATCGCGGTAGTCGCGAGATTGGAGGTAATTTCGGTAAGAAAATTGACCGCCGCAATGATGAAAATAACCAACAAAAACAAGTGAACACCTTGAAGCAGCGTGATTTGTGAACCCAGCCATTTTGCCAATCCGCTCGACTGAAAACCTGCCGCCAATGCCATACCGCCACCAAATAAAAGGATAATTCCCCAGGGCATTTTCACGGCTTCTTCCCAATTAATAATTTTTCTCGAACGGTTTTTTACAGGCAATAAAAACAAGGTAATACCCGCTATCATAGCGATAATCGTATCGTCCAATTTTGGGATGAAATTTTGCAAATAAGCGCGAAAAATCCACAATAAAGCCGTACTCACAAAAACCACCAAAACGACCTTTTCTTCGTAAGTCGTTTTACCCAATTCATTCAATAATCGTTTAATCTCCGTCTTGCCACCGGGAAATTCTTTTTGCTTAAATTTAAAGGCAAAACGCGTCAGATATTGCCAACACAAAAACAACAACACTATCGAAATCGGCAAGCCAAACATAAACCATTGCGAAAAAGAAATCTCCACACCGTACAACTCCTGCACGATACCTGCCAAGACCAAATTCGGCGGTGTACCAATCAAAGTTGCCATACCACCAATCGACGCAGAATAGGCAATCGCCAACATCAAAGCCTTGCCAAAAATTAGGTTTTCATCCTCCTCCGTAGCCGGATTGTCGCGTAGCTGCGCGATGATTGCCATACCGATAGGCAGCATCATCACAGCAGTCGCCGTATTGGAAATCCACATCGACATAAACGCCGTAGCGAGCATAAAACCCAAAATAATCCGCGTAACATCCGAACCAATGAAGTTGATGATAGTCAGTGCAATACGCTTATGCAAATTCCACCTTTCAATCGCAATTGCAATCATAAAACCACCGATGTACAAGAAAATATACCGATGCCCGAAAGCCGCCGTTGTCACCTTCAAATCCAATCCGCCCGTGAGGGGAAACAGCACTATCGGCAACAAAGCCGTCACCGCAATCGGTATCGCTTCCGTAATCCACCACACAGCAATCCACACCGTAGAAGCAAGTATTGCATTGGCTTCTTTTGACAGCCCTTCGGGATGGAAAAACAGCAAAATTAGTACAAAAAGTATCGGTCCCAAAATCAGTCCGATACGCGCGGAGGTATTATTTTTTTTCATAATTTTTTAATTCGTAACAACGTAGCGCGGCACTTCCAGTCCGCATCCGTAAAACGATGCTTCCAGCTCGTTCCGCATTAGTTCGATTATTCGTGAGGCGCGAACTGGAAGTATCGCCCTACCTTAATAACCAATCGACTAAAAAAAGGACAGGCACAGAAAGCGGAATCCCAATCGCCGGCATCAAAGTTGAGAGGCGCGGATTCAGTCCGAGTTGGGCAGCGACTATCGAGACGGCGTTCATCGAACCAATCGCCGCGCCTAAGATACAGACCTTCGCCACTACATCGCGGATGCCCAAAATATGCCACATAAAAACGTAAATTATCACGGGCGCAATGACCAATTTGAAAATCTGTCCTGCCAGTAAATTGCTCAAAAATTCGCGGTCTATCGAAAAATCAATTTGCATCCCAATCGTCAGTAATGCGATTACCGAAAACGGCGCAGCCAACATCCCCAAAACCTCATCTGCCACAGGCGGTATGCTGATATTTAAAACATTCAACAAAATAGCCATGAAAAAAACGACCAAAGGTGGAAACGTCAATATTTTTTTGAATAAACCTTTATAATCGCGTTCTTTTTGTGCGTAGTATAATCCCGTAGAAAATCCAAGCGTATTGAACACAAATATCGTCCCTGCCAAACTCAAAATTATGCCGTAAGACAAGCCCGTATCTCCATACAAAATTTCAAAAATAGGAAAACCGACAAAGGAGGTACTTCCGATTCCACAAGTCATAATGAGTGCGCCTTCGGTTTGTCGGTCTGCCTGTGTGAAGCGCGACCACATTTTCATAAAAATAAAACTACAAAAATACACCATAAACGGCGTCACACTTAACCAGACCAAATTCCATTCAAAACTAATTTTGGGAATCTGATATAAAGTAATGACCGGAATGAAGAAATAGACAATCAGACTGTTGAGTACCTTCGGGCTTTTCTCATTAAAAAACGGCGTTCTTCGCAGTACAAAACCCGAAAGCAAACAAATTATTAATAATCCTATTTTTGTCATAGTAAAATGTAGCGCGGCACTTCCAGTCCGCGTCCTCACGTATTATGCGACGCGGACTGGAAGTGCCGCGCTACGATTTAAAAATTAATAGTACCTGTCATATACAAATATCTTCCGTTGAATCCGAATTGATTAGAGTTTCGGGAATACGGAATCTGACCGCTTGCGTAAGAGCTTGCTGTGCCTGCAAATCCATTGCGAGTGGTATTATATTTATCAGGATAAACATCAAAAATATTATTGCTACCGAGGGTCAGCGTAAATTTATCATCAAAAGTATGCGACACCGAAAGGTCTGTCACAAATTTGGGGTCGAAGGTTTGCACACATCTTCCTGCATCATCGCAAATCACGTTAGCATCTTCGGCGGAAAGTCCGTTGCTAAATGCCTGTACATTGCCAAATCGCGTTGAGCGAGCAGTCACGCCCCAATTGCCGTAGCTATAAATTGCACTAAACAATAATTTGTCGCGCGGCACAGCAACTTCGATGAGTTCGGTGGCGGTCTGTCCGAGTAATTGAAGGCTTTGGAATGCCTCGTCAGCACCAGCGAGTATCTCGGTGGGCGTATCTTTTTGCCCTGTTACTTCTGTGTTGCTAAAGGTTGCGGCAACGCTCAAATTTAAGCGGCTCACATTATCGCTTTCAGCACTGCCAAAGGTCTTTTTATAGGATGCCACGATGTCTATTCCTTGCGTGCGCGTATCTGCGTGATTGGTGAAAAAACGAATTTCGCGCGAGTCAGGAAACAAAGCCCCTACAGCCGGATACCTATCCGTTCTGAGGCGTTCGGTAATCACAATTCGCTCATCAATCGTGATGAGATAGGCATCCGCCGTAACAAGAAATGCGCCGTTGAGGAATTTGGCGGTCAAACCGAGATTAAAATTATTGGAAATTTCGGCATCGGGGTCTTCTACGCCCAATTGCGCGAGGCGTTCATCATTGGAAGGCACTTGACGTGTGATAATGATTGCCCCATTTTGCACCGTTGAGGTATTATTAATTGTCGCCAATTGCTGAACAGAAGGCGCACGAAAACCGCGATTATACGAACCTCTGACCGAAAAATCGTCCGTCAATTTGTATCGCGCCGCCAATTTACCGGAAATATTTCCCCCAAAATCGCTATAATTTTCATATCGTGCCGCAACAGCGACCAAAAAAGCCTCCGAAATATCGGCTTCCACATCCGCATATACGCCTATATTGCTACGGCTCAATTCGTTGTCATCCGCAATACCTGGTCTGGCACTTGAACCTACGTCTTTACCTTCTGCGGCAAGTGGTCCGGCATCGTAAGATTCCAGGCTGCCTTTGGTTTGGAAATATTTATCGGTGCGATAAGCTGCCCCAAAAGCGAGATTCAAACCCGCAATTCCCCCTACTGTACCCAGATTTTTACTGACATCAGCATTGACAATATTTTGGTCAAAATTATACGTACCAACATGGAAAAACGTTGGCGTAGCCGAACCATAGGAAGGGTTTGTAGTATTAAAAATATCCAAATACAAACGATTATGACCTTTTGTATAAGACAAATCAAAATTCCAATCATCTTCCAATTGCCGACTAATTCCACCCGAAAAAGAATAATCCGTACCTATCCCCGGCGAAATAGGCACGTAACCATCAGGATAAACAGAAAGCACGGCGCGAGAATATCTGCCCGGATTTCGGAAGAAACCATAGGCCACAATTTCTTTTTGTGAAAATCCACCAAAGGCGTACACACTCATACCGCTTGTGCCGATTGGATATTTTACATTGGCGAATGCCTGACGAGTTTCGTTTTCATTAGAACCAAAATTGCCCACTACAAAATCTTCGTCGGAATAAACGCCCCTGTCTTCAGCCGGATTGAATGTGCCGTAAGTTTCCATATTTAGCGTACTATCTGTTGGGTAAATAGTGCCGGAATAATAATCGGAGCGATTTGTTCCTGCGAATTTGAAATGCTCTAAAGTGAAGTTGAAATAACTTCCTTCGACCCCCAAATCGAAGCCATAATTGAGCGAGTTTTTGAAGGTCGCGCCATCTACGAAATGCCTGCCGTCGCTGGCATCGTCGTTGGGTGTGCTGTTGTGGTAGCCTGCCGTTGTGATGAATGTACCACCATCGTCGCGGTCTTCCAAAGCGAGGTTGATGATACCCGCGATAGCATCCGAACCGTACTGCGCCGCCGCACCATCACGCAAGACTTCCATACGCTTTATCGCACCCGTAGGAATGCTGTTGAGGTCGGTCACGACATTACCGAGACCGGGCGCGACATTGAGATTGAGGGTCGAAAACTGGTGTCGTCGCTTGCCATTGACCAAGACCAGAGACTGGTCGGGACCCATACCACGCAAAGAAGCGGGGTCGGCGTAGTTGGTCGTGCCGTTTACGCCATATTTTGCAGAGTTGAAGGAGGGCGAAGTAAACTGTGCCATTTGCCCCAAATCCGTCTGTCCGGTCACTTGCAACTCCTTGGCAGTCACCACATCTACGGGAACAGGACGTTCCACATCGGTACGCGGTTTTCCGCGCGAACCGACTACGGTTACATTCAAATTTAAATCAAGCCCCGAAGCCATATTAATGTCGTAATTGGTGCGAGAATCAATGGTCATTTTCATATCTTCATAACCAACGTAGGAAATGACGAGTACATCGCCTATGTTGGCATCAATGGAAAATTTGCCGTTGATGTCTGTCGTCGTACCTTTTGATGTGCCTTCAATCGCAATCGTTGCAGGGAACATGGGGTCGCCATTTTCATCGTTGACGATGCCTACGACTTGCGCCTGTGCAGCACAAACGATGAATAGCATAAATAATGTGATTAGTAAATTATTTTTCATAATTGGTAATTTGAAATGAGTAAATATTAATGAATGAATCACAAAAACCAAGCATAATTCATTAAAACATCTATTCATTTAATTTGTGAATACAATAGTTAATTTCTACTTTTGGAGAATAATATTACTTTTTTATTCATCCAAAGGTATATTGTTAAATTTATTTTTCAAAAAATTTTATTCTAAATTTTAACTTTTTTACAGTATTTTATATTGATTTACACTTTTTTACACCATAAACAAATGATAAATGGCGACTAATTTACACGAAAATTTTATTGCTAAATTGGTGGAGAAATACGGCGCGTGGGAGAAAGTCACCTCTAAGTTCGGTAGTCATTCCTTCGGGAAAATTGCTGAAGATTTGTGTATTAGTAGTAGCCAATTTAGTAAATTAATCTCCGGAACTGCCACCGAAGGCATGTACGTCAGGTCGATTAAAAATGTAAACCAACTCCTCGAATCTGAGGCAGAACGCACAGAACGCGAGCGCGTACAATCCGAAAATGAACGCCTCAGAAAGCAACTTGAAGAGAAGTCCGTCAAAAAAAGTAGTTGGGCGAAAACGGTGGTAGCCGTGGTATTGGTGGCGACTTTGATTTCGGCGATATTGAGTGGGGTGTTTAGTCGTCAATTTGCAAATACATCTATTATTGAAACCGATACATCGGAAAAGGCACATTTTCTCGGACCATTCTTTGACCGTGATTTTAAGAGCGACCATATTTCGCCCTTTTTGAGTACCAATGAAGCGCAAGATTTTTGCCCGTGTAGTGCCTACGAGGGTATTTGGGAACTCGATAAAGCCTACACCATTCCGATGCCAACCAAAAAGCCGGGTTTGTATTATGTCGCTAAGGCATCAGATATGCGGATGAAGTGCTATCGCAATGTTGCGTCCGAAGAAAAGGGGAAGGTTTTGTTAGGGTTTGAGGAAATGACGCACGAACTTTGGATTGACACCAAACAAGAATCACTTGTACCCAAGTATTTTAATCCCGAATTAAAAAATTATACAAAAGCATTTTATAACATTGATTTTGAAGGAGATGCGTCGTTTAAAAAGTTAGCGAATATTACTTCTTTTATGTTCAATACCTTTAAAATTAAAGACGATTATATACTTCGTAAGGGCGAACCGTCGGGCAGATACGCCGAAAATATTGACCATAACCTCGCCAATCAATATGAAATTGACGTGAAAGATGTCTTAGAAAATATCATCGGTAATCTCGTCAGCACCGTCTGCGAACCCACCGTTAATAACTACTGTAATCCGAATACTCTCACGGAAAATGAAAGTACGATAAAATACGATTGTAATTTTACAATAAAAACAGAAAATCTTGGTATTGGCGGTAGTTATCCTTATTCCAAAGGTTTTAAGTTGGTGAAGCAAAATTATTCGGGTAATTTGTTGTGTGATTGCGAGTAAGGAACGACGCAAAAATAACTTTACATTTTGGCTGCTTCTTTTACGCTTATTTTTCAGTTTGAAATCAGTCATTTATCTCGATAAACTCCCGCTTTCAAACCAAAAACTAAACGCAAAATAAGCTACCCAAGAATGTAAACTTATTTATGCCTCGTTCCTAATCGCGGATTGATTGCCAGTTTGTTTGCGAAAACCCTCAAAATTCACGAAATTTGCAGACCAATGAATGAATGAGTGAATGAATATTGAATGTTGAGTGAAACAAAATCCCGAAGCTATTTCGGGGAATGAATCATACAAAAATATTCATTCACTCATTCATTCAAAATTCATTCATTATCTATTCACTCATTCACTCATTAAAAAATTCACTCATTAGTTATGGGAAGAGCATTTGAATATAGAAAAGCCACAAAATTTGCCCGTTGGGACAGGATGGCAAAGCAGTTTACTAAAGCCGGAAGACAAATCGCGATAGCAGTAAAACAGGGCGGTCCCGACCCCGATACCAATGTTGTTTTGCGCCGCGCCATCCAAAACGCCAAAGCAGTACAGATGCCCAAAGACCGCATCGAATCTGCCATCAAAAAAGCCTCTGACAAAGATACTAGTGGTTTTGATGTGGTCATTTACGAAGGCATGGCACCGCATGGCGTCGCACTCGTCGTCGAAACGGCTACCGATAATACGACTCGAACAGTCGCTAATGTGCGTTCTTATTTTCGGAAGAAAAACGGTACGCTCGGCACATCAGGCATGCACAATTTCATCTTTGACCGCAAAGGCGTATTCTATATCGAACCCGAACATATCGCAGATCCGGAAGAGTTTGAGTTGGAATTTATTGATTTTGGGTTGAAAAAAATCGTAAAAGAAACGGTAGAAGAAAAAGAGTTTTACCAAGTCTCTGTCGATTTTGAAGACTACGGCAAAATGCAAGACGCTCTTGAAAAACAGGGAATTAATGTCGAAAAATCAGAATTGGAGCGCATTCCCAATGTGATGAAAGAAATCACCGACGAAGAACAACTCGACGAAGTACTCGCCCTCGTTGACCTTTTGGAGCAAGACGATGACGTGACAAATGTTTTTCACAATCTCGCTTGATAATGATTAACGGTTAATGATTAATGATTAATTTTTCGCTGCGCGAAATAGAAATAATAGAAAGGTGAGTACATTTTGTGTGCTTACCTTTTTTTGTAAAAAAAAGAACTCGAAACCTTAACTTAGGGATGAAAAAACAATAAACATTACATCTTGACTTGTTCTTTTTCCTTTATACTTTACCAAATTCTCCTTAAATAACCCGTTATTCGCGTCAAATTTGGCTCGTGTAAAGAAAAAATAACGGCGTGAAGATGTAACGTTTATTATCTTTTCATCCCTTACTGCAATTCAGCCGATTTCAACAACTATGGACTATCGACTGACAACTATGGACTGATAGCCCCCCATGCAACCCTTCATTTTTCACTTTGTCTTTAGCACAAATGAACTACGAGAACACACATCGAGAACTTGTAGAAGCCTGCAAAAATCACGATAGGCAAGCTCAATTTGAGCTATATGGATTGTACTCAAAAGCGATGTACAATATTTGCATACGTATGCTCAATGACGTCGAAGAAGCACAAGATGTGTTACAAAATTCGTTTATAGACGTATTTACGAAGTTAAATTATTTTCAATATAAATCGTCGATAGGTGCGTGGATACGGCGCGTAGTCGTCAACAATTGTATCAATCGCCTCAAAAAACGCCGCTTGGAACTCGTGCCTTTAGAAACGTATCACCATCCCAAAATAGAAGAGGAAGAAACCGATACGAGCTACTTCGATTTGAGCATAGAACAGGTCAAACAAGCCGTCCAACAACTGCCCGACGGCTACCGCGCAGTGTTGACTTTATACCTTTTTGAAGGTTACGACCATATAGAAATCGGCGAAATTATGGGCATCAGCGTATCCACTTCAAAATCACAGTATAATAGAGGAAAGAAGCGATTAAGAGAATTAATAATGAGTGAATAATAATGCTACAATGCGATAATGATGTAATGCTACAATATTCGAGCTATACATATTTCATCATTGTCATATTCAAAATTCATTCATTCAAAATTCACTCATTTCATTTTAGCATTTAAGCATTGGAAAAGACAATAAAACAATTCGTACAAGAAAATCGCCCGTCATTTGACAGCGAAACACCACCTACTTTTGTGTGGGAAAATGTGGAGAAAAACCTCCCGCGTAAGCGCATCAGTATGTATCGTGCATTGCGTATGGCGGCGGCGATATTGCTCATTTTGGGTTTGGGTATCGTGATAGGTAGATTTGCAGGGCAGCCGGCGAAAGCAGAACTGGCATTGAGCGATATTTCACAGGAATACGCGGAATTGGAAAGTTTTTATACGCAAAAAATTAATCAAAAAATAGGACTGCTCAAAAATCGAAAAACAGATGAAAAAGCATTGACAGATATTAAAGAATTGGAGCGAGAATTTGAGAAATTGAAACGAGAACTCAATGCCACCAATGCCGAAGATCAACAAATCATCCAAGCGATGATTGAAAATTACCGCACAAAAATAGACCTTCTCGAACGAGTCCTCAATAGAACTAATTATTCAACCAAGAAACAACGCAAAAATAACTTTACACTTTAACTTGTTCCTAAAAAGAAAGAAAATGAAAATAGCATCTAACATAAAATTCCAAGCACCAAATATAGAATCAACCCTATTCTTACGCAGGTTTTTCGTTGGAATTTGTCTGTTGTCTTTTGGAATTTCTGCGACAGCAGCCCGCGGCGAATTTACCAAAACAATAAAAGAAAACTTTACGGTAGAGACAAATACACGTATCGAAGCCGTCAATAAGCATGGCGATATGCAGATACACACTTGGGATAAAAACGAGGTGAGTTTTGAAATCACTGTGACCGTAGAAGCCAAAACAGAAGGCGATGCCCAAAAAGAAATGGATCGTATAGATGTGGAGTTTACCAACATCCCCGGCGTAGTACGTGCCGAAACGGAATGGGAAGAAAAAGAGCGCAGAAGGTCATGGTCAATTTTTGATTGGAGTTCGTGGGGCGACTGGAGTGGCTGGGAAGATGGCAACAAAATCCGTATAGATTATGTGATTTATATGCCTTCGGCAAATGTGGTGGATTTGAATAATAAATATGGTAATATCGACTTTCCGACCTTCGACAATGACGCTAAATTGACCGTCAAATACGGCAATATGACAGGCGAACGTGTGGGCGGTAGTTTCAACCTTGACATTGGTTATGGCGATGCAGATATAAGTTCGGTAGGTGGTAAAGCACAAGTGAATGTCAAGTACGGAAAGTTTCGCGCCAATGTCTTGCAAACCATTAATATGGAGAGTAAATATTCAAAAATTTATATCGAAAATGCCTACGATATAAAAATACAATCCAAATACGACCACTACGAACTCGGCACGATTAACAACCTTCGTTCTGGCGGAAAATATGATGATTTTGACATCGAAAAAGCCAATAATGTCGAAATAGACAGCAAATACAGCGACTACCGAATCCGCGAACTCGCTGGCGAAGGCGATTTTGATATGGAATACGGCAATGCCAAAATCAAAAATATGAGCACGAATTTTGGCAACTTAGAAATAGACGGCAGCTACACAGATTTTACATTTTATATGCCCTCCAACGCAGCCTACGATGTAGATGCAGAAAGCAGTTATGGTGATCTGGATTTTTCGGATCACCGACATCTGGATATTTACAAAGATGGCTCGGATAAAGAAGCAGAAGGCTACGTTGGTAGCCCCGATTCCGGCAACCGCCTAAGAGCAAGACTTAGATACGGAAGCCTTAATGTAATGATGAAGTAATAATGCGACAATGCTTTAATGCGATAATGCTACAATGGAATGAATGAATTTTGAATGAATGAATCATTTTAATGCGATAATGCTACAATGGAATGAATGAATTTTGAATGAATGAATGAATGAATGAATGAATGAATCATTTTAATGCGATAATGCTACAATATTCGAGCGCACTCCTAAATATTGTAGCATTACATCATTATCGCATTGTAACATTATTATTCATTCATTCAAAATTCATTCATTCATTCATTCAAAATTCATTCATTCAAAATTCATTCATTCAAAATTCATTAATTCATTCATTGTATCATTTAAGCATTACACCATTTAAGCACTATAGTTAGTCTTGTTTTTTCTCCCCATAAGCCAGGTCGCCTGCATCGCCCAAGCCTGGAACGATGTAAGACCGCGCCGTCAATTCTTCATCTATGGCTGCTGTCCAGATCTTTGCTTTGGGCAAGTTGCGTTGTACATGACTAATGCCGTCGGTTGTAGCAATAATGGTCGCGATATGAACTTTTTCGGGTACACCATTATCCATCAATTCTTGCATCGTCAGTACCATCGAAGCCCCCGAAGCCAACATCGGGTCGCACAATATCAACACTTTTCCTTCCAAAGACGGACATGAGGTATATTCCACCTTGACATCAAAGGTTCCATCTTTATGATGCCGCCTGTACGCCGATATAAAGGCATTGTCAGCAAAATCAAAATAATTTAAAAAGCCCTGATGCATTGGCAATCCTGCCCGCAGAATAGTTGCCACAACAATATTATTTTGTGGCATATTCACTTCTGCTATACCCATTGGGGTTTCTACTTCGCGTGGGCTGTACGTCAGCGTTTTACTGATTTCGTAAGCCATAATTTCGCCAATGCGTTCCATATTTCTACGAAAACGCATTCGGTCAACTTGTACCGTACCATCACGCATTTCTGCCACAAAACGATTGGCTATTGAGTTAGTATTACTTAGGTTTTGAATCATAATTTTCGGATAAAGACAAACAATTTCCTCAAATATAAACAAAAATAAATAACTTTGGGGGGAAATCTACTAATGTACTCACGTGCTGACGTGCTGACGTATTTATTTTCGCTATGCGAAATACACATCAGCACATCAGCACGTCAGCACATTAGCACGTCAACTCATCAACTATGCAAGCAGCCGTATTAGTTCGTACCGGAAACCCTGATAAAGCCTACGAAATACAAGAACGCCCTATGCCCAAACCGCAGCCGCATGAGGCAGTGATTCAGGTCGAAGCCTTTGGGTTAAACTTCGCTGATGTCTTGGCACGGCGTGGTTTGTATCCCGATGCGCCGCCCTTGCCGGCGGTGATGGGTTACGATGTCGTTGGGCGGATTCACGAATTGGGCAGCGAGGTCACGGACTTGCAGGTCGGGCAGCGGGTGATGGCACTCACACGCTTTGGCGGTTATGCGGAGTATGCGGCTACAGATGCAAGAGGCATTGCGTCGATACCTGAAAATACGCCTGTCGGCGAAGCCGTCGCGCTGGCTACACAGTACGGTACAGCGTGGTTTTGCGCCAGAGAAATGACGAACTTACACGAGGGCGAACACGTACTCATACAAGCCGCTGCAGGCGGTGTAGGCACGGCATTGGTACAATTGGCAAAGCATAGCGGCTGCACGATATACGGCACGGCTTCTACGCACAAACAAGATTATTTGCGCGAAATGGGCGTCGATTATCCGATTGATTATCGCACAACGGATTTTTACGAAGTCATAAAAGAAATACGCGGCGATAAGGGACTCGATGTGGTATTCGATAGTTTGGGTGGAAAATATCTGAAGAATGGTTATAAACTACTCGGTTCGGGTGGTAGAATGGTCAATTATGGCGCAGCAGATATGGCAACGGGCGGCAAAAAAAGTATTTTCAGGATGTTGCGTGTCGCGATGTCTTTCGGGATTTATTCCCCAATAAATTATGTCAGTACCTCTCGCGGTATGCTGGGTGTCAATATGTTGCGTATCGCAGATGACCGCCCCGAAGCCTTGAAACGTGCACTCACCGGCGTGGTCGATTTTTATGAAAAAGGTATTTTTAAACCCAAAGTCGGCGGTACATTCAAAGCAACACAACTCGCCGAAGCACACGATTTTCTCGAATCCCGCCAATCCATTGGAAAAATTGTGGTAGAATGGTGATTTTGGGAATTAGGTAATTGGGAAATTAGGTAATCAGGCTAACGTATTTACTTTTCAATAAAATAAAATGGTTCTTTGACAATTTTTGCAAAAGGACTTCTGCTGGACGCTCAAACCTATAAGGTTTTCGAAAACCTTATAGGTTTTGCATTGATTTCCAGTATTTAAAACAAGTAATTTTTTCTTTATTTGAAAATAGATTTTATTTTTGCAAAAATTGTCAAAGAACCAATAAAATTTACATAATAGGGCAAACGAAAAGTCGTTTTTGTGATGTATAAGTAGTGAGACAAAAATATCCTTACTTTTTGACAGTTTCTTTTTTCGCTATTTTTCCCTACAAACCCCGATAGCTATCGAGGTACGTAGCGTAGGCTATGTGCGGTTTTTGTAAGAAAAACTATCGAAAAAATAACCACGTCAAAATTGTAAGCCTATTTTTGTCTCACTACTTAATACACTGTTTCACAAATTTATTTACTTTTTTGAGTATTTCTTTTAAAATGACTCTTCACCAAAAAATCCTTAAATACAGTGAGTATTCGCGTCATTTTTGATTCGATTCATTTCAAAATAAACGTCAAAAAATGTAAATAAATTTATAAAACAGTGTACTTAATATGCTTATTTTTAGACTTTAAGAAAATCTACTCGGCGGACATTTTTTAAATCTATTGATACCCCACAAGTCGTCGGGAAGCTTACTCGACGGACATTTTTAAAATGTCAGGCGAGAATATTTGTATTTTGATTTAAAAACCAGGTAATTACAAAATTTATTTAAATTAATAAAAAAACATCTCATAATAATTATTTACAAATAATAAAAAAAACATGCACTGGTGGTTTTAAATCATTTTATAAATATTATTATTTAAATTTTGTAAAAGACTAATTTTCAATAGAATGAAAAAAAACGCTGTCGCCTGACATTTCAAAAATGTCCGCCGACTAACGCAACCGAAAAGATGTGGGGTATCAATAGATTTTTTAAATGTCAGGCGAGAATATTTGTATTTTGATTTAAAAACCAGGTAATTACAAAATTTATTTTAATTAATAAAAAAACATCTCATAATAATTATTTACAAATAATAAAAAAAACATGCACTGGTGGTTTTAAATCATTTTATAAATATTATTATTTAAATTTTGCAAAAGACTAACTTTCAATAGAATGAAAAAAAACGCTGTCGCCTGACATTTCAAAAATGTCCGCCGACTAACGCAACCGAAAAGATGTGGGGTATCAATAGATTTTTTAAATGTCAGGCGAGTTAAATTGTAAATTTTAATTTCAATTTTTTTATACAAATTTTAATTTTTTAATTACATAATAATCTCATATTAAATAGATTATTTACAAAACCTTGTCGCCTGACATCTTCAAGATGTCCGCCGACTAATGCAAATCTCCCATTCAAAAATTTATATTACAAAAAGGACTTTTCGTTTCTCCTGATTATTGCAACTTAGTTTTTTGATAATCAGTCTTTTATATAATTTTTCGATATGCAAAAGTATATTTAAAACTTAATCTTAAACTTAGCGAATGAATTTTTTAGGAATAGACGTAGGCGGTTCGGGCATCAAGGGCGCGATAGTCGATACAGAAACAGGCGAATTGGTGACAGAACGCCACCGAATACCAACGCCACAACCGAGTACGCCGGATGCGGTAGCGCAGACGATAAGCGAATTGGTCAAACATTTTGATTGGAAGGGGGCGGTTGGCTGCTGTCTCCCGACGGTAGTGATTGATGGTCAGTGCCGCACATCGGGCAATATCAGCCCTTTGTGGGTAGGCGTGCAGGCAGATAAGTTGTTTTCGGAGGCTTGCGATGGGCTGCCTTTTTTTATTGCAAATGATGCCGACCTGGCAGGCGTAGCAGAAATGACGCTTGGCGCAGGACGCGGCAAAATGGGCAAAGTCATTATGGTGACGATAGGCACGGGCTTGGGTTCGGGCGTATTTCAGGACGGTATGTTGGTACCAAATTTCGAATTGGGACGCATCTTCCATACGAATGGTGAACCGATTGAGTTTTATGCCGCCGATTCTGCCCGAAAACGCGAGGATTTGAAGTTGGGAGAATGGGCAAAACGTTTCGACTTTTTCCTGAATCATGTTGTGCGAATTTGTTCGCCCAATCACTTTATTATAGGCGGCGGTTTGAGTAAGAAATTTGATAAATTTGAAGACCGCCTGACTGTTGATGTGCCTATCGAAGTCGCGCATTTTAAAAATAATGCAGGTATCATAGGCGCAGCCATGTACGCACGGAAAGGGTGAGTAGTTTGAGTTTAACCCCAATAAGTAGTGGGATAAGTTCAAGTTCAAGTATTTATTCGCTTTCAGCGATTTTTTTACTCGTCTATTATTTATTTTGGACATCGGGTAATAGACTTTATTTAGAAAAATTTTGTATGCAGCTAACTTTGTCTTTTTCCGATACTCTTCACCTATTTTTCGCCCCGTACCGTAGGGTATGCGGCTCAAAATGAGGCTCGATTATCGAAAAAATACAAAAGTTCCATGCATACAAAATATTCCTAAATAAGGTCTAATAAGGGAAGAGGAAAAAAATAATCTACCTGTCTGAATTGTTCTTTTTCTTATATGTTTTACTAAATCTTCCTTACGTAGCTCGGCTATGCGCGTCAAATTTAGTGAAAGAAAAAAATAACTTCTTCATTTGGGGTAGATTATTTTCTTCCTCTTCCCTAAGAAAATAGTACGTTAGCCTGATTTCCAAATTCCCAAATTTTCCAATTCCCAACGCTCCACTACTTTCGCGTAGCGACCAACACATAGTAATTGAAAAAGAAATGTTCATCGGAAAGGAGGGAGGATTTTATGTTGCAATTTCGAGAGGTAAGCATTGTTTCATATTCTGCCAAATCATACTGATGTGGATGCAAAATATCGCCGGGAAGTAGACGGAAAATATGTTTGAAAAAATTGTGATTATGGGCATCAATCGACACCACGAGTGTACCGCCCGGCTTGGTCAATGCTACCAATTTATCAAAACATAAATCCAAATCCGCTACATGATTAATCGCATTCAGACAGAGAATGGTATCGTAAGGTGTATCACTCTGAAATGCCTCGAAAGGCAAGCTGTGAAAAGTCGTATTTGGGTAAGCCGCTTCGTCAAAATGTTCCAATTTAACGGCATAGCTTTCTAGCAAAGGGTCAACTGCATCTACCTCATTATCAGTCAGTACCATGAATGCCCCCGCAGGTCCGCAGCCTACATCAAGTACACGCTCGCCCACAAGTGGTTGCACGCCTATACGCACGAGCAAATCTTGCCAATATTTATTTTTCCACGCCAGATATTCCGCCTTGGGCTTCTTTTTCAGGTAGCCTTGCCACCAACGTATTTCGGCAGCTTGAGCGATATTCCAACGTAGTTTGTTTTTCATGACCAATTTGACGTGATAGGAACGCGGATTGGATTAGTTTTCTCGCAATGAAACCTATAAGGTTTTTAAAAACATAGGTTTAACGATATTTTCCCAACAAAAAATCCGCGAAAACCCGTGTAACCTGCTAAATCCTCGTTCTATTATTTGGTTCTTTGACAATTTTTGCAAAAAAAACTCGTCCTTCCTCCAATGTGGTTTTAACCCATTGTTGTTCAGTTACTTATTACAATGGGCTAAAGCCACATTGGAGGAAAATGCAAAAATTGTCAAAGAACCATTATTTTTTCTTCTTCTCTGCTTTCTCCGTTTTCAATTGCTGCTCTTTCAATGCTTTTTCAAGACTTTGTTGGAAGCCGCCTTTCTTTTTCGGTTTCTTTTTATTCTGCTCCAATTCGGCTTCGATTTTCTTCTTATCAATCACAATCTCCTTAGTGATAATGGTTTGTGCGATATTTATTACATTACTAAAAAACAAATAACAACACAGACCCGATGCAAAACTATTGAAGAAAACAATGAAAAACAGCGGCATTGCATACTGCATATATTTCATCATTGGCTGTGCGCTGAAGTCCATGTGTTTGGAGTTATAATAGGTATAAATCAGCGTCGTACCCGCCCACAAAAGCGTAAATAAACTGACGTGCGCCCCATACATCGGAATCTCGAAAGGCAGGCTCATAATCGAATCCCACGAAGAAAGGTCATCAGCCCAAAGGAAACTCTTTTGTCGAAACTCAATAGAGGCAGGAAAGAAGCGATACAAGGCAAACCAAATCGGCATTTGCAGTACCATCGGCATACAACCACCGAGCGGACTCACGCCCGTTTCTCGATACAGATTCATCTGCGCCATTTGCAATTTCTGTGCATCATCGCCGTGCTTTTCTTTCAATTTGGCGATTTGAGGTTTCAGTGTACCCATTTTCGCTTGCGAGTACAACATCTTGTAAGTCAGCGGAAATAGCACCACTTTTACAATAAAAGTTAACGCCAAAATCACCAAACCATAATTCGAAATAAAACCCGACAGAAAAGAAAATAAAGGACGGAACAAATTACGATTTATCCAACCGAAAATACTCCAACCAAATGGTATAATTTGTTCAAGGTCAATATCATAGCTCTTTAAGAGTTTGTAATCATTCGGTCCGATATACATCTGCATTGCAAACGTCTCATTGTCACCATGCGCATAGGGAAGTACGATATCGTTTTTCAATATCTTAATTTCTGTATCCGTATCCAACATCTCTGTAGCAACCGCTATGCTGCTAAATGGCTTATCTTTCGTAATCAAAGTCGTATTAAAAAACTGCTGCGCATTGGCAACCCATTGTACGCTTTTTTCCGACTCTTCTTCATCATCACCGCTACACGAACACCAGTCCACGCTCTCCTGTGTTTCTTTGAAATACACCGTCGAAAGATTTTTTTCACTATATGCCGAAGCATCCTTTTCAAGTTTATTGAGGTAGTTGATCCACTTCAATTGTATGCCTTCTACATTGCGATCTATCGCGTCATTCAGCCCCACAAAATTAACATCATAATCGAGCATATAACTCCCATCCGCTATCGTAAATTTCTGCTCCAAATAACGCCCATTGCCTGCGTCTGCCTTAAAGCTCACCGTATTGCCCGATACCGTTGGCACAAAATACAAATCACCCGTATAGACCTCGCGACTCTCCGCAGAATTGACGGGCAAGCGATATTCAAACTTATTTTTCGGGTTTGCCATCACATTGAGTTGCTCTTTGTGATAATCATCAAGGTCATCATTGACCCATTTTTTAAACCCCTTCAAATCCACATTTGTAATGCGCGCGCCTTTGGTCGAAAACGTGATAATCATCTTATCATTTTCCAAAATCACCTCTGCATCCGTCCCCGTTCCTGCGGCAGCAAATACACCATACTTACCCGTCATCGCCTGCTGTCGCAACGAATCCGGCAATTGCTTGATTTGCGCTTCCTTTACTTTTTCCACCTCATCGGCAGGCGTAAGGCCCAATTGTTTGAGGCTATCCGTACGCACTTGCACCATGCTCAGAGAATCGCGCACAAAATTCTGACGCTCCATCTCCGCTTCCGAAGGTCGATTAAAATAACTCATCCCAATCAACAACATGAAGATGAGCGCAAAACCTATAACCGTATTTTTATTATCCATTTTTTTCGTTTGAAATAGACTTTATTCCAAAATAAGTTATATTGCATGGAAATTAGGATTTTTTCGCCAATCGAAGCTCATTTCGAGTCACATACCCTGCGGTACGGGACGAGAAATAGATGAAGAGTAGCGGAAAAAGACAATTTAGCTGCTTACAAATTATTTTGGAATAAAATCTAATAAGAAGATAAATAAATGAGTGAATCAGTAAATATCTTCCGTCCATTTACTCATTCCGTCATTTACCTATCTATTCATTTGAAAAGCGGCGCAAAGGTACGAAAAAATTGCCCCGCACTCATACCACTTATTTTCAATTCAAATAATAAAACGCAAACAAACAGTATATAGTTAATGCGTTGGTCTATATTCAAATGAAATTCGTCTAAGAGATAAGCGATTATCTTGTATTGATTTGAAATTTAAACAGGTGCAACCTTCCTTAATTCAAACCGTTTAATTAGGGTGTAAGCACAAACACCAAATACGAATTCAAACGAATAAAACTTAGCGAAGCCAAATAAAAATGCTTCTTTTAGTGAAAGAAATTAAATAAGATGTCCCATAATGCGAAGTATTTTTTTTGTCTAAGGATTTTTTGAAAGCCGCACATAGCCTTAGCTACGTAAGGATTTCAAAGGATTCTTAGACGGAAAAAAGACGAGTATAATGGCACATGTTATTCATTTTCTTTCACTAAGGTAAATAAAAATGTGTGTTAAACTCTTTTAAAACTTTTTTTACAACTAAATTCCCCTTAAATTCGTTTGTAACTATTATAATAATGCGCCAATACAATAGACCTTATTTTAGAATAAAATCTAACATGCTATAATGCATCAATGAATACAAACGTTGTAGCATCAAAGCATTTCAACATTATCGCATTGTTTATGACTATGCATCCGAGTACCCTACAAGCAATTTAATTCATAAGGAATGATGAGGGAATCGAATCGTTCTTATCCGAAACACAAAGGTTTCAAAAAGGTGAAATGTTTAAATTGATAACGAGTAAAGTTCACTCATTTATTCATCAAATCATTTCATCTCAAAAATACAGTTGACCATGAAGAAGAAGGTTTCTCCTAAAGTGAAAGAAATAATCTCCCAGAGCAGAAAGGAAGCCTTGCGACTGGGGCATGATTATATCGGCACAGAGCACCTGTTGTTGGGTATCGTCAATGAACCCTTTAGCTTTGCTACAAAAGTCTTAGTATCATTAGGTATTGATATTGAAGAACTTAGAGATGTCATTGATGACAATTCGTCAAGAGGCAAAATGGCAAATCCGGGACTCGAACTCGGTGAATTGCCACTCAACAGACATGCTGAAAAAGCACTCAAAACAATGTCGCTCGAAGCTAGAGTCCACAAACAGGAAGAGGTTTGCCCGGAGCATTTGCTCATGGCGATACTCAAATACCCTGAGAGTGCCGCAGCCAAAGTCCTCAACGGACTTGATGTAGATTACGACCATTACAAAACTGAAATGGAGTACGTGCGTCATGAAATACAAGGCGAAGCACCACAAGATGCTGACGACTTTGAAGACGAAGACGAAATGCGTGGTGGCGCATTCGGTGGCGGTAGCGGACAGCAGCGCAAAGGCAATTCCAAATCCCGTACACCTGTACTCGACAACTTCGGGCGCGATGTCACCAAACTCGCCGAAGAAGGTCGCCTCGACCCTATCATCGGACGCGAAACCGAAATCGAACGCGTATCGCAGATATTGAGTCGTCGTAAGAAAAACAACCCTATACTAATAGGTGAGCCTGGTGTCGGTAAAACGGCTATCGTAGAAGGTCTTGCACTCCGTATCAATCAGCGCAAAGTGTCTCGCGCCTTATTTGGCAAACGAATTGTCATGCTTGATTTGGCGGCACTCGTAGCTGGTACAAAATATCGCGGACAATTTGAAGAACGCATGAAAGCGATTATGAACGAGTTGGAAAAATCGCGCGATGTGATTCTTTTCATCGACGAAATTCATACCATCGTAGGCGCAGGTGGTGCAACGGGTTCGCTCGATGCTTCCAATATCTTCAAACCAGCACTCGCACGCGGCGAGCTCCAATGTATTGGCGCATCTACTTTAGATGAATATCGCCAGCACATCGAAAAAGATGGCGCACTCGACCGTCGTTTTCAGAAGGTACTCGTAGAGCCGCCTTCGCCGGAAGAAGCCGTCCATATTTTGGAAAACATCAAAGCGAAATACGAAGACTTTCACAACGTGGAATATGAAGAAGGGGCAATCGAAGCCTGTGTCAAACTCAGTAATCGCTATATCACGGACCGTTTTTTACCAGATAAAGCGATTGATGTATTGGACGAAGTAGGCGCGAGGGTTCACTTGAAAAATATTCATGTGCCGGAACATATTGTTGAATTAGAACAAAAAATCGAGGCACTCAAGGAACAGAAAAATCAAGCCGTCAAGAATCAGCAGTACGAAAAAGCCGCTGACCTCCGCGACGACGAAGCCAAGTTGATTCGTCAACTCGAATTTGCTCAAATGCAATGGGAAGAAGACGCCAAAGTAAAGCGTTATCCTGTTGATGAAGAAGATATTGCAGAAGTCGTAGCGATGATGACGGGCATCCCCGTCAAGCGTGTCGCGCAGAGCGAAAGCAAACGACTACTCAACATGGTGGAGGATCTTCAAAAGTCGGTCATCGGGCAACAAAATCCGGTCGAGAAAGTCACCAAAGCCATACAGCGTAATCGCGTAGGTTTGAAAGACCCATCGAAGCCAATTGGTTCGTTTATTTTCTTGGGACCTACAGGTGTCGGTAAAACCGAGTTGGCGAAAGTACTTGCTCGCTACCTGTTTGATACCGAGGATGCACTCATACGAATTGATATGAGTGAGTACATGGAAAAATTCTCGATTAGTCGCTTGATTGGTGCGCCTCCGGGCTACGTAGGCTACGAAGAAGGCGGGCAATTGACCGAAAAAGTACGTCGCAAACCGTATTCGGTGATTTTGTTGGATGAAATAGAAAAAGCGCATCCTGATGTGTTCAATATCTTATTGCAAGTATTGGATGATGGGCAACTCACAGATGGTTTGGGTCGTAAAGTGGATTTCAAAAATACACTGATTATTATGACTTCAAATATCGGTGTTCGCGCACTCAAAGATTTCGGTCAAGGCGTTGGTTTCCAAACCAAATCGCGCAAGGAAGGCGCAGAAGAACACTCGAAAAGTGTGATTCAAAATGCACTGAAGCGTACCTTCTCGCCAGAGTTTTTGAATCGTATCGACGATGTGGTCATCTTCAATAGCTTGGAGCAGAAGCATATTTTCAAAATCATCGACATTGCACTCACAGACCTGTATAAGCGCATCAAGGAAATGGGTTTTGGATTGAAATTGAGCGATAAAGCGAAGAAATTTCTTTCTGAAAAAGGTTATGACCCGCAATACGGCGCAAGACCACTTCACCGCGCTATTCAGAAGTATCTCGAAGACCCCCTCGCAGAAACTATCCTGAACGATGATGTCAGCGAAGGCGAAACAATCAAAGCTGATTTGGCAAAAGACGGTTTGGCATTGGAAATTTCAGTTCCCAAACGCAAAAAAGCTAAATCAACAGAGCAATCAGAGGAAAATAATGATTAATGATTAATGATTAATGATTAATTTATTAATATGAATATGGACGGCGCGAGACTTATGTTTCGTGCCGTTTTTTTTGTCATATACTTTTGTTTTTTAAAAAATTTATTGTTTTTTTGTGCAAATACAATTGTTTTAATTTAAAATTTTAATGAGTAAAAAAATCAATGTCTTAGACCTGTTTTGTGGTTGTGGTGGTTTATCGCTGGGTTTTGAGGATGCAGGATTTAATGTTGCATTTGGAATTGATAGTTGGTCTGATGCCTTGAAGACATTCGCTTTTAACCATAAAAACGCAAAAGCCATACAAAAAGACTTAGGTTTGATAAAAATTTCTGACATAAAAGATGAAGGCATTGCCAATATAGATGTTATTGTTGGTGGTCCACCTTGCCAAGGTTTTTCTATTGCAGGTAAAAGGTTGATTAGTGATGAGAGAAATCTACTTTACAAATCATTTGTTTCCTTTGTAGAAGAATTGCAACCTAAGCTATTTCTTATGGAAAATGTACCCAATATTATGGCTATGGGGAAAGGGATTGTGAGAGATAGTATTTTGAAGGATTTTGAGGCGATTGGATATAAAACAACCTTTAAAGTTCTGCTGGCTTCGGATTACGGTGTTCCTCAAAATCGGCGAAGAGCTTTTTTTATAGGCGTTAAAGATGCTCCATTATTTGAGTTCCCTCTTTCTGATTTAGACGTAAAAATAAATACAAAAGATGCTATATCCGATTTGCCGGATAGAGATATAGATGATGGTTCTAAATATTCGATAAAACCTCGTTCTGAATATCAGAAAAGAATGAGGGCTAACAGCAAACTCCTTTATAATCAACAACTTACTAATCATAAGCCCAAGACTGTAGAGATAATATCATTAGTTCCTGATGGCGGAAATTATAAGGATTTACCAAGTGATTTGCAGGGGACGCGGAAGGTGAATATTGCATGGACAAGGCTGAATAGTCAAAAACCAAGTTTTACAATCGACACCGGACATAGACATCATTTTCATTATAAATTTAACAGAGTACCTACGGTTAGGGAAAGTGCGCGTATTCAGTCTTTTCCCGATGATTTTATTTTTTTAGGAAGTAAAACAAGTCAGTATAAACAGGTAGGTAATGCAGTTCCTCCTTTATTGTCAAAAGTTTTAGCTGAGGCAATTAAAAACCATTTATGAGTGACCAAAAAACATATCAAATCCCTGATGAATTTTTCTTTCATCTGCGGCATGTGCGACCAAAGTTCAAAAATGATGTAGAAGAAACTCTCCTATATTTTGTCACTTCAATTGCAAGAATAGAAAAATCAGATAAAAAGAAATTTAAATCTGAACTCAACGAATTATTACGACAATTCAAAGATGATAAAAAATTAGCACAAAAAACGATTGATAATAAACGAACAGAAATATCAGCTCTTTTTGCCTTGATACAAGAGAAAGAAAAAGGTCTTTTAGAACCGAGTCTTATGGCAAAAAGATTATCTGAAACACAATATCTTGACCAGTTTTTTAATTACTTTCTGTATTCCTTTCAATATCCCGGAGGCTTTCTAAAGTCTTATCGTATGAAGCCCTTGATAGAAGCTGGTGCCAAATTCAAGCCATGTACTTTCATTCTAAACCTTTTGATTGAAGGAGATAAATTGACAGGAAAACCATTTAGTATTACTGCCGAAGAATTAGCTCAATGTGCATACCATGATTTGAGGGTAACAAGGGATAATAAATCTCCAAAAGGGGTTGCTGAAACGATAATTAAGCACAGGGAAGATGGAGTTAAATACAGTCACGAATATAAACAGCTAATATCAAAAAAAACAGGTAAATATCGTTCGAGAGGCGATGTATATAGAAGTGCCGGAGATATTTTGGACTACATGGTCTTAGCTAATCTTTTGCACCACAAAGGAACGGGATATTACTACTATCTAAACAAGGAAAATACTCCGGCAATTGACTATCATCTTAATGAGCCACAATGGTTTGATAGCTACGATAAATTTTATGCAGAAACAGAAGTAACTAATGCAGAACTTAGTAAAATAGAAGAAAAATGGTTTGAGTATGTTAATGGCTTTGATAATATTCAGGTCTTTTTGCCTCGATTAGATGCTGATCAAGTCGAAAATATATCAGCACTTATTCAAGAATATTATTCAAGGATTAAAGGAGGCAAAAAAGTACCCACAAAAATAATTGGTGACTATGGAGAGACGCTGATTTTAGTGCATGAATACCTACGTACACAAGATAAATCAAATCGACAACATTTGATAAATAAAATACCCACACCACTTGGAGTTGGTTATGATATTCAAAGCATTGAAATAGAAAAAAAGAAGCGATACATAGAAGTTAAAACCACCAAATCAAGGAAAGCAATAAAAAATAATATTTTCAAACTGACACCAAATGAATGGGATACCGCAGAGACAATAGGAGAACATTACTTTATTTATTACCTTGTTGTCAATGAAAATGAAAAGAAGGTGTTTGTAATTCAAGACCCCGTAAGGCAGCACGCAGAACAAAAATTAAAAGTTGACAACAATCTTGTTGTAAAATTTACTGAATCATCAGGACAATGGCAGAAACTATTAGAAATAAAAAAATAAAAGTCGCATCATTGTTTTGTGGATGTGGCGGAATGGATTTGGGTTTAGTAGGTGGTTTTTCTTTTTTAAGGAAAAAATATCGAAAAAATCCATTTGAAGTAGTCTATGCTATAGACAATGACACCTATGCTACCGAAGTTTATAATAATAATTTTGACCATAAATGTCTGGTCAAAGATGTGAGAGATATTGAACCAAGTCTTGTTCCTGAACATGATTTATTAATCGGAGGTTTTCCATGCAAATCATTTTCAATTGTTGCCCAAAACCCTCCAAGATTAGGCTATAAAGACGAGAGAGGCAAACTCTTTTTTGAAATGGTAAAAATTCTGAAAGAGAAAAAACCTCGTTTTTTTATAGCCGAAAATGTAAAAGGATTGCTTTCTGCTAATAAGAAGAAGGCATTTCCAATGATAATTAAAGAATTTGAAAATGCAGGTTATCATGTAAAATATAAAGTTCTGATAGCGACAGATTTTGGAGTTCCTCAAAAAAGAGAAAGGGTTTTTATCGTTGGATTTAGAGACTTTAGAGATTCTGTTAACTTTCAATTCCCTTTCATTGTATTAGATAAAAAAGCAGTATTAGGAGATGTTGTCGATATAAGTAAACCCGTTGATGAAAAATATTTTTTTAGTCAAAAAGCAGTAGATGGAATGATGAGAGCAAGGGCTAAAATGAATAAAGGAAGGGTAATGGATTTAAAAAAACCTTGTAATACAATTAGCTCACATCTTGCAAAAGTCAGTCTGAACGGAACTGATCCGGTATTGTTTTACGATGACAGATATAGAAGGTTTACCCCAAGAGAAGCTGCTGATATACAATCCTTTCCAAAAGAATTTGATTTGAATGGTATATCAGAACATCGACAATATGTTGCAATTGGCAATGCAGTTCCTCCTGTCTTGATGTGGCATATAGTACAATCATTAATTCTTGTTGTCAATAACGAATATCACTACAGCACATCAAACCAAAGTAAAACAGTAAGTACATAGTAAAAAACACTTTAGCATTTACCACACTCAAACAAAAGATTAAGAACTTCCCCTCAAATATTGTGAAATCCACAATAAAATACTACTTTTGCGGGTCGAAATTGGAAATTAAGACCTATTTCTATAAATCATTATAAGAATTACTAATCATCGGTTGGCCATCTGAATAAGTTCCCAAACTATGAACTATCAGCTATCAACTAAGGACTAAAAGAAATTATGGATTCAATAATCAAATTAGCAGTCCCTGTTATGGGCGTTATCGCCTTACTATATACATTTTGGCGTTCTGCTTGGGTCAGCAAGCAAGAAGTAGGCACAGAAAAAATGGGCAAAATTGCTCAACATATTGCGGATGGTGCGATGGCTTTTCTCAAAGCCGAATACCGTGTTTTGGCTATTTTTGTAGTCATTGTAGCGGTTTTGTTGGGTATCTCTGGCAACAGTGCGGGCTCTTCTCCTCTTGTTGCGGTTTCATTTATTTTAGGTGCGATTTGTTCTGCTTTGGCGGGCTTCATCGGTATGCGCGTAGCCACTAAGGCGAATGTACGTACCACCAACGCTGCACGTACCAGCCTTGGAAGAGCACTCGAAGTCGCTTTTAGCGGTGGTGCTGTCATGGGTATGGGTGTTGTAGGACTTGGTGTACTTGGTTTGGGTACTTTATTCTTAGTGTATTCGGGTATGTTCACCACAGAAACTGCAAACGCAGCATTAAGCATGAAGGAAATGCAGCGTGTCATTACTATTTTGACAGGTTTCTCATTTGGTGCATCGTCTATCGCCTTATTTGCGCGTGTAGGTGGAGGTATTTACACCAAAGCAGCCGATGTAGGGGCTGACCTCGTAGGTAAAGTAGAGGCAGGAATCCCCGAAGACCACCCGCTAAATCCTGCAACTATCGCCGACAACGTAGGTGATAATGTAGGTGACGTAGCCGGTATGGGTGCCGACCTTTTTGAATCTTATGTCGGTTCTATCATTGGTACGATGGTACTAGGTGCATTATTTATGACCTTACCGGAGTTTGCAGGTGATGCACGTTTTGGTGGTATGAATGCTATTTTATTGCCATTAGTACTTGCGGCTGTTGGTATCATCACTTCTATTATAGGTACATTCTTAGTTAAAGTAAAAGAAGGCGGCGACCCGCATTCTGCATTAAATAAAGGAGAATACACTTCTTCGGCATTGATGCTTGTAGCGACTATCGGTATCATTATGTGGATGATGCCTGCGGAGTGGAGTGTTGGTGGTATCACTTACCAAAACTGGGGCGTTATCGTAGCAGTATTAGCAGGTTTATTCTCTGGTTTAGGTATCGGTAAAATCACCGAATACTACACCGGAACAGGTACAAAACCGGTACAAAGCATTGTTGACCAATCGGTCACAGGTGCAGCGACCAATATCATCGCCGGACTCGGCGTAGGTATGATGTCAACGGCTATTCCAATTTTGATTCTGGCAACTGCGATTATCGTAGCCCACCAATTTGCGGGCTTATATGGTATCGCTATCGCGGCTGTCGGTATGCTTTCCAACACAGGCATCCAACTTGCAGTAGATGCTTACGGACCAATTTCGGACAACGCAGGTGGTATCGCTGAAATGGCTGAACTGCCCAAAGAAGTACGCCAACGTACCGACCAACTCGATGCAGTAGGTAACACTACGGCAGCGATTGGTAAAGGTTTTGCGATTGGTTCGGCTGCATTGACGGCATTGGCACTCTTCGCCGCATACATGGCTACAGCAGGTATCACAGCGATTAACATTGCCAACCCTGTCGTCATGGCTGGTTTGTTGATTGGTGGTATGTTGCCCTTCCTTTTCTCTGCCCTTTCGATGGGTGCAGTAGGTCGTGCAGCAATGGATATGATTCAAGAAGTACGCCGCCAATTCAAAGATATTCCCGAATTGAAAGCAGCACTAGCGGCTATGAAAAGAAACGACGACAAAGAAATGAGCGAATGGTCCGCCGCTGACCGTGTTATTTTTGACGCAGCCGATGGCAAAGCAGAATATAGCAAATGTGTAAAAATCTCAACAGATGCCTCTATCCGTGAAATGATCGTTCCGGGACTTCTTGCAGTCATTACGCCTGCAATCATTGGTTTTGGACCAAGACTATTTGGTAGCGATGCAGGTGCAGAAATGTTGGGTGGACTATTGGCAGGCGTCACCGTATGTGGTGTCTTGATGGCAATCTTCCAATCCAATGCCGGTGGTGCATGGGACAACGCAAAGAAAATGTTTGAAGAAGGCGCGAAAATTGAAGGCGAAATGCACTATAAAGGCTCGGAAGCACACAAAGCAGCCGTAGTAGGCGATACTGTGGGCGACCCATTTAAGGATACTTCAGGACCATCGTTAAATATTTTACTAAAATTGATGTCAGTTGTTGCATTAGTTATTGCACCTTTGCTATAAAAGTTGTATATTTGCAACTGATATTTTCCTACCGAAACAATACAGAACGGGCGTCCCAGCAATGGGACGCTTTTTTTTGACCTAACGCGAGCTTCCAGCTCGGCGTATTCTGTTTTTACTATCAATGAAAATGAGGGCGTATCCCCTTCCTTATCAGTCAGGGGTCGGGCTGTCCGGCACTCTCTCCATTCCGCTATCGCTCCATTTCGTTCAGACAACACCTACCATCCCTTACGCAAGCCAACGCGCAAGCTCATACCGAGCTAGAAGCTCACGTTACGATAAACCCATCTTTCGCATCAAAATCCCCTTCCAACATCTTCAAATATATCTCCTGCAAAGCCACCATTCCCGTATTCTCTTTTACATTCAACCAATCTGCCGCCGCTGGCACAAAACCCTTCCAAGCACTTTCCAATTTAGTACCAAACTCCGCTCTCCCCCATTCCTTTTGCTTCTCTTGTGCAACAGTTGGCGCGAAGAAAAAATCGCCTCTTTTCGGTAATTTTTCTTCCCCTCTAATATTTTTCCAATCCACAATTCCTACCAAACAATTATGTTGTAGCAATTCATTCAGGTGCGTTTGCAACTGATACTGTAGCTTATGCCTTCCGGCAAATTCTACGATAGAACCATTTACGACTTCAATTTTATTATAATTTTCATAAATAAAAACCTCGTCATAATAACCGCTTGCGACAACGAATGCTTTGTTTTTTGCAGAAGTCAGACCGATTAATTTAGGCGTATTGCTTTGCTGTTCTTTTCTCTGGTCAATTAAATGCGCCAATGCCAATGCCGTCTTACTCGATGCACTGGTGAGGATGATTTGTTGGCTATTAAAAAAATCATTATCCGCAAAAAAATGGTCTATCAAAAAAGAAGTTGTAAACAGCGGACGCAGCAGACATTGCAGGTTTTCGGTTTCTACCGAATAAACATTATCGTGCGCCGTATTTGTATAATAATTATAAATGATGGGCAATGTTCTGCGATGTTCTGCGCCATCTATAAACCCAAAATCCGAATGTTTCACAGGCGCGACTTTCAAGTGCGACGCCATTGGATAGAAGCCATAAAAGCGTTCACCCACTTGAATATCAGCGTGTTGACTCTCCACCACCGTAGCGAATCCCCACACCGGAACAATCCCCATGTCGTCTTTCACAGGAAAAAAATTCCAATACCCAATACGATTTCCGGCTACGGCGTAGGTAATATTATTCGAAGTCAAGGCAAATTTATCGACCTGAAGCAAGACCTCGCCGTCAGTAAGTTTATCAAGTACGGCTTCGTGAATTTTGCAATCCGCGAAGTTTGATTTATTGATGTGTAAAGATGCTATACTCGTCATGTTGTTTTATTTAGTTCTTTGACAATTTTTGCAAAAGAGAAATTATCGGAATATTGACTTTCACGTTTTTCCTCCCCCAACCCCCTCCAAAGCAGGGGTGATTGGTTCTGAATGAGAAATCATTTCCATCAAAATATAATTTTGTCACAAGTCCCAACGGGACGACATATTATAACCATGGGTGTCAGCCCATTGCTCGCAATAAATCTACTTCGCTAGCCCTGAAAGGGCGGTATAACTTGAAATTTTGCCCTTTCAGGGCTAAGTGATACCTCGAATTTCTATCTTGGGGCTGACACCCCAAGTTAGTGAAGTTCACCCCTTCGGGGCTATCAAACAAAATAAAATTTGTGCGAAATTCAGAACCAATCACCCCTGCCTCCAAAGGGAGAGAGTCGGTCGATTTTCAAAGTTTTATCTCCCCCTTTGGAGGGGGCTGGGGGAGGAACACGCAAGGTGCAAATCTTTAATTTTATTCCAAATGCAAAAATTGTCAAAGAACCTTTATTTTTAATGTGCCAGTCTAAACTTGAAATTATAAATACTGAATGATTTAAACAATTTATACGCCCATCTTTTCACAAACTTTTTCACAAGTTAAAAAATCGCACAAAATAAATCCTCTCCAACATTATCCTTATCTTTGAACGCTTCGTCCCAAAGTGGGAAAGCCACTACAATTGTTTTATTGTCGCATTGCTTTATCGTTAAAAGAGTTTTTTGCGAAGCAAAAAACTCCTGCAACAATATAACAATACAACAATATGACAATACAACAATACAACAATCACAATAAATCGTTCAAGAATGAAACAGTTTACTATACTTCTTTTTATATTTTTTTTCGGAATAAATACCCACGCACAAACCCAACTCAGCCCCCAAACCCAAGAAGGCTATAATGCCTACGCCGAGCTCGCAAATGACTACATGCACGCCCTGTGGAGCTACCGCGTGGACTTGGGAAGACTCAATTTTAAGGTTCTCGAATACCTCAATATCGACCCACTCCAACGCAATGCAAACCTAAAATACAAACATACCAACTTCCTCGAAACACTCACCTTCAATATAGAACCCAAACACGCCTATAATCGCGCTTTCGATGTCGGAGAAAACATACCTTCTCAACATCAAATCCCCTTAAATAATTCCATTCAGCAGATGAAGCAAAGCATGGACAGCCTTGTAGAATTTAGTCGCCAAATTGAAGCCTATATTGGAGACAGAAAATACGAAAAGGAAGAAAATCTAAAAACACTATTCGACCTACTCGACAAGTGCGAAGCCCAATTTGAAGCATTTCGCGCAGCGAATATCAGCATGATAAGTACGCTTGAAAATGCTCAAAAATTTCATCAAGAAAACGATAATTCCAACGAATATTTGCGTCATGCCGACCAATTAAAAAGCATCATAGCTCCTGCCCGTCAGGTTTTGTATGCCCTTCGGGAAAATAGCATCGAAGCCGTACAAGACGCCCGGCGCGACCTTGACCTCGCCATCGAACTCATCAGCGAAATCGAAGCCGAAAGCCTATCCAAACCCATCGAAGGAAAATCTTACGAAGGCGTATATGTGCGCTACGACCATGTCCTCAAATTGGCGACATACATTAGCACTTATGTACAAAAATATACGACTGCCGACGTGAATACGTCGCGCTATACGATGCAGTCTCCAAATTATTATTATTATAATCGTGAGATACTTCAACAGTTCAATCGTGTAGGCAATGGTTTGGTCTTGCAGTATAATATTTTTGTGGATGCTTCGCCAACGCGATTTATAAAAATGACGGAAGAACCGCATTGGTACAAAGTCCGAAATATAGACGACACAAGTATCGCGCCCGGCGAATTGGAAATGGACGCAGATAGCCTCAGCACCGACTCTACCGTCGCAGCCATCAGCGCACTCGAAGGCTACGCACCCAATAATTTGATTTTCCTACTAGATGTCTCTCAATCCATGAATACCTCCGAAAAATTGGACCTGCTTAAAAGCTCTTTCAAACACTTGGTCAGCGAGATGCGCCCCGAAGATAAGATTGGAATTGTTACCTTTTCCGGAGCGGCAAAAGTGATTTTAGAACCAACATCTTCCACCGAAAAAGAACTGATTTACAAGACATTAGAAAGCCTAAGACCTTCGGGAAAATCTGAAATAGAAAGCGGTTTTCGCGAAGCCTACGGCGTTCTGAACCGATATTATCTCGAAGGCGGTAACAACAAAATTATCCTCGCCACCGACGGCGATTTTGAAACCTACAAACGCATCATCAATATGATTGGGCGACATAAAAATGAAGGGAAAACGCTCTCAGTTTTTTATTATGCCAAAGAAAAAAATAATTCTATCGGTTATCGTTTGCGTCAATTTGCCGAAGCTGGCGGCGGACGTTATGCCTACATTCAAGCCGAAAATGCCAACGAAATAATCATAAAAGAAGCGCAGAAAAGTAATGATTAATGGTTAATGGTTAACGGTTAATACAACTCGCAACTTTTATTAATCATTAACCGTTAATCATTAATCATTATAAAAATTATGAGAGAGATTTTGGCGGGGTACAAAAACTTAGAGCAGCATGTTTTTTACCTCATTGGGGCGCAGTTTTGTTTGCAGTTGATTAATTCGGCTTTCTTCATACTATTCAATTATTTCATGGAAGATTCGGGCTACCCTGATTACGAAATTGCCAATATTATTGCCGAGCGATTTGGGGCAGTGATGTTACTTTCTGCGCCTTTAGGTTTCTTTATTCGCGGCAAACGATTGAAGCCTTTTTTTTATGTTGCTTGCGCCATAGTGCCTACCTTTTCGTTACTTTCCATCTACGCTGCCGAAAATCATTTGAACACTTTGCTGACTTGGGCAATGTGGGGTTGGGGCGGTGGTTTTGTGTTTTTACAAGTGACGGGTTTGCCTTTTATCTTACTGAATGTCAAGCGCAGACAACATTCCGAAGCCATCGCGATGTGGTTTCAGACTTGGAGTGTGACCGTCTTTTTCGCAGGTGTTGTGCATTTTTCCTTAAATACACTCAATCCAACGTTTTTCAATGAGCGAAACATGCTCCTTATCTTCTCGATATTTGGTTATTTGTCTTTTTATTTTATACATAAAATTCAAATAAAAGAACAACCTTCCGAGCCGCTTCCCATTCGTGAATCCAGTGGTTTGGGGTGTATTTTTTATACGATTTATGATGTCGTGCGACCCTATGATTGGGGGCGTATTATGAGTGCTTTGATTCCTACGCTCATCATTGCTGTAGGTGCAGGGTTTACAATTCCGGTTATCAATTTATTTTTTCTAAATGTTCATGGTATTGAGGCTGAAACATTTGCGCTGATGAGTGCAGGAACTTATGTATTGGTCGCGATTATGATTTTGTTTATGCCGCATATCCGGCGGCGGTTTGGTTATGGCATAGCGATTACGCTTTTTCAGAGCCTTGCGGTTATCTGCTTGCTCATCATGGCGGTTACGGAGTACTACGCTGAGGCGAGTATTGCGGCAGGTATTGCAGTGTTTTTTTATATGATTCGACAGCCTTTTATGAACGCCGCCGGACCGATGACTTCCGAACTCACGATGTACTACGTCGGCGAGCGCAATCAGGAGATGATTAGTGCGCTCAATGCGTCGATATGGTCGGGGAGTTGGTATGTGAGTATGCAGATTTTTGGCTGGTTGCGGCAGATGGATTATCGCTACGTCACCATTTTTCTGATTACGGTGGTACTATACGCAGTTGGTGTAGTGTGGTATGCGTATTTGATTTTTTCGTATAATAAACGTAATATTGTGACTCCATAATTAGTTTTGCAAGTAGTCGAAAGAGAATATTTCAATGCTTTGATTTATAAAACTAATGCACAATGAGTTACTTTTTGCAGATTTCGACTCCAACATATTACACGGGTATTTTGTTAACTTGTAGAAGTAAAAAAGCAAGTTGTATTTTTTCAAATTATAAAGTACTGAAAATTAGCTACTTTTGTACTTCAATTGACTACTGCTTCAATTCACAAGTACTTGACAATTACTTATGAATTGAAGCACTACTTACACCCTATCGTTCACTAAAAATTTATTCATTCTGAATCTATGTAAAAGAAAACAAATTACATGAGAAATTTCAACTTGCCTAATTTTATTACTTCCATTAGAATATTAATTAGTTTGTGTGTGCCGTTTATGATTATTTATGGCGATTTTGAGATGCGCGTAGCTGCTGGCATCTTGGGCGTGGCGGCGGTTTCTACTGACTGGCTCGATGGCTGGCTGGCTCGTAAATACAACGAAGTTACCAAGCTCGGAAAAATGCTCGACCCTATCGCCGACAAGGTGTATGTCCTGCTCACCCTTTCGATATTTGCCTACTTGGGTATGTACTCTTTTTGGTGGGTACTGCCGATTATCATCCGCGAATTGGTCATTACTGCCTATCGTTTTAGCTTTTTGGAGCAAGGCAAAGTCGTGGCAGCCGTTCAAAGCGGCAAACTCAAAACCGTCCTTCAAATGGGGAGTATCGGCTACATTTACCTCATATTTATGTGCAAAATATATTACCCGACGTACTTTCATTACGCCTTGACTTACACCATGTACATCATACTTGCGGCTACGCTTGCACTCACGCTGTATTCGGGCTATGTTTTCTTTAGAAATAATTGGAAATTGATTGCATAACAACGCAATTCAATCTCAACTGCAACCGCAAATTCAACCTCAATAAAAAAGATTTGCCGTAGGCAAATCAAAATAAAATTTGAGATTGAGGTTGAGGTTGAAATTGAAGTTAGAATGAAAACTTTCGGTAAATACAAATTCGGCGAATGGATGCGCGACCTCACTTCGCTTGCCAATCCTATCATTTTGCTGCTCCTGCCTTTGTGCTTTCTTCGTTGGACGCCCGAATATAAAATGCTGCTCATTGCATTGTTTATCAATGAATTAGTAGGTTCACTCATCAAGTTTTTCTTCCACAAACCACGTCCCGACGGACAAAAATATTCGAATGCGTTGGAAAAAATCGACGCCGGAAGTTTTCCAAGTTTGCACTCTTCGCGTATTGCGGTCGTGTACCTGACACTGGCATATCTCGCACCCAATATCGGTTTTCGACTCCTCTTTTTAGCGGTGATTATCGTAGTAGGTTATTCGCGTATTTTTTTGAAAAAACACTTTCTCGCAGATGTGATTGGTGGGTATTTTTTTGGTGGAATGATATTTCTGGGACTGTATTGGTGGATGGCTTTTGGGTGAAAACTGCAAATTATTCTTCTTTTTGTTCAAGTTCATTTTTAATAGCAATGACTTCATCCACTGCGACCTCATGTTTTTCAGCAATTTCTTCTATTGCGACATTACTTTTGAGCATATTGATGATTGTGTTGCGTTTTTCTTCCGCAGCTTCGTCCATTTCATTTTTAATGGCAATGACATCATCAATGGAGACATCTATAATTTCAGCAATATCTTTTATAGACATATCTCTTTTGAGCATTCTGATGATAGCAAGACGGTTATGTTCTGCAAGAGTTTCTCTCCCGCCTCTTTTGTAGAGTGCATTTTGTGTAATATCAATTAATACTGGCATATCTTCTCTAACTTTGTCAACAATATCATCCAAGTTACACAATTGCGACAACATTTGCAATTGTCTGACAAACTTTTGAAGTTTATTTGGATGACCGCTGACGGCTTTAAGTTTCGTAAAAATAGAACGTACTACTTTCTCCTCTTGTTCACCTTTAAAATCGCATAGAATGGCAAATATAATTTCTTCAGGAATTTGCGAAGTCAAGAAATCATCATAACAGGGGGAACGAAAAGTCGTTTTAGTAATGCGTAAAACGTTGATCATTAGAACCAATTTTACGAAGCGATTTTTTACATTTTTTCATTAAAATGGATAAAACCCTTTAAAATCAAAGGTTTTGTCATATTAGAAAAATGACTTTTCGTTCCCCCTAATCATCATAATTCAATTCATTGAGACTCAGCACTTCGAAGCCGCGAAAGACTTCATTTTCATGTAATTGCGTCCGCATTGTCATATTTCCTGCACCGAGAAAGATGACATAATGCCGGATTTCGAGTTGGTATTTTCGTTGAATAATACCGTCGTATTCCTTGATACGATAAATCATATCGGTTTCATTCTTAGCTTGAAATTCGATGTGCAAAATAAAGCGTTCCCCTTCTGCCGTCGTGACAATGCGGATAAAATCGGTTTCTTTTTCAATCGTTGTTTGTAGTTTCGTATCTAATTTTTCAAACTCCACGATATTCAAACCAAAATAGCGTTCGAGGAAAGGCGGAAGCACCACCTCAAAATTTTCCTTTAAGATTTTGTCGAATTTATTGCCTTCTTGTTTTTGTGCTGACATGGTTTCGTAAAGATAGGGAAAAAAATTATACGAGCAAACAAAAAATCCGCGAAAATACACCGTAGCGTAACGCCCCCGGCTTGCGCCGCATCCTACTTGCCGCATCTAACGCGAGGCACAAGCCGGAGGCATTATGCTACGGTCTGCAAAATCATTTCTTCAAACAACATTTCTTATATTTTTTCCCGCTACCGCAGGGGCAGGGCGCATTTCTACCTACTTTTTCACTGTTTCGTTCTATTGGTTTTGGTGCTGAATAAGAGACACTCGGAGAAGGTTTATAAGTATGCTGTTTTCTGTATGCTTCATTATACTTCATTTCGTAGCCATGCCAAGTCATAGCATTTTGATATCTATCGTAAATGGATTTCTTCAAGGCTCTTTTTTTATCTCTATATTTCGGATTTTTAATATCTGCCTCTATAGCTTTCATATCACCTACTACACCGTCATAAATAAGCTCTCTTTCGTATAATGTCCTGATTTTTGGTAAAAGTTCATCTGCTTGAATATCAATCAAATCTGCTACCGTGAAAGAAACAACCTCCGCCTTCAATACTTCATTTTCATTCTCTATCTTCAAAAAAGCATCTAAAATAGAGTCATACCAATCCAAAATTTCTTGTCGGCGTTCCGGGTGATGCAAACATATTTGTTCTGCTACCCCAGAAGGAAGAAGTCTGAAAACCCAATATCCCGGAGCCAATAAAATATCCTTTAGTTCTTCTAATTTATTGCCTGCCAGATGATAATATATTTCCCATAAATCCTCAGTCGCATAATCATCAAACCAATAGTGGCTAAAATCTTCATTTTGATTCAGTAATTTGACTAGTGTTGGAAATGCCTCAACTGCCTCCAACTCCTCCAAAACCCATAAAGCATGAAAATGGAGAGACAACCACTGGTTTTCATCTCCCAAGCTCCTAAAAAATTTGTCTCTATTTATGAAATCCATGAGAATGGTTTCCATATCCTCGATGAGTGTCTTGCGAGGCAATTGTAATATTTCCGCTACTTTCTCTTTCGGAATGGACAAATCATGCTCATAAAACGCACGAACTTCGGGGTGATTGAAATCAGGAAAATCTATATTTAAACTCATAACTATAATTGAGGTGACGAAAGTACAAAAATTTTGGTACAACATTAAAAAAACCTCCAATCTAAAAAAGAAAAAAATCAACCGTCATTCTGAACTTGATTCAGAATCTGTCCGGCTTTTAGCAACATTTTATATTGAAGCTCCTATTTGGCATTGTGCCAAGACGAAACAGATTCCAAATCGGGGTTTGGAATGACGGTTTATTTTTTATAAAAAAGCTCAAATTGGAATTTGGAATTTGTGTTTTGGAATTTCAATTTCGTACCTTTGCGCTTGTGAGTAACCTACTGCGTTTATTAGAACGATACCGCGACGACGAGCGAACGGAAAAGATTTGTACTGCGCTTAAAGCCGAAACGCCCGCCCGATTACAAATCGCCGGAACACTCGGCGCACAAGATACCTTTGTCCTGACGGGAACGTATCTTGCTCATCCTCATAACATTATGTTGGTGGCTGCCAACCAAGAGCAAGCCGCTTATCTGCAAAATAACCTCAAAAGTTTCTTCGAGCGAAAGCCCATTTTATTCTTTCCCGATTCCTTCAAAAAGCCTGCAAAATTCGATGAATTCAACAAGCACAACGTCCTCATGCGCGTGGAGGCGATGAGCAAATTTGTGGGCAAAACTGATGCTTCGGTCATCATCGTGACCTATCCCGAAGCTTTGTTTGAAAAAGTCGTCGCACCGGCGGTTTTGGAAGACAATCGTATAGATGTAGCGGCTGGTGAAAGCCTTGATGTTGATACCATTGTGTCGGTATTGGTGGAGTACGGTTTTGAACATTCGGAGTTTGTATATGAGCCGGGGCAATTTTCGATTCGCGGGGGTATTGTCGATATTTTTTCCTACGGAAACGACCAACCCTACCGCATCGAACTCTTTGACGATGAGATAGAAAGCATCCGTACTTTCAATCCTGCCAACCAACTTTCGACCCGAAAAATCGCGAAGGTGACGATAGTTCCAAACATACAATCGCACTTCACGACCGACCAAAAAACATCCATTCTAAACATTCTTCCAAAAAATACGAGTATCTGGATTAAAGACATTCAAACAACGATAGACCGACTGCAAACCTGCTTTGAAAAAGCCACCGAATTTGCTAATTTAATTCAAGAAAGAGACGAAAGTGATGAGGCAGGTTTTCTCAAAAATCGGGATTTTATTTTTCCGAAAGATGTAATACAAGGTTTATTGGACTTTCATATTGTTGAAATAAATAATAGGTCGTTTTTCGGGGAGAATGTAGGACGCGGATTCCTTCCCACAGCCCCCTCCAATGGAGGAGATTCTTCACTTCGTGAGGAACTTCCTGACGATAATAATTTTGTTTTAGAAGGAAAGAATGAAAGTAGTTTTTCGCTACGCGAAAAATCTCCCTCTTCGGAAGAGGCTGGGGGGAGGACTTCACGCACACAAAAATTTACCTACAATTCAAAGCCGCAACCCAGTTTTAATAAAAACTTTGAATTACTGATGGACAACCTCAAAACCAATACAATTCAGCAAATCGAGAATTATATTTTTACGGATAATGCCCGACAGATAAAACGTTTTGAGAGTATTTTTGAGGATTTGGAAGCCGATGTTCATTATCATCCGGTGACGCAGGCAATACATGAAGGCTTCGTAGATTTGGATTTGAAAGTTGCCTGTTATACCGACCATCAAATTTTTGAACGCTACCATAAATATCAAATTAAAAAAGGGTATAGCAAGTCAGAAGCACTGAATGTCAAGCTCTTACGCGAGTTGCAGCCGGGCGATTTCGTGACGCATATCGACCATGGCGTAGGGCGATATTCGGGTTTGGAAAAAATAAATCTGAAAGGACATATACAAGAAGCGGTGCGTTTGATTTATCGGGATAATGATGTTTTATACGTCAGTATCAATTCGCTACACAAGATTTCAAAATACGTTGGAAAGGAAGGCAAAGCACCAAAACTGACCAAACTCGGTACGGATACGTGGGCGAAATTAAAGCAAAAAACTAAGCGAAAAGTCAAAGACATCGCCGCCGAATTGATAAAACTCTACGCTCAAAGACGCGCTGCAAAAGGCTTCGCTTTTCCACCCGACGGACATGAACAAAACGAACTCGAAGCCTCATTTATTTACGAAGATACGCCCGACCAGTATAAGGCAACTAATGATGTAAAAGCCGATATGCAAAAAGAATATCCGATGGATAGGTTGATTTGTGGCGATGTCGGTTTTGGGAAAACGGAGGTGGCGATTCGTGCCGCATTTAAGGCGATAGACGGTGGCAAACAGGTGGCGATTCTCGTACCCACAACTATTTTAGCTTTACAGCACTATCATACCTTCAAAAATAGGCTCGCGGAATTTGGTGCAAAGGTCGATTATCTCAACAGATTTAGGACGGCAAAAGAAAAACGGATTTTGTTGGAAGGACTCGAATCGGGCGAGGTCGATATTGTGATTGGAACGCATGGTTTGTTGGGTAAAAAGGTGAAATTCAAGGACTTAGGTTTACTTGTGGTAGATGAAGAACAGAAGTTTGGCGTAGCCGCAAAAGAAAAATTACGCACCATGAAGGTGAATGTCGATACACTCACTTTGACTGCCACGCCGATACCGCGTACCCTCCAATTTACGCTGATGGCTGCCCGCGATTTGTCGGTCATCAATACGCCGCCGCCCAATCGACAGCCGATACATACGGAAGTACGGGTGTTCAACGACAAGTTGATTCAGGAGTCGATTTACTACGAAATTTATCGTGGCGGACAGGTATTTTTCTTGCACAATCGCGTGAAGGAATTGCCGGATATGATGGCGATGTTGGGGAAACTCTGCCCCGATGTGGATATTGCGATGGCGCACGGTCAGATGGAAGCTAACCAACTCGAAACGACCTTGTTAGACTTTATCAAAGGGCGTTATGACATCCTCTGCTGCACGAATATCATCGAAACGGGACTGGATATTGCGAATGCCAATACGATTATTATCAACAATGCGCATCACTTCGGTTTGAGTGATTTGCACCAATTGCGCGGACGCGTGGGACGCTCAAATAAGAAGGCGTTTTGCTACCTTTTTTGTCCGCCTATGTCGGTGCTGACTTCGGAGGCGCGGAAGCGTTTGCAGACGATAGAGGAGTTTGCAGACTTGGGCAGCGGCTTCAATATTTCGATGCGCGACCTCGATATTCGCGGCGCAGGAAATATCCTCGGTGGCGAACAAAGTGGCTTTATCACCGACATTGGCTACGAGACGTATCAGAAGATTTTGGATGAAGCGATACAGGAATTGAAGGAGACGGATTTTAAAGAATTGTTTAAAGAAGACCTGCAAAAAGAACGCAAATTTGTGCGCGACGTACACATCGAAACGGATATCGAAATGCTGATTCCCGATGGTTTTGTGAATAATATTCAAGAACGCCTCAACCTCTATACAGCATTGGATAAAATAAAAAACGAGAGTGAGTTAGAGATATTTTCAAAGGAAATGAGAGACCGTTTCGGACATTTACCACATTCGATTTTAGAGCTTTTTGATGCTTTGCGACTGCGTTGGTTGTGCAAAGAATTGGGTTTTGAACGCCTGATTTTGAAGAGCCGTAAATTGCGCTGTTATTTTATCTCGAATGAACAGTCACCGTATTTTGAATCAGATGTTTTTCATCATATTTTGCAATACGTTCCCAAAAAAGCGGATAGGAAGATGACGTTTAAAAAGACTTCGAGTTATTTTATCCTCATTCGAGATGATGTGAAATCGCTGCAACAAGCGAAGGGGATTTTGGAGGATATTAAGGGGAGTATGGGGGAAGGGTAGAAAAAAGAAAGCAAAAAAGTGACAAAAAAATTCACTTTAAAACAAAAAGTTTCATACTTTTGATGAAACTATTATGAAATCATATTTATCTAAACCAAAATCCTACAACCTTAATGAGTGCTAACTTCTCAATCTTAGAACCGCTTGGTTTCTCTCGTGGAGCTTTTGATATTGATTCAGAGGGTACTTCTGCATTGAGCAATCATTATATTCAAGAGGCAAGACTGTTTGGGATTGATAAGATTTATTTTTCAGGAGAATTTCCTTCTGTTTATTTTAAAAAGGTTGAAAATTTTGAAGCCGAAGCTCAAAAAGAAATACTCGCCACACACAAAAAGGTTTGGAATCAAGGAAAAGTACCTTTTTTGTATGTAGAAAGTTCCGTCGAAATTCGTGTTTATAATTGCTATGAAAAACCCGTCAGATTTGGACAAAAAAACCGAACTATCAGCGATTTGGAACTTTACCAAACTACAGTTGATGACTTGAGTAAATTGAATAAGGTTTTTGGGCAAGTTTCTGTTGAATCGGGGCAATTTTGGAAAGAAACGAATTATGCAAAACAAGTTAGGAATGAACAGCGAGTAGAAAAAGCATTAATTGATAATCTGAAAAAAACACGACAGAAATTAAAACAAACAGAATTAACTGTTCCCGTCATTCACAACCTACTTTTACGTTCTCTTTTTATTTTATATTTAGAAGATAGAGGCGCAACTGATCCCCCTTTTTATCAAAAAATAACAGGTTTAAAAAATGTATCTTCTTATTTTGAAATATTAGAAAATAAAGAAGCTACCTATCTACTTTTCAAAGAATTAGATAAAAAATTTAATGGCAATTTAAGTCCGGTAAGTGAGGATGAGGAAACGGTGGTAACGCTCAAGCACTTATCGGATGTTAGAGCCTGTTTTTGGTCAGATATATATGAAGGTGGTAGGTTATTTGATTGGCGATTGTTTGATTTTAAAGTCATTCCTATTCAATTATTGAGTAATATTTATGAGGATTTTTTGCAAGAAGAAGATGAAGATGGAAAGAAAAAAGCGGGTGCATTTTACACGCCTCCACCACTTGCCGAATTTATTTTAAATGAATTGTTACCTTATCCTACCGCAAATGATAATCAATTCAATACCAAAGTTTTAGACCCAACTTGTGGGTCAGGTATTTTCTTGGTGGAAGCCCTCAATCGATTGCTTGACCGTTGGGAAGTGGCAAATCCTAACAAGAAATTAACCTTTGCTACCATTTGTAAAATTGTCAAAAATAACATCTTTGGTATTGAGTTGAATCCTGAAGCGATTAAGGTTGCAGCATTTAGCCTTTACCTTGCTATGTTGAATCGTTTAGACCCTAAAAAATTGTGGCAAAATAAACGACTTCCTTACTTAATTTACGAACCAAATGAAAAAGATTCTAAAAAACAAGGTAGTAATTTATTTAGGTTGAGTAGTTTGGGAAGTGGAGGCTTTGAAGATGTTGAGTATGATATTGTGGTGGGGAATCCGCCTTTTAAACGAGGTGATTTGGACGAAGAAGCACATAATTATCTTGATAAGAAAGGCTACGCACAGGAGTTGGTTTTGGCATTTTTGGATAGAATGACAGGGCTAGCACCCCATGCTAAATATGGATTGGTATGCGGAAGTAAACCTTTACTATTCAATACAGGAAAGACGTATCAAAAGTTTCGTAAATTTTTATTCAATGAGAACTATGTAGATAAAATCTATAATTTTTCCATTCTAAGACGTGTTACCCAAAAGGAAGGGGGCAGAAATCTATTTACATCTGCCGTCAGTCCTATCAGTGTTATTTTTTATTCAAAAGAATTTCCGAAAAATACCTCCGAAAAAATCATGTATTGTGCACCAAAAACAGCTATTAAAAATCGAATTATTGATGGTATTGCCATCGATAAAACTGATATCACTTATTTGCCGAGAACCGAGTGTCAGAAACCGGAAACTAAGATATGGAAAGTGGCAATGTGGGGAACAGAGAGAGATTGGGGGGTGATAAGTTCACTAATCAACAATAACGAAAGTTTCGCAAATTTCTTTAAAAAAGAAGAGCAGAGAACAAATTGGAATGTAGGTGCTGGGCTTCACCGCCCTGATAAAGAAGATGATAAATGTTATGTTGAAAGCTTATCTGAATACCTTCTAATTCCTACACAGAAAATTCAAAGATATTTTGTTGATTCTAATGGGCTTAACAAATTAGGAATGGCAAACTATCGAGAAATTAATGAAGATTTATTCAAATATCCACTCATTTTAATAAAAGAAGGATTAAAAGATAAGAGATTTTGTGCTGCCTATGTTTCTTTCAAATCTGTTTTTTTAAATGCTGTTTATGCAATAAACGGAAATGTATCGCAGGAGATTCTTAAATCAATTGTGGGGTATTTTAACTCTAAATTCTCCACATACTATTTATTCTTTGCATCTTCAACTTGGGGAGTAGAAAGAGAGAGAGTAAAGCTAAACGAGTTATTAATGCTGCCCTACATTGACTTCGAAAAAAGAATTGCAAATAAAATATCAGGTAAGGTAGATGCGATTATTAAGGTCAAAAAAGAATCAATCTTAGCTTACGAAACTGAAATTAAAGTTGAAAAACTTGAAAATGAATTAGACCAGTTAATATATGAGAGCCTAGGAATTAGCAACAAAGACCAAATCTTAATAGAGGACTTATTTAAATACAATTTAGATGCGTTTTTGAATCCAAATAAATCCAAAGCCTTCAATCCCTGCAACACCGACGACACCAAAGCCTACGCAAAACACCTCTGCCAAACCATCAATGAATTTCTCGACTACGACGAAGAACTCCATGTGTGGGCATCTGTGTACAAATTAAGTCCTCGTATTCCATTGAATGTAGTGGCGGTCTATTTCAATCAAAATAAAAAAGCAGACACCGTTATTGAATCACCGGAAAAACAAATCGGACAAATTCTAAAAGACATCGAACAACACACTTATGAAGAACACGCCGAAAGTATCTATTTCCGAAAATTCCTACGGTATCACAACGGTAAAGACATCACTTACATCATAAAACCTAATGAAAAACGCTTTTGGTCGCGTTCTATGGGCATCAACGACGCAGATGAAATCATTGCTGAAATCCTCAGACAATAACATGAAAAATCAAGAATATCTTTCCAAAATACGGGCTAAATTATGGTCTAAATTCGCCAATTGCTGTCACCAAGCGGTGGTTGAGGCTTACAGAGCAATGTTGAGAAATCCTAATAAATACAAAGAGAGGAAAGAAGAAAAACTAACAGCAAGGTTGCGCTATGAAATGCAGCGGCTTGAATTACTTCTGGCGGAGGATATAACTGTTGATAAAGAGCATTACCTTGAAGATGAAGAAATTTTGTTTGGTGAAAAAGAAGCCGAAGACGTAGCAAGAATTGACTTAGTTTTTTCCACTTTTTTTGAATCTAATAGAGCTTCTTGGTCACAGAAAGAAAGGCTGATATATTACGGCGAAGCCAAAAACCTCTCCTTAAAAGATTGGACGAAACAACGTGGAACAAACATCAACGCCAGCCAATACAGAGGCAGATACATTGACACAGGTATTGAAAAGATAATCTCCGGCGCATATTCAAAAGTAGATGCTTTCCTGATTGGTTATATGGTCAACGGTAATGCACAAGATAATGTCGTGGCTCTAAATAAACTCATTCAAAGGCGAAAACTACCGCCTCAAATTGGATTAATTGATAAGCAAGTTCCCATTTCCGGTTATTCTGAATGTTACATTTCAAAAAATGATAAAGGCGGAGAAGTACTTGAATTACAGCATATTTTTTTAGAGTTTGATAGAGTTGAGGTTGAATGAAAACAAAAAAAATCCGCCCCAAACAAAGCCCGGGACGGATAATATATTTCATTTCAAAAACAAAAAATCAGCTATAAATCCTATCAATCTGCGCTTTAAACTTCTCATTTACCACTCGTCTTTTCACCTTCATGGTCGGTGTCAACTCTTCTGTAGAAACATCCCAAGGGTCAGGTAGCAATTCAAACTTTTTAATTTGTTCGATATGGCTAAAGTGTGGATTAATCTCCTTGATAATTTCAGTAAACTTAGCTTGCACCTTTTCATTTTTCAATGTTTCTGACGAAATACAAGATAAGGTTGAATTGTGCGGACTTGGGTGTAGCGTGCAAGGCACATCATTATCATCACACCAGCCCTTCAGAGCTTCTGCCCCAGGCACGATAAGTGCTGATACAAACTTCTTTCCTTCACCGACGACCATCATCTGACTAATCAAGAAATCTTCCGTAAAGCGCTTCTCAATCGGTTCGGGGGCAACATATTTACCGCCCGACGTTTTGAGCAAAGCCTTCTTACGTCCCGTGATTTTTACATATTCGACACCATTTTTGCCCTTCACAAATTTACCAATATCGCCCGTATGAAACCAACCGTTTTTGAGAACTTCGGCACTCGCTTCGGGTTTATTATAATAACCTTGCATGATATTCGGACCTTGCGCAAGTATCTCGCCTTCGCCTTCGCGATACTCACCGTCTGAAGGGTCAATTTTCAAGGTCACACCTTCAAGCACCGTTCCTACCGTGCCGAGCAATGCGCCATCTTTGTCAAAGTGGCTCAAAGTAAGCACAGGCGAAGTTTCCGTTAAGCCATAGCCTTCGCGTATAGGCACACCCGCTGCCGAAAATACTCGCGCCATCTTCGCCGGACACGCTGCCGCACCCGTTGCGATACCTTTTATATTACCACCGAGTGCCTCACGCCATTTGCTAAAAATCAACTTATCGGCAACCTTCATTTTTATACTGCGCAAACCACTATATGTTTTATCATATTCGTAGTCCTCCGTCATGTCCAATGCCCAAAAAAACAACTTTTTCTTCGCCCCCGTCAGCTCCAATCCTTTATTATATATCTTCTCATACACCTTCTCCAACAAACGCGGAACAGTCGTAAAAAAATGCGGTTTTACGCCTTGCAAATCACCAGTTTCACCACCAAGATTATCTGTACCGGTATAGTAAATGCTCGCGCCACTTACGATGTATATATACGAAACGGTACGTTCAAAAATATGACACAAAGGTAAGAAGCTCAATGCTTTATCACCCGGATTCAAGGGCAAACGCCGACCAGCTGATTTCACATTACTCAAAATATTATTATGCGTCAACATCACGCCCTTCGGGTTGCCCGTAGTACCTGATGTGTAGATAAGCGTGGCGAGTTTATCAGGATCCACTGCCGCTTTTCTACGTTCCACTTCGCTATGATCCCCTTCCTCAAAAATATCTTTCCAATACGGCGCATCACCTACCTTATCAAAAGTATAAATCTCCTCCAAAGTAGGAATATTCGGCTTCGCATTACGTACTTTTTTGAGCAAATCTCCCGGTCCGTCCATGCTTACAAAAGCATATTTCACGCCTGCATCATTGAAAATATACTCATATTCTCGCGGACTAATCGTCGGATAAACAGGCACACCAATCGCCCCAACTTGCTGCAAACCAATATCCATCACGTTCCATTCCGGTCGATTCGTATAGGAAATGAGCGCGATTTTGTCGCCGGGCTGTACACCGATTTTTAGCAAACCGCGACTCACCCGATTAGCATCGTCCACAAACTCTTGTGTACTCCAAAACTTCCAGCCGTCAGCCGTTTTACGTCCAAGTGCTTTCTCTTGCGGACAATGTTTTAATTGATAATAGGGGATGTCAAATAGCTTTTTTATTTCGTCCATTTTCTTAGTTCAAATTTTTGTAGAATAAATCGCGGATAAAAATAGATAAATAAATAGAATTATTTGAATTATTTTAGAAAGATTAGCTTTTGTTCCGGTAAAAAATATTATCCGTACTTTAATTCGTGTTGTTCACCGCACAATACAAGCTACTTCATGCTAAGTTTTTATCACTTTATAAAAAAAAAATCAAAAACTTATCCTGCTTTTCGTCAAGGCTTCTTATCTTGTTTTTTTTTAATTTTAAATACAATTATTTTTCAATTAAAAAACATGATTCTTTGACAAACTGGACTTTGGACATTGGGTAATTAGGCTAACGAAAACATAATTCGCTATTTATCAGCATGATAAAAATTATAATAAAGTTAATTTAAAATAAAATGCAAATCAATGTAAATCATTGATAATGAGCGATTTACCTAATTACTCTGTTCCCTAATTACCCAGTGTCCAAAGTCCAGTAAGTGAAAGAAATTAAATAAATTAGACAGATTGATGAGCTTATTTTGCACTTAAGTAATGGGACAAAAATAGGCTTAGTGAAAGAAAATAAATGCACATTCTCGCTTGTTATTTTCCTTTACACTTCACCAGATTTTCCTTAAATACAGTGAGTATTCGCGTCAAATTTGGTTCGTTTAAAGAAAAAATAACGACACGAAGAATGTACATTTATTTAATTCCCGATACTTACATATTTGATTGTCATAATGTTAGAATCAGTTCCAAATATAAAAATTATTAAACTATGACCAATATTTACCTACGATTATTACTTAGCATATTATTTTTTTGCTGCATTAATCTTGCAAAAACCAATGCCCAAACGCCACCCAACGATGAATGTACAGATGCCATCTCCCTGACGCTCGGAATACAGGTAGACGGCACAAATATCGACGCTACCGCAAGTCTCGCCGAAGTAGATCCCGTCACAGGTTTGGGTATCTTGGCGGTCTGCAATCCACCCAATGGTTTTGGTGTTGAAAATGCCGTATGGTATACATTCCAAGTAGAAAATGAAGGCAATCACACCCTTGCCCTGACCGACGCGACTTGCGCCCAATCTTACGCCGTCTATCCGACAGAAGATATCAATTGTGACAATATTTTTCAAAGTACCCTCAATGGCGACCAAGCCTTTTGTGTGGCATTGGGTGCGGGTAGTGATTCGACTGTAATGGTCATGCAAGAAGGTATGTACTACCTTATAGTTGATGGTGCAGGCGGTGTAGCTTGCAGTTTCGGACTGGAGGTTTTTGAAGGTCCGTTTTGCTTGCCGCCGGATGATGTAGAAGTAGCTGCGAACAGCACTTCCGCCGAATTGTCTTGGGAATCAGACGGGATTTCTTTTAACATCGAATGGGGCGAAACAGGCTTTACACAAGGCGCAGGCACGATGTTTTCCACCACTGATAATCCTTACAATTTGGAAAGTTTGACGCCTTTTACGACTTATGATTTTTACATTCAAGTAGACTGTGGTACAGAAGGTATTAGCGACTTAGTAGGTCCGTTTACCTTCAATACCTTACCGCCTGCGCCTATATGTGGTGGAGCGTTTTATGATGCAGGAGGCGAAGACAACCCCTACAACAGTAATGCCAACGAAACCTATACCATTTGCCCCGACAATACGGGCGATGTCGTGACCGTGACCTTTACACTTGTCGATATTGAATCCTCAACTACCGCAGGCTCAAACGGTACAGGCTGTTGGGATTATTTGAGTGTTTATGATGGTGGAGATACAGACAGTGCATTTCTAGGCGACTACTGCAACAGCCCTGATGCAGCAGGTTCTGGTTTGGCTTTGGATGCAGGAAGTTCGTTTACTGCGACCAATTTAAGCGGTTGTTTGACCTTTACATTTACATCGGATGGTTCGTTACAAAATGCAGGCTGGACTGCTGATGTCACTTGTGCGCCCGGCGACCCGTGTCCTGCGCCTGTGGCTTTGACCGCAAGCAATATCACCGACAGTTCGGCCGAGCTTAGCTGGTCTGCCGCATTGACTATTTTTGATGTAGAATGGGGCGAAACAGGCTTCGCACCCGGTACAGGTACGACTATTCCACAAGTCGGCAACCCTGCAAACCTAACGGGGCTGGCAGCTGAAACAGCTTACGATTATTATGTGTGTGCTATCTGTCCGGATGGAATGGGCGGCAATATCACTTCTGAATGTGCCGGACCATTCACCTTCACAACAACGGTAGCTGTACCAACTTGTACAAGTGGCGTATTTTCCGATAATGGCGGCACACTCAACGATTATGCCGCCAGCTCAAGCGACTCGATTACTATTTGCCCCGACAATATGGGCGATGCCGTAACGGTCACATTTACATTCGTAGATATAGAAACTTCCGTAGCAGCAGGAAATCAAGACGGCTGTTGGGATTTTCTTTCTATCTATGACGGAACAGACACCAACAATCCACTTCAAGAAACCGCCTGCGGCGAATTGGACGGTGACGGTGATACGCCTTCTGTCTCCGAAAGTTTATTGCAAGCCGGCGATTCATTCACCTCTACGGATGCGAGTGGTTGTCTAACCTTTTTATTCAACTCTGATGGCTCGGCACAAGAAGCTGGTTGGGAAGCCATCATTACTTGCGATGGCAGTACGCCCTGCTTGCCTCCCAACACACTTTCTGCCGAAAATATCACCGAGACATCAGCAGATTTAACTTGGAACTCTACCGAAACTACATTTAATGTAGAGTGGGGAACAACAGGATTCGCACAAGGCACAGGAACAAATGCAGACGGCATTGTTACGCCTTATAATTTGACTGGATTATCCCCCGAAACAAGTTACGACTATTACGTTTGTACCGTATGCGAAAATGGCGAAGTATCGGATTGTGCCGGACCATTTACATTCACAACCGCAACTCCGCCCCCCTCTTGTACGAGTGGTACTTTTTATGATAATGGTGGGTTAATGGAAGATTATGCCTCCAATTCGAGCGATTCGATTACCATCTGTCCAGACAGTCCAAATGACGCTATTGTGGTGACATTTACGTTCGTAGATATTGAAACTTCGACGGGGTCGGGCGCACAAGACGGTTGTTGGGATTTTCTTTCTATTTATAACGGAAATAATACCTCAAATCCATTCCAAGAAACCGCTTGCGGCGAATTGGACGGCGACGGCGGCACACCTTCCGACCCAATGAGTTTGCTGCAAGCCGGCGACTCATTTACTTCTTCGGATGTGAGTGGTTGCCTGACCTTTTTATTCAATTCTGATGGCTCGGTGCAGGGCGCAGGTTGGGCGGCTACTGTTGCTTGCGTTCCTGCTGTCGAATGCCCTGCCGAACTCGGACTCACCACCACCAGCACGAGCGAAACCAGCTCCAATGCAAATAATGGTACTATTGACCTTAGCGTAAATGGCGATGGCACAGCACCTTATACCTACACATGGAGCAATGGCGCGACTGTACAGGACTTGGTCAATCTTTCGGCTGGCGAATACTGCGTCACCGTAGCAGATGCCAACGGTTGTACAGATAGTATTTGTGAAATCATCAGTTCATCTTGTGCCGATGATTGGGCGTTTAATGCCGTCGTAGAATACGAAAGCGGCGCAGAGGTCAACGATGGTTCTATTGATATTAATATTTCTGGCGGATTGCCACCTTATAATTATGCTTGGAATAATGGCGCGACTTCGCAAGATATTAGCGGCTTGTCGGGTGGAATATATACGGTTGTCGTGACAGATGCAACGGGTTGTACACAGGTTTACGACGTCGAAATTGGTACAGATTGTCCGCCGAATTTCAGCCTCATCGGGCAAGTCATTGACATGGAAATTGGTTTGATGAATGGCGCGATTGATATTACCGTCAATGGTGGTTCGCCGCCCTACACTTACTCGTGGAGCAATGGCGCGAACACCCAAGATGTCAGCGGACTTGCCGCTGGAAGTTACAGCGTAGTCGTGACCGATGCCGTGGGTTGTAATGATGGTTTTGCCGCAACGATAGACGCCATTTGTCCTGATAATCTGGGGATTACGTCCGACATTACTGACGAATCAACATCCGGCGCAGGCGATGGCGCGATTGATATAACAGTCAATGGCGGAACGCCACCTTATATTTATTCGTGGAATATCGGTGAATCTACCGAAGATATTTCAGGATTAAATTCAGGCTCCTATTGTGTGATTGTTTTTGACTCGGGCGGTTGTACCGCAAATATTTGTTTCAATATCGGCGAGGGTTGTCCCGATGAAATTATCTCCACAATTGAGGTGACAGACGAAACCTCAATGGGTGATAACGATGGTGAAATTGATATAGATGTTTTCGGAGGAAATCCAACCTACACTTATATATGGGACAATGGTTCTACCGATGCCGACCAAACCGACCTCGCAGCAGGTACATATTGCGTCACGGTGACAGATGGCATGGGGTGTATGCAAAGCACTTGTGCAGAAGTTGGCAATTTCTGTCCGCCAAATTTGGGCGTTAGCGCGGTAGTTACTAATGAAAGTATTATGACTTTTTCGGATGGAGAAATTGATATTACGGTGAATGGCGGCATAGCTCCTTACGCTTATTTTTGGAGCAACGGGCAAGCGACACAAGACCTCATCGGACTTGCGCCGGGCGAATATTGTGTACGGGTGACGGATGCGCAAGGCTGCATTGAAAATATCTGTTTTACCATTGAAGACGGTTGTCCGCCCAATTTTGTCACCGTTGTAGATATTAATGATGTCTCCATTTCGGGCTTGACCGATGGCGGCATCAATCAAGTGCTAGTCAATGGTACGCCGCCCTATAATTTCGCTTGGAATACAGGCGAAACGACCGAAGATATCAATGGTATCGGCGTAGGTATTTATACCGTAACTATCACAGACGCAGATGGTTGTACAGAAATAGCGGAATACGAAGTATCTCCCGAAACCTGTCCTGACCTCATCACAGGCGTAGATATTACGGAGATTTCGACTGTCGGTGGCAACGATGGCTCGATAGACCTCACGACCAATGCCGGCGCCCAACCACTGACCTACCAATGGAGCAATGGCTCGGCTACCCAAGACCTCATCGGACTTGACGCAGACCGCTATTTCATAACCGTAACGGACGCCGCAGGATGTGTCACACAAGCATTTTATGACCTCGACGAACCCGTTGGCATTGACAATATTGATGCACTGACCGATGTACTATTATCGCCCAATCCGACGAAATATAGCGCACAATTGAGCCTTACATTCGACCGAAATGTAGATGTACAAGTCAGTCTAATGAATGTCATCGGACAGGTACTCGACCAACGTTTACAAGAAAATATTTCGACCACACAATTTACCTTTAATACAGAAAAATTTGCCGAAGGCATATACTTCATACGCATCCAAGCAGATGGACAACAGGTGACGAAACGCTTATTAGTAGTAGAGTAGAGAGTGTGTGAGTGGAGAGTTAAAGGGTGGAGAGTGACGAGACGTACTCTTTAACTCTCCACTCTACTACTCTTTTGAAAAAAGAACAGAAGAAATGAACGATGAATTAGCAAATACAAACAATTTTGGTTCTTTGACAAATCCAGTAAAGTGAATGAAAATTTGGGCGTATCCCCCTCCTTATCAGTCGGGGGTCGGGCTATCCGGCACTCTCTCCACTCCGCTATCGCTACGTTAGGGAAGAGGAAGAAAATAATCTACCCCAAATGAAGAGGTTATTTTTTTTATATGTTTGGCTAAATTTGACGCGCATAGCCGAGCTACGTAAGGAAGATTTAGTGAAACATATAAGAAAAAGAACAATTCAGATGGGTAGATTATTTTTTTCGTCTTCCCTTACGTTCAAACAACACCTACTATCCCTTACGCAAGAGACGAACAATCGCGAGGCAGAAAAACAAACAATCACGGGATTTGTCAAAGAACCACAATTTTTTACTCTACACCAATGAAGATGGTGAGGTAAAAGTAGATGTAAGTAGTGAGACAAAAATATCCTTACTTTTTGACGGTTTCTTTTTCCGCTATTTTTCCCTACAAAAATCCTTAGGGAAGAGGAAAAAAATAACTTCTTTGTTTAGGGCAGATTATTTTCTTCCTCTTCCCTAAAGTCTAATGTAGGACGTGAATTAGATGTGTTTTTATTTTTTTCATAGAAAAATATCGCTCATCCCTATTGTAGGGTGAAAGTAACACAGGCTTCCAGCCTGCACCGCGTTAGTTTGTCCTGTTTTATCGAAATAACGTGTCAATATAGCGCATTCAGGCTGGAAGCCTGTATTACTTTTCCTCAAAAAATAATTTCACCCTATTATTCCGGATAAACGAAAAATATATCTCAAATTTCAAAAAGCTACGCAAATTGACAGTCGCTACGTGGGGCAGTATTGCTCAAAATTAATTTGTTATACCTTTTTGAATATTTTATGAAAAAAATAAAAACATACCTAATTCACGTCCTACATTAATCGTTAACCGTTAATCATTAAAAATGAGTTTTCTATCGAAAAAAATATCAGCGTATACGGATGCGCATACGACTGCCGGTTCGCCTTTATTGAAAACACTGGAGCGTGAAACGTGGGTCAAGCAACTTCATGCGGGCATGATTTCTGGCGATTATCAGGGGCAATTTTTACGGATGTTGAGCCAGATGATACGTCCAAAACGAATCTTGGAAATAGGGACTTTTACGGGCTATTCGGCGATATGCTTGGCTGCCGGATTGCAGGAAGATGGCATACTGGATACCATCGAAATTAATGAAGAATTGGAAAGTTTGATTCAACATTATATCGAAAAAGCAGGGCTAAAAGATAAGATTCGCCTGCATATCGGGTCGGCACTTGACCTCGTTCCTGAGATGGATGACGGGTTTGATTTGGTGTTTATTGACGCTGATAAAGTTAATTATTTGACCTATTATGACCTCGTTTTTGATAAAATAAACATAGGCGGCTATATTTTGGTGGATAATGTACTTTGGTTTGGTAAAGTAACTGAAAATCAGAAAGATAAAGAAGCTACCGCTATCCACGCTTTCAATGAAAAAGTACAAAATGACCCTCGTGTGGAAAATATTTTATTGCCCATTCGAGACGGGCTTACGCTTATTAAGAAATGCCATAATGCTTAAATGACTACTTAGAGAAGAAAAGATAATAAACGCTACATCCTGACTTGTTCTTTTTCTTTTATACTTCACCAAATTCTCCTTATCTCGAAAGCATTCGGGACGTGTCAAATTTGGCTCGTGTAAAGAAAAAGTAACGGCGTGAAGATGTAACGTTTGTTATCTTTTCATCCTAAGTGAAAGAAATTAAATAAATTGTTCCATAATGCGCCGTAATTTTTTCTTCTAAAGAATTCAAAAAATTGTTGCATAGCCATAGCTACGGAACTATTTTTTGTGTTTTTTAGAAGGGAAAAGAACAAACATAATGGGGCAAGTTATTTGTTTTCTTTCACTTAGGAAGATTTAGTGAAACATATAAGAAAAAGAACAATTCAGACGGGTAGATTATTTTTTTCGTCTTCCCTAAATTCCGAAATAAAAAAAATGACATTGGCTCTGGTACTACAAACGCCTTTACATTTTACATTTAAAACTACTTCAAACGTACTTTCATTTTCACATCTTGTATAGGTCTATCGCCGGGTGCGGTTTGTACGGCAACGATTTTATCAATGACATCCAAGCCTTCGATGACCATACCAAATACGGTGTAATCCCTATCCAATTGTGGTGTACCGCCTATGGTTTGGTAGGCTTGTTTTTGCTCGTCGGTATAGTTTTTACCGGCAAATGCACCATCCAACATCGCTGCCTGAACGGGTCTTCCTTCTACGATGTAAAATTGCGAACCCGATGATGCCTTTTCGGGATTGCTCGGTCCGCCTGTACGTGCGGCGGCGAGTGCGCCCTTGAGGTGGATATGTTGGTCTACGAACTCCGCAGGAATGGTGTAGCCCGGACCACCCATACCCAATCGCTGACCGGGTGCTGCGCCTTTAGAATCCGGGTCGCCGCCCTGAATCATAAAGCCTTTGATGATTCGGTGAAACAGCAAATCATCGTAAAAACCTTCCTTGGCGAGTTTGATAAAATTGTCGCGATGCTGCGGCGTTTCATCGTAAAGTACGGCGGTCATATTACCGTATTCGGTTTCGATGATGACTTTTTTGCGGCTGTCGCAAGCAGAAAATAATAAAGCAAAGCCCAATATTAGGGCGAAAATAGAACGATTCATAGGTTGAAAATTATTTTTAATTGACTAAATGTAAATTCTCAATGAATGAGTGAATGAATTTTGAATGAATGAATCATTTTCCACTAAAATCAGTAAATATTATCTAAAAATCACAAGATTAAAACTTCTTGATTCATTTATTCTTTCATTCAAAATTCATTCATTGAGAACTTACGACTGAATTACTGCAAATGTATATTTTTCAAACGAATCATACCGAATGAAAAGCTGCTAATTTCATAGAAAAATCAAAACAAGACCTTAACTTTACCCTAAAATAACGCATCAACTAGTTTATGCCATACGACAAATACGAAACCGTCATCGGACTCGAAGCACACGTCCAACTCAGTACACGCACTAAGGCATTTTGTGCCGACGACGCCACTTTTGGTGCTGCGCCAAATACGCACATCAGCACCATTTCGATGGCGCATCCGGGTACGCTGCCGCATGTGAACGAAGAGGCGATAAAATATGCCGTCCGTTTGGGCTTGGCATTGGGTTGTGAGATTACGCGAGATACGCGATTTGACCGCAAAAATTACTTTTATGCCGACTTGCCTAAAGGCTTCCAAACGACGCAGGATAGCCACCCGATTTGTGTGGGCGGTAAGCTGCGTGTGAAGGTGGGCGAAACGGAGCGCACCGTGCGTTTGCACCACATTCACATGGAGGAAGATGCAGGGAAATCCATCCACGACATCAACCCGAAACACTCGCTCATTGACCTGAATCGTGCCGGTGTTCCGCTGCTCGAAGTGGTGACAGAACCCGACTTGCGTTCTGCCGATGAAGCCGCTGAATTTATGACTGAATTGCGACAAATCGTGCGCTATCTCGGTATCTGCGACGGCAATATGCAGGAAGGTTCGATGCGCTGCGATTGTAATGTTTCGGTGCGATTGAAGGGCGCAACGGAGTACGGCACTCGCTGCGAAATCAAAAATATCAACTCTATGCGAAACGCCAAACGTGCCATCGAATACGAAGCCCGTCGGCAAATTCGCATCCTCGAAAAAGGGGGTGAAATCGATCAGGAAACGCGCGCTTTTGATGCGCAAGTGGGGCATACAGACGTTGTGCTTAGATCGAAGGAAAATGCGCACGATTATCGGTATTTGCCGGAGCCGGACTTGTTGCCTGTCGTGCTGACGGAGGAATATATCGAAGACATTCGCGCCAATATGCCACCGCTTCCGCATGAAATTCACGCCGAATTGACCGCAAAATATGGTTTGTCCGAGTATGATGCGGATGTACTTTTAGAGGAAAAAGAAATGGTTGTTTTTTATAAAAAAATAACTGAACATACAAAAAATTACAAAGCTGCTGCCAATTGGTTGACGAATGTCATTCAATCTCATTTGAATGATAATCAATTGACTATCAATGAATTTGAATTGGAAGCAAAAACGATAGCGGAGTTGATAGAATTGGTCGATACCAATAAACTTAGCAATGCCGCCGCCGCACAAAAGGTATTTCCCGAACTCGTAAAACAAGCCAATACACCGCCATTAGAATTAGCTAAAAAACTGAACCTCATACAAGATTCGGACGAAGGCAGTATCGAAGCGATTGTAGATGCGGTCATCGCCAAGTATCCCGACAAAGTGAAAGCTTATCAAAAAGGCAAAAAAGGTTTAATCGGAATGTTTATGGGCGAAGTGATGAAAGCCTCCGGCGGAAAAGTAAACCCGAAAGTAGCCAATCGGCTTTTGCAGGAGAAGCTGAAGTAGTCAATAGTCCATAGCCGTTATGCAATCGAATACTATATTAGACTTTTTTCTTTTAGAACTTTTACCTATTTTTGCCTATCCTTAAATAAATAGGTATTACAAACATTTGATGGTTCTTTAACAATTTTTGCAAAAATTCTCAAAGAACTTATTTGATTTTAGAAATTCTACGAATTACGAGAATGCGTCCAAGTTTATTAAACTTAAACTTATTCTTCAACTTCAACTTAATTCGACTTAAATACACTTCCTAATGCTCACTGGTCTTATTCTTTGTTTTATAATCGGTTATCTCGCTATTGTTTTTGAACATCCACTCAAACTGGATAAAACCGTTCCTGCCCTGATTATGGGTGCTTTGTGTTGGGCGTTTGTCTCGGTCGGAGGGATGGAAGTTGTAGGTCATTCGCATCATATCGAACCGTTGGACAATGTATTATTGCATCATATTGGTAAGGTGGCAGAGATTTTATTTTTCCTGATTGGCGCAATGACAATTGTGGAGCTGGTCGATTTACACAAAGGCTTTTCGGTGATTACCAACCGAATACGCACAACAAAAAAATCGACTATGCTATGGTTGGTTTGTATTTTGGCGTTTTTCCTTTCGGCTACATTGGACAATCTCGCGGCGACTATCGTACTCGTTTCGCTTCTACGCCGACTGATACCTGACAAGACTGAAAGACTCTATTTCGTTTCGGCTGGTGTCATCGCTGCCAATGCTGGCGGTGCGTGGAGTCCTATCGGCGACGTGACTACAACAATGCTTTGGATAGGCGAAAAAGTATCGACATTGGGGCTGATTCAACGACTTGTATTGCCTTCGATAGTGTGTATGGTTGTGTCGGTTTTTATCATGTCTCGTATGCCTTATATGCGTGGCGAAATCACGCCGAGCAAGCGTCATTTTGATAAAGCGATTGAGAGTGAAAAGGTATTGAGCAGCCGTGTGATGTTGTTTGCCGGAGTTGGTGGGCTGGTTTTTGTGCCTATATTTAAGGTACTGACCCATCTGCCGCCTTATGTCGGTATGATGCTTTCTTTGGGTGTCGTGTGGTTGATTTCCGAGTACATTCACCCGGAAGAAGATTTTACCGAAGAAAAAAAGAAACGCTACTCTGCGCATCATGCCCTTTCGCGGATTGAGATGTCAAGTATCCTGTTTTTCTTGGGTATTTTGGTGGCGGTGGCTGCGCTCGAATCGGCGTCAGTCATGGGTTCAGGTGGCGAAAAAGTAGGCTTACTCAAAAGCGTAGCCGAATGGCTGCAAGCTACAATTCCCAACCAAAATATAGTCGTCATTTTCCTCGGCGTCTTTTCTGCTATCATTGATAATGTTCCACTGGTGGCGGCTTCGATGGGTATGTATACTGAGCCGATGGATAGCAAACTTTGGCACTTTATCGCCTACTCTGCTGGTACGGGCGGTAGTATGCTCATTATTGGTTCGGCAGCCGGTGTTGCTGCGATGGGCATGGAAAGAATTAACTTTATCTGGTACTTCAAAAATATAGCATGGCTGGCAGCAATCGGATTTTTGGCAGGCGCATTGGTCTTCCTATTGATGAATGGCTTTTGAAGTTGTTTTATTGTTTTACTGTTGAATTGTTTTATTGCTTTATTGTTGAATTGTTGAATTGTTTTTGCTTCGCAAAAAATACAAGTGCATGACAGTGTAACCATAAAGCAATTCAACAATAAAGCAATATAACCATTCAACCTATGCAAAACATCCATTTCATTGTCGGTACGGGGCGTTGTGGGACAAATTTGCTCAATAAAATGCTCGGCTATCATCCGCAAACGATGGCGGTGACCGAGACGCATTTTATTAGTACACTCGCCACGCGATTTGCTGATGTGGAGCTATCGCCGCAAGAGTTTTGGACGGTTTTGGACGAACATTATACTTCCAATGGGGCGCATCGTTGGGTAGATGCACACCTTGCGGCTGGCGGTATCTCGGATAAGGGTTTTTTCCACAAACAATTTATTAAAAATTACCATATACATACGACGCACTCGGCGCGTGTATTGTTTTTTTTGAAAATGTGCTATGAAGAAGCGGCTGCGCCCAACTGTCGTTTTTTTATAGATAAAACCCCTCAATACGGCTTGGATGTACAAGCAATTTCTCTGCTTTTTCCTTCGGCTAAATTTATTCACCTCATCCGCGACGGGCGTTTTGCTGCCACTTCGATGGTAAAGCATGAAGGTATCAGTCGGCTCATCAAAGGCGGTCATCCCGATACACTTACCAATTTCAGTTACGAAGCTCAACTCAGTCATATTGCTCCTTATGAAGCCACGATAGCGGAGGCGATTTTGTATTGGGAAAAAATCGTAAACGCCACCCAAGCGCAAGCCGCTACCCTGCCCGATTCGCAATATTTGGAATTGCGCTATGAAGACCTCATCGCTCGTCCTCGACATACGTTGCGGCAGGTTTGTGATTTCCTCGAACTTCCCTTTGGCGGTAGGTGGCAATGGAAAGCCGCCCTAGTCCCCGCCCCACAAGCTCCCACGCACGAACTCGCCCGACTGACGCCCGATGAGTACGCAATATTGACCGATTTGGTAAAAGATACACTTGAAGTACACAGTTATTTTACAGGAAATTTTGAGGAATTTAAAAACATAAAAATAACACAAAATATTGATAATGAGTATATTAGAAATATTTTTAGGAAAATATTCAGCGTAAAATAAAAAAATTTACAATAAACTTTCAATATTTATTGAAAATAATGAAAATAGTCTGTATATTGCAAGTGTAATGAATGAATTACCAATGAATGAGTGAATGAATTTTGAGTGAATGAATCATTTTCATCAAAACTACATTTACATTTTCTTAATTATCAATTAAACTTTTTATGAATCTTCCGCGAAAATTTTTGAAATTTGATTACGGTGTACATGTTTTGTTTGGGGCATTAGCTGCTTTATCCATCGTTTTGACACCACTTTCTGAAGGGGTTTCTATTTGGCTTTTATTTCCTCTATGGTTCTTACTTGGAGCATGGCAAGTGCTTAGTGCAATGGTCTTAGCATTAGCTTATCAAAATAAAGTTAGGGCTTATTATTTGTTAGCTGTTGTGGTTTATGGCATTGCCCTTTATTTTTTACTGAGTACTTCCGGTGCTGAATATCTGTTTTTCTTGTCTTTAATTTTTGCAGCATGGTACGCCTATCAAACTTATAAAGACGCGACTTACCGCACCCCTTCTTTTTGGGATTTAGAATTTTAATCAAAAAAAATAGCGATGAAAAAGCACATCAAATTAATTTCTGCACTTGTCACCTTAGCCATAATTTTCCTGCTTGGTTTGTTATCCATAGAGTTTTTGGGCGAATACGGATGGACTGTACTCGTCTTGATTCCTTTCCTGATTGGTTTTTTGCCCCCTTTTATTAGCGGATACCAAACAGATTTATCCAGAAAAAATTGCTACTTGCTCAGCTTCTATACATTAGGCGGAGCTATCCTTAGTCTACTCGTTTTTGCTCTGGAAAGTATGATATGTATTGTGATGGCAAGCCCAATACTTATTCTTTTGACTAGACTTTATTTAGAAATATTTTGTATGCAGCTAACATTGTCTTTTTCCGATACTCTTCTCCTATTTTTCGCTCCGTACCGTAGGGTATGCAGCTCAAAATGAGGCTCAATTATCGAAAAAATACAAAATTCCATGCATACAAAATATTCCTAAATAAAGTCTACTTTATTGGGTTCTTACATTGGTTATCGTACACATCGTGAACGTAAAAGTCCTGTAACTCCGACCAATTCTATCATTATCCTTTTGCTGAGTTCTGCTGCATTTATGAGCTTTGATTATGTGAATAATGCTGCGACTCTCATACCTGTAAAAACACAAGTTATCGTCAATGCTCCAATTGAAAATGTCTGGAAAAATGTGGTCACATTTGATAAAATTGATGAGCCTGCCGATTGGATTTTCAAAATCGGTATTTCTTATCCCACCGATGCAACTATTGAGGGAGAAGGTATAGATGCAGTGAGGTATTGTAACTTCACGACAGGTAGTTTCGTAGAGCCGATTACGACTTGGGAAGCACCAACTTTATTGCAGTTTGATGTGGTCGAACAGCCTATTCCGATGAATGAATGGAATCCGTTTTGGGAGATACATCCGCCGCATTTGGATGGTTATTTTTAATCTTATAAAGGACAATTTGCACTAACGGCTATCAATGAAACGACAACACAACTCGAAGGAACGACTTATTATAAAGTAGATATTCAGCCGGAATGGTATTGGAAAAATTGGTCAGATTTTATCATTCACCGCATACATGGAAGGGTCTTGAATCACATTAAACAAGAAGCAGAAAGCAAATAATTCATCCGTTAAAAACTATTATAGCATTCAAGCATTGCAACATTAAAAACCATTCACTCACTCAAAATTCACTCATTCACTCATTGATTATGACCATAATCACCTACATATTATACTTGAAAGCAAGCATCTGGATTATGTTTTGGGTGGGGCATTCGCTGCATAAAAACGGGCGATATTTTTTGGTAGAAGCCTTTGAAAGTGAGGAGATTGCAGATGCTATTAATCGACTTTTGCTGATGGGTTTTTATTTGGTCAATATCGCGTACATGCTGCTCGTATTGCGGGCAGAATACGAGGTGACGAGCATCGCAGGCATCATCGAAACGGTGTGTAGCAAAGTAGGAATGATTGTGTTTGTATTGGCGGTGATGCACTTCTTTAATTTGTTTGCTTTTACGATAGTGCGGCGGTATCGGGCGCGTGGTATTCGTTCTATTTTACTTAGAAAAATAATTAAAATTTTCTCATAAAAAAATAATAAACATGAACTATTCTGTCATTGCGTACATCATTTATCTGTGGATAGGCGTGGGTTTGACGCTTTGGGTGGCGCATATTTTATTCAAAAACGCGAAGGTGTTTTTCAATGATATTTTTCATCAAAATGAAGAACTCGCTACTTCGGTCAATCACTTGTTGAAAGCTGGGTTTTACCTCATCAATATCGGTTTGGTCATGTACTTGCTAGAGCATTATTCGGTGATTAAGAATTACAAAGAAATGCTTGAGGTACTCAGCGCGAAGGTGGGCGGCATCGTGCTGCTACTCGGCGCGATGCACTTTTTGAATGTGTATATTCTGTTCAAATTGAGGCGTAAAGCAACCACCGTTTACACGCCACCACGAGTATTTACAAATAATAAACATCCACATTTCGGCGATAGGCTGAAAGAGATAGAAGAAGTCACTCTGGAGGAGACGGCTTAACAACTTCAACCTCAACCTCAACTTCAACCTCAATTTTAACTTCAATCTCAATTTCAACTTCAACATCAACCTCAACCTCAACTTCAACCTCAATTTTAACTTCAATCTCAATTTCAATTTCAACCTCGACCTCAATTTTAACTTCAATTTCAATTTCAACCTCGACCTCAATTTCAACTTCAATCTCAATTTCAATTTCAACCTCGACCTCAATTTCAACCTTAAAACTTTCTTTTAGCCCTTTTAAAATATTTTGCGAGAATAGGCATTATGCTGTTCTCGCTTTTTTTCGCGTAGCGAAAAAAATAACCCGCAACTTCAAAAAAGTTAAATTCTTAATCTAAAAGAGTATAAAATGCTGGTTTCCTATATGAGCCGTAACTTTATTTCCTTTCACTAAAGTAGTAGTCAATTACCATCGACAGGATAGATTCCTCACCAATTTTTAGCATCGAAAGTGCAAATAAGATTGCAATTAGTACCAAAAAAGTAACAATTAAGCCATATTTCACAAATAAAAAACGACTTTTATCCAATTCCTTTTGTAAATTTTTTTCCATAATTAAGACCCCAGTTCGAGTTGGTTTTTAACTAAATTGTAATAGATACCATTTGCGTTTACGAGTTCTTGATGTTTTCCAAATTCTACAATATTACCGTGTTTTAGTACGGTAATCTGGTCTGCATTTTTTACAGTACTCAGGCGATGAGCAATAATTAGAACGGTTTTATTTTTAAAAAATTCCTGCAAATTGTCATGAATGACTTTTTCATTTTCTGCATCTAAGGCGCTGGTAGCCTCGTCAAAGAAGATATAATGAGGGTTTTTATAAACTGCTCTGGCAATTAGGATCCTTTGTTTTTGCCCTCCGGATATCCCGATTCCCGCAGCACCGATTTTGGTTTTGAGTCCTAAGGGTAAAAAATCTATGAATTCTTCTATATTAGCGGTCTTAATGGCGTGCTGTAATTTTTCCCCATCAATATTTTCATCTCCGGTTGCAATATTACGTTCTATGGTATCAGAAAAAATATATCCATCTTGCATAACAACTCCGCAGTTTTCTCTCCAATTGGCAGAAGAAACATCCGAGAGGTTATGTTTATTAATAAAAATATCACCTTTTATGGGTTCATAAAATTTAAGTAATAATTTCATTAAAGTTGTTTTTCCGCTGCCACTTGCTCCGACGATGGCTGTTGTTTTTCCTTCGGGAACAAAAAGGTTTATATGACTTAAAACAAAAGGCGATTTTGGACCTTCATATTGAAAAGCCAAATTTTTGATGAAGATTCCTCCCCTCGTGCCATTTTGATTACTTAATTCTTTTTCTAAAACTTTAACTTGATTCTCTTTTTCTTCGTCTTCTTGGTTTTGTACTTCACTTAATCTCTCTAAACTCAACCGCGCATCTTGTAGAGAACGAAAAAAGCCAATAAGTTGGTTAACAGGCGAATTCATTTGCCCTATAATGTAGGAGATGGCCAACATAGTTCCTAAAGTAATATTTCCAATGATGACTTCACGGGCGGCGATAAAGGTTACAAAAATATTCTTAATTTGATTTATAAAATTAAATCCCATGAGTTGAAATTGATCCAACCTTAGTATCCTTAAATTGACATTAAATAGTTTAATTTGGATGTCTTCCCATTCTTCGCGTTTATAGTCTTCAAAAGAATTTAATTTTATTTCCTGAATACCATTAATTAATTCGTAAATAGATTCCTGATTTTCACTGAGGTGCTGAAAACGATAATAATCTAAAATTCTTCTTCGCCTAAGAAAAAGAACAGACCAGGTGATTGCAATAATTGTCAAAACGGCATAGGAGGTAACTATTTTAATGTCATAATATAATAACACAAAAAAGAAAACCGAAAAATTGATCAGAGAAAATAATGTGAATAAACTTTGAGAAGTTAAAAAACTCTCTATTCTCTTATGATCTTGAATTCTTTGATTGAAATCCCCTATCAATTTTGTATCAAAGAACTTTATTGGCAATTTGAGGATTTTTCGTAAAAAATCCGAAATAATCGCAATGTTTATTCTTGTTCCAATATAGAGCATCACCCAGTTTCGGACGATTTCTATGATGATTGACCCCAAAAACAGAAATACTTGAGCTAAAAGAATAATGAAAACAATATTTAAACTTTTATTTTCTACTCCTTTATCAATTAAAGCTTGTGTAAGGAGCGGAAATATTAAAGTAAATATACTCCCTGCTAAAAGGCTCAAAAAAAGTTGGAAAACTTCTTTTTTATAAGGATTTAAGTATTTGAATATATGTGTAAAGCCAAACGTACTGTTTTTCAGGGGTTCTTCTAAATTATAAAAAGTTTTTGTTGGATTAAGAAAAAGAACTGCCCCCTGATCGCCATCGCTTAGCCAAGCTTTTTTTAAAAGTTCTTCATTTAAAGAAACTAGCCCATGTGCGGGGTCTGCAATTTTGTAAATATACTTTTTACTAAAAAGTTTTTTTCTTATTTTATGCAGTACGACAAAATGGTTTTGGTTCCAATGCAAAATACAAGGAAAGTGCCCAGTTTCAGAAAGTTCATTCAAAGTTAGTTTTGTTGCTAAAGTTTCAAAACCAATTTTGGTCGCAGCATGGTTAATCCCAGATAGACTTACCCCTTCTCGTGTGATAAAAGAGTGATCGCGCAAATATTGCAAAGAATAGTTCTTATTATATTTGCTAGACACCATACTCAAGCAAGCAGGTCCGCAATCCATTTGGTCGTGTTGTGGTATGAACTTAAGCATCGATGAGTTCGCTGTGTAAGAATCTGTTTAAAACTTGTTTCTTTTTTCTTTCTTCATCATGTTCGTAAACACAGAAGTCTTCTCCCAAATGTTCCAATGCGAATTGTGAACACCCGCCAGCACACATAGGCATGATGCTACATTCCAAACAAGGTTTGTTTTTTAGTTTCACAGTCATCCTTTCCTCATATCGTTTACTCCATATAATCTCCCCTTTGTCATTGAGTACTCCTTCTCTGTTTGCTTTTGTAAAATCTCGGGCATTACATTTATATACATCCCCATTATAAATGCGAACTAAGAGTTGAGTCCAATATTTTGCAAAAAATAAAATATATAATTTATACTAAAAAAAGTCAAAAGTCATGGTCATTAGCGCAGCTGCAAATCGTCCGAAGACATGAACAAGTAGTCCATTTTTGGAGCGTACTTTTGATG